>Ga0210388_10001921_pt1 | contig 16298 bp, 10 predicted proteins | sample IncBWC19OmetaG_FD_155485 | JGI IMG/M metagenome (GOLD analysis project Ga0210388, IMG submission 155485) | Forest soil microbial communities from Barre Woods Harvard Forest LTER site, Petersham, Massachusetts, United States - Inc-BW-C-19-O ...
TTGCCGACGAGGCCGAGGACTGGAGCGTCGGGCCGGGCATTTTCGGGGGTGTAGCGGATGACGATTACGCGCGGCGGCTCGACGCTGCCCTGGGCGACGCCGATCAGAGCGCCCATTTTCAGCTCGGAAATTTTTCGTTCGTCGAGAATTTCGACGCCGAGGCCGACTTCCTTGGCCATGGCTTCGGCGCGGGCTGCTAGCATGCGGGGGGTGAGGCGGTTGGAAGGCTCGTTGATCAGGTCGCGCGCGAAATTCTGGGATTCGGCGATGACGCGGCCGTGCTCGACGGATTCGGGGAGATTGCCGTTCTGATTGGCGTCGAAGCCGGCGAGCAGGACGGATTGAATCTCTTTGCTGGCTTTCTTTTCAGTTTGATATTTATTGGATTCGAAATCGGCTACGCCCAGGCCTTCGGTGACGGCTTGTGCGGCGGCGGGGCCGCGTTCACCTTCGCGGGCGAGGAATACGAATTTCTTCACGCCGCGGGATTTCAGGTAACGCAGCGCGGTGCCGGCGATTTTGCGCAAGTCGGACTGCGAGAATTTATCGGGCTTGCCGGCGCCGATGAGGAGGAGGCGCTTGGCGTCGAGGCCTTCGGGAAAATGAACGAGAACGGTCTCGAGGGACTTGCCGGTGAGCTCGCCAGCGGTGACTAGAGCGGCGAGGCGGCCGTCCATGGCGTGGTCAATGTCGGCCAGGACTCCATCAAGTTTGTTTTCTTTGTCAAAGATGTAGGTGACGAGGGCGTCGGCCTGAATCGAAGTGTACGGTTGATTTTCGAGTTGAATCTGCATGTCTTCCTTTCGCTTTTAGCGGCGGCGCGAGCGATACATGGCTTCGCTGGCTTCGCGTTTGGCTTCTTTTTGTTTTTCGGATTCGCGGCGGTCGTGGAATTTCTTGCCCTGCGCCACGGCCAATTCGCATTTGGCGATGCCGTCCCGGAAATATATTTTGGTGGGGACGATGGTCATGCCTTTTTGCTGGGTTTGGACGAGCAACCGGTCAATCTCACGGCGGTTTAGTAACAGCTTTCGTTTTCGAAGCGGATCGTGGTTGCGGTAACCTCCGGAGAGATACTCGGGAATGTGGCAGTTTACCAGCCAAGCCTCGCCAAGGCGAATTTCGGCATAGGCTTCGCGCAGAGTGCCTTTCCCTTCGCGCAGGGTTTTGACTTCGGTGCCGACCAGGACCATGCCGGCTTCGAGGCTGTCCAAGCGATGGTAATTGTAGGAAGCCTGGCGGTTCTGCGCAACAATCTTGACGCCTTCGTGTTGGGATTTATCAGGCTTGGATTTCACGGCAGAACTATCATAGCTGCCGGGGGCGAGCCGCTGCAAGCCGCAGATGATGACGGATTTCCGCGTTACTGCGCGGGAATTAATGAAATTTTCATAGAAAACCTCTGAGGCGCTTCTATTATCCATACGTCTAACACAACTTTGGTGATTCCTTGCCGCATCCTAGGACGGGTGCTAGACTCGATTGGAACCAGCTAATCCAGTCGGAGGAGTGATTTTGCGTCGTTGCGGATATCTGTCAGTTTTGCTGGCTACAGCACTGCTTTTGGGTGGCTGTCCTAAAGGCAATCAGGACTATGAGGAGGCCCGCAAGGCCGCCGCACTGCAGGATTACGACACCGCTCTGGTTCACTACGAACGCGCTGCCCGCTCCGACCCTAATAACGCCGAATTTAAGCTCTTTGCCGCCCAGGCGCGTTACGACGCCGGGCAATTCCACGTGCAGCAGGGCAAAAAAGCGCTTAAGAACGGCGATTTGCAGCTGGCATTGGGCGAATTCCAGAAGGCGCAGCTGATCGATCCTTCAAATACCGCGGCCGAGCAGGAAGTGAAGCGTACGATCGAGCTGATGAACGCGGCGAACAGGCCTACGTCCTTAAACCCAGCGACTGTGCCGGACGAGCAGATACTGGCGCAGCCGCCGGAACTGAAGCCGCTATCGCGCGACCCGATCAACGGGTTGAAGATGACGAATGACGCGCGGGTGGTTTACGAGACGATCGCGAAGCTGGCCGGATTGAGCGTGATATTTGATCCCGACTTCACTTCGCGGCGCATTACGGTGGATTTTCCGAGCGTGACGCTGGAACAGGCGCTGGACGCGGTGTCGCTGGAGAGCAAGGCATTCTGGAAGCCGATCACATCAAACATCATATTTGTGGCGCAGGACCAGCCGCAGAAGCGCAAGGATCTGGAAGATGAGGTGGTGCAGACTTTTTATCTTTCGAATACGTTGACGCCGCAAGATTTGACGGAAGTGGTGAACGGGTTACGCGTACTGCTGGACCTGCACCGGCTGCAGCAAGTGAACGCGCAGAATGCGATTGTGATCCGCGATACGCCGGACAAACTGATGCTGGCCGCGAAAATTATACGGGACATTGACAAGGCCAAGCCCGAAGTGCTGATTCACGTGCAAGTGCTGACCGCCAGCATGGATCGTTTGCGCGACTTGGGGATCCTGCCAGGGCAGACGGTTTCGTTGGCTTTCACGCCGCGGTCTTCCATACAACCGCAAACTTCGACTAGCACTTCGACCACCACTACTACTACGCCTTCAACCATCCCGCAGGTGTTGTTGAGCCAGCTGAAGAATCTTGGAACGTCGGATTTTGCACTGACTTTGCCGGGCGCCACGGCGAACGCCATTCTTACGGACGATCGCACGAAGATTATTCAGGATCCGGAATTGCGGGTGACGGATGGACAGAAGGCCACGCTGAAAATTGGATCAAAGGTGCCGGTGGCGACGGGCAGCTTCCAGGCTGGAGTAGGCGTGGGCGTGACGGGAAGTTCCGGCGTGGTGAACCCCCTGGTGAACACGCAATTCCAGTACATCGATGTGGGCGTGAATATTGAGGTGACGCCGCGGGTGCATCCGGATGGCGACATCAGCTTGAAGGGAACCGTGGATATATCGCAAATTACCAGCACGAGTAACATCGGCGGAATCAACCAGCCAGTGATCGGACAAAAGAAGACGGAAATTGACGTGCGGCTGAAGGAAGGGGAGCCCAACATTTTGGCGGGCTTGATCGAGCGTACAGACACAAAAAACATCAATGGGATCCCGGGACTTGGTGAAGTGCCGCTGATGGGGTATTTGTTTTCGGATAATAGCCACGAAATCGAAGAGGATGAAACGCTGATCGTGATGACGCCGCACATTCTGCGCTTGCCCTCATTGACGGCTGCAAATCTGCAATCCATGGCGGCGGGAACCGATTCGAACGTGCGCGTTTATCGAGGAGATGAGCCGCCGGCGGCCGCGGCACCGGCTGGAGCGCCAGAAGCACCGGCAGCGCGTCCGAATTCTGGAGTGGTAGCGCCGGCGCCGGGTGTGACACCGACTTCAATGCCGAAGCCTGCTCCGGCGCAAGACGCGGGCGCGGCGGCGCAGCTGCATTTCGAGCCTGCCACGGTGGTGTTGAAGGCCGGCGACACGACGACGTTGGGCCTGGCGATTTCGAACGTGCACGATCTGTATTCGATTCCGCTGATGATCCATTACGACCCGGCGGTGATACGCGTGGAAGAAGTTCGCGACGGTGGATTCTTGTCGGGCGGATCGCAGCAGGTGGCCGTGGTACAGAGAATTGATCAGCAGCAGGGGCAGGTGATCGTTTCCGCGACGCGGCAACCGAACACCCCCGGAGTGAATGGAACCGGCACGGTGTTTGGGTTCGTGGTGCGCGCCGTGGGTCATGGAACCGCGCGGCTGCAAATTCTGCAAGTGAACGCGCACGATTCGCAGCAGCAGACGATTCCGATCGTTTCCGGAGAAGCCACGATCCAGGTGCAGTGAGTCATGATGAACTGGAATCGTTCCCAAGCGAAGTCCCTTTTTGCGCGCCGGCACTTCCCCGCCCCGCCTTTTTCGTTGAACCGCGGGCGGCGCGGTGGCGCGGCTGGAATGTCGCTGCTGGAATTGGTGGTGGCGTGCGCGATTCTGCTGGTTTTGGCGACGGCGTCGATTCCTCTGGCGCGCAATACGATCCGATGGACCAAAGAGCAACAGCTGCGCGCGGATTTGCGGGAGATGCGCGACGCGATTGACCGGTATAAGGACGCGTCGGACAAAGGGCAGATTCAGGTAAAGGCCGGAACGGAAGGATATCCGGAGAGCCTGGACGCGCTGACGAAGCCGACCCCTCTGACTGGAACCGCGACTGACAAGCGGATTCGTTTTTTGCGGAAGATTCCGACGGATCCTTTCACCAAGAGCCAGGATTGGGGATTGCGTTCGGTGCAGGATGACACCGATTCGACTTCGTGGGGCGGGCAGGACGTTTTCGACGTGTATTCGAAAACGTCCGGAACGGCGATGGATGGGACGAAATATTCGGAGTGGTAGATTCAACTGCTGTGGCGGTCGAGGGAATGATGCGCGAACGATTTGACGCGAGAACGATGCTGAGGCGGCGCGGCGAAGCGCAGCGCGGATTCACTTTGCTGGAAGTAATGGTGGTGATGGCGATCATTGTGATTTTGATGACGATCGCCACGGCGAAGTTCGAGCAGATGGTGGTGAAGGCCCGCGAGGCAACGTTGCGATCGGATCTGAAGGTGCTGCGACAATCCGTTCAGGATTACACGCGCGACAAGGAATGCGGACCGAGTTCGCTGGACGAGCTGGTGAGCAACAATTATTTGCGGACGGTGCCGAAGGATCCGATGACCGGAGCGGCGGACTGGGTGACGAAGTCCGACGATATCGCGCTGAGTCCAGAGCAGAGTTGTTACGGAATTAGTGATGTGAATTCGGCGTCCGACAAAGTTTCGCCGTTTGAAAGCACTCCTTATAGTTCCTGGTAGTTGGCGCGCGCTGCAGACCTTTGGAATTTCCTCGCGGAACGTTTTTTCTTGCCCTTCTGCTTGGCGGGTACGTAATACAAAACTCTAAATGCCGCTTCTAGCGGTGCTCGCGAGTGTAAGCACCGGGGCTGAAACCCAGCCTACGCGACCCGCTCTTCAACTCTGGACGACGCTGACACCGTCGTGAGGATCCTGCATGGTCGCGTCCCGTCGCGCGACGTCTTGGGTCATCGTGCGCGAACCCAAATATAGAACGATCGCCAGCAGCACCGACAGAATCGGCATGACGATCATGGCGCGCTGCAAGCCGATGGCGCGGAATGCTTCCAAGCTGACCGCACCGGCTGCGTGCATGGCGCGATGGGCCAGCAGATCACTGAGACGCCCCGTCAACAGCGGACCGAACGACGCACCGCACAAATACATCGCCATGAAGTAAACCGACATCGCGAAACCACGCTGGTCGGGAGGCACGATGTCTTGAATCGACGAGTAAACAAATGCGAAGTAAGTATTGAACGCCGCGTAACCAATCGCGATGGCGACGATGGCTCTTGCTGCGAAGCCCGCCGGCTGGCTGATGCCGTAAAACATGATCGGAGCGCTGAGCAGCGCGATTATGGCGGCCATCCACAGACGGGCGTTGCGGGCATTGCTCGAGACCCGATCACCGAGGTGGCCGCCCAGCAGGCCCCCGAGAACGCCCCCAAGGAGGTACACAATTCCGCTGGTCACGCCGGCATGGGCGACGGAGTATCCGTGCACTCGAGTCATGAACGCCGGCAGAAAAGTTCCCAGCGCGTACATGTTGAAGTTGAACAACGCGCCGGACAAAATGATCCACCACAAGGTGGGGACGCGCAGAAGAGTCGATAACGATCCCTTGCTCTCGGCGGCGAGAGTCTCTTCCGAAGCACCACGCGCCGGTTCCCGCAGCAGGAGCAACAGAGGCACCAGGAGGATGGCGGGCGCCGCCGCGCTGACCATCGCTGTCCGCCAGCCCCACCGCTGCGCGATCGGGCCGCACAACAAGAAGCTGAGCGCCCCACCGACCGGCACGCCCAGCATGAATAGAGACAGAACACGCGCGCGGCGCTTCACCGGAAACAGATCACCGATCCAACTGGTTCCTGCCGGCGCACAGACAGCTTCGCCAATGCCGACACCAAGGCGCGTGAACAATAGAAAAGAAAAGCTAGTGGCCAACCCCGATGCGGCGGTGAGCGCCGACCAGACGGTGACTCCGATGGCGAGCAGTTTCTTCCGGCTCCAAACATCCACGACCCGGCCCAGGGGCAAGCCAGCCAGGGCATAAACCCAGATGAACACGCTACCGAGCAACCCGATTTTCGTGTCGGATAGGTGGAACTCTTTACGCATCGGCTCGACCAGGGCGCCGGGAGCTTGCCGATCGTAGAAGTTCAACAAATTGATGCCAGACAGCACCAGGACGGATAAGAGAGTGTTATTGCGCTTCAAGATTTGGGGATGTTATCACGCAATTCAGCGGTTGTCTGAAAACGAAGAAGCGATACAGACGAAGGAAAACTGAGCTCTGCTGTGCGGCGCGACGAGGTTCACGCGCCGAAGACGATGGATGCAATCAGAAATATTATTCCGATTGCCCCCGAGATGATCGCGGACGGTGCGGTTGCAGAAGAAAGGCGAGTCGCGTACTATCTATGACGCGGGGTGGAGCAGCCTGGTAGCTCGTCGGGCTCATAACCCGGAGGTCGTTGGTTCAAATCCAACCCCCGCAACCAATTTGATTTATGAAGGCCGGGCCCAGGCGCCCGGCCTTTTTGTTTTGCGACTTATGTCACGCGTCTCCGGCAAGGCTTATTTCGTGTACGTTTTGTGGTCCGCGTCGGGACGCAAATTCTACATTGGCATCAGCGAAGATCCGGCGGCTCGCCTTCTTCAACATAATTCCGGCATCTCGAGATGGACGGCGCGACATCTGCCTTGGGAAATCGTGCACGTCCAACGCCATGAAAACTACTCGGAGGCGCGTAAGCGGGAGCTGCTTCTGAAAAGACAAAAGGGCGGTATGGGCTTCTTTACTCTTACCGGAATCGATCCAGTGCGATTTGCAAAACAACCAGGGTTCTCGGGCTCATAATCCCGCGGTTGCGGGATCGTTGGTTCAAATCCAACCCCCGCAACCAATTTGATTTTTGAAGGCCGGGCCCAGGCGCCCGGCCTTTTTTGTTTTGCGACTTATGTCACGCGTCTCTGGCAAGGCTTATTTCGTGTACGTTTTGTGGTCCGCGTCGGGACGCAAATTTTAGAATGGCATCCGCGAAGACGTTGCATTGTTCTTGCAAGACCCACAATCGTTTAGGTGAGCTTACAGCCGATGCTCCGTGGTGCACCCCGAGCGCATTTAAAGAGACCGTACTCACATTGATCGCGCACACGCTACCGCTTGTTTGCGGAGAAACGACTCGAGGTGCGAAAACGGCGCAAAGGCGATTTCTCGACTTCAGAGTGTCAGCGATCATTGGCGAGTGCCGCACGACCGGCGGCCGGCACCAGCGGAGCCGCGAGTCACCATTTCTCGCGGCCCCGCATCATGCACGCGTGCAACGTCTACGTTACTCCAGCTCCTACGGCCTTTGCGGCTTGATCGAGGATCTTCATCGCTTTGCCGACTTCCGCAACGCCCAGAATAAGCAGCGGCGTATTTGTTGTGGGGTCGATTCCGCAATAGCCGTAGTCAATATTGATGCCGGCGTCGGCGAGTCGCGAAGAAGCTTTCGCCAACGCGCCGACACGATTCGGCAGTTTTACTTGAGCCACCTCCGTCTCCGTGAAATTCAGCTTCCCATGTTGCAGAACCTCTTTTGTTGCGGTTCGATTATCAGTCACCAAATGAATCAGGCTCCTTCCTTGCGACTCGGGGTTCGACTGAAAACCGATAATGTTGACATCGTGATCGGCCAGCGCTCGGCAGACATCTCCAAGAGCGCCCGGCTCATTTTGCGTTTGAATCGTGAATTCCGTAGCAAAAGACATATGGCAAACCTCCTTTAAATTTGGTGTTTTTCCGTGCGCATTTCTGGCCCTTCTGTTGTTACCTCAACCTTCCGCGAACGAACGTCGCAGTGCAATTTCCATTCCGTTTTCGCCGGCAATCTAAATTTGTGTTTTCCACGCGCAGTAAATGCGAGCGTCATGGACACCTTGGAAGTTGCTGACATTCAGATAGCTACCGGAAAAATCTGCGCGTGACGCGCCGAAAGGAAATGAGCTCGAGCTACCCAATCAATTCTCGCGTTATACGGCGAAACATTTACGTACGTCTCGAACAAATTACACGGGACGGAAACGCCGGAGGTGATTTGTGTTTCGTCGGACGCTGCGCCGATTCATCAGGCGCGGAGGTTCATTGCGCAGTGTGAATTTATCCGCCGAAGTGGCCATTGAACTGCATTCTCGCAATTTGCCAGGGAGCATGCACACGTATTTGAAGGTTGTATAAAAGTGAAAGTTATTGACCGACAACATGAAAACAAAAGGAGATGTGATGGAACAGGTAAAAACAAAATCAGTGGAACCACAGCAGTGATACGCCCTTCCCGAGGTTTCTTGGGATGAACTCAACGAAGCTGGCGCGTATGTCGAACGAGGTAGCGGAGATCTCTACCGCATTCCCAAAGAAGCGTTAATTCCGGGCGGGTCACCGATTATCCACAAAGAGAGCTCCGGGGCGTCGCGTCTGGTGCAAGTGAGCAGAAACCCGTTCGTAACTACCCTCGCAGCCCGCTTGTCTTGTGCGCAACACAACATTGAACCAAACTTCTAGAGTAGGTGCGTGTTCCCGGCTTGCTTGATGATCGCACGACCGTCCCAGTTCGACAATTTACCTGCTTCCGCCGCGGCAGAAAATGGCGCGAACCGTACCGCATTTTCAGGATTTCGCGGCTGGCATATCTGTCATGGGTCCCGGTGCTTTTGCGTTCACGACGCCAGGCACCGGCCTCGAGTGTGATCAAGAGCTATTCGTTTATTTCTGGTGATTTGGCGAAAACCAAGAAGGCCCATGGATTCAAAGGAAGCTTTACTTCGCCGCGCGAGTCGATGACCGGAGGTGCCTGGCACCCTTTTTCACCCCATCGCTCGTCGGCGGAATCGAGCGTCCTGTGCCAGCGGCCGGTGGGAATCGGTAGCAGGAGTTCAGTTGGCACCTGACTGAAGTGACAGACAATGAGAACCTGGCTGGCGGCCTTCCACCTTCTGACGAGCAGCACTTTCTCGTCGGCGAATGATGTGACTTCCATGGAATTCTTGTCCAGGTCTGCGAGCGGCGGCACCGTGCGCCGGACGCGAAGCAGTTCCTGATAGAAATGCCAAAGGATGCGGTGATTCCCAGCGGTTTGTAAATCCCAGTGCAGCTTCGACGCCAGGAACGTTGCTTCACTCTGAGGGTCGGGAATATCTCCAGTCCAGCCGAATCTCGCAAATTCACCCTTGCGCCCTTGGCGAACTGCTTCAACTAGGGATGAATCTCCGTGACTGACAAAGTATTCAAAAGGCGCGCGCTCGCTGTACTCTTCACCCATAAATAATAGAGGAAGGTAGGGTGACAGCAGAACAGTCCCTGCTGCCAGCTTCAACTGCGCAAAGGACAGCGATTGGGACAGCCGGTCACCAAGGCGGCGATTCCCAACCTGATCGTGGTTCTGTGAGTAAATGACGAAACGTTTCGCCGGGATGTGTTTCGACGAACTTCCATAACGCTTTTGGCGAAACCGGGAGTACTGCCCCGCGTACAAGAACCCTTCTCGATAGCTGCCGGCGAGGTCTCCAATTCCGCAAAAGTCCTGGTAATAACCATCCTGCTCCCCTGTTAAGAGAACGTGCAGAGAATGGTGAAAATCGTCATTCCACACGGCATCGTATCCCCATCCGCCCACCTGAGGCGCGCTGACCACCCGAGCATCGTTGCGATTGCTTTCCGGGATCAGATGGACTTCGCGGCCGAGCGACTTGGCCCTGGCATGAACGGCTGCGCAAAGTTCTTCGAGGAACGTTCGCGCGGAGTTATCCACAATCGCGTGGATGGCGTCGAGGCGAAGTGAATCGATGTGGAAGTCCGTGACCCATTCCAGCGCATTCTCGATGAAATATCGGCGGATCTCGTCGCTCTCCGCGTCATCGAAATTGACGGCCTGTCCCCACGGCGTTTTGTAGAGGTCCGTGAAATAAGGGGCGAAATCAGCCAGGTAATTCCCTTCTGGACCAAAATGGTTGTAAACCACATCGAGCGTCACCGCGATTTCGAGTTCATGGCAGGCGTTGACCAACGCTTTCAGCGCCAGCGGACCTCCGTAAGAGGCTTGGACCGCGTAGGGGTAAACTCCGTCGTAACCCCAGTTGCGCTCCCCAGGAAATTGAGCGACTGGCATTAGTTCGATTGCCGTAACGCCGAGATCTTTGAGCGTGGCGAGGCGAGGAATGATGGCGTCAAAGGTTCCTTGCGGCGTGAAGGTTCCCACATGGAGCTCGTACAGAACGTACTTTTCAAGCGGCAGTCCAGCCCATCGGGAATCGTTCCAATGAAACCGATTGTCCGCGACTTGCGACGGCCCGTGGACGCCTCTTGGTTGAAATCGGGACGCCGGATCGGGTCGTTCCTTCTCGTTGTTCAGACGATAGCGGTAAAGCGCCCCGGGGGAGACGCCTTCGACTACGGTGTGAAAATACCCGCAGCCGAGAGCCTGCATGGGAATCGCACGCTCTGGCGGTTCGCCGAGGCAGACGTCAACGCGGTTCGCCCGCGGGGCCCAAAGCAGAAAACTGCATGCATTCTCGCCGAGAAGCACGGCACCAAGTTTTTCTTTATGCGGAGAACTCACGGTTTCTGCATCCCTCAGGTGGCTCGACGGCTGGTAACGTTTTCAGTATACACAGAGGTTCGCGCGATACCGCGCACGAGAAACTCTCTCCGGGGGAGTTTAATATTTTCCGATCGAGAGCGGGACAATTCGTACCGACGTGACCTATAATGACTTACCAGCCCGGATGGGGTTCGCATGCGGTTCGCTCGGCCCTCCGTTAGCGCAGTCGATCAAGATTGTTCATCGAACGGTACGCGATGTGTCCGTGACCACGCGCGCCCGTACCAGCCGCCAAAGCGAAACTCGCGGCTAGAAGTAGTTCAACTTCAGAATTCCCCACTCCCCTATTACGACTGGAACCAAAACATTCGAGCGAAGTGGTATTCGCCGAATGCCGCATTCCGCGTGCGTGCCACGCGGACATGCCTCGCCGTGCTTACCGACGCGAGTGAGAAATTTGGAACGAGGGTCGCTTAAAGACCCTATGGCGCATCCTCGGATTCCCCTCTCCTGCTACCGGCTTCAATTCAACGGGGACTTTACGTTTCGCCGCGCGTCGGCCGCGCTGGATTATCTCTCCCGGCTCGGAATCACGGATATCTATGCGTCGCCTCTGTTGCAGAGCCGGTTTGGCAGCAAGCACGGATACGACGTCACAGATCCGTTGCGGATAGATAGCGAGCTGGGCAACGAAGCGCAGTTTGACGCTTTCCAGTCTATGCTGCAAAAAAAGGGGATGGGCCTGCTGTTGGATATTGTGCCGAATCACATGGCTGCAAGCCCGGAAAATCCATGGTGGATGGACGTCCTTGAGAATGGTCCCGCGTCTGCTTACGCGGCCTATTTCGATATTGATTGGCATCCGCCGTCCCTGACGCTCGATAACAAAATCCTGCTGCCCGTGCTGGGCAGCTTCTACGGCCACGCTCTTAACAACCGCGAGTTCCAACTCGTCTTTCGGCGCGGAACTTTCCTGGTCCAATATCACGACACGACTTTTCCCCTGACTCCGAAGACCTACCGGCGGATTCTGAAGCATCGAGAACACGTACTCGAAAAGAGGCTCGGTGCGGATTCAGCCGCGTTTCAAGAGTATCTGGGAATCGTGGCCGCCTTGGCGGCGCTGCCGGAGCGGGGATCTTTGACTATTGACGCAGCCGGGGAGCGGCGCCTGCAGGTTGCCGGGATCAAAGAGCGGCTGCGCCAACTGCACGAAACGAACCGGGAGGTTCAGCGATTTGTAAGGGACAATCTGAAAATTTTCAATGGCAGGCGAAATCATCCCGGCAGTTTTCGCAACCTGGATCGCTTGCTGTCAGAGCAGGCTTATGTGCTGGTGTACTGGCAAAACGTCAACGAGGGAATCAACTATCGGCGTTTTTTCAACATCACGGATCTGGTGGGAGTGCGGGTTGAGGATCCCATGGTGTTCGAGGCTATCCATGCCGTGGTCCTGCACTTGATTGAGAGAAAGGTGGTCACGGGGCTGCGCATCGATCACATTGACGGCCTTCGCGACCCGCTGGGATATTTGCGACGCCTGCAAGAACGCGCCGGCGGGTCCCAGGAGCAAGGAAACAGCTTTTACGTGATTGTGGAAAAGATACTTTCCGGAGCTGAAAAACTTCCGAAGGAATGGCCCGTCGAAGGAACGACGGGCTATGAATATCTGAACGCCGTCAACCGATTGTTTGTGCATCCACAAGGAGCGCGGAAAATCGAGGAAATTTATTATCGATTTCTGGGACGCGAGCTTAACTACGAAGAGATGTTGTATCAGAAGAAAAAATTGATCATGTCCACTTTGCTGTCGGCCGAGATGAGATACCTGGGCCGCCACCTGAGCGTCTTGGCTGAAGGGGATCGCTACGCGCGAGACCTTTCGCGAATGGAGCTGGCACAAGCATTGATCGAAACGACCGCGTGTCTCGCCGTTTATCGGACCTATATTCGCAGCATGGAAGTGCCTGCCGAAGCAAAACGCGATATTGGCAGCGCGGTTGATGCCGCGCGAAGCCGCAACCCGCGGCTTGGGGCCTCTTGCTTGGATTTCGTGCGCGATGTGCTGCTCCTGAAGGATGCAGGGCATCTGTTTGCAGAGCAGCGGGAAGCGCGCCTGGCATTCGTGATGCGCTGGCAGCAGTTCACGGGGCCGATTATCGCCAAGGGCCTGGAAGATACCGTTCTTTATGTTTATTGCCCGCTTCTTTCGCTCAACGAGGTAGGCGGAAACCCAAACCCATCCGCCGTCGTCGCCTCTGACTTCAATCAAATCGTAACTGAACGCGAACGCCGCTGGCGATATAGCGTGAATTGCACTTCCACGCATGACACCAAACGCGGCGAAGACGTGCGTGCCCGAATCAATATTCTCTCGGAAATTCCTCGCGAATGGCAGAAGCACCTGAATCGGTGGGCGCGGTGGAACAAGAAAGGGAAACGAGTCGTCGAGTCTCAGGAAATTCCTGACCGCAATGAAGAAAACTTCTTGTACCAAACCCTGCTTGGCGCGTGGCCCTTGGAACAAGAGGCGATGCCGCATTTCCGAGCGCGCCTGGAAGCCTACGTCATCAAGGCAGTTCGCGAAGCGATGGTGTACACGCGCTGGACCCGCCCCAACACCGCTCATGAGCGAGCGGTAGTCGGTTTTGTGAAGGACATCGTTACGCCCGCTCACGGCAATCTGTTTCTGAATGATTTCCTGAAATTTCAGCGAAAGGTCGCAGTGTACGGGATGCTAAATGGTTTGGCGCAAGTGCTGGTGAAGATGACCAGCCCGGGCGTGCCGGATTTCTATCAAGGATGCGACCTCTGGGATCTTCGGCTGGTGGATCCCGATAACCGTGGGCCCGTCGATTTCACACATCGCGCTGCATTGCTAGACGAAATCGAAAAGCGGAGCAAGCAGGATCCGTTGCGCCTCGCCCGCGAACTCGTTCAAAATTGGCAAGACGGGCGCATCAAGCTCTATCTGATTTGGAGGATACTGAATCTTCGGCGTAAGTACCCTCGAGTGTTCCTCGACGGCCAATTCCTGCCGATGAAAACGAGCGGCGAGAGGGAGGCTAACCTGATTGCCTATGCGCGCCGCAGAGGCAATACTTGGATGATGACCATCGTCCCCAGATGGCTGGCACGTTCGAAGGCGTCGCCCGCCCTGACTCGATTGCAGAGGTTTTGGCGTGGTTCACACATTGCGCTTCCAAAGAATGCGCCGCAAACCTGGCTGAACGTGCTAACGGGCGAGACCGTGGAGACAACCCGGCAGCGAGGAGCGCCGGCTTTATCTTTGCCGGAAGTCTTCAAGGATCTCCCAGTAGCCGTCCTGAGCGGGGCGGGCCGCTCATCGCGAACTGCTCGGGTCCAGACATGACACCTGGGAATCAGTGGTTGCATCAATCACGTTAGCGAGCGAGTCGATCGGTTGGGCTGTATGCCGTACAAGTTGGATCTTTGGGGCGGTCTCAGTCCTGCCCTGCGATCAGGAGCTCAGGACGAATGGCGGAACAACGAGTGGAGGGACGAAAGCGGGTCGTGATCGAGCGAGTTTCGCCAGAAATTGATTGCGGGCGATTCCCGATCAAGCGCGTCGTGGGCGACACGGTAGTTGTGGAAGCTGATGTGTTCGCCGACGGTCATGACCAAATCGGCTGTCAGATTTTGTACTGGCAGGATGAGAAGAAGGTCAAGACGGCTCCGATGAAACCGCTTGAGAACGATCGCTGGCGTGCGGAGTTTTCCGTCGAGGCGCTTGGCCGGTATTACTACACGGTGGAAGGCTGGATCGATCGTTTCGAAACCTGGCGCGTGGATCTGGTGAAACGAGTTGCTGCCGCGCAGGACGTCCATGTTGAATTGCTGTTGGGAACTGACCTGATTGCGGAAGCAGCCGCACAAGCAATGGGCGAGGACGCGGAGGTCCTCCGCCGGTGGGCAATCAGGTTGCGGGAAGCGAAGGATAAGCCGGAAGGCGCAGCCATTGCGCTGGACGACGGACTGCACGAACTAATTCGACGCTATCCAGTGCGGAATTTCGCGAGCCGCTTCGAGAAACAGTTGGTGGTGACGGTTGACCGCGAAAAGGCGCGTTTTTCAACATGGTACGAAGTATTTCCGCGATCCTGCGCTCCCGAGGCTGGGCGTCACGGAACATTCCGCGATTGCGAGCTATGGATTCCCTACATCGCGTCCATGGGCTTCGATGTAGTTTATCTTCCGCCAATTCATCCAATCGGGCGCGAGTTTCGCAAAGGTAAGAACAATACTGCAAACCCACAGCCGACTGATCCTGGCAGTCCTTGGGCAATCGGAGCCGCCGAAGGGGGCCATAAGTCTATTCTCCCAAATCTCGGCACGCTCGCGGATTTCAAGCACTTCGTGGCTGCGGCCGAAAAGCAAGGACTTGAGGTCGCGATCGATATTGCCTTTCAGTGCGCGCCGGATCACCCCTACGTGCGCGAGCATCCGGAATGGTTCCGCAAGCGTCCGGACGGCACCATACAGTATGCGGAGAACCCGCCGAAGAAGTATCAGGATATCTATCCGCTGGATTTTGAGAGCGCGGAGTGGCGCGCATTGTGGGAGGAATTAAAGAGCGTCTTCGATTACTGGATCGATCAAGGTGTGCGGATCTTTCGAGTGGACAATCCTCATACCAAGCCATTCTCCTTCTGGGAGTGGGCGATCGGTGAGATCAAAAAACGACATCCCGAAGTGCTCTTTCTCGCGGAGGCATTTACCAAGCCTGCAGTAATGTACCGGCTTTCGAAGCTGGGATTTTCCCTGTCATATACTTATTTCACGTGGCGCAACACGAAAGAAGAAATCACCGAGTACTTCAGCGAGCTTGTCGAGACCGAAGTGCGGGAGTACTTCCGCCCGAGCCTGTGGCCAAACACACCGGACATCCTTGCGGGATTTCTTCAGGCAGGCAAACGTCCGGCATTCATGGTCCGGCTGATACTGGCAGCAACGCTAGGGGCGAGCTATGGAATCTACGGTCCGGCATTCGAGCTATGCGAAAACACGCCGTTTCAGCCCGGCAGCGAAGAGTACTTGAACTCCGAGAAATATGAACTCAAACACCGCGATCTGCTTTCTGCGGGAAGCTTGAGGGATTTTATTGCACGGATCAACCGAATCCGCAAAGAAAATCCGGCGCTGCAAGCTAATCGCAGCTTGCGCTTTCATGAAACGGACAATCCGGAACTGATCTGTTACAGCAAAACGACCGACGATCTTTCGGACGCAATCGTGGTGATCGTGAATCTTGATTGCGTGCGCGTGCAAACGGGATGGGTTGATCTCGACCTCAAGTCCCTTGGGCTGGACGCCAATCAGACTTTCCGGGTTCATGACCTGCTCGGTCAAGGTGAGTATTTGTGGCATGGCTCGCGGAACTACGTCGCGCTAACGCCGGAAAGCCTTCCGGCGCATATTTTGCGTGTGGTGCGTTAGGTTTCGGCAGAGCGGCATTTCGAATATGGAGTCAGGACCCGGCAATTGCGGCGACGGAGCTGGGAACTTGCAATAAGCACTTAGGGAGCGCGCATGGTGGAATCGGCCCTCAGCGAATTCGACCTGTACCTGTTTGGCGAAGGCACGCATTACCGCGCCTACGAAA
>Ga0210388_10001922_pt1 | contig 16297 bp, 14 predicted proteins | sample IncBWC19OmetaG_FD_155485 | JGI IMG/M metagenome (GOLD analysis project Ga0210388, IMG submission 155485) | Forest soil microbial communities from Barre Woods Harvard Forest LTER site, Petersham, Massachusetts, United States - Inc-BW-C-19-O ...
ACGTGTTACTCACCCGGTCGCCACTTTACTCATGGATTGCTCCACTTTCTCGTTCGACTTGCATGTGTTAGGCACGCCGCCAGCGTTGATTCTGAGCCAGGATCAAACTCTCGTTTGAAACCTGATGTCTGCCGACGGGTAGTTGGCAGACTGCCATCGCCGCACATCCCAAACAGCTTGCAAAAGCCGCTCGGGTTTCAACAGCGCGGGATGGCGCCACCATTCAGCCCCCGCTTCTTCTTCTTGCGAAGAGGAAGAGGAGTTCATGGTGGTCTATCTTGTGAGATCGTCTCGGACTTATGCCCGAATCCGTTCTCTCACGACTGGCACGTTCAACCTAGTTGTCAAAGACCGAATCGCCTTCCGCCTGAGCGGCGCGCCTTCAGGTCTAGACGGACTCGCTGCTAGAGCGAATCCGGCTGTCCTCGAAACCCTTCAAACATACGTGCTGCGCAAAACCCTGTCAATCCGCGCCTCCCACAGTATTTCCACGCGATTTCCACATTGGGAAAGGCGATTGGGATGGGGCGACACAGGAGAGCAGAACCTCAGGGGGCTGAAGCCCGAATTTTCTCGGCGGCTCCAGCGGCACGACTCAAGGTCGCACCCTTCCCGGTTCGTGCTCATTACAGCGCGCAACGGTATGGCCTTCCGCCTGGGATTGCAAAACGATCCCGATTTAATCGGCTCTGGCTTTTTGGCCACGCCGAAGCGGAAGACAGAAAATTGAGAAAAGATCCTACGTTTGGAGGTCCTTGCTTTGAAGGTACCCTTCAGAAACCTACTGGTTGTTTCCGAATCAAGTCCCGTGGCCGGGACGACTTGAGAGCTTTACGCCCCCACACTCACTTTAGATGCCGGACCGCGACGAGAGTTGCAAACAATACGACCGGCTAGCCACACACTGCTCTCGGTGAATTGTTTATACCAGATGAATAAGAAAAATTGCAAGCAGGAATTTGAAAAATCCATGGGATGACGAATTTGATGCGGGTGGACTCGTGTCGAATCTCGCTTGTCATCCTGAGGCCGCGGGGTCGCTCGCGAAGCGGGCAAGTCCCGACGACCGACCTGTGCACTTCGCAGGCAACATCGGCGCCGTCGGCAAGTGCACAGGTCCTTCGGCCCGCAAACCCCGCGGGCCTCAGGACGACAAGGCTATGGGCGACAGATATATCTTTCGGTCGTTCTCCGACCCGACGTGATCTGGGAAGCTACGGGAATTCCAGGGTTATGAATTTTGCGGGGGTATGGCCGGAGTTGGTTAGGGTGTGGGTGTAGCCGCCGGGGATCCAGCTGGCCTGGTTGGCTTTCATGGTGGAGATGGTCGGGGTTTTGCCGGCGATTTCGCTGCGGAGTTCGTAATCGGTGAGGGCGATGACGAGGTGGGGGCCGGCGTGGTGGTGCTCGGGGATCATGCCGCCGGGCTGGAGTTCGAATTCGGAGACGCGGACGTTATCTTTCACGAAGAGAATTTCGCGGGTGCCTCCGTGGAGGATGTCGAGGCCGCGTTCGGCGTCCCACTGGTAGGTGGAGTGGCGAAGTTTTTCGTCCTGCAGCAGTTCGACGGTGATGTTGCGGAAGGGCTGGTCCTGATTGCGAACGATGTGGGCGAAGCTGGCGGGGGTGAGGGCGACATCCCCGGCACGGAGGGTCATGGTGATGGCGGGTTTGTCCTTAAACGCATTGACGATCTGCGACGGAGCCAGCATGACGTAGACATAGTCGTGGCGGTGCCAGTGCATGAGCGTATCGGTGTGCGGGGGGACATCGACGTTGAAGACGCGGACCTGATCGTTGGCGAAGATCTGGTGGTGATGCGGCTCGGCGGTGATTTCAACTTCGGGTGCGGATTGCGCGGCGAGGATGGTGGCGAGTGAGAGCAGGAATGGGATCAGGCGCCGAGGCATGCGAACGGGATTGTAGCATCGGGGAGCAGCGGGCAGTGGTTCGGTGCATGGTGGCCGAGGAATGCGCTGCCGAGCTTTGCTCGACCTGGACGGACGAGGGCGTCCGTCCCCACATGACCTGTGATGGTCTGATTGGGCCGGCCGATCGCTCAAGGAGCTACGCTTCGCGGGTGAGGCGGATCCATTCTTCCATTTGATTGAGATATTCGGTGAGGGCGCGGCGGCCGGAGGCGGTCAGGCGGTATTCGGTGCGGGGGACGCGGCCTTCGAAAAATTTGACGCACGAAATGTATTGCGCTTCTTCGAGCTTGCGGGCGTGGACGCTGAGATTGCCGTCAGTAGTTTTGAGCACGCGCTTCAGGTCGTTGAAGCTGAGGGAATCGTTGGTGGCCAGGGCGCTGACGATGCCGAGGCGGATGCGTTCGTGAATCAGGCGGTCGAGTTCGGGGAGTTCGGGGGCGCGCGCGGGCGAAGGTTCGCGACGCTTCTCGCGCAGGTGGGGCTCGGGCTTGGCAGGCTTGCGGCGGGATGGAAGAGGTCTAGCCACCGTGACGCCTCGCGATAAAAAGTCCGAAGAGAATGTGGAGGCCGCCGAAGCCAGCAGCCAGAAAATAATTCCCCCAGGCGATGGGCGCGAGCACGGCGAGACCGCCGAGCAGCATGAAACAGACTCCCATGACGGGGACGATGGCGACGGAGAACGAGCCTCCGGTCATGATGCCGGCACCGTAGAGCAGCAGCCAGGTTGCAGGCAGAGCCGACTGCAGGCCGGCGCGGAATAACAGGAAGGTAAGGAAGGCTCCGGCAACCAGCGGCGGGGCGAGGCCGAGCGCGACTTTGCGCGCGGGACCGGAAAATAACGGGAGGCCGCGGCGATTCGCTTTCCAGGTGCAGGACAGCAATCCGATGGCGGCGGCAAGAATGCCTTCGGCGAGCCAGACGCGCAGCCAGGCGAATTGCGAAATCTGTTGCGCGGCAAGCCATGAGGCGGCGATGGCGGTGAAGCCGAGAAGAACCTGTCCCCAGCCGGAGACGGCGGTGAAAGCGGCAGAGCGCTCCATAGTGTCGCGGATGAAGCGGAGATCGTCGAGCGCGTTGGGGGCCAAGCCGGGAGCGGTGTCGCTGGCAGCGTTTAGCTGCGTCGCGATTGGTCCGGTCGCGGGGTGCTCTGCAGAGCGCCGGAAACGCCTGACGCGATGGGGACGCGGGTCGAACATAAAGGTAGAGTAACGCGGGCCGTGGTTTTTGTCAAGTACTTTGCGATACAAAGAGACAAGGGGCGGGGGCGGAATAAAATCCCCACTTCTCGCGCACAGAACGCGCGAGAAATGGGGCACCCGGAGGTCTAGATTGCTGATTGTTGATTTCTGATTGCTGATTTATTTGGCGGCTTGGCGAGAGTCGGTGACGCGGTAGTTTTTGTATTCGATGGTGAGGGTGGCGCGGCCGCCGAGGCGAATGTAGCTGATGGATTCGTTGCGGGCGGGGAGCCAGAAGGATTGGACTTTCTGGTAGTCGTGGCGGATCTCGTTTTTCTTGGTCCAGAAGGATGGGTTCTGGGCGGGCTCGGCTTCGATGTGGGTGACGGCGAAATCGGTGGCGTCGATCCAGACCTTGCCGCGGTAAACGTATTTCGTTTTCGATTTCGGAGTTACCTGCAGGATGTACTGTCCTCCGGTGGCGGACGGCTCGTAGCCCAGCAACTGGAACTCGTAGTTGTCGCGATTGAGCTGGGTACGGGCGCTTACGGCTGGCTCGGCGGCTTCTTTCTCGCTGTCGAGAAGGCGCTTGAAGACTCGATCCTGAATCAGTTTCGATCCGGTCTGGGAGACTACTTTGAATTCCTTTGAGGCTGGGCTGTCGTAGGTGGCGACGACGGTCATTTCGGCTTCGCGGTCGCTGGGAAATCCGTGGTAGACGAGGCGGTAGACGCGAGTGGCTTCGGAGTGCAGCAGGGCGCGGGCGCGATCTTCATTCTTGCGGACCAGGTTGTCGACCACCTGGTCGGCGGTGAGCTGGACCGGCGCGGGCGTGGGCGGCTGCGGCTTGGAATCTTCGGCGACCAGATTGGCAGCGACCGGTGCGGTCAGTGCCAGCAAACCGACCACGGTGCAAATTGTCGGAGCGAGGGTCATGGTGGTTTAGATTCAGTTTATGCGCCGGACGGAGGCTTGCCGACCGATTAATTACTCTCAAGCGTCGAAAGATCGATGATCGGGAGTCATTTTGGGACTGAGTCGGGGGCCGGGGAATTCAAAGTCCCCACTCTAACGTCGCTAAGAGCGCGACGTTAGAATGGGCCACCGAGTATTCTCTCTTCTTTTTTCCTCTCTTAGTTCTGGCTGCGCAGGCCGAAGACGCCGACGCCGTTGGTGGTGCCTACGTAGACTTTGCCGTGGGCGATAGTTGGGGTGATGTATTTGTTGCCGTTGCCGAAGTGATCGACGCCGTTGGCCGCCTGATTGGAGTTGTAGAGTTCAAGCAGGCTGGTGGCGTTGTAGGCGTGGAGGACGGCCGGGCTGGTGTTCTCGGTGGCCCAGACAATCGCATTCTGCCCGGAGTTGGTGGAGATGCTGGGCGTGACGCCGGGATAGCTGAATGAGGTTGTGGTCTTGGCGACTGGGGTGGCGGCGAGTTTCGCGTTCTTGAACTGGAAGGCCAGAATCGGCGAGCCGACCGGACCGTAGTAGATGCGTCCATTGAAGGCGGCGGGCATGGACCAGATGCCGCCGGGAAGAGCGCCGGTGAGTTCCTGGTAAATCTTGTTGGCGCCGGAATTGAATTTGCCCAGGTTGGTGCGGTCGACTACGTACAAGTTGGTGTCTTTGCCGGCGCCGACGGCGAGTGCCCAGGTTTTTCCAGCCGAATCTTTTTCGTTGACCAGCAGAGTTCCGCCGGAACCAAGATCGGTGTCGCTGCCGTTTTCCTGCGACTCATTTTCCATTTCGAAATAGTCGGCGACGGCGAGTCCGCCGGTGGTGGTGAGTCGGAGGAAGGCGTTGCCGTAATTGCCGTTGGCAGGAAACGAGGAGGAGTTCAGGGTGGCGTCGAATTCGCCATTGGCATCGAGCAGGAAGATGCTGCCTGCATTGTCGGAGGCCATGCCGGCGCCCGAGCCCCAGATCGCGCCTTCGTTGCCGTTTGGAGTCACATTCAGCACGCTGGTCTGGGCCAGGCTGCTGGTGTTGTACGCCATGATCCATCCGGTATAAGGGCGGATGTCACAGTGCGAAGCCCAGGCGAGATATAACGTGCTGCCGGTGATCAGGAGTCCGGCGCGCTCTTTGTATTGAGCGGGATCGAAGATGACGTAGCCACCGGAACTGTTGTCGCCGGTGCCAGGATATTTGGCCGTGATGTCGACGGGGCCTTTGTGCACTTCGGCGCCGGTAGTGGCGTCGAGTGCGTGCAGGCGCTGGTGGTAGCCCCCGGAGCTGTCCTTCGACATGGCCACAACGTAGATCACGGGATTCGACGACTTGGGACGAAGGATGACGGGAGTCGAGGTGATTCCGATTTCCGGTGAGACCTGGTTGCAGCCACGATTGTCAGAAGTAGTTTCTCCAGATTTCAAGGTGGTGATGTGCCAGATGTTGGCTCCGCTGTCGGCGTCGAAGGCGTAGACGGTGCCGTGTTCAGTGGCGACGATCAGGACATTGTGGGAAACGCCGGCGATGGTCACGGCGGTGATGACGAGCGGCTGGGCGTCGACCAGTCCATCGACGGGGATGGTGAACAGGCGACCAAACGTGGCGGTATTGACGTTGGCGGGGGTGAGGATGGTCTCTTTCGGATTCACTCCGGTGCGGGAGTTGTTGTTGTGGTAAGTGAGAACGTCTTGGGAATGGGCCGGGAGCGTAAAGGCGCAGAGAATCGCGAGAATGATCGCGCGAACGAAGAGGGCTGGTAGACTTTTTGAGCTGCAAGAGACTGGGGACGGTTGGGGGAACGGCATGGGGGAACCCTCCTAGGGTCAGGTAGCATGAATCTGTTGCCAGAGGTTGACTTCAGGTTGCCGGGTTACGGCGAAGTGGGATGCTTCGTATTGCTCAGTTTTCCAGAATTCCGAGAATGGCTCAAAATCGTTGGTACATAGCGGGCGCATCATGACTGATGTGGGTAAGTTACTGATTGTGGTGGGAGTGGTGCTGGTCGTGGCCGGAGTTGGCTTGACCGTGCTGGGGCGGATGAATCTGCCGCTCGGGAGGTTGCCGGGAGATATTGTTTATCGCGGGAAGAATATGACGTTCTATTTCCCGCTAGCGACTTCGGTGGTGCTGAGCGTGGGGTTGACGATTGTGTTTTATTTGGTGGAGCGGTGGAGACGGTGAGGAGGCATCGGCTGTGAACCGTCCCTTTGGGACTCTCGGTGGTTCTCGCAAGAATCCCCGGCACTTGCGTGCCGGGCTAGTGAACCGTCGCTTCGCGACTCTGAATCGGCCGGTGCGAGGGGCATTTGACTTACCTATCCTCCAGTCGTTAGATTCTTTGGCACGTTGTTTCTGATCTTTTCCAAATTCTTCGGAACGCGCGTCTTTGCCGCTGGGTGAAGACAGGGAAGCGGGTGAAAATCCCGCGCTGCCGCGCAACTGTAAGCGAGGAAAGTGCTCTCGGCCACTGGGAATGAATCCTGGGAAGGCTGGGGGCGATGTTGAATGCGGAAACGCATTCTTACTCGCGAAGCCAGGAGACCGGCGCGATCCGTCTACTTCAACCTCTTTCGCGTGCAAAGGAGGAACGTATGCGCGTATTCGGATTTAGAATTCTGCTGGTCTCTCTTTTCTTTTCTGTCGTCTCTTTCTCTGGGGCTGTTTTCGCGGCCGAAATCAAAATCAAAGTGGTGGATCCGCAGGGTGCGGCTGTGGCGGGGGCGCAGGTGTCGCTGCTACAGAGCGACCAAAAAATTCTGGGCACGCAGACGACGTCGGCGGAAGGCACTGCGATTTTTCGTCTGCCGGCGGCGGGAGCTTACAGGATCCAGGTGCTGGCGCCGGGATTTGCGGTGGAGACGTTGGAGGTTCCGGCTTTATCAGCTTCGGCTGCAGCGCCGGCGGATTTGACGGTGAATCTGCGGCTGGCGACGGCTTCGGAAACGGTGGTGGTGAGTGCGACCCGCACTCCGGTGCTGGAAGAAGCAGCGGGGGCGAATGTTGAATCGCTCAGCGGGGCGCAGCTTACGACAATGCTGCCGGTCGCAGCCAACGATGCGGTGCGGTTTCTGCCGGGCGCGGTGGTGAATACGGCGGGACAGCGCGGCGGACTCGCGTCATTATTCGTGCGCGGGGGCGAGTCGAACTACAACAAAGTGATTGTCGACGGCGTGACGGTGAACGAACCGGGCGGGACGTTCGACTTTGGAGTCCTATCGCTGGCCCAGGCCGACCGCATGGAATTTGTGCGCGGGGCACAGAGCACGCTGTATGGATCGGATGCGATGACCAGCGTGGTGCAGGTGTGGACTCGCGCCGGGAGCACAAAGACTCCGGAGCTGCGCTTTGGAGCGGACGCGGGAAATCTAGGAACCGAGAGCGGGCACGCGTCGTTATCCGGAGCCGACGGAAGACTCGACTACAACGTTTTCGGCGACCAGTTCAATACGGAAGGGTCGGGAGTCAACGACGCTTACTCGAATTCGCTGGATGGCGCGAATGTGGGCGTCAAGCTGAGCGATACGGTTTCGCTGCGCACGCGCTTTCGCCACGCCAACAGCCATACCGGAATACCGGGTGAGTGGAGCTTCAACGGGTATGTGCCGCTGGTACCGGCGAATGGAGATTCCACGCCGCTGGTGCCGCTGCAGCCGGATCCGAGCGAGTGGTCGCAGCTCAACAATCTGCTGGGCAGCGTGGAGCTGACGGTGAACCAGCCGAACGGTTGGCAGCACCGCTTCACTGGGTTCGATTATCTGTACCGGTACAACGAACTGAATGTGAACGGAGATGCGGAGCGGGTGGATCTGTTTGGGGATCCGATTGATTATCCTTCGCACGAAGTGGATCGCATTAACCGCGTCGGATTTGAATATCAGGGAGATTATTCGGAAGGGGCGCGGGCGCACACTACGTTTGGATACCGGGCGGAGAATGAGAACGGATATGTGGGGGACACGAATTATCCACCGCCCACCCACGGCCAGCGCCTGAACAACGACGTGTACCTGCAGCAACAGGTGACCTGGGGAAGGTTGTCGGTAATTGCGGGAGGAAGATTTGTACACGACAGCGCGTTCGGCAATACGGGGCTGCCGCGGGTTGCGCTGAGCCTGCAGGCATTGCGCGGGGGAGAAATTTTCTCCGGGACGCGGCTGCGATTTTCCTATGCCACGGGCTTCAAGGAGCCGCGGCTGGAAGAGACCTTCGCCGGGCCACCGTATACGCAGGCGAACCTCGGATTGAAACCGGAACGCTCGCGGTCATTCGAAGCCGGGCTGCTGCAGGATTTTCTGGGTGGAAAGTTTGCGCTCAACGCGACTTATTTCAATAACCTGTTTCACGATCAAATCAATTACGTGACGGTCGATCCGGTGACGTTCGTTGGCGAATACGTGAACGTGAACCGGGCGTTCGCGCAGGGGGCGGAGATTGGACTGCAGGCGAAGCTGCGTCCGCGGCTGTTGCTAAATACGGCTTACACCTACACGTCGTCAGAGTATCTGGACAATCCTTCGCCCTACGACACGGCGTACGATCCGGGACAGCCGCTGTTGCGGCGGCCGAAGCATTCGGGAACGCTGCTGCTGTCGTATCTGGGTTCGCGGTGGGGAGCGAATCTGGGTGGGAGTTTTGTGGGACGGCGGGCAGATTCGGATTTTTTCGGGTTCGGCATTGATCACGCGGCGGGATATGCGAGGGCCGATGTGGGCGGATGGTATGAGGTTCGGCCGCGGATTACGGTTTATGTGAATGTCGAGAACGCGTTGGACGCGAAGTACAACGAGGTGGTGGGGTATCCAGCGCTGCCGGTAAATTTTCGGGCGGGAGTGAGGTTTCGGGTGGGCGGGGAGTGAGGCGGTGTTCTCCACTGAGAGTCCCCACTTCTCGCAAAGAACGCGAGAAATGGGGCACCCGGCTGGCGGTTTGGAGACGGCTCACAGGATTCGGAGTAGAAATTCCTTGCTTAGCCGCCGGTACCGCGATGGGGATAGGGGGCCTTCGACTGCGCGTGCCGGCGCGCTTCGCTCAGGATGACAGGAAAGAATGTTTAGCTGACTTTTTGAGGAGCGCGGGGCAGGGGCATGGCGGAGGCCATTTTGGCGCCGAAGTATTTGGTGCGGGCCAGCATCAGTTTTTCGATTTCTACTTCTTTCAGGGGCTGCTGGCGACCGAGCAGGTGCGTGACCAGAGCGATCTGGGCGAAGTGCTCGACGGTTTCCATCTTCATGTAGGCGTGTTCGAGGGTGTCGCCGTAGGCAACGACCCCGTGATTCGACATCAGGATGGCGTCGTAGTACGGGACGTAAGGCTCGAGCGTCTGGGCTAGCTCGGAGGTTCCGGGAGTACCGTAGCGGGCCAGCGGGATCGATCCCAGGCCCATGACGACTTCGCAGACCAGGGGCTCATTCAGCGGGACGCCGGCGGCGGCGAAACCGGTGGCGGTGGGCGGATGAGCGTGACAGATAGCCTGAATTTCGGGCCGCATGCGGTAAACCAGCAGGTGCATGCCAATTTCGCTGGTGACGTTGCGGCGACCGGCGACGCGGGCTCCGTCGAGATCGACGATGACCATGTCGGCGGGACGCATGGCGCCCTTGCTGACGCAAGTGGGGGTCACCAGAACGCGGTCACCGGGAAGGCGCACGGAGAGATTCCCGTCCATGGCGGCGACGAATCCCCGTTGGTGCAGCATGCGTCCGTAGTGGACGATTTCTTCCCTATGTTTGCGTTCAGTAGGCATGGATACCCTTTGGGGGGAGTTCACGAAAAGCGGACCGCACTTTTGGCAACCGCATAGTACCAGCAGACGCCGCATAGAGACAATCCAAAATTTCGGGAAAAATCGATATGGTGGGTGGGCATCAACAGTACGAGAGATTTGCAGAACATTACCGACCCTTTAAAGCGCCTTACAGTTAGAAAAGAGCACCTTATCGCGGTGCGAATGCGCTGCGACGACCCAAAAGCGGGTCCGCGAGCGCCAGGACTCCTTTCTAATCCCTATAATCTGACGCGTGCTGGTGTCTGACTTCCATTACGATTTGCCTCCCGAGTTGATTGCTCAGGAACCTCTGGCGGATCGCGCCGGGTCGCGGCTGCTGCATCTGGAAGCGTCCACGGGACAATTGCGGGACCGATGGTTTCGCGAGTTTCCGGAAATGTTGCGGGCGGATGATCTGGTGGTGTTCAACAATACGCGGGTATTTCCGGCGCGGTTGTTTGGCAGAAGAGAAGGTCAAAATCCCCCACCGGAGCGAAGCGGGAAGATTGAGGTTTTGCTGACGCGGCAGGTTTCGCAGGAGCCGAATGAGTGGGAATGTCTGGTGCGGCCGGGGCGGAAGATTGGGGTGGGAGAGCGGCTGTTTTTTGGGGATCAGGACCAGAATGAACTGGAAGCTGAGGTAATTGGGCGGGGGGAGTTTGGCGAGCGGAGGATTCGGTTTGCGGAGCTGGCGGGTGGGGCAACGGTAGTGGAACCGCCGGCACTGCCGGGCTCTGCCCGGCCGGACAGTCGAGGGCGGCTGTCCCCACATGAGTTTGGTGGCAGCGACAGTAATTCCCGGCCAAACTTTTCCGATGATTTTTTCGAGCGGCTGGAACAGATTGGGCATGTGCCGCTGCCGCCTTATATTTCGCGGGGGGACGCAGCAGAGGATCGCGAGCGGTACCAGACGGTCTATGCGCGGGAGCGGGGGTCGGTGGCGGCGCCGACGGCAGGGCTGCATTTCACGCCGGAGATTCTCGAACGGATGAGCGCACGTGGGATCGAGACTTGCGAAGTTACTCTGCACGTTGGGTTGGGAACTTTTCAGCCGGTACGGGTGGATCGGGTGGAGGAACATCAACTGCATTCGGAGTCATATTCGATTTCCGAGGAGGCGGCGGAGAAGATTCGGCGGGCGCGGAAGGGGCGTCGGATTGTCGCGGTGGGGACGACGACAGTGCGGACTTTAGAATTTGCGGCACAGCAAAATGCGGGGGAAGTTCACGCCGGGGCGGGCGAGGTGAATATGTTTATCTATCCCGGATACAAATTTCGGGTGGTGCAGGCACTGCTGACTAATTTTCATTTGCCGGAGTCGACGCTGCTGATGCTGGTGTGCGCGCTGGGCGGGAAAGAAAATGCGATGCGAGCGTATGAGCATGCAGTGCGGGAGCGGTATCGATTTTATTCTTACGGAGATTGTATGTTCGTGGGATAGCGAATTCAGGCACTAGATCAGAACGGGAAGATCAAAAGACTTTAAGCGCAAAGGAAAGCCGCGAAGTTCGCCGAGGAATCCAAATCAGCAACCGCTCGGCGGGGCGGACGAGGGCGTCCGCCCCTACACGAGAAATTACGCTCTTGCGCCGACTGCGGCGGGCTCGGTGGCGGGGACTGATTTGTCTTCGCCGTTGGGCTTCTGCGGCTGTCCGCCTTTGCGGATGTCGATGCCGCCTTTGAAAAATGCGCCGTCTTCAATGGAGATGCGAGCGGCGATGACGTCGCCGGTGAGAGAGCCGTCACTGCGAATATCGACGCGATCGCTGGCGGTGAGATTGCCGCGGACTTTGCCGAGCACGACGATCTCGCGGGCGTTGATATTGGCGGCAACGACTCCGTTGCGGCCGATGGTGACACGATTGCCGGCGAGGTTGATGGAGCCCTCGACGCGACCGTCGATGTAGAGCGACTCGGAGCCGGTGACCTCACCCTTAATGACGAGTGACTTGCCGATCGTGGCCTGGTCGGCGGTGGTAGTGGCGACCGGGCGTGGTGCAGGGTCAGCGGCCATGGTGCTGCTCATGGCAGGGGCGCTGGGGGTAGACGGAGTCGGGCGTTCCGGCTCGGCGGGCCGGGTCGGGGTCTGAGGCTGATTGGTCGGCTTCCACATGGGGTAAAAGTTCCTTTCCTAGTTGGGATTAGGGGTGACAGGCCGCACGTACGTGACCAAAGCGAATTGTACTCCCGCGTCTCAAAGTGAGCCCTGTGGAAAAGCCTTTATTTTCAATGAGGAGTTCCTCGTATGGTACGTCCTTCGCTGCGGCCTGACATTGGGAAATGGATGCGCCAGAGCTGATTCCTTTCTACCCTCCGGGCGGGATTCCGGGAATAATTTGCTTGGCCGTACCCTTCGGCTGGACGGCGGCGTTATGCTGTCAGGGTCGAAGATTTATCGAAGACGGAATCCGGGCTCGAGAGTCTAAATTTTCGAGAGTCTGGATTTCGAGAGATCCAAGCCCCCCGACAAACTCATCGGTTCGTGGAGCAAAACTTATGTCAGAGCAAGCCGTTGCAACTCCTGCCGCGTTCATCATCGCGCGGCCTGAAGCAGGCGAGTATGCGCCTTATTATGATCGCTACATTTCGCTGATTCCGGGGACGGATATTCTGGGGTCGCTCGATGAGCAGCGGCGGCAGATGATGCTGTTGCTCTGCGCGCGCGACGAGGCGGACGGAGATTTTCGCTACTCGCCCGACAAATGGAATTCGAAGGAAGTGCTGGGACATGTGTGCGACACGGAGCGAGTGTTCGCCTATCGCGCGCTGCGGATCGCGCGCGGCGACAGCACGCCGATGGAGGGATTCGAGCAGGACGACTACGTGAGGAATGGTCCGTTCGCGGGCGGGGCGCTGCCCGAGGTTGTGGAGGATTACATTGCGGTGCGGCGGGCGACGCTGACGCTGCTGCGCAATCTGGAAGAGGCGGCGTGGAAGCGGCGTGGAGTGGCCAATAAGCACGAAGTGAGCGTGCGGGCGCTGGCTTACATCATCGCGGGACATGAGGTGCATCATCGGCGGATTCTGGAGGAGAAGTATTTTGTGGGGCGGTAGAGGTGTGGAGGGGGACAAGAGTGCAGAGGTCCTGAGGCCCGCACAGAACGCGGGTCTCAGGATGACAGGGGCTTATTGACTCTCGGCAGGGTCGACTTACTTCGATGTCTGAGCGGGCGTTGACGGAGTTGCTTCGCGGGAAGGGGGCGCATGCTGATCCGATGGCGTGCGTGGAGGATATTTCCGCGGAGACGGCGGGGCGGCAGGTGGCGGGGTTTCCGCACTCGATTGGGCAGCTGGTGTTTCACATCAATTACTGGATGGATTACGAGCTGCGGCGGATTCGTGGCGGGAGACCAAAGTATCCGGAGCACAGCGCGGAAAGTTTTCCGCCTGCGCCGTCTGTCGACGCGCAGGAATGGGATCGGCTGAGGACGCAGCTGGGCGCGATGCTGGGGAAGTTTGCGGTGCTGGCGAAGTCTTCGCGAGCGGAACTCGATCGCCAGATCGAGACCGTGCACGAAGGTGATACGAAGGTTGCCGGAACGCTGGAGGCAGTGCTGATGCAGATGGTGGCGCACAACAGCTATCACCTGGGACAGATTGCCATGATGCGGCGGGCGCTGGGACAATGGCCGCCGCGTGGGGGCGGGGATTCGTGGTGAGGGATTAGGGGTTCGGGGTTCGGATTTGGTCTTGTCTCGTCGTTCATCGTCCTTCTCGTACATTTCGATTTCTCTGAGTTCGAATCTCTCGCATCTGGCGGATTGTGGTGTGCAGGACTTTGCACGGTACGCGTTTGGCCGCGCGGGACGGGCGATTTCTCGCTTGTGGCGCGGGGTTTGATGACGTAGGATTTCATGCCGAGTAGTCGCAGCACCCCCGCTGGCTCGCTACCTTCCTGGAGGAATCTATGACTTCCCGATCTGCAGTTTTGCTGGTTCTCGTCGTTTTGCTGGGCATGGTCGCTACTGTGCCGGCGAGTGCGCAGAGCGTTACGCCGTACCTCGGCGAGATTCGCTATGTCTCGTTCAATTTTGCGCCGTCGGGCTGGGCGATGTGCAATGGTCAGTTGTTGCCGATCAACCAGAATGCAGCCCTGTTCAATCTGATCGGCACGACCTACGGGGGCGATGGGCAGACCACGTTCGCGTTGCCTGACATGCGCGGGCGCGTGCCGGTTGCGACCGGGCAGGGGGTCAACCTGTCGAGTCGCATTCTCGGCGAACAGGGCGGCCAGGAAACGGTGACGCTGACGGTGGAGCAGATGCCGGCGCACCGGCATCCCATAAAGGCCTCGAGCGCGGCGGGAAATTCCAAGGCGCCATCCGGCAATGTGCTGGCGAATGGTGGCTCGACGGCGGTTTACAGCAACCAGGCTCCGGATGTGGAGCTGGGATCCAAGGCCGTGACATCAGTGGGGCAGGGGCAGCCGCATGAGAATATGCAACCGTTTCTGGCGATGACTTGCATTATTGCGCTGCAGGGGATTTATCCGACCCAGTAACGACGGTGTGCCGGGTCAACTTCAGCGCCGCGCGGTCCGGTCCTGGATCGGGTGCGATCAGATTGCGGCAAAAGGCGCGCTCGCTGCGCTTGCTGGACGGACGAAGGCGTCCGTCCCTACACGAGCATTTTTGGACGAACATTCTCGGGCGAAGCTCGGCATGCGGCGGGTGGGTTATGCTGAAGGCTGACGGCGGATTGCTGTCAGCTTTTTCATGCTTTCCGATTCCATAGTTCTGAAACATATCGCGCGGCAGCCTAAGCGGGCGGCGGGGTTCAAGCAACTGGTGCGGGAGCTTGGGCTGCATGGGGACGAACGCCGCGAGCTGGATGCGCTGCTGCGGAAACTGGTCGGCAGCGGCGTGCTGATCGAGGCGGAATCGGATCGCTACGCGTTGCCGCAGGCGGCCGCGGATAAGAATCTGGTGGCGGGGCGGCTCAGCATGCACCGCGACGGATTCGGGTTCGTCATTCCGGACGCGAAGGCGCTCAGCCCGGCGCTCCGGTCGCGACTCTCGGGCGACATTTTTATTCCTCCACATCTGATCGGCAACGCCATGCACGGAGACCTGGTGCTGGTGGACATTGCGAACGTGCGTCCGGATGGACGGGCGGAGGGACGGATTGTGCGACCGGTGCTGCGGGCTCATCCGACGGTGGTGGGGACGTTTCATCGCGGCAGCCGAGGAAATTACGTGACGCCGATGGACTCGAAGATCACGCAGGACATCGTGATTCCGCCGGGGATGGAAATACCGGAAACGTCCGCTGCGTCTGCCGAGGATGGAGAAGCAAAATCTCAACCACGGGGGACACAGAGGAAGAATTCTGTCGATCGGGTGCTGGGTGACGAGGTGGCGCGGCGGAGTGAGTTCGGCGACCTTGAGGGCGTGGTTGTCGATGTGGAGATTACGGACTGGCCTTCGCCGACGCAGAGTCCGCGAGGGCGTGTGACGGAAGTGCTGGGACGCGCGGATGATTTCGGGGTGGACGTCGAGATCATGATCCGGAAGTTTCACTTGCCGCATCATTTTCCGGCGGCGACGCTGGAAGAGGCGGAGGACACACCGAAAACAATTTCAGGGGAAGAAGTGGCGCGGCGGCGCGATTTCCGCGAGCTGCCCATTGTGACCATCGACGGGGAAACGGCGCGGGATTTCGACGATGCGGTTCTGGTACGGATGCTGGAGAACGGAAACTTCGAACTGCACGTTCACATTGCGGACGTGGCGCAATATGTGACGCCGGGATCGGCGCTCGACCAGGAAGCGCGGCTGCGCGGGACCAGCGTTTACTTTCCAGATCGCGCGGTGCCCATGCTGCCGCTGGAGCTTTCGACCGATATCTGCAGTTTGCGGCCGCAAGTGGAACGGTTGGTGATGTCGTGTGTGATGGAGATGGATCATCGCGGCGAGATTGTGGGCTATGAGTTGAGCGAGGGAGTGATCCGGTCGGCGGAGCGGATGACTTATACCGCGGTGAATGCGGTGCTGGAAAAAGATGCGGCGATGCTGGAGCGCTATGCGCCGCTGGTGGCGAACTTTGAACTGATGCGCGATCTGGCGGTGATTCTGAATCAGAAGCGGAAGCGGCGGGGATCGATTGATTTCGATTTGCCGGAGCCGGTGATCGAGTTCGACGAGTTTGGATTGATGAAGAGCATCACGCGCTCGGAGAGGAATTTTGCCCACCGGCTGATTGAAGAATTCATGCTGTCGGCGAATGAATGTGTGGCGGCGCACCTGGAGTCGAAGGGGATTGCGTCGATATACCGGGTGCATGAGAAGCCGGATGCGAAGCGGGTCTACGACTTCGAAACTATCGCAGCGACGTTCGGCTATTCGCTAGGAGTCGGCGCGCTGCCAGTTCATCGGGCGCAGATGAAGACCGACCGGCGGGCGGCTTACGGGACGGGCAAACGCGTGCGGGAGATTGAAGTGCCCAAGGAAGTGCACATCACACCGCGGATGTAT
>Ga0210388_10001923_pt1 | contig 16288 bp, 13 predicted proteins | sample IncBWC19OmetaG_FD_155485 | JGI IMG/M metagenome (GOLD analysis project Ga0210388, IMG submission 155485) | Forest soil microbial communities from Barre Woods Harvard Forest LTER site, Petersham, Massachusetts, United States - Inc-BW-C-19-O ...
TCCCTTACCTGGTTTGCGAGATATCCTCGCGCCGAATTTGCGCGTCGTGTTCTGCGGTATCAATCCCGGCCTTAAATCGGCGGCGCTGGGGCATCACTTCGCGGGACGTGGAAACCGCTTCTGGAAGACCATCCACCTCGCTGGTTTCACTCGGGAAGAGATTGTGCCGGAACATGGCGAGTTGATTCTGGCTTACCGATGCGGCCTTACGACTGCGGTTGAGAAGCCTACGTCTCGCGCGGACGAGCTCTCGCGGGACGACTTCGAGAGCGCGGCCTCCGGATTGTCGGCAAAGATCACACGCTACTCGCCGAAATATGTCGCATTCCTCGGGAAGCCAGCCTTCTCGGCGATTTTCGGCAGAAGGTTGGTAGCCTGGGGCAAACAAGACGCGTTGATTGGAGGATCAAAGATATGGGTTCTGCCCAATCCCAGCGGACTGAATCGTTCCTTTCGCCTGGATCAATTGGTTCGTGCTTACACCGAACTTCGCGTTGCGCTCGACAGAGTTTCCAAAGAATGACGGCACCCATCGAACGATCGAGCAAATTTATGTTGCTCTTTCAGAAAAGGGGAATCAAAGTTATGGACCCCGCTGGAGCAATGCGCCTTACCGCGCCTGCCGGGAAGGGGACAGCTACCTCGATCGGTGATGTTGGGCGAGGGATAATGTCAAGGAATCATCATGATCGAATCTTCTGATTTTCGAAATACGAGAATACCGCTCAACAACGGAAGCGGCCATATGCCAGCACTCGGCTTTGGCACCCTGATTCCCGATCCAGCCCTAACGATCAGAGCTACCAGAAGCGCGCTCGAAGCCGGATTTCGGCACTTCGACGCCGCGGAACGATACCTGAACGAGCGTGAGGTGGGCGAGGCCTTGCAGGGAGGACTCGCCCCCAATGGGATTGCGCGCGAAGACCTCTTCATCACAACAAAAGTGTGGAATACCAATCACCGGCCCGAGCGCGTCGAACCCGCATTTGAAGCCAGTCTGGACAGGCTGAGGATCAACTATCTCGACCTCTATCTCATTCACACTCCGTTTGCGTTTCAGTCGGGAGACGAGCACGACCCGCGGGATCAGGACGGCAATGTTATTTACGACCGCGATGTGACTTTGCTCGACACCTGGAGGGCAATGGAAAGTCTCGTGGACCGAGGCAAATGCCGTGCCATCGGACTGTCTGACATCAGCCTGGAGAAACTGTTGCCGATCTACGAAGCGGCGAGAATCAAGCCGGCGGCGGTTCAGGTCGAATCGCATCCGTATCTGCCGGAAACGGAGCTTTTGGAGTTCTGTAAGGAGAAAGGCATTGTGCTTTTGGCTTTCGCGCCTGTGGGTCATGGAATGAGGCCAGGGCTGCTCGAAGATCCAGTGATTCTGGCAATCGCTGCGCGAGTTGGAAAGACGCCAGGACAGGTCTTGCTGGCCTGGGCGGTGCAGCGTGGCACGGCTTTGCTTACCACTCCCAAAAGTGCGGGTCGCGCGAAAGAGAATTTTGACATCTCCGCCCTTCCAGAAGATGCATTTGACGAGATCAATCGCATTCAGATCAGACAAAGACTCAATGACGTGGTGAATACCGGCAGTCCGGGCTTCATTCCACGAGTTCAATCAACATAAAAGCCGAACAACACCTGGAGCTCTCCATGCAAGAAGAACAGATACGCGAAGCACTGAATGAGCACTGGCGTGCCTCGGCAGCCGGTGATGCCAACGCAGAACACGATATTTACGATGACGACGCCATCTGTGACTATCCGCAGTCAGGCGAGCGAATCCTCGGGCGACGCAATTTGCAGGCCTTGCGAAGTCATCATCCCGGCAAGCCTTCGGGTTTCACCGTCAAGCGAATTGTGGGGAAAGGTGATCTCTGGATCACGGAATACACGATCACCTACCAGGGTCGACCAGCATACACCGTGAGCATTATGGAGTTCCGCAACGGCAAGGTCGTGCACGAGACGCAGTATTTCGCGGATCCCTTCGACGCGCCGGCGTGGCGAAGTCAATGGGTTCAGCAGATGGCGTAAGCCGAACAAGAAGAAATGAAGAAGGCCCGGGGCGAACAGCATTTATCGTATAGGCCACGCGTTCCGGCAAAGACTTCATCTTTGCTCCACGACACGATTTTCGAATCCCGATATTAGAATGGACCAGTCTCATCGGAGTTCGCAAAATCCCATGGCGGAAGAGCAGCGATCAATGGCGAAGCATACATTTACGGAGCGCGCCCACCGCTTCTGGGAGCGCGTGACCGAAGGCATGCAGCTCAGCGAGCTCTGGTCACAGTTTCGAAGAGACGCTCATTCCAGCTACCGCCTGTATTCCAAGGATGTCGATTCCACACGCCTTGCAGGGATACCTCACGGCACGCACTTCTTGGGCGTGGCGCGACAATTCTTCTGGGCAATCATCGAGAAGCTTACGCCGGCGCGCCGCGTCTTGCTGCTCGCAGCGCTGGTGCTGATTATCGTTCCGGGCGCCGAATGGTCCTGGAACACCCGCTCCGGCGAAGTGAAGGTGTTTGCACTCGATTTCCACTTTTATGGAGGAATGCTGATGTTCGCTCTCCTTATCCTGGAAGTCGGCGACCGCGTAGTGATGAAGCGAGACCTTCAGATCGCGAAGGAGATCCAGGAATGGCTTCTTCCGGCAAGTCCGCCGCAGGTGCCCGGTCTGGAGATCGCGTTCGCCACCCGCCCAGCCAACACGGTTGCTGGAGATTACTACGATATCTTCGCTCGCGCACGCCCGGATTCAGAGCACCCTACATTTTTGATTGCGATCGCCGACGTTGCAGGCAAAAGTGTGCCCGCCGCGATGCTGATGGCAACCTTCCAGGCAAGCTTGAAAACTCTCAGCAGTACACCTGGATCGCTGACGCAATTAGTCAGCAGAATGAATCGCTACGCCTGTAGCAATAGCCAGAACGGCCGTCGTTTTACCACTGCCTTCATCGCCGAGTTCGATCCCGTGTCGCGCCGGTTGACCTACGTCAATGCAGGACACAACAATCCCATCCTGCGCCGCCGCTCGGGTCTCATCGAACGTCTGGAGGTTGGAGGGATGCCACTCGGCATTATGGAAGAAGCTCCCTATCAATCGGGCGAGGTCTCCATCGACACGGGCGATTGGCTCGTGGCCTTCACCGATGGCGTCATTGAGGCGGAGAATGCTTATCAGCAGGAATACGGCGAAGAGCGCTTCCTCACGATGTTGCATTCCGGGGTGATGCTTACTCCTGCAACGCTGCTGAACAGCGTCCTGATCGACCTTGACCGCTTCGTAGGAAACGCTCCGCAACATGACGATGTCACCTGCGTACTGCTGCATGCCACCTGATGCTTCGCTGGGAACCGCGATACTGACTGATGGCCAACTACGCAGTCGGGAACAGTTGAGCCGTTTGGCCCCAAGGGTGCAGTCGTACACTTGATCCATGATCCGCCAGATCGCACCTTTGTTTTTCACTACGGATATTCCGGCCACGCTCGCCTATTACAAAGACAAGCTTGGCTTTGAGCGTCTGGGAACGTGGCATGATCCTCCGGTCTACGCCATCGTTGCCCGCGACGAGCATGCGATTCACTTTCGCTGCGCCGAGCCTCCCACGGCTAATCCGAACAAATATGAAGACGAACTGCTGGACGCGTACCTCCTTGTCGACGACGCAGACGCGCTGCATGCCGAGTACGCAGCCAACGGAGTGGAGTTCGCTCGTGGACTGGCCAACATGCCATGGAACTCGCGAGAGTTTGTAGTGAAGGATTGCGACGGTCGACTGCTGGTCTTCGGCTCGAACTTATAAAGCGCTTCCATTCGGTTTATGGGTCAAGCGGCTCCATAGGATCCTGCTCCAGCGACTCGATCAGTGGCAGAAACACAAGACTCGTATCGGAGGGCCGGTTGACGATGCGGTAGGGCACGTAGCCCAGCTCCTTCAAGCAGCGATCCGCAAGCGATTGCGCAGCGATGTAGCCGATCTGCGCAGCGTCGCTGATGACCAGGGCCGGCTTGTTCATCGGCACGCCGTATCGGAACATCTCGCGCACGGCATTCCGCATGTTCGTTGTGGTGTGGCGGGCATGCGGATCGACGAGAATTGCGGATCCAGGCACGTTGTAGTCCTGCAGCAAAGCTTTTTTCATCTCGAGTGCTTCCGAGAAGCGCGTCTGCGAAGGATGCACATAGCCGCCGGAGACAAGAATGAAGGGCGCTTCGCCGGCGTGATACGCCTCGGCCGCCAGTTGCGTGCGTTTGCGGCCGGACGGGGAGAGCGGAGTATCGCGATCACCTGGCCCCGCGCCTGGAACAACGATCACAGTGTAGGTAAATTTGTTCCATTGCGTGGCTGAGATCGCCTTCACCGCGGCAGCGTTGACGCCCGCCTCCATCGGCTCAAGCCTCCCTGCTTCATCACGATGATTCATCGCAAGCAGTTGCAGCGCCGCGCTGAGGGAGGGCTCGAAAAATAACGTCGAACGTCCAGCGGAGATCCCGCCGACGAGGGAGTTGATGCGCTGCTGATAGTCAGAGGAGTTTACATCGAAGGAGAAGGAGTCGATCAGAGGATAGCGCGGAGCCGCTCCCTCGCCGTACACGGAGATGACGTCGTTCAACCCGCGAGCGCATTCCTCCCATGCGTTCGCCAGGAGATCGTCGCCACTCTTTTTTTGATACAGCACATACGCGCCGCTGGGGCGAAGATTTTTGTCGACGAGAATCCGCACGGACTTATCCTCACGGTAGAGCCGGGCCAGAGCGAGAGAGACCGTGTGAATCTCTTCGTCGGTCCAAAGGAGGGACTTGAGAGTGCAGTCGACACTCTGCTTGCATGAGGCGAGCGACCGCGCAACAGAGCGTTCCCGCTCCGCTGTGATCGCAGCGATTTCCTGATCGGCTGCCAATGCGCTACGAACGTCGGCATCTTTCTGAAGCGTGGAAAGAAGATAAAAGTTCTTGTCCTGCACAGGCGAAGGCATAGCCAAAGGCCTGGGGACGGCCTGAGAGAAGGACATTGGCGGGAGAGCCAGAACGAATGCAACGGGAAGGATTCGTCGCACGAAATGAAGAGGTATCGACATGGAAGCATTCTCCGGATGAAGTAAGAGGCTTGCGGTCACAGATAGAGCGAGTGAGTTATTGATTGCAGGTGATCGGTGGTTGCGTGACACCCGGCATGGCGATGCCCATCCACCCGGCCAGCGTAGGAGCTATCTGCCGCATGTCGATTGTGCCGACATCGCAACGGTCGATGCCCGGGCCGATCGCAAAAAAGGACGACTGTAGTTCGGGACGATCGGGAAGGTATCCGTGCGTTCCGGTCCCCGGGATAGACCTCACGATATCGCCCTCGAGCCTTCCTCCTCCGCTGAATCCGGGATTCCATTCCACCAGGAATGCGGCATCGGGGTCGCCCCCGCGCGCGACGATTTCTTCGTGAGTGAGAATACGCGCAATCCCGTAGAGCGGATTCTTCTGCAGGCGTTCGAGCAGCGCTTTCACATCGCCCCGAGTCTGCGCATCGTTGGGATCGTGCAGAAGGATGTACGCCGAGCCGTCGGCATTCCACATCGTTGCCTTCCAGGAAGCGATGGACGGTTGATTATTCGGCGGCGACTTTTTGATCTGAATGAGACCCGCTTCGACAAAGGGTATCAGCAGGTTCACACTCGTATGGGTGGCAGCAAAGCCATGGTCAGAGACCACTGCGATGATTGCATTCGGATCGTTGGCGCGCTCTGCCTCCACCAGCCTCCCGATCATCTGATCGGTCTTTTCCATGGCGTTATCGCTTTCCGGACTGAACGGTCCGGTCGCGTGCTCGAAGTGATCCAGCGCCACAAGATGAATGGTCATGAAGCCCGGCTTGGCATCGCGAATCATAGAAACAGATGTCTTCGTCAACAGCTCGTCAAACGCCAGCACCGAATCGTAAATGTAGAAGGGCCCAGTCTGCTGCTCAATCTTCTTCAGATAGCCGACAGGCCGGGAAAGGGCCTCGATCAGGTTCGCGTCGTCGGAAGTGCGAACCGGATAGGCAGGCAGCAGATAGTCGATATCGTCGTCGTTCGTAGTGCTGGGCCAGAATACGCTGGCCGTGACAATGCCAGCCTGCGCGGCGGCATGCCACAGGGTGGGCGCCTTGATGTCGCTCGCGTACCAGAACCAGTTGTCATTGTTGTGGCTCGACGGATCGAAGCGGACGTTGTTGTAGATTCCGTGCGCCTGCGGCCACACGCCGGTAATCAGCGTGGCGTGGCTGGGAAAGGTCACCGTGGGAACGACGCCAACGACTCCATCTGCATACATGCCCTTCTGCATAAAGCTGCGGAGAACCGGAAGATTCAACTTATAAATATCAGCCTTGGTTACATAATCCGGACGCATACCATCGACCGAGATCATCAGGACCGGCTGTCTCGTCTTTTGGGTCTGAGCGGGAGCAGATCGGAAGACCACGATGATGGCCAGGACAAAGGCATACCGGAGAACCGGCCTGAAAGCGTTCAATGACTACTCCTTAAAGCCGCGATGCGAGAAAGATAGGGAGGAACGAGGGAATAGAGGCACTGTGGCCGCACCTGGCGGCCACAATGCGCGGATCAAGCGTTAAAAGTGGTAGCGCGCCGAAAGCTGAATCTGCCGTTGCGGGGAGCGCGTTGAGGTGATCTGCCCGAAATTCGTGCTGCTGATGCTGCTCGCAGGATCGGCATAGCTGGCGATATTGAAAGCGTTGAAGAAGTCCGAACGGAAGTCGAGAGACTGGCCGCGCTCGGTCAGAACAAATGTTTTGAACAACGAGAGATCCATGTTGCGATATGCCGGACCGCGCTCCGTGCCCACTCCGGCGGTCCCAAAGGTGTTCGGCAACTCAGGACCATAGGCGCAAACGTTGTTGTAGGCACCTTTGCAGGGAGCAGCGGATGGATCGGTGCCGAACCAGTCTCGCACGCTCCGGTTCACCACCTTCAGCGGTCCGTACTTGTTGGCGCGGGCAGCGAGGGCATTCGAGTTCGCATTGTTCGGACCGCCGATCGTGATGGGGAAGCCGGTGTAGAGAGTTCCTGAACCGGCAATCTTCCAGCCGCCAATGATCTCATTCACCAGATTGTTCCAACTGGCGCCAAACTTCCTGTTATGCCCAAAGGGCAGCTCATAGACGCCGGTCGCGGTAAGGTTGTGGCGGATATCGAAGCCGCTCGGGCCGTAATCCGCCTGCGGATCGTAAGCATTCTGCCAGTAGGGGCTGGGGCCGTTGACTCCAGGAACGCCGTAGAAGCCTGGGTTATTCGTCAGCGCCTTGCCGTAGGTGTAATTCACGGTGTACTCCAGGCCGTTTTCCTGGCGATGTCGCAGGATAGCCTGAAGGGCGTTGTAGTTGCTGATGCCCTGGGATGCAGTGATGTCGACCGCACCTGTCTGCCCAACGAGATTATAGAAAGGAGCATTCTTGCAATTCACCGTGCAGGGGCTCGTCCATTGATTGCCATCGATCGGAACGATCAGATGCTGCCCGGTCTCGCCGACGTATCCGGCCTGGAACGAAGTATGATTGTCAATTTCGTACTCCGTAGTGAGGCTGAATTCCTGGATGTAGGAAGGTCGAAGATTCGCGGCCCAGGCATAGTACTGCGTATTAGAGACCGAGACATTTCCGGGAGCCGTCGCAAACCCGTTCACCACCTGCAGAGGTTGTCCACTCGAAGCGGCGCTGGGCGTGATGGCTTGAGCCGTGAACGAATACTCGAAGGGAGGATTTTGCGTGAGACGAAGACTCGATCCGGTGCCTTCGAGGGTGACCGTGGTGCCGTATCCTCCCCGGATGACAAAGCGGGGCAGAGGCTGCCAGGCAAAGCCGACACGCGGCATGAAGTTGGTGTAGACAGGGTTGTAAAGAGCGCGGCTGTTGCCGTCCTGTCCTGCATATTCCAGCCCCGCAGTTCCCAGGGAAGGATCGGTCAGGTTGACATTCACCTCTTTGTTGTTGACTTCGTAGATCGGCTGATCGTACTCGTAGCGAACCCCAAGATTTACGGTCAGATTCGGAAGCACTTTCCAGTCGTCCTGAGCGAAGAAGGCATCGCGCCACTGGCGCTGTCCCGTGTATCCGCGAATGCCGCCGACACCCGCATAGGCGGAATAATCCAGAAGGAAATCGGCGAAGGGATAGCCGTTGGATTCTCCCTGTGCAGGGGAGCCGGTGAACTGCCCGCTGTATTCGAAGAGGCCGAGAGTGCCGTCATTGCCGGGGTCGAAGTTGTTTTGCTGATAGCGGAGGAACTGGGCGCCGAACTTGGTGATGTGCGTGCCGTGCTGCCACGTCACATTATCGGAATAGAGGAAGCTGTTGTCCTTCTTCGAATAGATACCGGCCGTGGTTCCGAAGCTACCCACCGTCCCGTTCGTCATGTCCTGTTCACTGAAGCCGGTGTAGGTCTGCAGCCCGGGGATGCCAACTTTGGCGTTGCCGGTAACACCGAACAATCCGGTAGGGTCCTCGATGTTCGTGTTGCCATATCCAAGCCGGGTGAAGCTCGCGCGCGCTTCGTTCACCAGGAAGTTGGAGAAGACGCGCGTCCAGTTCAGCACGACACTCTGCACCGGATAATCGTCGGCTGCGGGAAAGCTGATGGGAAGCACAGAGTGGGTTACACCGTCGTACGCATCGCCCATGGAGTAGCGGCCCATGATCGTGTCTTTTGAATCGACGGTGAAATCAACTCGGACATCCCCCTGATTGTTGCCGATGAAGGACTTCTGATATCCCAGGTAATCGTTCTGCGCGATGCCGTCGGTGGCCGTCCGGTTGGGCAGGGGATAGGCTTCAGGATGGGCAAAGAGGAATTTCGCTACCGGATTGTTGATTGGAACATTGCTGTTGTTCACGAATGGGGCGAAGTGGTTCTGCGAATCGTAAAGCTGGATTTTTTTTGAAGAAAGAAGAGAGAAATCTCCCTCACGGAATGACTCGGGAGCGACGCTCGCCGTTCCCTCGCCGCCAGTGTGATACCGCACACCTTCATAGTCGCCGAAGAAGAAAAGCCTGTTCCGGAGGATGGGCCCGCCGAAGGTAGCGCCAAAAACCTCCTGGGTATAGCTGTTCTTTTGAACGCCGGAAAAGTTATTGGCCCAGGTGTTGGCGTTCAGATTGTCATTTTGGAGATAGTCGTATGCGCTTCCGTGAAACTGATTTGTGCCGGATCTGGTGGAGAGAAGAACTTCGCCGCCGTTCACATTGCCGTATTCGGCGTCGGCATTTGCGGTAATGACCTTGATCTGATCGATCGCCTGGGGGGACGGGTTGTAGCCGATGTCATCGCTGAAGCTCTCATTGATGTCCGCGCCGTCGAGGAGGTAGTTGTTCGTCTGCTGCCGGTTTCCGTTGAACGACGGCACATCGGAGGAGCTGGTATTGCGCTCGATGGAGTTGGACCCCGTGAATCCGGTCGGTGCGGGAGAAACCGAGCCCGGCAGAAATTGCGTGAGTGTCGAGAAGTTTGGTCCGTTGAGTGGGATATTGGCAATCGTGCTGGCCGAGAGGGTTACTCCGAGGGTTGCATTTTCAGTATTGAGGATCGGACTCACTTCGGAATCCACATTCACAGTGGTGCTCGCCTGCCCCACCTGTAATTTCACATTGACGGTCGCGATCTGATCGATCTCCAACCGGAACGGTGCTACCGATGCGGTATCGAAACCCGGCGCGGTTGCCTTGACGGTGTAAGTCCCGATAGGCAGGAACGGAAAATTGTAGAGACCGTTGCGGTCGCTGACCGTACCGCTGCTGACGCCGGTCGCGGTGTTAGTGACGCCCACTTGGGCGTCCTTCACAACCGCCCCGCTAGGGTCGGTGACGATGCCGCGCACCGACCCGGTGATGGTCTGCGCTGACGCGGTCAGCGCGCCCGCAAACAGAGCTACCCAGAATATTGCGATCGCTGCCCAAAAACCGTATACGGATAATTCCCCACGGCAAAACGTAGAACGGAAACGAAGCATCGTGTTTTTTCTCCCGCGGCCTGAATCCTCGACCGCTGTCGGGATTGTGAGGGCTAGGCACTGCGCGGCAGCACGGTTTTACCCATGTTTTACCGTTAAACCTGGCTCTTCTTATCGCAACGCGCCGCGCGCTGCACGCATTACAGTCAAATCAGGCCAGAAAAAGGGCCCGCATCAAATGCATTCACAGACCGTTCAAGAATGGAGATGAATCGGCGCACGGTTCATGGCGCCGCGATCGGATGCGGATATGGCGGAGGAGTTAGATCAGCGGCGATATAGAACAGGTGTGTGTACTTCTGGCGCGCGGGAATACCGCCCATGTCGTGCCATGGACTAAGGATTGTCCATCTGCAGACCGGATTTAAGAGAGGAATCTACGGGTAGATGCGGTAGGCCAGGATCGCAGGGCGCGAACCGATGCCGTTCACTTCCACCGTCCTGAGCAGTAATTCAAAATGCGGCAGCGTCTGCCGATTCCCCACGATAGGGGCGAAGAAAGAATCAAAATCGTGATTGTTGGACACGAACTCCGCTGCTGCCTGCGTGCCGGCGAGAGTGAACCCCTGCACCACCAGCACGCTTCCCGCTCCGCTCAGGTTTGGCAGAAAGGCTACGGTGGCAAAGCCGGAGTCCGCGGGATCACCGTCGTCGTAGATATATTCCGAGCGCTCTCCCGGCCTCGGCTTCCTGTTTTCTACCTCCAGCGGCCCCTTTAATTTGTCGTCCTGAAGAACGAAATTCATCTGGTGCTGGAACAACTCAAGCCAGGGATCGGCTTCGAGAGAACCTATCAAAACCAGATTTGCCTGCTTGAGGTCGTCGAGCTGTAAATCCCTCGCATAACGCACCTCCGTTCGGCTGGGCACGGCTTGTGGCAGGTGGGTGAGGGCCACAGCAAACTTCAGGTCAGCGAGAGAGGTATACCGGTGCTCTACCAGTGTCTGGAGCATGCGTCGATCGCATGGCCGCTCGCAATCAACTTCAGACAGATATCTTCCGCTCGCGTACTCGCTAATCGTCACCGGACGCCTGGTAAAGGCCTTCAAGATGATCAAACTACTATCCGCAGGCACAATCAGCGTGTCCCGATTGCCGCTGAAGATTGCCGACCACAGCTTATGAGCAGGGCTCTCGCTCTGAGCAAGAGCGCGGCCCCGTGCCTGTCGTATGAAAGTCGAGACCGGCAGCACCAGGGCCAGAATAAGAAGACACAGAATGACGCCAGCCAGTTGAATACGGCGGATGGGGTGACGTACAGGTTGTTTTTCCGCAGAAAGAGGGATCGGTTCCTGCTCGGCCGGAGTGGAAACACCACGCTCTACGGAAAGAGTTGTCTCGATGCGTTCGAATTGCGGCACATAGCTGCCGCGCGGAATCGCGATCCGCAACGGCTCTGCTCTTCCCTCTTCGCGAAAATACGCCTCCAGGCGTTGGCGAAGACGGCTGGCGTGTGCGCGAACAATATTGTCGTCCCGTGGATCGTAGCCGATGGATCGGCCAAAGACACGCTCCCCTATGCACTGCTCATTCAGCTCTTCATCTCTGCCCTGGAGAGACTGCTTCACGATATAGATCAGCAGGCTGGAAAGACGCGCTGATTTCGCGAAGCCCGAGGCCGCAACGATGCGCTCGACAAGCTTCCACCTCGGATCCTTCTCGGTGAAAGTTCTCAGGCCTTCTTCTTGTACAGCCATCGGCATACGAGCGTCTCGATTACGATTCTAGTAGCCTCCACCGCAGTTTTCATGAAGACGGCGTGAACGTCAGAAGGATCCAACTCGCATGGGACAATGAATCTTTGTTGCAAACCATCACGATCTACTCAGGGGTGAAAGTGCCTTCACCACCATCGTGATGGCCCGGGAGGCCGACACATCTGACCTAGGAGGGATTGAAGGTATGAGCGAAGTGAAAACAGTAAAACTGACCGAACAGGTGAAGGCCGGCGGATGCGCCAGCAAGCTCAGCCCCGCAATCCTCGACCAGGTCCTCTCGCAGCTTCCCAGGCAGACCAACGAGAACGTCCTCGTCGGCTTTGAGACGGCTGACGATGCCGGTATCTATAAGCTGAGCGATAGTATGGCGCTGGTGCAGACGGTCGACTTCTTCACGCCGATGGTCGACGATCCTTATACCTACGGCCAGATCGCAGCCACCAATGCACTGAGCGATGTCTACGCCATGGGGGGCATTCCCATCAGCGCGGTGGCCGTGCTCGGCTACCCGGAACATGGCGACCTTGACGTACTGGCAGCCATCATGGCGGGCGGCCTGTCAAAGATGCTTGAGGCAAACTGCGCCGTCATCGGTGGCCACAGCGTGAAGGATGCCGAGATGAAATTCGGATACGCAGTCACCGGCACAATCCATCCCGACCGCGTGCTCAAGAACAAGGGCGCGCAGGTTGGCGATATTCTGTTCCTCACCAAGTCGATCGGCACCGGCGTCATCACCACCGCAATTAAGCGCGGACTCGCACGGCAGGAGTGGATCGACGCCGCAGTCAAGAGCATGACCACACTCAATAAGAACGCTGCCATCGCGATCACCGAGGCCCGACTACGCATTCATGCCATGACCGACGTGACCGGATTCGGCCTCGCCGGTCACTCGCGGGAGATGGCGCTGGCCAGCGGTGTCGCCATTGAATTCGAGATCGATCGCATCCCGCTTCTGCACGGAGCCATTGAATGCGTACAGGCAAAGGCAGTGCCGGGCGGCCTGATCGCAAATCGTGACTTTGCCGAATGCATCGTCGATGCGCGAACCGCAATCGCGCCGGAGGTGCTGACGCTCTTCTTTGATCCGCAGACCGCGGGCGGATTGTTGATCTCTATCGATGAGCGCGATGCCGCGCGGCTCGAGCAGATCACCGGCGAGGCAGGAACGCCAGCCGTTCGCATTGGTCAGGTCGTGGAACGCGCGGACGGCAAGCCGATTCGTCTGATCTGAATCTTCACAATCCGGGCCTGTCATCATTTGAGGGCTATAAGCAGAATCTCACCCCGGACCGCATAACGTTATATTGTCCTTATGGCTGAAGCACCGCTCTACGGGAAGGTCGAAGAGGTTCTGGCGTCCGAGATCGCGCGAGGAGATCATCAGCCCGGTGACCGGCTTCCATCGGAAGACGAGCTGCTGGCCCGCTTTGGCGTAAGCCGGATTACCGTCCGCCGCGCCGTTCAAAACCTTATCCAACGCGGCGTCCTTGAGATTCGGAGAGGACGCGGCACGTTTGTGCTGGCACCAAAGGTTTCGCAGGAATTAACCAGGCTGACCGGATTTGTGGAGGACATGGATACCCACGGACGCAAGGCTTCGGCGCGCGTGGTCAGTCAGGGCGTGGTTGCGGCAAGTGTGCGGGTGGCTCAGCATCTCGGCATCAGCAAGGGAACACGCGTGATGCGAATTGAGCGTGTGCGTCTGGCCGACTCCGTTCCCATGTCCTTTGACGAGACTTACCTTCCACTCGAAATTGGAAGAGAGATCGTTCGCAACGACCTTCGAGTGAGGCCGATCTTCACGTTGCTTGAGGAAAGGTATGGAATTCCTCTCATCGGTGCCGAGTACAGTCTGGAAGCCGCAGCGGCATCGGCACATGTTGCCGGTGCCCTCGGCGTTCCCGAAGGGTCTCCGATCTTTCGTATCGAGCGGACCTCGTTCACAACAGCAGGCAAACCGATCGACTACGAGATGCTCTCCTACCGTGGAGATCTCATTCGCTTCGTCACCCGCCTGGCCCGGCATTCGAAGATCGAATCTTCTCAGCCCGAAGAGCCGCCCTCCTTGCGCAGACGGAGACGGTAGGCATCGAAAGACCACGCGCTGGGACCAGATAGCACGAGAGTCACGATGCAGGCGATATAAAGCAGGTCACACTCATATCCAGGTGGGCCGAACTGTGCGCGTCCATCGATAATCTTCAGCAACTTGATGGAGCTGAAGCCGTAGGGCAGATGGACTGTGAGAATCGCGACGATAAGCAGCACGACCGTCGGAAGACTCACCCAGAACATGAAAGCGCCACATAGGATCGCGAGTCCGCCGAAGATCTCTGTAAGGATGGTGAGCCAGGCCATGATGTGAGGCGCAGGAACATGAGTCGCGTCGAGAATCGCAGCGAATGCATCCGGTCCCTTGCTCCATTTGGCCATTCCGTGGACAAGAAACCCATACCCCACCATCAGTCGTAGGGGCACAGTGGCGTATCTTCTCAAAATCCCCGGGGTTCCACTCCACAACGCCAGATCTTGGCTCATCGTTCTCTCTCCTGCAGTGCGCGCGCTCTCGGTTATCGAGAGTTCCCATGACAGTATGACGTTATAATGTCTGAGTGGTTACAGAAAAAACCTCTCCCCACGGCGAATCAACTACCGCACCACCGTGCTTCTCAGAGGCGGCGCGGTTTTGGCTTCGGCTAGGCTTGATCAGTTTCGGCGGAACAGCGGCGCACATCGCCATCATGCACCACGATCTCGTGGAACGGAGAAGGTGGATCGACAACGAGGACTTCTTTCATGCGCTGAGTCATTGCATGATTCTCCCCGGCCCCGAGGCTCAGCAGCTTGCCATCTATCTCGGCTGGAAGCTGAACGGAATCAAAGGGGGCATCGTTGCTGGCTCGCTCTTCGTTCTTCCATCGATGTTTGTGCTGCTGGCTCTGAGCATCGTGTACGCCCGGTTTGGCAGCCTGCCGTGGATTGCCGCCATGTTCAGCGGTCTGAGGCCTGCAGTGTTGGCTCTTGTCCTGCTCGCATTGATCCGGCTGGCGAAGCGCTCACTGATTGAGCCAGTACAGTGGGGTGTCGCATTGGGGGCTTTCGCAGCAATGAGTTGGTTGCATGCTTCGATCCCTTTCGTGATGACTGCAGCCATTGCCCTGGGCCTCATTCTGGCGAAGATCCGTCGCGATCCGGCATCGCCGCCGCCCTCGATGCCGGGCCGCGAAACTTCGAATGCGAACCGAGCCACGCGGAAGCAGGCTCTCTTATCGTTCGCGAAGATCACCGGGGCGGGGCTGGGGATATGGCTCGCGCCATTCCTCACTCTCTACCTGTTCGGTCGGGACTTTCCCTTTTGGATCCGACTCGGTCTGTTCTTTACACGCACCGCCTTCGTTACAATCGGAGGCTCCTACACTGTGATTCCTTACGTGGCTCACGCGGCAGTATTCAAGTACCATTGGCTGAGCCAGCCTCAGATGCTCGATGGCTTTGCTCTCGCGGAGACGACGCCTGGCCCGCTCATCATTGTCGTGGCCTTCGTCGGCTTCATGGCGGGCTTTCACCGCTTCCATGGTTCGATCGTCATGGGCGCGCTGGCCCTCTTCCTGACCACCCTCTACACTTTTCTGCCATGTTTTCTGTTCGTCTTCGCTGGTGCACCTTTTGTCAGCTGGACGCAAAACAATCGGAGCATCAAAACTGTTCTGAGTCTGGTCATTGCCGTCGTATTCGCAGCCATGGTCGATCTGGCCATGTTTCTTGCCCGTGGCGTTCTCTTTCCCGCAGGGCCATACGGCTTCACAGAACTCGATTGGACAGCCGTCGCGGTGATCGGTCTCTCGCTCTTTTTCCTTGGAACCCGCAAGGCAAAGGTAGGTGTAGTGATCAGCTTAAGCCTCGGAGTCGGAATCGTACACTGGCTGATTCGCCTACCGTGGTTACACTAATCCCGAGAAGTCCGCCGGGGTCTGAGGGATCATTCTGCAAATGAAATAAACAGTAGGAGACTGGTTCCTATGTTCTTTAGGAAGGTGATCCTTCGATGACTGCACGTCTGACTCTGATTCTGTTCCTCGCAGTGAGTGTCGCTCGCGCTCAGGTAATTACCGTTTCCCCGTCAGGTCCGATCAGGACGCTGGCCGAGGCCCGCGATGCAGCACGCGCAGAGCGTAACTCCGGAAACGCAGGCTCCATCACAATCACGATTCGCGCCGGCACATATTTCCTTCCGGAAACGCTGATCCTTGGTCCAGAGGACAGCGCCACAATTTGGGAGGCGGCACACGGCGAGCATCCCATCATCAGCGGTGGCCGGATCATCTCCGGTTGGACGAAGAGTTCCGGCGCGGCCTGGACAGCGGACGCCCCTGGGCCTTACTTCCATCAGCTCTTCATCAATGGCCGCCGCGCCACTCGCGCTCGAACCCCCAACGATACCTTCCTTCGCTTTGACGGGCACGGTACTCCTAACGCGCCACTCCAGTTGCACTTCCACGGCAATGACATCAAGAAGAAATGGGTCAATCAATCAGACGTCGAGGTAGTGGGC
>Ga0210388_10001924_pt1 | contig 16277 bp, 12 predicted proteins | sample IncBWC19OmetaG_FD_155485 | JGI IMG/M metagenome (GOLD analysis project Ga0210388, IMG submission 155485) | Forest soil microbial communities from Barre Woods Harvard Forest LTER site, Petersham, Massachusetts, United States - Inc-BW-C-19-O ...
GCCTGGGCATCCAACGTTTCGACCTGGATGCCGAGCATTTCGAGCGCCTGCGGGATTGGTTCACGCTCCGCGGTGATGTAACCGACGCGCAGATTTTCCGGAATGGTGATGGCTAGGGCGTGTACCAGGCATTGCGCCGGCTCGCTCCAGAGTTGCGTCGGCAAAGTGGGCAGCGGCTCGAGTGAAGTTGAGAAGCTTTCGTCACCGCGTTTCGCGTAAGCAGTGATCGGGTAATTTCCGGGCGCCAAACTGTTTGGTGCGGTTACCGTCAGCTTCGTATAGCGGTCGCCTGTGCCATCGAAAGAGATCTCCTGGGGAGCGCTGGCGGAGAAACCCCTCGGCAAGTCCAGTCCGACGGTAAGCTTGGCCGGCTGCGTCGCGTAGGAATGCACGCGCAGCAACACATCGAACGGCTTCTCGCCTTTTCCAAGGATGGCAATGGCCTGCCGGGGGTCCACCGCTAGTGTGTACGCCGGCACAATGCGCAGAGGAACGCGGTCCAGACGCGTGGAATTTGCCTCAATGTGCGTCACCGGAGCTTCGACTCTGAATTTGTAGCCGTCGATGGTCACTTCTTGCTCCGCGAATAGAAGCGGCGGCGGTTCGGGCAGAACCTTATCCCACGCGGTCAGGGGAGACCCAGGCCTTGTAACAGCAACCGTGAACTGAAAACCTTTCTCGGCATCCCCTTCGCGCTTGGTCTCTTTGAATCCGTCGGTAAGGTTTAACTTCAACCCGCCGAGATCGCATCCGTCCTCTCGACGGCAATGCGCGTCCGCGCGCAGTCCAAAGGATTCCCCCACGACAAGCGTGCTGCGGTCTGCCTCGGCCTGGACTTCAAGTCCCGCGGTTAGCGCGAGGCCGCGTTCGAGACGCTCCTTTGTTTCCCTGAGATCAAGCACTTGGTCGCGTGTGTAACCCAAGAGCGAGTCCCGAACGTCGGCGGGAGTGATTCCGGTAAGAAGATTCCCGGCCTCGGCCAATTGCCGCATGGCATTTTTCCAGTCCAGAGAGAGCGCAGCCGTCCGTGCTGCGGCAATTTTCTTGTCCACATTGGCCAATGCCAGCACTTTGCAGTCGCTCTTCGGCGCCCCACCGCACACGCCGCGAGCGACGCTGGCAGACCACTGCTCCAGATCGACAGCGAGGCTTCTAGCGTCAAACTTGCCCCCGGTTTCCGGAACGAGAACCAGCGGCCGCCGCAGAAAGGGCGAACCGAGAAAACCAGTAATGCCTTGTGAGCGGTGGTTGGCGAAAGCATCCAACCCGATTTCCCGCCAGCTCTTGCCCCAAAGCGGCGATAGTTCATCCACGGGAAGCGCAGCGCCGGTTGGACCAACGGTTGCTCCGCCGCGTTCCGTATCGAGGAGCTCGACGGGGTTCGACGAGCCGCCCCACGGATCGAGGCCTTCGCGAATTAGCTCGGGAAATGCTTTGGGATCGGCGGCCAACTCCACGGCGCGCGGGGTCCACAACCCCGATGTCTGATGATGCCCATGGCCGCCATGCACGCCGCCCCAGCCGTTGATCACGATGTTGGGACGATACGTGCGGATCACGCGCACCATCTCTCCCAGCACCGCGTCGCCCCACACTCTTTCCGTTTCCTCGGGGGTTTTCGAGAAGCCAAAATCCGGGGCGTTTCCAAAAAAGAGCTTAATGCCGTAGCCGCGCGTTGCGGCGAGAAGTTCTTGCGTGCGGATTAATCCAAGTTGTGGCGCTTGCTCCGGGCCGAGGTCATTTTGTCCACCTTCGCCGCGAGTGAGAGTGAGCAGCGCGACGTCCGCGTGCAAGCCGCGTGCGAGATAGGTGAGCAAAGTCGCGGATTCGTCGTCGGGATGCGCGGTGATGTAGAGGATCCGCGTGGTGACGCGCGCGCTGTCGATAGCCTCAATGGTTTCCGGGAGGCCGGGGCCTGTTCCCGGAGCGGGAGGAAATTGCGGGGCTGCCGGTTGCGAGGAAAGCGATGCCAGCGCGATACCAAAGATAAGGGATCCGACCGACCTCTGGAATAGACGATTCACGCAGCCTCCGGTTCATTCACTTTTCGAGAACAACCTCTTTGGCAAACGGCCATTGTCGCATTTTACGGGACCAGATAAGAAATGCGAGCGCACCCAGCGAGATCTCCGCCAATCCCCATTTTCTTGCCGTACCGGTTTGCCAGAACAGCCAAGCCCACCCAAATATCGTCAGCACCGCGGGCAACGGATAAAGCCACATCTTGAACGGCAATCGCGCCGATCCCCAGCGCCGCCGCAGCAATATCACTCCCACAGCCTGACCGATGAACTGAACGAGCAGGCGCATCGCCAGAATGCCGGCGATGGCCGTCTCCAGCCTCAAAGTTACACTGAAAAGGAAAGCGAGCCCGCCAAGCGCCAGCAGCGATACGTACGGAAAGTGTTTACTGGGATGCAGGCGTCCGAAGATTGGGAAGAAATTCCCGTCCAGTGCAGCCGAATAGGGCACGCGCGAATATCCCAGCAAAACCGAAAACACCGAGGCGAGCGCGACCCACAGTACCATCCAGGTGGCCGCTTGCGCCGCGTGCGCACCGTACAACCGCTCGACGAACGTGCTCACAATAAATTTCGAGTTCTGCACTTCCCGCCAGGGCACCACTCCCAGAATGCTGATTTGCATCGCCAGGTACAGCGCCGTGATGCCGAGAATGGAGAGAAAAATTCCGCGTGGAATATTGCGTTCGGGATCGCGGATTTCTCCGCCCAGGTGGCAGATGTTGTAGTAACCCCAATAACTGTAAATCGTGTTCACCATGGCGGCACCCAGGCCTGCAAACCACACCCAGGAAAGTGAAAACGCTCCGGGAGGAAAATCGAACGCCATCTTGGGATTGAAATGGCTTGCCCCTCCCCATATCAGCCAGAGTAGGGTGCCGACCACGCCAGTCCACAGCAGAACGGAAATTTTCCCGATGGTAGTAATGCGCCGATAGAGCAGAACCACGAGGAAAAGAACCAATCCGCCCGAAACGGCCTTGGCTTCGAGCGTCGAGAGCGGATGCAGATATCCGGCATACCGAGCGAATCCTATCGAGGCGGATGCGATCGAGAGTGGCGCTTGAACGAATGTCTGCCACACAAACAAGAACGACATTAAACGACCCCAGCGTCCCGGCCCGTACGCCTCGCGCAGAAAAACGTAGGTTCCTCCGGCGCGCGGCATGGCCGCCCCAAGCTCAGACCATACGAACGCATCGAGCGTTGCCAGTACAGCTCCACCCACCCAAGCGATCAGAGCCTGCGGCCCGCCCATCGCTTTGATCACTAGCGACGTGACGACAAACGGACCGATGCCCACGATCTCGATCATGTTGAGCGCGACGGCCTCTTTCAGGCCCAGGCCGCGTTCCAATCCCGAGGGTGGCTCCGGCGGAACGCCCTCGGTTTCGGCGGGAGCAGCGTTGTCAGGCATCGTCAGCACGCCGCCGAGAATAGCAAATGCGCCGCGCGACAGCTAACGCGCAATTTTCGAGACCGTTCCAGGTTTCATTGGGCCGATGCCATTTCGGTTTGCAACCATCGTCGAACGGCTTACACTCGTCGGCGCAGGGCCCGCCCGCACGTCTATGTCTTGTCGGGCTCTTAGAGACATTGATCGGGTGCTGGCATGAACCTTAACCGTACCTTTCGACGGCACGCGATACTTTTCTCGACCATGGTCTCGGCGATGGCCTTGCCCGCGTCCTTCTTCGGAGCCGAGGCGCACGCGGAAAAGCTGGCCTTGCCTCCCGGAACATCTGCTGCGCTCGAGAAAATCTATTCTTTCGACACGGATGGAGCGATCGCAGATGCCGAGCGCCTCGAGAAAGAACAACCGGACCACCCACTGGGCTACTTGCTCGAAGCGGAAGCCCTATGGTGGAAAATTTTTTGTACGTCGGCGGAATTCAAATACGGCCTGACCGATGCCCGCCACCGGCCCAAACTTGCCGCGGACCAGCACTACCTGGAGTTGGCCGCCAAGGCCACGTCGATTGCCCTAGCGCAGCCCAAGAGTCACGAAACCGCGGAAATGCAATTTTATGCGGGCATGGGGGATGCGTTTGCCGCACGGCTTTTCGGACTTCGCGGCGAGAATCGCGCTGGCGCCCGAGCCGGAGTCCGCGCGCGGGAGCATTTTCTGCGCGCTCTTAAATTGGACCCGGAACTCGCGGACGCCGAGTTTGGACTTGGCCTCTACAACTATTATGCGGACACGCTAAGTGGCCTCGCGAAGCTACTCAGCTTCTTTATGGGCATTCCCGGCGGCAACAAGCAAGAGGGCATCCGTCAGTTGGAGCATGACATGGCCCAAGGTGTCCTCACCCCGGCCGCCGCGCGGTTTTATCTGGCACTCAACCTGCATCGCTACGACCAGCTGTATGAAAAAGCGCTAGGCGTCATCGGTCCATTGGTTGAACAATACCCCTCCAATCCTTTGTTTCAGCTCGCCCGCGGTGATCTGTACGCCAAACTAGGCCGCAAGGAACGAGCCGTGGCCTGCTATCGGACCGCCGCCGCCCTCCCAGTTCAGGACGTCGAGTGCCGCGCTCGCATCCAAGAGCTTGTGCGCGCCTCGCTGGCCGCCCAAGGACTGGTCAATCAGTCCGCGAGCCACTGAAAATGGGAGGGTTGCCCGGCTATCGCGCAACTGTGCAGGCGAGAATTGCGCATTGACCTCTCTTCCAGGAAAATGGTAATGATGTAGGGTTGACCGGCTTCGGAACTACAGCACATGCGGCCGTAGAAAAGCGCCGCCGAGCCGGACAAGGATTGCGTAACCCCGGCCAGGCTGGGGTCAACGCTCCGCGCGAATTGCGCATCTCACCCGAAAAGCACACTGGCACCGGGGGTTCCCCGCCGTTTGACCAGTCCGGTTGAACCCGACCGAGTCGGGGTAACCAGTGACGATGAAGGAGTCTCGATGACGCGGTCTTGGACAGCTTTAGCTGTCGCGTTTGCGGCGATTTTTGCCGCAATAGGTTGCAACGATTACGGCAACACCTTTCAAGGCAACACCGGCGTATTTTTGCAGTTTATTTCGCCTTCCAACGTCACTGCCGGCGGACCGGACCTGACCATCACGTTGACGGCTGGGAATGGCAGCACCTTTGTGGTGCAAACCACTGTGACTTGGGACCAGAAGAATCTCAAAACATGCGTGGTGACGACTACTGCGGCAGGCGTATGCGCCCCGTCGAATGATACGGGAACCGTTGTTTCCGTGACCGCGGTGGTCCCCGCCGCGCTGACTACCAAGGCCGGCACGCATTTCATCCAGACCGTGCAACCTCATTCGGGCGCTGGTACCAACGGCCTTTCGAATCCTGTGGCTTTTGAGATTTTTCCTCCTCCCAATCCCGTCCCCACCGTCTCGAGCGTCAGTCCTAACACGGCCACGGCAGGCAGTGCGGCCGAGACCTTGACCATCACGGGCACAAATTTTCTCCTAACCTCGGACCCTTCGGGCGGCTCCCAGGTGCGGTGGAACACGACGACGCAAACGAGTCTATCGGTAACAAACATCACTGCGACACAAATCCAAGCGACAGTGCCCGCAGCACAACTCGCCACCGCGGGCACCGCGACCGTAACCGTTTACAATCCCCCAGTTCCACCGCTTCCTGCGCCTTGCGCGGTCAACTGCAGCGGTTTTGGAGGCGGCGGCACAAGCAACGGATCATCCTTCACGATCACTGCCGCGGGAGGGACGGCTGCCGGTGCAAGCAACGCAATGGTCGAGGAAGACACGCCTGCCGTGAGCTCGGATGGCCGTTATGTGGCGTACACCGCTTCACAGAACGGTCGCTCACAGGTTTTCGCCCGCGATACCTGCCAAGGCGCGGACCCGGCCTGCCAGCCGCGCACCCTTCTGGTTTCCTCCGCGCTGGATAGCAGCGCCGCGAGTGACGACAGCCACGCGCCTTCTATGAGTTCCGATGGCCGCTACGTGGCGTTTAGCTCGGCCGCGACAAATCTGGTCACAGAGTCGACTACAGGCCGCCAAGTGTATGTTCGCGATACATGTTTTGGAGTAAGCGCCGCATGCTCTGTTTCGACGCAACTTATCTCCACTGACGCCAACGGGGCACTGGTTGGAACGGAAGCCGTCTTGCCATCCGTCAGCGCCTCAGGCCGGTTCGTCGCTTTCCTGGCTGTCACGCCGACGCATTCTTCAGCTGCGTCAGTGGACAAGTCCGGGGCGAGCGCTCCAAGCAGTGGCTTCCGCCAGGTTTTCGTTCGGGATACCTGTCTGGGCACGGCGAATTGCGTGCCCAGGACGACGCTTATCTCCGTCGAACCCGGCGACGGCTCAGGAACCGGGACAAGCAAGCCGGCGGGTCCAGCGATCAGTGGCAGCGCCAATCACGTTGCTCTTGCCGGTGGCAGCACGGCAACTCTCTTCACGCACTCCGTGGCGGTTGACGACGGCGTCTTTCTGGCCCTCACAAAGAACCAGCAATAAGGCCTGAACGCCTCAAAGCAAAAAGAAACGGGAGGCCGCCGACTGTGCTTCGAGCGCAGGCGTTACCGCTATGGCGTGACGGTCGGTGGTGAAGAAGCAGGCTATGGCGCAGCAGGCGATTCTGTCGAAGTGGGCGAGGACTTACTAAATTTAATGAGAGAAATTCTTGTGCCGCCGGATTCGGCCGAAAGCGCCGCGATACGAACCATCTGCCCGCGCTCGGCTACAAAGACGATATCGTTGTCGGAAACCGGCACTTCGCTGAGAATCGCCGGCACGGCCTTCCCGCCCGCGTCTCGGCGCGTAAACTCCGGACTCAAATGTTTGCTGTACCACTCATCCACAAAATCTCGCGTATCGTTCGTGTGATAGGTTGAAGTCTCGATCCCGCTTTGCGCTTGTTTGACGGCGGCGCCCGCCGCCGCGTCGTCCGGAACGATCAGCGAAGACCGCGGATAGACCGGCAAGCCCGGACCAACTTCCGTTTCTTTTTCCAGCCGGAAACTCCCCCCCGGAGTGTGCACCGTATCTTTGGCGCGAGCTGCCGAAAGCCCCATCGAGCCGACCACCCGGCTCGCGACGAATAAGCCACTGGCCAGCAGGATAGCAAGGCCCGTAAACAGACCAATCATCATCCACATGAGCGACTTGGACGAAGACGAATTGCCGGATGAAGATTCTTCTGCCATGACCAGTTTCTCCCACGTGGGCACCAAGCACCCAACTTCAAGTCTGGCAGATGTGCCGCCCCTTCGAGCAGGAATGCCGCCCACATGTGCTCTAAGCGTTCCTGTTCCCAGGTTCAGGCTACATTCCTGGCGGGAAAGAAGTTAGGAACGGGGCTTCCCCGCCCTGCGGTGCTGTGGTTGGGCCCGCCGGCCGGGGCTAGTTGAACCGCACCTTGATATCCGGCCGTTTATCAAGGTGCACGGAATCCACAAACCGCACCTGCCGGTCATCCAAAGTAAGAATCATCGAAGAAGTTCGCACGCCTTCCCCAAAAAATCGCACACCCTTTAAAAGGTTCCCGTCCGTCACACCGGTACATGCAAAAATCATTTTCTTCCCTGGCGCCAAATCTTCCGTGTCGTAAATCCTCCTGGGATCTTTCACACCCATTTTTTCAAGCCGTATCTGATCTTCCGGTTTGCCAATCACCAGACGGGCCAGGATCTGCCCGTTCAAGCACCGCAGCGCGGCGGCCGTCAGCACCCCTTCCGGCGCGCCGCCGATGCCCATCACCGCGTGCACTCCCGTCCCGACCACCGCCGCCGAGATTCCCGCTGACAAATCGCCGTCCCCGATTAGTCGTATCCGCGCCCCGGCTCTGCGAATCTCTTCAATCAGCTTTTCGTGCCGGGGCCGGTCGAGCACGATAACCACAAGGTCCTCCACATCGCGGTCCAGCCGCTTGGCAATGGATTTCAAGTTATCCGTAACGGGAGCATCCAGATCGACCGCGCCCTTGCACGACGGTCCGACAACAATCTTTTCCATATACAGATCCGGGGCGTGCAGCAACCCGCCCCGCTCGCTCGCGGCTAACACGGCGATCGAATTACCGGCGCCCGTCGCGCAGAGGTTCGTCCCTTCCAGCGGATCGACGGCGATATCCACTTCCGGGAAAAGCGCTTTAGGCGCATGCGTTGCCAAACCCACTTTTTCGCCAATGTAGAGCATGGGCGCTTCATCACGTTCGCCCTCGCCAATGACAATCGTGCCGTCCATCTGCACGGCATCCATCGTCTTGCGCATCGCTTCCACAGCCACTTCGTCGGCTTTGTGGCGATCGCCAAACCCCATGGTGCGCGCCGCAGCAACCGCGCCATTCTCCACCACGCGCAAAAATTCCAAGCTAAGTTGTTCTTCCATAGACAAGCGCTCTCCTGCGAGCGCCCATGATAGGCCAAATTGGGGTTTATAGTCCTTGAGGACGCAGAAAGAGTCAACACCGCGCGCCGTGGCGGCCGTGCCCTCGACGCCGTCTCCTACAGCATTCGCCTTAGGGAATTCCACGCGGGTCGATACACCTTCAATCGTTGCTCTGCTACAGCATTTCTCGGATGGGGTCCGAGCTCCGAACGCGGTATCAAAAGCATGAGAGGAATCGCCATGAGTACTTCAGCAATCATCGCCATCGTCGTGGTCGCGCTCGTCGTCGCCGCCATCGCGGTCTTCTTGACCATGAGAAGTCTGCGCACCCGAAGGCTCAGAACGCGCTTCGGTCCCGAATACCGCCGTGCCCTCGAAGAAACCGGCAGCAAAACTCAAGCCGAAGCGAAACTCGAAAAGCTCGAACGAAGAGTAGACCGTTTCGATCTGAGGCCGTTGACGCCCGTCGTTCGTGCGAATTTCGTTGCCGCTTGGCAGAAAATTCAGGCCCGCTTCGTCGACGATCCAAAAATCGCCGTCACCGAAGCCGACAAGCTCATCCAGGAAATCATGGCCGCCCGCGGTTACCCCGTCACAGACTTCGAACAGCGCGCCGCCGACATTTCCGTCAATCATCCGCTCATCGTCGAGCACTATCGCGCCGGACACGACATTGCGCGCGAACATTCGAAAGGCCGCGCCAGTACCGAAGATCTGCGCCGGGCCATGATTCACTACCGCACCCTGTTCGCCGAACTCGCCGACGAACCAGAATTGATCCGTTCCAAAACCGCGCAAGCTGGCCGCGCCTAGAGATCGCGGAGCCTATTTCACAATCTCAATCTCAAGATCAAGATCAAACGAGGAGCGTATGATGAGCGACGAGATCAGAAAAATCCGGTTCCCGCAGGACGGGCAGGACACCGAGCTGAGCACCGCCGACCTGGCTGGCGCGCGCCAACACCCGAGAGATGGCGAAGTCGAATCCGTTATCGAAGCCGAAGTAGTTGAACTCGATGGTGCTGCTTCTGGCGGAGTCGCCAGAAGCGTCCCCGCCGACGCCGGGCCTCGAGCCGCCACCGCGGCTGTCCTCGAGCAGGAAACCGGGCCGCTTTTCTCAAGTAGCGAAGCCAAAGATCTTCGCTCGCAATGGGACACCATACAAGTCGGTTTCGTCGATGAACCCCGCCGTGCCGTCGAACAGGCCGACCATCTCGTCGCCGGCACCATGAAACGTCTCGCTGAAATCTTCGCCGAAGAGCGCCGCAGGCTCGAATCGCAGTGGGACAAGGGAGAAAACGTCTCCACGGAAGACTTGCGGCTGGCCCTCCGCCGCTACCGTTCCTTCTTCAGCCGTCTGCTGGCCATCTAACGCGCAGCGCCAACCGCGAAAAATCTCCGCCAAGACTGTAGGGGCGCGATCGATCGCAGCCTCTTCCTATGACTGTCGACGCCACCGAAAGCGCTGCCATCGCGCGAGACCCGTCATTCCGCTTGCCCTGAGCTTCGAAGGGAGCGAAGCGAGGAACCTGCTTTTTCTTGTCTCTCAAGTCGTTCGCCACAACTCCGCCCTCACCTCGGCTCATACAACAGCGGAAAAAATTGCCCACCCATTCTCTCCCCGCGCCGAATCACCGGTACTCCCGTCAACAACGGCTCGTCCGCATTCGACATCACCCCGTCGCGAAACACATTAATCACCGTCGCCCGCCGCGGCTGCGGCGTATCGTTCGCGCCAGACCCATGCATCGTCCGCGCGTGATGAAACGCGCTCTCTCCCTTTTTCAACTCCACCGCCACCGGCGCAAACTTTCCCTTCAACTCTGCCGGCAAACTCGCGCGAATCCCATCCATCTCTCCCGTCAACACCGGCTTCGGCAAATCCGGCCACTTGTGGCTTCCCGGCACATAATTCAGGCAACCGTTCTCTCGCGTCGAATCATCCAGTCCGATCCAGCAAGTCAAGTGCGCCAGCGGCGTGGTCCGCGTCCAGTACGAATAATCCTGATGCCACGCCACCACTCCTCCATGCCGCGCCGGCTTCGAGAACAACTGGTCGTGCCAGAATCGTACCGCTCCGCCCAACAACTGTGACGCCGGAACCAGAAACGACGGGTTCCACAGCAAATCATGGAACCCCGGCGCAACGCGCCACGCCCCCAGCGCATGAAACACCACGCGGTTCGGATCTGTCGACTCGTTCGAATGATATTCGTGAAACAGTTCCCGCCCCGCATGTCCCGGATCCATCAACCCTTCCAGTTCCCCGCGTAACACCTCCACCTGCTCGTCCGTCAAAATCCGCACGCCCTTCAAATATCCATTCTCGCGGAAAAACTCGACCTGCTCTTCGCTCAGCCGGTAGTGCTCCCAGTCCTCTGCCGCGCACGCCCGCCGAAACAGCCTCCCCACCGGTTTATGGTATTTAGACAGGTCTTCCGCCATCGCCATCTCACGAGAATACAACCCGCTCGAACGATCCGTACCCGTGAATTCTAATCGAGTCTTCTCGAAAAACCAAAGCTCCGACCTAATTCAGCTGCGCTCCATGCACGGAAATTCGAGATTGAGTTGTTCCTCCATGAGGGAGCATTTGCCCGGTGGAGCCCCAGCGCAGAAAAACCTCTCCGACGGGGACTTAACCCAGCCGGCGGAGCAACGCTTCGTTGACGCGCGTCGTTCCGATCCATAGAATCCGTTCATGCTTGACTCTCACCGTTTTCTCGTCTTCTTGGCCGCCGCCGTCATTCTGGCGGTAACTCCCGGTCCCGGGATTTTTTATGTGCTGGCTCGCAGTTTGGCTGGCGGACGCCGGGAAGGTGTGCATTCCTCGATGGGGACCTTTCTAGGAGGGCTCTTTCATGTCTTGGCTGCCTCCTTGGGCGTGTCCGCGATCCTGGCGGCTTCGGCGGTAGCCTTTCACACCGTAAAATACGCTGGCGCAGCCTATCTGGTGTGGCTGGGCATTCGCATGATCGGCAGCCGCAATATTGAAATGGCTACTGCTTTGTCAACACCATCGCCAGGAGCATTTCGCCAGGGCATCTTCACGGAAATTCTCAATCCCAAGACCGCGCTGTTCTTCTTGTCCTTCATTCCGCAATTCATCGCCCCGGAGCTCGGCCACGTCTTTTTCCAATTTGTCGTTCTCGGCCTTCTCTCCGTGAGCCTGAACACCGCTGCTGACCTAGTTGTCGTACTGCTGGCCATCCCGATCGAGCGCAAACTAAAAGACAGCGGGACCTTCCGCCGCCGTCAACGTGTCGCCTCCGGCCTCGGCATGATCGGCCTGGGCGCCTACGTAGCTCTCGCGGACAGGTGACACCAGAAGGGAGCGATCGAAATGAGCTGTTTTGTTTCCTGCGCCCTACTCGGGAGTGCCGACGCTATTGGTGTGCGCAACTCGTGCGAACTGCCGCGAAACGCGATTGCGACGGCGCATGTGCAGCTGTTTCTTTTTGGGGGCATCACGCTGCTTGTCGCGAAGAGCGCTCGGCCCAGGCGGAGTCGTCACAGTTAGATGGTCAAGCTAGGTCTTCGGCCCTAATTGGCAGGCGGCGAATTCTGACTTCCTTCTTCGATTTTCGCGTAGCGTTGAAGATAGCATTGCACAGCGCGGGCGCAATTACCGGAACCGTGGGCTCACCGATGCCCGTGGGCTTCTCTTCACTGGCCACCAGATGCACTTCGACGGGCGGCGCCTCTTTCATGCGCATCATCTGGTAATCATGGAAGTTAGATTGCACGACGCGGCCGCGCTCGACGGTGATGGCGTCCTTTAGCGTAGCCGTCAGCGCGTAAATCGCCGCACTCTCGACTTGGGCTCGCACGCCATTGGGATTTACCACCCGCCCGCAATCCACTGCGCAAACTAACCGCTTTATTTTCAGGCTGTTCTGGCGAATGGAAATCTCCGCAACCGCCGCCGTATAAGTGTCAAAGGAGAAAAATCCAGCAATGCCGCGCCCTTCGCCTTCCGGCAGCGGCTTGGCCCATCCCGCCTTCCGGGCTGCCAGTTCGAGAACGGCTTTCAAGCGAGCCGTATCGAGTGGCGGCGCGTCTGGATCCTCCCCAAACTGCGGAATCTTTCGCGACTCGCCGATTAGTTTCAGGCGAAATTCCAGCGGATCCTGCCCGGCGGCGGCCGCCAATTCATCCACAAAACTTTCCACGACAAAGCCGCTGCTCGAATGTTCCACGGAGCGCCACCAGGCGCGGGGCGCGCTCGAATGCGCCAAAGTGTATTCGATGCGGATATTAGGCGAGCTGTACGGGACCGTCGCCCCGGTGCCGAACTCGCCTTGCTCGGCATTTTCTTCGCCCTTCTCCCGCCACTTGGCGGCGATCGAAGTGGAAGTCTGGAAGTGCTTCCAAGCGGCAAGATTTCCAGCCGCATCCACGGCACCTTGACACTTGTGATAAGACGCCGGGCGGTAGAAGTCATGTTGCATGTCGTCTTCGCGGGTCCAGACCACCATGACTGGTTTGCCTGCGGTTTTCGCCACTTGCGCGGCTTCCATCACGAAATCGGCTTGATAGCGCCGTCCAAAACCTCCGCCCATCAGCGTGGTGTGCACGGCAACTTTTTCAGGAGGAAGTTTGGCCGCTTCCGCGATGACGCCCTGGGCCCACTGCGGCGCCTGCGTCGGCACCCACGCTTCCGCGCGATCCCCCTGAATGTCGACCGTGCAGTTCATCGGTTCCATGCAAACGTGCGCGGCAAACGGCAGTTCGTAAACGGCTTCCACTTTTTTCGTTGCGGCAGCCAGCGCGGAATCGGCATCGCCTTCATTCCGCACGACTTTCCCGGGCTTCGCGGCATTGGCAATGAATTGATTGCGCAGTTCTTCCGTGGATTCGCTGGCCGCCGCGCCCTCGTCCCATTTCACGTCCAGCGCTTTCCGCCCTTCTATCGCCGCCCAGGAATTATCCGCAAGTACAGCCACGCCGCCTGTCGTAGACGCGCCTCTTCCGCTGACTTCAATTTGAAAAACGTCCCTCACTCCTCGAACTGCTTTCGCTTTCGTAGCGTCGAACGAAGCGACTTTTCCATAAAATACCGGGCAACGCGCGATGACGGCATAGAGCAGACCGTCTGGCCGTGCGTCGATGCCAAAAACCGCGGTGCCTGTGGCTTTTGGAGCCGCTTCGACGCGATGCGTATCATGGCCGACGATCGTGAAGTCGCGGGAATTCTTAAGAGGAACTTCCTTGAAACTGGGAATCGGGAGCAGCGCCGCGGCAGCGACAAGTTCTCCATATTTGTAGGAGCGTTGGGGATGCCCGTGCAGCACATAACCGTTTTGCGCTTTGCAAGTGTCCGTTCCCACCTCCCACTTTTTCGCTGCAGCTTGGATCAGCATTTCACGCGCTGCAGCGCCGGCCTGGCGTAATGGCAGCCAGGAACCGCCGACGCTGCCGCTCCCTCCGGTGCCGTGATCATAAATCTTGGGATTCGTGGGCGCCTGTTCGATCGACACCTGCTTCCAATCGAGGCACAGCTCTTCAGCAAGAATCATCGGCAGCGCGGTCATAATGCCCTGGCCCATTTCCGACTTGGCCAGAATCAGAGTGACGTGATTATCCGGAGTGATGCGCACCCAAGCGTTCAGAGGATTGATGGGCGGTTTCTCTTGCTCCTCAGCGGGATCGGAGGCGCGCGCGGGGAGATGAAAACCAATAAGCAAAGCGGCACCGGCCGCGGCGCTGTTTTTCAGGAAAGTCCGGCGGTCAATGGAAAGCTCGGTGGCCATGGTCTTTCTCCTGCTGCAAATCTTGGCGAGACTTCTGGGCGACGCTTAGGCCTTCTGGGCCGGCGAGCCGGCGGCTCGATGAATGGCCTTGCGGATTCGCTGGTAGGTACCGCAGCGGCAGATGTTGCCGCTCATGGCATCGTCGATGTCGGCGTCGGTGGGCTTTGGTTTCTTCCGAAGCAGCGCGACCGCGGACATGATTTGGCCGGACTGGCAGTAGCCGCACTGCGGAACATCCTCCTCGATCCAGGCTTTTTGCACGGGATGACTGCCATCGGCGGACAATCCTTCAATCGTTGTAATTTTCTTTCCACTTACACTTGAAATCGGTGTAATGCAGGAGCGCGTAGCTTCGCCATTAATATGCACGGTACAGGCTCCGCACAGCGCCATACCGCACCCAAATTTTGTCCCGGTCATATTCAGGGTGTCCCGCAGTACCCACAAGAGCGGCATGTCTGGACTGACGTCCACCGTCTGGGCCTTTTCGTTCAGTGTGAAAGTGATGGCCATGGGGTCCTCCTAAAGCAGGTGGATATCCTACAACAACCTGGTATTGATTGAAAATCTACGAAATATCGACTCATCTCAGGCCAAATCAGCGGGCCGGATGGGCAGACGACGGACCCTTTTGCCGGTTGCGGCAAAGATGGCGTTGCCTACAGCCGGCGCTACGGAAGGTACTCCAGGCTCGCCGCAGCCGCCGGGCGGCTCGGAGCTCGGCACGATGTAAACCTCGACGACCGGCGGCGCGTCGCTCATACGGAGCACTTCGTAGTCGTGGAAGTTGCTCTGCTGAATGCGGCCGCTCTCGACGGTGATGGCGCTCTTCAGCGTGGCGGCCAGGCCGAAATTTATGGCTCCTTCCATTTGTGCCTGTACGCCGAGAGGGTTGATGACCGTGCCGCAGTCCACGGCGCAGACCATGCGATCAATTCGAACAGCGCCCGTTTTCGCGTGGCAGGTGATTTCCGCTACGTGCGCGACGTAGCTGCCCCATCCGAACGAGGCGGCGATGCCGCGCCCGCGGCCCCCTGCGAGCGTTTTGTGCCAGCCGGATTTTTCCGCGGCCAACTCGACCACCGCACGGCGGCGGCCGACGTCGAAGGTCTCATTATTTCCGAGAGAAATTTTTCGCGCCGGGCCAAACGTAGCAAGCAGGAATTCAAGCGGATCGCGGCCAGCGGCGTGCGCCGCTTCATCAAAAAAACTCGAGAGCGCAAATTGGTTGCCGGAGGAATCGACCGAGCGCCAATAACCGAGAGGCATGCCGGATTCCGCGACAGTGAATTCCAAGCGGAAATTGGGAACGAAGAGCGCGGGAAAGTCGAGCGAATCCACCTGCGCGGCGGCGCTCGGAGAGATGCCGGTGCCGTTATAGAAGGTTTCGATGGAAGGCGAGGAGCCGCGGTGGCGCCAAGAGCTGAGTTGGCCCCGTGCGTCCAGACCGGCTTCGAGGATGTGACAGGCGGCCGGGCGATAGAAATCGTGGCGGATATCGTCCTCGCGAGACCAGACCACCTGCACGGGCGCGCCTGCGTCGCGGGAGATGAGCGCGGCCTCCACAGCGTAATCCTGAATGAGACGCCGCCCAAAACCGCCGCCGATAAACGTGACGTGGACTTTGACGTTTTCGGGCGGGATGCCGAGCGCGCTGGCGACAGAAGCTCGAGCCGCTCCCGGGACTTGCGTCGGCGCCCAAAGTTCACAGGAATCGCCGCGAACGTGTGCCGTGCAATTGATGGGTTCCATCGTGGCGTGCGCGAGGAAGGGAACTTCGTAGACCGCATCGATTCTCTTGTCGGCGGCAGCGTGGGCTCGCTCGAAATCACCATCGCTGCGGATAACGACTCCCGGCGCCGAAGCCAAGCGGTGCATTTGTTCCGCTAAGCTGGCGGTCGTTTCCCTGGCAGCAGGAGGCTCGTTCCATTCCACTTTGAGAAGTTTTCTGGCTTCCATGGCCGCCCAGGTGGAATCGGCCACCACGGCCACACCGGCACACGAGTAGTTGCGGCTGCCGGGACCCGAGGTTTCGCCGAATTGATGCGTGAGATGAGCGGACTTCAGTTCTATCACGGCGCGGACGGGCGCGGCGGATTTCACTTCGTCGGCGTTGAAGCTGTGCGGCGCGCCGCCATAAACGGGGCTGCGTTCGACGGAAGCGAAGAGCATGCCCGGAAC
>Ga0210388_10001926_pt1 | contig 16273 bp, 8 predicted proteins | sample IncBWC19OmetaG_FD_155485 | JGI IMG/M metagenome (GOLD analysis project Ga0210388, IMG submission 155485) | Forest soil microbial communities from Barre Woods Harvard Forest LTER site, Petersham, Massachusetts, United States - Inc-BW-C-19-O ...
CTTGACGATGTCGACGTACGCGGACCCGCTGGAGCGGGTGGAAAGAACCTTCAGTTGGAGACGGTCGCCTGTCTTGAGGACGGCGCGATTACTGCGGAGGAGAATCTGGTCCGTGCCGCCGCGAGTCTCGAGGGGTACGGCATTCGAGGCGTGGTTGCCGTGGTGATCGTCCGCCTCGATCTGGAGTGATTCGACACTGGAGCCCGGGTTGAAATGAATGATGGCGACGCCGCCGCTGTCAGTGGACACCTGCTGATCGTGGTTGGGAAGATGGACGGTGAGTGTGGTGTTGGCCGGAGTGCCGTCGGGGTAAGCGCTAAGGATGAAGACCTGGTTGTCGAGATGTGGGATGAGGACGCCACCCTCAGGAACTGCGGTGATGAGAAGTGAGGACTCGCTGATGGTGATGAGTTCCCCGCGAATCTCTGTATGAGCGGCGGAGTCCTTGACGCTGGCCTCGACGAGAGCACGAGCGGCACCCTGACTGAGGGGGCGTCCGGCGAAGTAGGACGGCAGCTTGAGATCGAAGTGATACGCACCATCGCCGTCGGTTTTTCCGGTGGTGGAGGCTGCTTCGAAGACGTCGACGTCCATGCTGGAGGCTTTGACGCTAATGTCGGCGTGGTCGACGGGCTTGCCGAAGAAATAATTGGCTCTGACGGTGCCGGTGACGTGGTCTCCGGGGCGGTAGTCCCGTTTGGGTTTGTTGTTTTTTTCGGTGAACTCGATGGCAACCTTGAACTTGGGCAAAACGTAGCGTTCGACGTTGAGGGCGACTTCTGCGGTATTCGATGGAGAGGATGTGTCGCCCATGAGTGCGCGGAGATGGTAGGTGCCGAGGTTGACCTCGTCGGCGAGCGCAAACTCGGCAGAGGCGACGCCGAATTTATCGGTTGCAGTCAACTTCTTGAAGACCTTATTGCCGCGGGAGTCTTCGAGCTCGAAGGTGAGGTTGCGATCGGCGTCGGCCCTGGAGTCTGCGCGATCGAGCGCGAGCGCGCGGACGTGGATGGTATGTCCGGGCTGGTAGATGGGCTTTTCAGTGGTCAGGAGGATCGATGCCTTGTCGTCGAGTTGGACGTCCTGGGTGAATTCGGTCGAGCCGATTGGAGTGTCTGCGACGTAGCGCATCTGGTATTTGCCAGTGAGACCGGCGGGGAAACGGAACTGGGCCTCGACGGTGCCGCGACGGTTGAGGCGACCGGAAAAGAGCGGACGTGGCTTCTGGTCGGGGACGAGGAGTTCGATGCGGAGTGCTCCGGTTTCCGTGACGTCGTTGTTGTTAGCGTCAGAGACGATGACTCGGACGGCGGCCTGGCTACCCGCGAGATATTGGGTCTGGCCGAGGACGTGGACTACGGGGCGACGGAGGACCTGCGAGATGGACTCTATGCCCTCGATGGCGGGGAGTGCGTTGCCGTTGTACTCGAAACGATAGCGAATACGCTGCCAGACGATGTCTTCAAAGAGAAGTGACTTTTCCGGGGTGATGGTTTGTTGCCAGGAGCCTTCTCCTTTGGCGATATCGACTGAGCGTTCGATTCGGCCGAGGACGTTGTCTTCGGGGTCGAGAATTTCGACCGTGAGTTTGCCTGAGCCCGCACGCGTGGACTGATAGGGGACGGTGACGGACAGGTTGCCGCGTGTGTAAGTGGCAGCAAGTTGCTGGGCCCGCGCATGCCTTAGGGAAAAAGCGACGGCGGCCAGGACGAGGAGAAGAACGAATGGCAGGAAGAGGCGAAAAGAACGCTGGAGGGGGCGGGAGTGCATGCAGTTCTCCTTAGGCGCGCCGATCGAAGGGTGCGTCGGCTGCCTTGTCTGAATGGAGAACGGGGTGTTTCTTTGAACTTGCAGGAAGAGTAAAGATTTTTTTCGGGGTGCGGCTAGTTGCGCTTCCAGGTATGACCGTCAATGCTCGTCCAGTGCTCCCCCGTGTCGGTCGTGATCTCGAAGACTGGAGGATATTGGCTGGCAGATGACCGCTCTGTCTTATTTTTTCTGGCAACGGAGAGAGTCGCGGCGTGTTCCGATGATGCGTTGACGTCGACGGCTTCGGAGCCCGCGCTGACGGCGACGGTTTGGGAGGCTTGGCCGACGGACAAGGTGAGATTGGCCGAACTCAGCTGCGAGGCGGTGACGGTGACGTCAAGCTGTTGCTTATTAAAGCCGGGCGCTTCGACTGCAACCTGATAGTTGCCGGGTGCAAGGTCGTCGACGAGATAGTGGCCGGTGCGGTCGGTCTTTACCGTGCGGGCGTTTGGTGTTGTTGCGTTGCCGACTACAACCGATGCGTCGGAGATGGCCGCGCCACTTGTGTCGCTTACTGAGCCCGTGAGGGTTGCGCTGGTGACTGCCGTTTTGGCGGTGGCGGGGCCACCGTTTGCGCCAAAGTTCGCTCCTGAAGCCTCACCAGCAGCAGTCCCAGCGCTTAATTTCTTGGAGAGAGTAGAGGAGGCCAGGTCGACTTTGACGGCTCGGCCTTTCCATTGCGCCGGGACCGCCTTCCAGTGGTTCCCGGCGTCGTCGCTCAAGAAAAGGGAGTGCTGGGTATCAATGGCGAGTACCTGGTGAGCGTTTGAGGCCATCGAGAGAACAGGGAGATTGCTCGGTAGAGAATGGGTGACGATGTTCCTGGCTTGGCTTAGTTGGATGTCACTGGTTGTTGTGGGAAGCGTCACGGCGGAAGCAGCATCCGTGACTTCGACGGTTTGATTGGTTGGGGCGGCAGCTATTGGAGCCGCTAAGGGGGGCGGAGCCGGATTCGGGGCTTGCGGGACTGGAGCGACAAGGGGAGCTTCTATCAGACGGCCGGATGCATTAGCGGTGGTAGTGCCGCTGGAGCCGGTAGGACTTTGTTGGAAGTGGTCGGTGGGAAACGCAGGCTCATTCTGGGGTGACACCGTGGCCAGACCGACACCGGCGCCGTTGACAGGGGGGCGCAACTGGCCGTGTATAGCCTGGGTTCCGGATGTGGACGCCGGTTGCGGTAAACCATTTTGCAGCAAGGGTCCTTCGGCGGTCAGGGTGTCGAACGTAGTTTTATCTTTTGTCAGGTTTGCAAGGGCGGCGTCTGATGCGACTGCCCTGTGGCGGTGGTCCGGTGGTCGGTTGTCCGGAGGTGCCGGTGGGTTGGGGTTGGATATTTGGGGCACGGTGAGCGGTTGAAGAGGAACTGGCTGGTGGGAGGCGGCAACCTGAGTTGGTACTCCCGCACTGTTTCGCGTAGTAGCGCCATTACGGACAAGGGCGATGATGAATACGATCGCAGTTACTGCTGCGATGGCCGGCCATGCTAGATTCCAGCGGAATAACCACGGTTTGTGGCCAGGCGTGGGCAGGTGATCGTCAACTGGCGGAAGCGAGAGTGCGACAATCTCCCGGCAATCGGGGCAGACGGCGAGGTGGGCAAGGGTCTGCTCGAGTTCGTGAGGAGGCAGAGTGTGTTCGACGAAGGCGTTGAGCTGATCCGCGTCTGGATGGTGCCCGGATTGGAGGAGTTCGCTCATAGTTGATCGGATGCTTCGGGTTGGGCCGATGTCGTCTTATTGGAGAACGAATCGATTTGAGAAGTTTGCAGCAACGCGCGAAGGTTTATTTCGATGTCGCGCGGGTCGGTGCCGAGTGCTTCTTCGGCAGCCCGCCGGCTTAGACCGCCGGACTGCAGATTGTTGAGGAGCTGCTTACGAAGATCGTCTACGAGGCGCTTAAGCCTTCGGCTGATGGTGGCTTCGTGAACGTGAAGGAGACGTGCGATCTGAAGAAGTGTTTGGCGATCAAGGAAGTAGGAGGAGAGTAAAAGCCGGTCGTCGGGTGGCAGACCGGCGAGGGTTTGGCCGACCGCGTTGGTGACGCGAGCGAGATCCGTCGGAGCGGGCGATGTGGAAGATGCCGGCGCGGGAATGTCGAGGGCGTCGAGAGAGGTTTCGCGGTGAGTGCGACGGTGGTGATCGACGTGGCGCTGGGCAAGGGTGGTGCGAAGCCACCCAAGCAGCGAGCCGCGACCAGAGTAGGAGGCCAGAGGGGAGTTGCGCTTTCCCTCAACCTGACGAAGACCATAGAGTTCGGAGTACAGGGAATCGGCGAGATCATGGCCGAGAGTAGTTGAACCGGTGATGGCGATTGCGGCCTGAGTGAGTGGGGCACGATAGAGATCCAGAAAACGCTGCCATGCTGTCTCGTAGCCAAGCGCGCAAGCGTGGGCGAGAGCAAACTCGGAGAGACGGAGGGAACGGAAAAACGCAGCTCGCTGAGCAGAATTAGGGTGCGTGCCGGGCGGAAAGCCGTGGTTGAACTTTGCACCCATGGCGGCCAGGGCAATGCCGAACTCCTCCTGGGTGAGGCCGTAGCATTCAGCGTCTACCGTGAGCCAGAGTTCCTGAACCAGTTCCAAAGGCGGCCCGGAGAGCGCTGGAATTTCGTCGTCAGCCCTTATAGATGGCTCTGCGGACGGCAGTGACAACACGGGTTGTGACGACGTCGCGTCCACAATGATGCTCACGATACTGCATGTAGGAACGCTATGGGAAGACTCGACCGAATCGCTTAGTCCACTTTAGCCCACGCACCCGAGTCTCCACGCGCCAACTCGCGGAGTACACGGCGTTCGCCGGACGGCCGCTTTCTCGGCATGCTGGTGACTTCACCCCAACAGACCTGGTTTCGGCCCTGCGACTTGGCCCGGTAGAGAGCCCTGTCCGCCGACTCCAAAAGGTCCTCCTGGCAGTTGGAATCGCTCGGCCAGCACGTCGCCACACCGCAGCTCACCGTCGAAAGTCGCGGATGACTTCCGGGTTCAGGCAGCGCAGGCGATCCCGCAACCTCTACCAGCTTTCGGATTCGTTCCGCAACGATGACCGCACCCTCACGCGTTGTACCGGGAAGCAACACAACGAACTCCTCCCCACCAAATCGCGCAGCAAAGTCATCCTTGCACCGCAGACTCTGCAATAGTAGCGAAGCCACCCGAACCAGCACACGGTCGCCGTAGAGGTGTCCGCGCGTATCGTTCGTTACCTTGAAGTTATCGATGTCGATCACAATGGCCGATAGGCAACTCTCTAACTTGGCAGCTTCACTCCACATCTTCGTAAACTGCAAGTCGTAGGCATGGCGATTGGCGAGCCCTGTCAGACTGTCGATGCATGAGATCTTCTGCAACTCCACATTGAGAAACGACAGCTCCCGCGTTTGAATCTCGCTACGCAACCGCATCAGATAGGCAAGCCGTTCTTCGCGGCCAACACTGTAGTTGGCGATGATTGTCATAGACGTAGCACAGACCACCAGCGTGAGGCCAAGCAACTTGTCCGAAACGTTGAGAAAGTGATCGTAGTGAAGGAACAGCAGATCGGCCGCCATCAGCAAGGCAGAGGCGCTGACCGCGTAGAGAAACTGCAGCCGCATCACAACATTGACGAAGATCACCGTTACGATTAATCCAACCTGCGCGTATGCCGATGACGTCGCATTCGTATTGCTCTCAAGATAAAGGTGGGTCGCGCCGATCAAACAGCTAACGGCGGCTATTCCAGTCTCGCGGTAGATCTTGTTCGGACTCCACCGCATGCTGACGTTGACGAGCAGCGCGATCGGCGTTACTACACACAGCCGCACCTGCAGCGGAAACCATGAAACCCCGCCGCGAATAAAGTAGTCCGCAATGACGTAAATGTTGAACAGCCCTATCGCGATCAGACCTTCCATCCACAGTCGGGACGCGCGCAGAACTGCCGTTGACTGTTCAAAACCGCTCTCGAGAGGTTCTGCTAATGTGAGCCGCTGCAGCCCCCGTCGCGAAAGCCGCTCTATCTCTTTGATCGCGAGTTCATGGATTGAAGCACCGGGCATGTCGAATCCGTATCTCACTAATTCCAACCGCTACGCCAATCTCAGCGTGCGGTCCGTCCTTTTCCTTCAGATGCACGAAACGCAATCCTCGCCAGGAAGTGCGTGCCCCAATGTTACTAGAGGGTCAGCCCAATACACTCCCCTATTCCATTCCGCCTATAGTACTTCCGTGTAGCTCTGGAATCACCCAAACGGAGGTTATGCTGAGCCACCTATCTCAAGGCTTAGCCTACAAGAAAATTATCGATCAGCCGTGTCTTACCCACATAAGCAGCAACGGCAACCAGGCCACCTGCATCGGCCCGTTCCAACGGAAGCAACGTGTTCGCGTCGACAACAACAAGATAATCCACGCGAACTCCATCCGCAGTGCCGAGAACCCCCATCCCACCCCGCACTAATGCCGCGCTCTCAAGCTCTCCTCGTGAGATCGACTCCTGTATCCGCAACAGACACCGATGCAAAGCCAGCGCCTGCTCCCGTTCCCCCGCGGACAGATATTTGTTTCTGCTGCTCAGAGCCAGTCCATCCGGATCCCGCACGATCGCGCAACCCACCAACTCCACATCGAAGTTCAAGTCCCGCACCATCTGCCGTAGTACCGCCAGTTGTGCCGCGTCCTTCTGTCCGAAGTAAGCCTTATTGGGAGCGACAACATGAAAAAGCTTTGCCACCACCGTCGCCACCCCTGTAAAGTGCCCCGGCCGCGAAGCGCCATCCAACCGGTCGCCCACCCCCGCGACCGTCACTGTCGTTGCCGAGCCTTCGCGATACATCTCCGCCGCCGCTGGCGCGAACAACACTTCCACTCCTTCCGCCTCGAGCAATCCGCAATCCGCCTCAAACGTCCGCGGATACCGGGCAAAATCCTCTTCCGGGCCAAACTGAAGCGGATTCACAAAGATCGACGCGACCACCACATCGCATTCAGTCCGCGCCCGCCGAACCAGCGAAAGATGCCCTTCATGCAGCGCACCCATCGTCGGCACAAAGCCAAGTACGCGCCCTCCCGCACGAATCTCGCGGCAGACTCTTTGCATCTCCCCAACGCTGTTGACAACCCGCATGCCCGAAGACCCTTCCCCTCACCGCACCCCGGCTGGGACAGCCATCAGCTCACGCATCTCCCGCGGAAGATGGTAGCTCTCCGCGTCCGCAGGAAATGTCCTCGCTTCGACATCGCGCTTATACTCTGCGAGCGCCTCTCGCATCACGCCACCCACATCCGCATAGCGCCGCACAAACTTCGCCGCCGGCGAGAACGTCATCGTCATCATGTCGTGCAGCACCAGAATCTGGCCATCGCAATCGGGTCCCGCGCCAATTCCGATCGTCGGAATCTGCAGCTCGTCTGTCACAATCCTGGCCAGCTCGCGTGGCACCCCCTCCAAAACCACCGCGAAACACCCAGCCCCTTCGAGCGCGATCGCATCCGTGCGCAGTTCGTCGATCGCCTCCATCGTCTTGCCCTGCACCTTGTACCCGCCCATGCGGTGCACGCTCTGTGGAGTCAGTCCGATATGTCCCATCACCGGAATCTCCGCATCGACGATCCGCCGCACCAGATCTTTCCGCTCGCGGCCACCCTCCAGCTTTACCGCCTCAGCTCCGGCTTCCTTCACAAACCGCACTGCGTTGGCGACGCCTTGTCTCTCATCTGCCTGGTAACTCCCAAACGGCATGTCGGCAACCAGCAACGCGCGCCGCACTGCCCTGCGCACGCCACGCGTGTAGACCAGCATCTCGTCCATCGTCACGGCGAGAGTATTCTCGTGGCCTTGCATGACCATCGCCAGCGAGTCACCCACCAACACCACATCAAGCCCAGCCTCATCGACCAGCCGGGCGCTGGCATAGTCATAGGCCGTAACCGCGGTGATAGGCCGCCGCGACAACTTCTTCTCTAGCAAATAAGGGGCTGTAATCTTCGAAGGAAGATCGCCGTCGCTCCCATCACGCGCGGCAATCCGTTCCCGTGAGAACGTAGTCAGACTCATCGAAATCTCCAGTGCAGTTCCACCGCGTGTCGCCTCAAAGCAGACGACTTTGGCCGGATACCACCTGTCCCAGCAACCTCCTGGGCCAATTAAAAGGTTACGCCCGTCAAGACCACATAGCAAGGGAGGCTAGCGCGCCCGTCCTCGCGCGTTCGGCGCCGGCGGCGGATAAGCAGGCTTCAACTTCACGGCCTCAGGCGTCTCCAACTCCACCTGGACGGGTCGGTGTTCCGCGACCATCTCGGCTATCGCATACTTCAGGGGCTCAACGCCTTCTCCCGCCACCGCAGAGATCGCAAAAAACGGCAGCCTGCGCCGCTTCGCCATCGCACTCAGCTTCTTCAACTTCTCCGGATTCGCCACATCCACCTTCGCCGCAACCAGAATCGTAGGTTTGGCCGCCAGCGCAGGATCAAAGCTTTTCAGCTCTTCCGTAATCACTTTGTAGTCTGCCACCGGATCAGGCCGGTCGCTCGCATCCGAAACATCCACGAGGTGCACAATCACGCTGGTCCGCTCAATGTGCTTCAGAAACTGAATCCCAAGCCCATGACCAAGATGCGCGCCTTCAATCAACCCCGGCAGGTCGGCAACCGTAAACGACTCCGTATGGGGATAGTCGCCAACCTGCACGACTCCAAGGTTTGGTTCCAGCGTAGTGAACGCGTAATTCGCAATCTTGGGCTTCGCCGCTGAAAGTCGCGAGATCAGCGTGGACTTCCCCACATTCGGATAACCAACAAGCCCCGCATCCGCAAGCAAGCGCAGCTCAAGCCTGTAGTTGCGCTCCTCGCCTGGCCGTCCCAACTCGTGCTCACGCGGAGCCTGGTGTGTGCTCGTCGCAAAATGCTGGTTGCCCCGCCCTCCGCGTCCGCCACGGGCGATGACGATCGTCTCGTTCGGTCGCGCAAAGTCATGGATCAACTCGCCCGTCTGGTCATCGTAGAGGAGCGTACCCACCGGAACCTTAAGCGTCGTCGATTCCCCAGCCTGCCCCGAGCAGTTCGACCCAAGCCCATGTCCGCCGCGCTCCGCTTTGTGTTCCGGATTAAATCGAAAGTGGACCAAAGTATTGTGGCTCAACGAAGAAGACATAAGGATGTCTCCGCCATGCCCGCCGTCTCCTCCCGACGGGCCTCCCTTGGGCACAAACTTCTCCCGCCGGAAGGCCATGCAGCCGTTGCCACCATCGCCGGCCTTGATCCGAATTCGCGCTTCGTCAATAAACATTTTTCAATATCCAGTGTACAAGGGTGTGCGCTAGACTGTAGCAACTCGCAAATTCCCGAACGCGCGTGGACCCCCGGCACTCTCGACGGCTACGACGCTGTCATTTTCGGGGACACCGAAACCTCACGATCGATCGGAAGCGTAACCGCCAATTAACTGTTTGTTAATCGCGGTATGCAATCTTTACTGCAAGCCCATAAAACGACAATAAGCCCGAACGCGGATTCAACAAGCGTTCGGCGTCGCAACGGAATTCTTCAGGAGCCTGACGATGAAAAAGACCATAATGTCCGTGCTTTTAACTGCAGCTTGTTTAGTTGCAAGCCCACTACTGGCGCAGTCGACAACGCAGGGCGCAATTAGCGGTACCGTATTCGATTCCACCGAAGCCATCGTCTCGAACGCCGCCGTCACCATCCATAACAACGGCACGAACGCCGAAATTCACCTAGCAGTCGATCAGAGTGGTTTCTTCAAAGCGCCGCTGCTTGAGCCCGGAACCTACACGGTGACCGTAGTTGCCAGCGGCTTCAGAGATTACCGCGCAAATGACGTCATCGTGCAGGTAAGCCAGGTAACTACACTGACGCCGCACCTTGCCACTGGCTCAGCCAGCCAGGTCGTTGAAGTGACTGCGGACGCGCCCATCCTCAACTTCGACAACCCGGACTTCTCCGCCAATCTCAACACGAAAGCCCTCGACAATATCCCAATTAATAATCGCCGCTGGTCGAGCCTTGCAATGACGACTCCCGGCGTCGTCTCCGACTCCAACGGCTACGGTCTCGTCAGCATCCGCGGCATCAGCCCCATCCTCAACAACGTGCTGATCGACGGTGCCGACGACAACCAGGCGTACTACTCCGAAGAGCGCGGAAGAACCCGCGAGGCCTACTCGACCTCCGGCAGCGCCGTGCGCGAGTTCGCAGTCAACACCGGCGTCTACGGTGCAGAATATGGCCGTGCAGCTGGAGGCGTAATTAATTCTGTAACCAAAAGCGGCACCAATGCTCTTCATGGCGAGGCCTATTTCTACGACCGCGAAAGCAACTGGAACGCCTACAACGATTTCACCCGCATTACGACCGCAGTTCCCAACGGATCTGGCGGATATACCTTCCCGTCCTCACCTTTGAAGCCAAAAGACCTCCGCAAAATCTACGGCTTTACCGTTGGCGGAGCACTCATCAAGAACAAGCTCTTTTGGATCTATACCTACGACCAGCACTCACGCATCTTCCCTGGCGTAGGCATTCCGAAATCGCCCAGCGCCTTCTACTCGCAGCCCGACACTGCGCTGCCCTCTGGTGCCTCCTGCAACCTGTCCACCGGCTATCTCACCGGCAGCGCCACCAGCAACCCGAACTACACACTCGACAGCCAGGCCTGCACCTTGGCCGCGCGCCAGAGCTTCAGCTCATATACTCTGGGAGCGCAAGCCTACCAGAACGGCGTCGTCGGTCTGCTCTCCGACATCGGCACTGTCCCTCGCACTGGCTATCAGGAGATCAACACGCCGAAGGTCGACTACCAGATCAACGACAAGAATCACGTCAGCTTCCTCTATCACCGTCTGCGCTGGGACTCGCCTGGCGGCGTTCAGACCTCTGCGACAGCCCAGTACGCTCTCGACACATGGGGCAACGACTTCGTCAAGCTCGATTACGGCGTTGCGAAACTCTCAACTCTGGTGACCTCGAACATCAGCAACGAATTGCTCTACCAGTACGGCCGCGAGCTCAACGACGAGACACAGCAGCCCTACAGCGCCTACACCCTGGCGAACCTGGTCGGCAACGGAGGCGCAAACGTTCCGCAGGTTGGGGTGGCTACTTCCACCAGCGGCTTCACGATTGGTTCGCCCTACTACTCCTATCGCCTCGCGCTGCCTGACGAGCGCAAGTGGCAGATCGGCGACATCCTCCACCAGAGCCGCGGCAACCACAACCTCTCCTACGGTGTCGATATGGTCCACAACTACGACCTCATCAATAACACCTATGAGAGCAACGGTGCCTACAGCTATACCTACATTGGCAACTACATCAACGACCTGCTTAACAAGAACAAATCAAACTCAACCTGCAGCTCTTCCACTGCGGCGGCGGCAACGTCTACTGTGAGCGCCGTGGGCAGTCTCCCCTGCTACTCCACGCTCTATCAGGGTTTTGGCAACCCGGTCTTTGCCGTGAGCACGTTCGACTACGGCCTCTTTGTACAGGACAACTGGAAGCTGACTCCGCGACTCACGCTGCAGCTTGGCGCGCGCTACGACTACGAGTTCCTTCCCGCTCCTCTAAGCAACCTTACCTCGGCGGTGGGTAGCTTCGCACCATACACCGGCATCACGAACCATCCCAGCGATAAGAACAACATCGGCGCGCGGCTCGGTTTTGCTTACGATCTCTTCGGGACCGGCAAAGCCGTTCTGCGCGGTGGTTACGGCATGTACTACGGCCGCATCACCAATGGAAACCTGCTAAATGTGCTCCTCGATACCGGCAGTCCGAACGGTCAGACCAACCCGCTCTTCAAGCCGGTTGCGGGTGCCCCGGTGTTCCCGAATATCGTTGGCAGCGGCGGAGCAGTTTCTACGCCGACCTCTTACTTCCTCGCTTCCAACCTGCAGAACCCCATGGTGCATGAGTATGACCTTCAGGTTCAGCAGCAGCTCGGCCGCGGCACCGTCCTTTCGATCAGCTACCTCGGAGCCCTCGGCCGCGAGCTTCCCAACTTCCTCGACCTCAACCTGAACCCCGCGACGGTAAAAAACGTAACCATCACAGTTGCTGACTCGACAGGCAAGGGGCCTCTAGCCAACGGTTCATCCTTCACCGTTCCAACCTACACCAGCTATGGCAACACGGCTCTCTTCGGCTCGGTTGCCAGTAACTTCCAGACCATCACGGAATTCACCAGCAACGTCAACTCCAGCTACAACGGATTTGTCGCTGAGGTTCAGAATCGCTCATTTCACAACCTGCAGTTCGACGCCAACTACACCTGGTCGCACGCCCTGGACTTCGCCCAGAGTGCAAACACCACCGTCAGCTCGAACAGTTGGTACGATCCTTTCGGTAACGCGCGCGCCAACTACGGCAACTCAGGTTACAACGTACCCAACCGTTTCGTTGCGTATGCCATCTACAGCCTGCCGAACCTGAGCACGGGCAGTTGGTACAAGTACCTGACTAACAACTGGAGCATCGATACCTCGTTCCAGATGCAGAGCGGTCTTCCGTACACGACCTCAGTTAGCAGCTTCAACTCGTCCGCCGCCGTCCTTACCGATTGGAACGGAGCGGGCGGCACTGCAATCCTTCCGATGATCGGACCCAACACGAACAAGCAGCCGCGCAAGATCGTGGATGACCTGCGCGTACAGAAGGAGATTCCGATCTTCGAGCGTTACCGCTTGCAGTTGATCGGTAACTTCTTCAACATTGCCAACCATCAGAACTACGATGGCGTCAATACAACCGCATATCAATTGAGCTCCGGTAGTAACTCGACTGCAGGCATCGCCACCTACCAGAGCACGTTCGGCCAGTTCACGAGCAGCAACAATAGCGGCTTTCTCTACACGCCTCGTGAGATTGAGATCGCCGCGCGCTTCTCCTTCTGATCGGAACTGTTCGTTTCTAGAAGGGCGGCGGCTTCGGCTGCCGCCCTCTTTTCGTTAACAAGCTACCCAACCCGAATCCCGTATCATCGTCGGTATCGTATCCAGTTGGGGTAGCTGAGAGGTTTGCCCGAAAAGTCAGATGGAATCGGCCTGCAGTCTCGATCTTCCCGTGGTTGCCATGTAGAGGAGTTCAATTCTTCGGGGAGAGCGCATGTCGTTCCGCAAGGCCCGCGCAAAATCCAGCGCGGTGGTTCCCACGATTCTTCGAGCCTGCTTGTTGTGGTGTTGCGCCGCCGCAATCGTTCTCACGTGCGTCCAGACCCGCGCGTTCGCCCAGACCGCCGTGGATGGTGCTCTCGCCGGCTTCGTCGTCGATACCACCGGAGCAGCCCTTGGCGGCGCGACCATAGAAGTCCGTAACATCGCCGACGGCAGCATCCGTCGCACCACTACCCTCGTCAAAGGAGAATTCCTCCTCCCCAACCTCCCCGCCGGAGATTACACAATAACCGTCGACTACGCCCTCTTCGCCCAACTCACACTCGCCCCCGTCGTCGTCGAAGTCGGCACCACTACCTCCGTCGAAGCCCGCCTCCGACTCGGAACCGTCGCCACCACCGTCAACGTAACCGCCGAGCCCGCAGTCGCCGTCAACGTAGGCGAAGCTTCCTCTGCCGCCACAGGCAGCGTCATCACCTCCAGCGAGATCGATCTCCTTCCCGCAAATGGCCAACGCTGGCAGACCTTCGCTCTACTCACCCCCACCGCCAATCCCGACTCCCAATCCGACGACTCCGAAGCCCTCCTCAGTTTTCGAGGCCTTGCCTCCACTCAAAACAGCACGCGCATCGACGGCGCAGACGACGAGCAAAGCTTCGCCTCCCTCCCGCGCGGCGGCGGTATCGAGAGCGGCGACGAGGTAGAAGAGTCCGCCGAGACCGGCTCCTCCAGCCACACGCCCATCTCCAGCGCATCAGGAGGCGGCGGCTACGGCCGTCACTCTGGAATGGCCTACACCTTCACCAAAGAAGCTGTCCGCGAGTTCCGCGTCAGCAGCCAGAACTACTCCGCCCTCTACGGCCACGCCGCCGGAGGCATCATCACCACCGTCTCCAAATCCGGCACCAACAATCTCCACGGCACTGCCTTCTACCTCGTCCGCAGCAACGCTCTAGGCGCAACCAATCCCTTCTCCATCGCCACCAACTACAACAACGGCGTCGTCACCACCGGCCTCGTCAAGCCCAACGACCTCCGCCAGCAATTCGGTGGCAGCGCTGGCGGCCCCATCCTGCACGACAAGCTCTTCTTCTTCTACGCCTACGATCAGCAAACCCGCACCTTCCCCGCGATCTCCACCCCGCAGGACCCAAACTTCTTCGCCCTCACTCCAATCCAAACCGCTCTCCTCGCCAACCGCGGTGTCACTCCCGCGAAGATCAACACCGCCCTCAACTACCTCAACAGCCTCACCGGAACCATCGCCCGCCGCCAGAACCAAACCATCAATTTCGCCAAGTTCGACTGGCAAGCGGCATCACAACATCGCCTAAGCCTGCAATACAACCGCGCCCGTTCCAGCGCTCCCTCCGGCTCCCGCTCCGCCTCGGTCGTAGATGTCGGCCGAGCCAGCCTCGGCAGCAGCTTCGCCACGCTCGACTCTCTCCTTGGTCGCTGGACATGGCTCGCCAGACCATCTCTCACCAACGAACTCCGTGTCCAATACGGCCGGGACGTCCAATCCGAGCAAGCCCCACCACCCCTCCCGCAAGAGCCCGCCATCGGCCCGGGAGGAACAGCCCCCGAAGTAGCCATTGGCCCCGACGGATTCACCTTCGGCACTTCCTCCTCGCTCGGCCGCAACGCTTTCCCCGACGAAGACAAGCTCGAACTAGCCGACCTCATCACTTGGACCCACGGTCAACACCAAATTCAAACCGGCATCGACGTCAGCTTCGTTCACGACAACATCAACGCCCTCGCCAACACCCAAGGAGCCTTCCACTATGACAGCGACACCACCGCAGGCCACGCCGGAGGCATCGTTGACTGGATCACCGACTACACCTTCAGCGTCAACGCCTACCCCAACGGCGGCTGTCCCTCCATCGTCTCGCCCACCCACGACTTCTGTTTCCGCTCCTTCACCCAAAGCTTCGGCCAGCAGTCCGCCATCTTCAACACAGAGGAGTGGGCCGGCTTCCTTCAGGACGACTGGCGCCTCAAACCCACGCTCACGCTCAACGCTGGCCTCCGTTACGAGTACGAACTCCTCCCCCTCCCCCAGCAACCTAACCTCGCACTCGACGAAGCCTTCGGCACAACCGGTGCCACCAGCGTCTTCCCCGAAGACCGCAACAACTTCGGCCCGCGCATCGGAGCATCCTGGCAGCCCTTCGGCTCCGGCCGTGGCCTCATCCGCATCGGCTACGGTCTCTTCTACGGTCGCCTCCCCGGAGCCACCATCCGCAGCGCCCTCGTCGACACCGCACTCCCATCCTCCGCCACCCACGTCCTAATTACACCCACCACAGTGACTAATTGCCCGCAGGTTGCCAGCCAGGGCTTCGGATACGTCTGCACCTTCGTCACCACGCCTCCCGCCGCCGTCACAACAACCACCACCGCCACCGTCTTCGACCGCCGCTTCCGTCTCCCCATGGTTCAACAGGGCAGCTTCACCCTCGAGCGCGAGATCCCCGCCGGCATCGTAGCCAGCGCCACCTATCTGATGAACCTCGACCGCCAGCTCCCCAACTCCGTCGACCTCAACATCGTCCCCGCGACCGCGACCAAAACCTTCCAGCTCCAGGGAGGCACCGGCGCAGTCGGCGTCCGTGACACCGAAACCTTCGTCCTTCCCTTCTACTCGCAGCGCGTCAACACAAACTTCGGCCCTGTCACCGCCATCATCTCCAACGCCGACGCCACCTACAACGCCCTCGTCCTCGAAGCTCGCCGCAGTCTCCGCCGGAGCCTCGAATTTCGCGCCAGTTGGACCTGGTCCAAGGCCATCGACTTCGGCCAGGGAGGAGCCACGCCCCGCACCAACGCGCAGCTCGACCCCTTCAACATCCGCTACGACCGCGGCCTCTCCGACCTCAACTTCCCCCACAAAGTCCTCGCCAGCGCCGTCTGGCAACCCACCCTCCGAACAGAAACCCACTGGTTGCGCATCGCCGCCAGCGGATGGACTCTCTCGCCTCTCTTCACTGAATCCAGTGGCCGCCCCTACAGCTACGACATCTTCGGCGGCACACGCCTAACCGGAGGCCACGAGTCCATCAATGGCTCCGGCGGCGCAGTCTACCTCCCCACCGTAGGCCGCAACACCCTCCGCCTCCCCGACACCGCCCGCATCGACCTCCGCCTCATCCGCGCCATCCCCCTCACAGAAAAAATCCGCCTCCGAGTCACCGCCGAAGCCTTCAACCTCACCAACCGCGTCAACTACTCCGCCATCATGCAGCGAGCCTTCCTCGTCGGCACCGAAACCAACGGCATCACCCCGCTCATCTTCCAGAACGCCGCAACCATCGCCTCGGAAGGCCTCAACGTCCAGCCCTTCGGCACC
>Ga0210388_10001927_pt1 | contig 16270 bp, 32 predicted proteins | sample IncBWC19OmetaG_FD_155485 | JGI IMG/M metagenome (GOLD analysis project Ga0210388, IMG submission 155485) | Forest soil microbial communities from Barre Woods Harvard Forest LTER site, Petersham, Massachusetts, United States - Inc-BW-C-19-O ...
CAAATTACGACCCCGAGCAATAGCGTAGCAGGGGATAGCCATGACTGGTCGCGTCGCATCGGGCGTAGTTAGGGTGGTGGCGCTCGCCTTCATCGGTACCGTAGCTGAAGCCAATGCGGAGGCCTTAGTAACGATCTCCTGTGAGAAGCCTACAGGTTTTACCATTGCATATGGTGTTCCGCTGATCGATCAGGCTGACGCTGCTGCAAAACATCAGGCAGAACCAGCGCCCGCACTGAAAGGCCCCATCACAGACGGTTATTTGGCGAAGCCGACATTCGTCATTGATTCGGACAGAAAAAAAGTGACTATCATTTGGGTCGAACCGCCGGAGGAGGTGGAGTTTAGAAAGCTGGCGACGCAGTTAAATCTGCCGCAGCTGCCCCCTCCACCCGCTACCGATGCGACGATAGTATCCTTCTTCAAGGAACAGATTTCGGCAATTGAGGCAGAGCCATGGTCGATCATGACCTATTCGTTTTTTCCAACAGTAGGCAAAGCTTTTATTGGTCAGCAATTCATGGATTTAGGATCAAAGAACATCAGGCAATTAGCTACGTTCGCGCATTGCGAATTTTCATGGAACAATCCGCAGTAGCTCCACGTCAGGAGTCACGACGGGAAGAAGGGCACAAAAGTGCTGGTGCTTCGGTGTGGGGTCGTCTCTGGACGCCGTAACGCCTCAAGCCATAACGCCGCTGAGCCGAAGCAGCAGCCAGCCCAAGAACGCTATCCACGCAATGGTTATGCCGAGCGCCAGCAAAATCAGGGCGGCAGAAAAATAGTGTCTCGGCGGGCGGGGCATCGTGCCGTGCAACGTGGCCTCCCGGATGTCTTAGCAAAAAGCCCCGGCCTCTCGACCGGGGCTTCGCGCCAATTCTTAAGTACTGAAAATCCGCGACTTAGCGGACTGCCTTGGCCAGAGGTAGGTAGTCGGGGATGGTGGGGTTCTGGCTTCGACAAAATGTTGGTAGGCGCTGCGTTTTGACGGTGCAAGCGCCGGCGGATTTTTACGTTACCCGATAACCTTAGCACCGCAGCGTGGGGCGGCGCTGCTTGCCCCGCGCCAGGGAAACCTATGTTATGTGTCCAGGAGGCCCCCCACATGGGCACCTTGACCCGCTACGAGATTCCGGCCGCGCTCCCCGCGTTCGTAGAGATTGAGGGCGGCGCATTTACCAGCCACGAGAAAGCAACATTGGCTCAGTGGCGCTATCATGGGTCGAAGGGAAACGACCGGCAAATCGTCGATCAATTATTGCTGCTGGCTGCGAAGGTCGGCGTTCCAGATGGTGTGCCCCTGGTTCCTCGCCTAATTGCCGTGGCGGGCGACAACGTTGTTGTGCTCCATGTGAAGCCGAAGAAATAGTGTTGGCGACCGTCCATCGACGCCTCCGATCGCAACAGCCGGCACTCAGCGCCATCCATGCTCGCCAGGGCTAAGGCGGGCTAATCACTCCATCTGCATTTGCGTTGATCGTGGACGGTGACGAACGCTCTCCGCGAGCTTTAGCCATTCAGCTGCCATGTCACGTTGAATGCTGCGAAAAGGAACCAGTCGCAAATTTAGGTGCCGCCTGCTCACGCTTTCGCGCCACTCAGGTCCGGCAGCTTGGCGAAGTTCATGGCCAGTCGGTCGCCGCGCCTCGTCTTTCGTCAGCAGGCGTGCCAGATTTCGGGCAGTGCAGTCTAAATGTCGCCGAATGACCCGAAGCGGACACGCTTACGCTACCGCCGCACAAAAAAGCCCCGCCGGTACTGGCAGGGCTTTTTTCCGTTTCAGTCGACGCTGCCGACGTTACTTACAGTTCACAACCCTCTGACGTTATGAATTGATAACGTCTGGCACGAATTGGCTTTCCATCCAGGGCCATTCTGTTCGTCATATAGGCCACCTTTAACGCGAATCGAGAGACAAACCGAGAGAAAACGCTTTCTGCCGCGTTGCCCCCTCGCTTCGCTTGAGCGCCCTGGCAATTTTTCCAGCAACTATCTTCTTACGCGCACCGGCCTTCAATTCGCGAATGTCGGCTGTAGTCCACGCGCGCCTCTTTCTTCCATTTTTCATGACGTCTTGTCTCCCGTCCAATAAGGCGCGCTCTTATAGCTCTGACGCTTAGGAAAAAGAAGCCCTGTGGACAAAGTTAGCGAAAGCGCAGACCATAAAAAAACGGAACCACGAGTTTTTGGTGACGTATCGAGAGCACTTGATCATGCTTCTGTCATTCTCCAGGCCACTCGCTGGAGCTGTGGCCTTCAGTGCTTGGGCAACCCTTGCATTTGCCGCACAAAATCAGACGTCGCCGCCTTCGAACAATTGGCCAACCACAGTTGACGGCGCTATCCGAGATATTCTTTCGAACATGTCTGACGACGTTAAAATGCAAATTCGTATCTCCAGAAAAGACCACCTCATTGAATTACATTTTGGCTTAATGACCGGTATTCGCAATCGCTATGGGCTTGGGAGCGGCAATGATAAACTGATGCTATCCGCCTGTGGCCACCCCTGTCGTCCCGAAGACGCTTCAATTAAAATAATTGAAGCGGTATGGGATGCACTTCAAAAATAAACCGCTTTTTGTGCTTCAACCGCTGTCACCTCATCCTATCAACATTTCCGAGGTCTGAATCTCCCTCGCTATTTGCAGCACCGTTGTGGGAATGAGACCAGCCGTTGCAATGTGCAACCTCATGGCGACGGTACGCCCTCAAGTCTGCAACTGGCCCGTTTCTGGGAATAACAACAAAGCACCTGTTTTTGCTTTGCCACGCACAAGCGTCGGCTGGTGCTCCCATATGTGCGCAAAGGCTCCGGGCTTCTTGCAGGGGCAAAACTCGTTCAATGACTTGGCCATGATATGGATGAACATATCGGGTTGGGGGTTCTAGGACGAAGATCGGCATATTGCGGACCCTCCTGTTGCCGCAGTTGTCATTTTTTATTATTCTCTACGATGGTGCGGCGCGCCAAGCCAGGAGCGCCATTTATGGACGTCAGGATCGTGGCAATCCTCGTTGGGGTTGCGATCACGTTCATCTTTCAAAACGGACTCGACTCACGCTGGTATGTCTCCGTCCCCGCAGGAGTTATCGGCTACGTCGTCGCCAGCCTTATCCGATGGGCCATTAACGAGCGCATCCGTCACAATCGAACGAAGCAGAGAGATCCAATTGTGAAATAGCCGGGCGTGCAGCTTTCGGGGGTAAAAGCGGACAACAAGAGTTCGTCCGAGCGTGGGAGCAAATGACCCGAGGCTTAGCCGATTCCACACGGGTTCCTTTGACCTGATGCCGCGCTCCCGCATATCGCCCGGTAGATGGTGGCTACCACATGCAGCCATGAAAAATGGCCATATCAGACGCACGATACGGATCAATCGAGTGCGTGCTTAGATGGTACCAGCATCACGTGAGTGGCTTGCGACCCTAGTGGCGAGGTCGCTTAGCGGCGCGAGGTTGCGCCGGAGCGTATTCGGGGTTTTGGCTGCAGAACCCACCAAGGCCTTGCCGGTCAAAAACGCACTGTTCGAGGCTAGGATAGCTGCAGTGCACTGAACCCAAAAATGCACCGGACTGCAAACACCAGGGGTAGTTTTGGGCGCACGCCGTCCCAAACAGCGCACCTGATATCCCGAGTGCAATTGCGAGCCGTTTCATCGACTGCCGATTAGCTTGCGCTTCTCCTCGTACTCCGCTCTGTCGATTTCGCCGCGAGCGAACCGCTCATCAAGAATGTCGAGCGCAGTGCGAAAGCGTCTGTGATCGTTGGCCCACTGTACAATCCACACAACGATGGCGACAACCCCGATGAGCGCGAGCAATACCAAGATCGGGCCTCCAATCATGATTATCCTCCACGGACGAACATGGGGTGGGTAAAAATTTCCGATACAATTTACGACCAAGGGGATGGACCCGTCGCTCGTCGAGCGAACGAAGTGCGCGTAGAGCAACGGAAGTCGCGGCCGCCGGAGTCATTACGGGAGCCCGTTGCCGCGCTATTATAATGCCGAGGACGAAAAGATTTGGGAATCATGGGCTCCCCCGACCACGGGTCAGCAGACAACGCAACCGACGCGACCTCTGTATCTGCATGCCAAGCGGCACGGTCGCACGCCCGGGTCCGCTGAAAAGTTATTCGTCGCTGGCGCTTCAATATGGACACCGGGCCGAGCCCCGGTGATGACGAGGTGACAAACTATCGACAATAGAAGTGGCTGCGCCGCCGAGTCCGAATTTGGCCCCTAACGGACACGGTGCGACGGTGCGGGAATGTCCGCGTTCGGAGGTGAAGGGACATCGCGATTTGATAGCTCTGCGTCCGCTTCTGACCTAACTGCGACATTCAACGGCGATCAGTGTGCGGCAAACCAAAAAGCGCTCAGCCCCACCTGTAGTTTCGAATAGCACGGGTAAAGTGCGCAACGCGCGGGAGTGCTTTTCAGCCCGGCCATCCACCGAGCTAGAGCTTGCAGAACCGGATTTATGGTTGCGCCCCCCGGATTTCGGTGGTTTCGGCCAAAAAAGCAGCTCCGACGGAGCAAGGCGGCAACAAATATACTAAAGTAAGATTCCTAATTTTAATGATTTATTCTTTCGACTTTTGACAACTGTTCAATCAAACGGCACCAAGATGCGCGAATGGCGAGTGTTGAATTTCAAAAAAATGAGAACGCTTCGTGCGCTACTTGTTTGTAAGGAGATGCTCAAATGCTAGTACCGAGACGACCCAGGGCGTGGCCGCGAGCGGTGATAGCGCTCGTCATCATCGTTACGCTGGCGTGGGCCGGTCTGCTCGTTTTGCTTCCGCTGCGTCTGCTCCACTATGTGTGAGCAAACTACATTAGATGATCTGCGTCCATGAGATGATCTGCGTCCATGTCAAACTCGGCTGATTGCCAGAGCAGCCAAGCCATAATCAATGCGGACGGCGTGAGCGTTACCAACATCCCCAACAAAAATAGTCGCATTTATCTTCCCCGAAGCCAGTCGCGGAGGCAGTCGTGGAGGCTGCGTGCTTATGGTTCAAAGTAGGTGTGATTCAAAAGATCAACGCAATCCCAAACTTTGAACTATGCACAGCAACCTAAGCCCCTGACAGTCCCTTTAGCCCCCGACAAGTGTCCCTTTGATCTGGGTTCAAACGCCTACCGCTGGACAAAGTTTCCGTTCGGCCGAAAAAACTTCAACAATGCGTTTGTTGCGTTTTGAGTGAGGCATAAGTGAATCCGGAGTGAGGCTGAAATTGGACGTTGCTCAGTAATTCTCAGTTTTGCACCGGTCAGGACACGGGATGAGATGCGAGCCTGCTTGTTAGGTTCGATTCGAGGCGAAAGCGTTCGGTGCGCGTGCGGTGCACCAAGTGATCAATGTGATCTGTTTCAGAGCGTTGCTGAAAGCAGAGGGTTGTCCACGGACCTCTGCTATTTGCGCACTGCCGATGATGGCTGTTGGGCACCGCCGAATCACGTCAGCGAGCCCCGTCACCAAAAGGATCGAGGTCAGCAAGGGGGCAATGCGACAACGGCTTTTGCCGTGGGGCGCGTCCTCTTTCTTATGGCTTCCGTCGGTCCAACGCATCGAAATCCAAGAGAACCCGAGCGACCTGGCGCGAAAGCAGTGGTTCCTACCGACTGAGACGATCGAGCGCGTAGTTGATCAGATTGGCTAAGATTATGCTTTTCGCAATTCAACGCCAGCATGGCCGTGAATGTTTGCACCATTATTTGCGCTATCGGCGCGCCATGACCCTCGGAGTGCGGGCGATGATCTTAGACGGCAAAGGCCGGAGTTTCAGCCGCGTGGCCGCGAGCTGAACGTATTTCGGACCAACGTGCCGCCGCGTAAATGTGCTCGTTACAGTCGGGGATGCGTCTCAACCCACAGGGCCCGGGCAGTTGCGAGTGGATCGATCGCGGCTTTGCTCCACCATTTGGCTTCATCGCGGTATCGGTGGACTTCACGATGATGCCCCCGGCACAGGGGGACGGTGAACTCATCGCTGACCTTACGTCCGAGTGCGCGGGTTTGCGCAAAGCGTAGGTGATGCGCATCGCAGGGCTTGCGGCCACAGACCAGGCACGATTGCTGAGCGACGTGCCTGACGTGCTCGCGATCCCGTACGCGGCGCGGCTCCGGGAACGACAAGGTGCTCTTGTCGATTGATTTTGCCTGCTTTGGCTTCTTGGCGCCCCGGCCATTTGGTTGGGCCGATGGTTCAGCCGACGCTCCTTCGATATCGACGCCCGCTCCTTCCGCGTCATGCGCAGCAAAACTGAGGATCTTTGTGCGGAAGCATTGGTCAATATGCTCGGCATCCGCAGCATTGAGCCTCTTGGTCTTGTCGGGGTATCGCCGTTTCGCCCATCGTGCCGCCTCGTCACCAGTGCCAAGTTCGTTGAGTTCGGCAATCATCTGATCCCGCAACCGTGCCGAAAGCTGGGTATCCGGCATGACCGCATCGTGAACCGGCGATGTCTTCTGCGGCCGCTCGATAGGCGTCCGATGCTCAACCCGCCGCTGATCGGCATTGAGCCGGCCATTGGGCGCCATGGATCGCCGGGCGCGTTCCGGGCCCGATGACTTCGTCTGCGGCGTTGGCGCGACGAGATCCGGCGCATCGAGATCGTCTTCCCCGGCAATGCCAACAAGCGTGAACAAGGCGTAGCGTCGGGCGTACCCACGATGGCGTATGTCCAAAAAAATCAAACACACGTCTTAGAGCAGCCGCCCAGCTCACGACCCGGGCTCACAAGGCTGCGGGCAAGAGCGTCATCGATGACGCGCATCGCGTCGCGCGAAGTCCCGTACCGGCAACGAGAGAATCGCAACGGGTTAGACCGAGTTTTCGTAACAGGCGGTGACGCGGTTCGCGCTCCCGCGCAAATGCACGCGAAATGACGATGCGAAGCCCACACATGTTAAGTTTTTCGGGTCGCGGATCGTTATCCGGGGCTCACAAAAAAACTGATGCCACAAAAGGGTAAAAACCGTAGATGAGGTCGCTAGTGTATTATATCTGAAGTAGACATTTATACGAAAACACTCCAGGGTTGTGCTAGTGCAAAACGAACCCGAGGAGGAGAAACCGCCATCGTGTCAGAGTGTTTCACTGAATTGATTGATCATCGGGCGGTGCCAGGCGTTGACCATTCCTCTATTGTCATCGTCTGTTGCGCCGGGGCAACGCGCTCGAACCGCCTTCAGGGGGGACGCTTTCCCATGAAATCCTCGGGAGATTCCAACCTTCGCTTTTTAGCGCCAGCATGGCGGTGGATGTCGCACCATTATTTGCGCTATCGCCGCACCATGACCCTCGGAGTGCGGGGGATGATCTTAGACGGCGAAGGCCGCGTTTTCCTCGTGAAGCATTCCTACGTGAGCGGCTGGCAAATGCCAGGTGGCGGCGTAGAACACGGTGAAACGATCCTTGCCGCGCTCGAGCGAGAACTGCGCGAGGAAGGCAATATCGAACTGAGCGAACCACCGATCCTGCAAGCGATATATTACAACAAGCGCATATCGCGGCGTGACCATGTTGCGCTCTATATCGTACGCCAATTCCGGCAGCCCATGCCACCAGAGCCAAACTACGAGATCATTGCCCACGGGTTTTTCGCGACCGACGATTTACCGACCGACACCACGCGTGGGACCCGCGAGCGCATCGCCGAAGTATTGACAGGTCGTCAGCCGGCGAAGTTTTGGTGACCTTTTGCGCGGGAGGCGCCCGCTCTTGGATCGAGGCTGGCGCGCTGTGATGAACCGATCCCCGCTGCAGCCTATCAACGCCACCGGATCCGCAGCAAACAAGTGCGTGCGTTGTAAAGCCTGTCAGGACTATCGGGCAAACGAAAACGAACAGCGGCCGTTTGCTCGCGGCCTTAGCTATGGAGATTTAGCCCCAATGGAAATGCGAATTGTATTTGGGCCGACATCTGCTGATTTGCCGTCAGCGAGTTCTGTTGTCGGATTTAAGCCAGCCGCCCTCATCGCATCTACGAGGGTGTCAACCGCCGACTGGAGATTCGAGGCCTGACTGTATTGAATTTTGACGGCGTCAGCCTGCGAAGCCACCGTTGCTGGCAAGCTCGCGCCTACAAATTTCCACCGGCTCGCAGAAAGCGCATTATTAAGTTTCATTACAAGGTTGCCGTCGGCACAGGGCGCTGCCACCACCTCATATGCAGTTCCGGCAAACGGCTTAATAACCGTGCTGAGGATGGCAAGTTGGTTGTCGTTGAGTGGTTCTTTAGCCTTCTCCTCTGCACGTTCAATGTCGCTTTCTAGCGACACCATCGCGTCGTCTTGGCGGTAGATGATCTCGGTGTCGATTTCGAACAACGCAATCGCCAGCACTGTGGTCAGTGCAATTCCACAAAAAAGGATTGCACGGCCGTATTTTGGCTTTGGCAGACCTGCGGCTTTGGTTTGATGGTACGCGTAGAGCAAAGTACCGATGCTTGCTAGAATGATGCCAACGATCAAAAAAAATCGAAGGCTTTGCAGAAGATCGAGTTCAAACATTGCCTAAGCCAGGTTTTTCAGTGGATTGATTGGTCATCGGGCAGCGGGACGCACGATTTCGCGCAGCGACCGCCTTCCTGTCCACACGCAAGCGCAATCACACACGCATTACCACCGTAGCCGAAATGGCATTCGCATTTAGGTCCATAGTCGACCTTGGCTTGCTTCTGCGCGAAAGTTACGCCGGGAACCGCGCTAGCAATGACGATGAGTAGCAGTAAGCGAAAGAAAGCGGGCATTAATCAACACTCCTTTCAGGAAATGGATCGGTACACGCCGTCTGCCGTACTTTAATGAGGTCAATGAACACAAGATTACGTTATCCCAACTCGGAATGGAACTTAGGTCAGCCGCTAAGGCTCAAGCTTACTGGGAGCTAGGTCTGTCGTCTGCGGACGACGCTTTTGTTGCCTTGCAGCAAGAACTCTCAATGCAAATAACCCAAACCTGACAGACCGTCAGCAAACAAAAATAACCAGTTGCTCAGCTCAAGTTGCCAAGCCGCTTTCCTGCCGTGCATCACATTTCAGCATTTTTGAATAGAGGAATCTATAACGTGGCGTATGCGTGGGCGTGCGTAGTTGCGCTCACGACATCAAATAGCTTTGTAGTCTGCTCTCTTATTCCGCGGCAGAAACCTTCGCTTCTCTGCGCAAAGTACCTTCTCGGCCGCTAAATCGCGACGGACGAAATCTTCCTCAAGACCGGCCGTTGAGACTAAAAGCGCGGCGAGCTCACGCGTTTGAATTGACCCGCGCAGGGGCCGAAAGTCCTTATCTGGATGATGCTCAATAAGCTGGCGCCACAATTCCATCGCTTCCCAAGAGACTCAAGTTTTCCACATTTGTCCACCGCACATATTTGTTTGCTGCGGCAATGCGCGTAACCTCCTCACCAATTGGGGGGCTGTCCGGGGGATGTTGGGAATGGAGAGCCCCGATGCTTGCATCTTCGTCCTTATGCGGACCAGCGCAGTCAATCACGCCAATCATCTGCGAAGCATGCGACGGCACTGCGCTGTTAAGGAGGAGGACAATTGATGCCTTCAAAAGCGACGGATCAGAGACCTGGACATTTGAATGCGTCGATTGCAGCTATCAAATGCAGCAATCAAGAAAGGTACTAAGCTACGGCGCTGGGTAAACCCCTAACAAGCCGCCCTCAGCCGTCGCCCGTCTACCACGTAACCTCCGCGACTGGACGCTCCCGCTTTTGCCCCCTTGTGGGCCGCCTGCAATTAGAAGACGATCACTGCATGGAAAAAGACGAAATATCTGTTGGCGTTGCAGCTGAAGTATGTACGCGAGCCGCTCCTGCGGCACGCGAGGAAGTGCTTCAGATCGCGCCGCGAATCTATCGAGAATATGCAAACGAGTTTAAAGAGCTCTCGCTTAAGAGTGAGAGCGAGCCTCAACGTGATATATATTCAAAAGCAGCCCAAATGTGGCTTGATGCAGCGACACTATTTGAATTTGAGACCGGCTACTTCGGTTCCGGGCGCGAACTGCAAAAATCCGCTGCTTGACGCCATCTCGGTCGGTATTCGACATTTTCCAACGTCTGCGGAATTTCAATAGGACAGCTCGGCATCCGGAGGATGCGAGGGCAATGAGTTTGGCGTCTGCGTCAGCCCCGAGCCGCCAGACTACCTTGTATTTGCCAGCATCGGCCGATTGGTCGCCGCATAGCGTCAGCAAGAACTAGTCCGGGATTTCGGCCCCAACGATTTGGAGCCGCACGCCGCCGTCGGACACGTTGGTAACCATACACAACTGCGATGGACCGCCTTTTGATGGCGACATTGGCCAGACGCCGGAGCGGGTGACGGGGCGATTGGCGCTGCTGCGGGGTTTGCATGCGGAGGCCTCTCTGGTTGACCACCTCCGCGAGGCTGACACATAGCTCGACGACGAATGAAAAAGCAGCGGCGGTGGCGCCCGGCGTCACGGGAATAAAACGCGCGCTGCGGGAGTATTAACACCTGGCGTCCGGCCGGACATGCCTTGGAGGGTCGGACGCTTGTGGCTCCCCGCTACTGTCCCAACGAGCCCAGGCGGGAGCCACCTCTTGGCCGGTTTGGGTGTGATCGCTCGCAGCCGCTGCCCGTGGATTCGGCGATTTTGTGTCTGCGGTCACATCGCCCTGGACTCCAGGGAGTATGGTCGTGGTGAAGGTGGAGGCCACTATGAATAAGATGATGCTGAAGTTCCCGAATAGTTTCGGCGAAGCTGTAAAGCAGGTCTTTGTAGGCGCTCCTCGGGTTGCCTCTCCCGATCTGCAAAACCTTAGCGACAAAGACTTAGAGGACATCGGGCTGGTGCGCCTCAGGACAGATTTTGAAGCGATCAAGCCGTTCTATTTGCAGTAACGCGTTCGGAGAGAGCGCGCCCAGCGAAGGTGCCAAGTGCCATGTTTCCAGCCATCGCGCGCCGTCAGACTTTGTTGCTGTACGGGATTTTAGGCGCGGCAGTGATTGCCACGATGGCATGGATGGCCATCCTCGGGTATGGCCTCTTCGCATTGCTCCTGCGGATATTTCTTTAGATATTCGACCAGCGATGTGTTTGGCACTCGAGGTCCCCCAAAGCTCAGCATTTATCTACAGCGCAAGCCAATGGCAGTGCGGACGGTTGCGCCGCGCCGTTCTCTTGGCAATGACTGGACTTTGCAACTAGTGGCGACCGGGAAAGAAAATGGCAAAGGGTAACGTGAAGTGGTTCAACGCGGCGAAGGGCTACGGATTCATTCAGCCGGTGAGTGGCGGCAAGGATGTGTTTGTTCACATTTCCGCTGTCGAGCGAGCGGGTCTCAATTCGTTGAACGAGGGGCAGGCGATCGAGTCTGAGGTGGTTGACAACCGCGGCAAGTCTTCTGCCGAGAATCTCAATGTCGGTCGATAGGCCGCGCGGGCCGGCACACGACGTTTTCCAAGCACCAGCGCCATGAGTACTTGCCTAGCGTCGGCTCCGGGCTACGGCTTTCTTCAGCTCAATCTTAATATGGTGCCATGTGTCCCTAGCTTGGAAGACACCCGAGCAGCGGGCGGACCGGGAAACGGTGTCGATAAGAAGCTCGATTATCAGCCGCGTCAATCACAAGCCCTGCGTTCCCGGCTAAGCGGCGGGTCTGAAGTCTTGCCACACTCCAAGACCTCGGAAATTTGCGTGAGAAATTCGCGCCCAGCGGCCGTTAGAAAAATGGCCTTTTGATTTCTATGCCGTTTATCGTTTGTTTCCTCGACCCAGCCGAAGCCGTCGCATCTTCGCTTCACGTTATATGCACCGAGCGTCCTCATGTAGCGGGACATCTGGAATCGATCGACGCCGGCTCGTCTGCCGTATTCAGCGGCGGTTTGCCCTTCATCCATGCCGACCAGCAGGAGCGTCTTCAGGAAGCTGACGGGCATCCCGCGCTGCAGTTCGTCGAGGTCCTGCAGGACCGACAGCAGCGAAACTAAGTTATGTCGGTTTGAATGACGCATTTGGTAAGCCTAGCACCGCCTCAACCGGAGCGAGAAGAGAGCCACGGTTCGATTCTCGATGCTGCAATGCAATGTGGGTAGCACTAAGGGTCGCAGCCAAGAACAAAAGTTTTCTTTTCAACGCAACGATTTAGGAAGGCGCATAGAGGATGTTGCATTTATGGCGCACTCAACACGTTTTTTTTCCAGCTCGGATTCCGTCACTTTTCGGCTTCGAACGGAGGGGTACTGTGCAGGAAAGCTGGGAGGAGCGCATGCGCAAATCGCTTTTTTGTTCGGTCGCGGCGGTGTCGGTGCTTTTAGGTCTGTCCTTATCTGCTGAAGCCGCCGATCTTCCGATGGCTCCTGCTCCGCCCCCTCGGGCTCCCGTGTTTGTGCCGCCGCCTCCCAGTTGGACTGGCTTTTATATTGGCGGCAATGCCGGCGCAGGTTGGAATCACGGCAACATCTCCGATAGTTTTGGGCTTTTCAGTTGGGGTGCCAATAATAGCACCACGTTCGTTGGTGGCGGCCAGGTCGGAGCAAACTACCAGATAAGCAGTGTCGTTCTCGGAATCGAAGGTGACTTCGATTGGTTCGCGAACAACAACAATTCGGGCGGAGGAACGGATCTTGCCAATGGCTCGACCGTGCAAGCGAGCAATAACGGCCGGTGGCTTACGACACTGACCGGTCGTCTCGGCGTCGTGGGTTGGGACAACTTTTTGTTCTATGGTAAGGGCGGCGGTGCTTGGGTTGGTAGCAACAATCTTACTTTAACCAACCTGACAAGCGGTGGCTCGGTTTCCCTCGGGAATAGCAACACCAACACCGGCTGGACCGCTGGGGCCGGTGTCGAATGGATGTTCGCGCGTAATTGGACGGCAAGAGTCGAATATGACTACGTAGGGCTCAGCAGTAAATCGTTTACCGTGCCAGCTGCATTCCCCGCCGCCGAGGTTGGCGACGTGATCTCGACCAACAATCGCAACATTCAGATGGTGACATTTGGAATCAACTACCTGTTCAATTGGACCTATTGATCAGGCACTGAGGAAGGTTCGGCGACTGCGGATATCGGCCGGGACTTCTGTGATGGGACATCAAGCAGGGTACTTGTCAGCGGCCCACGATAAGGGGGCGTGTCCCAATTCGGGCGTGCAAAGTAGTGTCTGATGGGGACGGGGAGTGTCTGGCCGCCAAGGGCCGCGCGTGATCTTATGACAGCGCCCTGTCGGCTGGTGATTTTGGCGCATTGGGCCGGCAGCGGGCGCTCGCATCTGCAATTTCACGAAATGTGAAGTGGGACCCGGGAGCGTCATGCGTGCACTCCCGGGCCCCGTCCCCCTATCGGGGCAACGAAATCGTCGCCCGTCCCCGACAATCTTTAATGATGCCGGCGGCGCGTAATTTTCCCGTTAACGGGGCGGCCTTGCGATTATCTGATAGGGGCGGGGAGCAACCAGTCTTCGTACAGTTTGGCTGTGGATTGCCTATTGTTTGGTCTGTCGGCGGCGAGCAAGAGGAGCAACAGTGTGTGCTGTCCTGAGAGTCCCCCAAGGTGCGTAAGGAGCCCGACAAAACCCCGTCGGGCTCTTTTATTTGCTAGTGCGTATCGAGCGTGTGCAGCAGTTAAGGCGATTACTGAGCGGCCCATTCGAGAGCTTTTGCTTTTTCATCTTCTGTCACTCGGAAATTATCTTCCACCGTCGATCGCAGTTGCACCGTGGTCAGCCAACTTTCGGCGATTGCGAGCCAGCTTTGCTTTTCTTCTTCGTTCTGAGCGCTTTTTGCCATGCGCAGACATCTTGCAGCATTGTCGCGTTGTCTTCTGATCTCATTCATCTCGGAGCCCTCTACACATAAACTACGCGAACAAAAAGCCCCAGCGCTGTGAGTAGAAACCGCCGGGGCTTTAGTTCTGGGCACAGCCGGTACGCAGAACCGGATCCGGCGCCGAAAGCATCGCTCAGATAAGTTTCCGGGAGCTTAGCGGCGTGGAACCGCCGGCTTAGGGACGCGAATGGGCAGGCGCTCGCGGATTTCCATCGGCGTCTACAACGCGTTCGATCTCGTAATCGCAGGTCCGGCAGGCAAAGAACTGGCGTTCGTGATCGTGATCGATGTCCGGGCTACGCCTCGTTAGAGACGTTTGCCGTTTGCAATTCGGACACACAGGTCTGTCGTCCGCGCCAAAGCTGCGCGGCGTCAATCGCTGATATGGCATGTGTCTAGTCCCCCGACCGACAAATGAATGAAAGTTTAGAAATATGTCGAGAGATTGGCGGTTTGGTTCCTTCTAATCAAAAAAGTCGCCCCGGCCGACGAGAACGCACATCCGTCGGCCGGGACTTCCCAAACCGAAGCCTTGGGGACATCGGAATGAGCATCACGCATTATCATCGCGAATCGCTTCATTGCGAAGCCGCCTCGGGGCCGTAGCGGTGCGGAAACAATTACTGTGAGTGCTTATGCATATGGCTCGCTACGCATCTGTTGAAATATTTTCGGACCGCATGACCATTTCCGTTTGCTCTGCCTGCCGCAGGATTGCCAGGCACGAGTGGAGGATAGGCTTTGGTGGTTAGTGCATTGCACTCCCTCGCGACCTTTAGTGGTATGGCGAACGCATTGGGCATCGACTCAACAGTGATACAAACCGACGCAAGAATTACGCACCAGAATTTCATCTTAGCAAACATGGTCTATCTCCTAGCTCGTATGCTGCCGGAACCGGGCGCGTCATGACCAATCCAATTCTATCAAAAAGCTGAGCGGCAGAACCGCGTTGCTGAGCAGACAACCCACAGCGAGGTCTCCGACCAGGTTTTGCCACAAAAAAGCGCCCCGACTCAGCTAAGCGTCCGGGCGCTAAGTTGTTGCCTCAACTTAGGCTTCTGTGTCGAGCGGCGTGGTGTCGGGGGATGGGGGCGCCGCTCGGCGCGGCCTAATGGACGTGATTTGGGCATTCCGCAAAATAAAATCAATCCCACCTACTTGCGCTCTACTGTCGGCGCCGGGTCTCTTTGAACGATCCTGCATTATTGCGGCTGAAGGGCACGACGACGTGGCTTTCCTTCGGAGCGTTCCATCGACCCCCCTGTTGCCGAAGTCGAGTTGTCTCACGCAGGAGAGAGTTCCTAACCGGCATTCCCCTGCCTTCCGTGCTCAGCGCACCATTCTTCGCAATGTGCACTAATTTTTTAATGGAGGCTCAGCCTATAAGGCCGCTGAGCCGAAACAGCAGCCAGCCCAAGAACGCTATCAACGCAATCGTTATGCCGAGCATCAGCAAAATCACGGCGGCCGAAAAATAGTGTCTGCGTGGGCGGGCACGACGGCGTCCGTCACGATCATTGAGGACGACCGACTTATTGTTGTTGAGGGATCACCGTATAGCCCATAAGTATTTTTCCTTAGAGACATGACAGTTGCCGAACGGCCTGTCGTTCCCTACATACACTCGGCCGAGCGACCGCTTTTCGGGACCATTCGTTGAGTATGCGTCCTCGGCTTGAAGATGTCCGGGAACGGACGTCCATTTTTTCTCCGGCGTCAAATCGCACAGTAGCTGCACTTCAGTGCTCAGCACTGGGTGTCGCATTTTTCGTTTTTGAACACCGGGCTCGATGAGCAGGCATTCGAGAGGTCTCGATGGAAGTAGATGACGAAGCAGACGCTAATATGAATAGTGAGCCCTGGTCAGCCACCGACGAGGAGGATCTGAGAGAGGCCGTGTCATCGGGGGCTTCCCTCGATGATGTAGCCAGTTTTCTATGCCGTGATCCGCTCGACGTTGCTGAACGTGCCTCGGAGCTCGGTCTCAGGTGGCAAAGCGGAAAACTCCACTGAGCGTCGGATTCCCGACAGCGACTCATTCTGCGAAGGAAGTGCGGCACACTACGTGCCATAGCTTTGCGGCGAGAGAGTCGCGCTTAGGCGATACCGGCGCTACCCAGCAGCAGAATAAAAAGAATAACGCTGGTCACAGAGAACGCCAAAAAATCGTCTGCGCGCGAACGGCGGAGCCACCGAAATTGCTTATCCAGAAGTTCCCGATCGGCCTGAGTCATGAAGGCAGTCCCCTTCGCATCTCGGGGCAACCGTACCTCAAGACCCTTGAATGAACGCGCTATTGTTTCCTAAAAATGCGTCTTGGCGGTTAACTATAGCGGGTGAGACGAACGGCGATTGATATCGGAAAGGCGAACGGCGAGCCATCATCCGAAACTTCCTGCGGCGTTTCGGCGACGGGAGCAGGGCTGACAGGTCAAGGTCGCT
>Ga0210388_10001929_pt1 | contig 16253 bp, 13 predicted proteins | sample IncBWC19OmetaG_FD_155485 | JGI IMG/M metagenome (GOLD analysis project Ga0210388, IMG submission 155485) | Forest soil microbial communities from Barre Woods Harvard Forest LTER site, Petersham, Massachusetts, United States - Inc-BW-C-19-O ...
GTGGTTCACGCTGCCTGCATGTGGGGACGAATCGAAGTTGTGGAATGGCTGATCTTGGAAGGTGTAGACCTTCGGCGCCGCTCGCGCCAGGGATTCACGCCGCTTGAAATTGCGGAGCGCCAAGCGGCGGATAATCCCGGCCACACGTCGATTCTTCTAGAGGAGCGTAGGCGAGAGATCCAGCGGGATTGCGCCCGAATCGTGGAGCGTCTCCGTGCCTTATAGATGGCTGGGCCGGCTCTCTATGGTGTGCGGGATCATCTACCTGCTGACCCAGCCCTGGCAGCCCTACCCCGGCAGCGTCATTGTCAAAGCATCATCCGTGGGACCGCTCGCGGTGCTGGCTTTCGCGGCAGGTAGTCCCATGCTCGGCGTGGCTCTCGCTCTTTCGACAGTGGGGGATGTTCTGCTGGACCTGGATCCCGACCGGCTGTTCGTCTTTGGGCTCGGCTCATTTCTACTGGCGCATCTGGTCTACATTTCCGTATTCGTTAGAAACCGCAGCCGGACCATCGCGCTCGGCGCGCCGCGTCTGCTCGCTGCGGCGCTGGTGCTGCTCTACAGCATTGCCGTATCGTTGTGGCTGCTGCCGGCGCTGGGAAACCTAATGGTCCCGGTAGCCATCTACATGTGCGCCATCACGGCGATGGTGCTGTCGGCCATTCTGGCACGCTTCCCGAATCACTGGGTGGCGGTGGGCGCGATCCTGTTCCTGGTCTCGGATTCGTTGCTGGCCGTGAATAAATTCAAGACCCCGGTTCCTTATCGCGATTTCCTTATTTGGTCAACATACTACGCCGGTCAATACGGCATCGCGATTGGATTTCTGAGAGCACCGGCTCCTTTGAAGACGCCTCGGGGCGATGTCCGGTCCGACGCCGAGACGAGTCTCGGCGCAGCAGACTGAGAGTCCGCGCCACGGGGCGTCTTCATCACCTTTGGTGGGCCGGCAGGCGCATCTAGCCGGTGCTCCTAGAAGAAAAAGATGACGTCGGATGCGAACGTGAGTTGGCTATGACGCGTGCCGTTGTCATAAACGGGAAGGTCGTAAGAGTGTTCCCAGCGCAGCTCTGGCCGGAATAAAATGGTGCTCCCGATCCAATGTCCATAGCCGAGCAGATGTTCGGTGTAGGGAGTCTTGAAACCGGTGCGCTGGCCCACTAGGTCGTCAAAATATTCATTGCGGACGGTCAGGTAATCGTGCTTGGAAAGCTGCTTTTCCACATAATTCACCACGGCCCATTCCGGGGCGTAGCAGGTTAGCTCGCTAGCCAGTGCGCAGAATGCGCCGTTCGCATTCACTTCGATCAGATTCGCAGCCGCCGGATTGTTCACATTCGGGGTTTTCTTCTCGTACTGATACCAGGTCTCCGTCGCGGTGTGCCACGATCCGTCCTTGGTGAATTTGTGATACCAGGTGAAGTAAGACGCTTGCAGATTGTTGTACGCGTAGTTGCCCTTGTTGAGTGAATTCTCGCACACGTAAATGTTGTCAAGACCAGTGCGCCAGGTATAGGCGACGCAGGTGTTGAGCGTAAGCTGCGCGTCTTTCGTATCCCAGGGGGCGACATCGTTTCCAGGCGACACGCCGATCTGCCACGTCCAGTGATTACTGAACTTAGTGGTCACGGTAATACCGGTTTGCGTGTACGCGTCGAAGGTGTAAAGCAATGAGTGGCTGTAGGTATAGTTGTTCGGGGCAAGCTGCGCCTCAATATCGGGAAGCGAGATGTAGCGTCCGATGCGGATGTCCATCCCTTGCGCAACCGGGACGTATAGATCGAAATACGCCATGGGCAGGTCGAAGCCATTCTCCTGATTCTTGCCGAGCAGTTGATTGCTGAAATATCCTTTCGCCGTGGTAAAGCGATAATCGAGGCCGTACAATCCGGCGATGCGAAATCCCCAATCGACATGATCGGTCTGCACAGTATCCGGCTCGCGCTCGATATAGAGGACTTCTTGATCAAGCTCCGGAGTGTTTCCACGTTCGGCATAAGCTTCCGGATAGCTGGAGTATCCGGATTTCTGAGAAGTGCTGACGTTTACGCCGGCGTTCAACCATCCATAAATCTGAATTCCGCTGCGCTTCCACCAATCGCCGTGCGAACCGCTCCATATGGCCTGCATGAGCGGAGCTGACTGCGTCCACGGCTGACCGATCCACACCGTGCCCCCAATGGGCCAGGCCGAGAATGGAAAAGGTGGGCCGCTGACCGGCGCGGGATAACCGCGATAGGCAGGCTCGGGTCCGCTGGGAGTGGTTCCTTTCCAGTCGTTCGCGTAGGCTTCAATGAACCGTTTGAAGAATCCGCCACTGAGGCCGGAATCCGCCGGCGCAGTGGAGGCTAGCGGAACGTTGACGGGGGCGCCCGGAGTGTCCGAAACATCTACTGGGGTGGGGGCGGGGCTCGAGAATCCATCCAGCTTCGCCGTCAATTCGTACCTTCCAGGTTGGAGATCTGCTACGCAGAAGCTGCCGTCGCCCGCGCTGGTTACCATGCGATCCCCCGCGCCCCCAACGCTGTGCACCGTAACTTGCACATCGGGGAACGGCGTACCGTCCGGATTTCGAGTTACTCCACTAAGGCGGCACGTCTGTGCATTAAGAACTGTCACTATGCAAAACAGCGCGGCCCTAGTTATCACGATTCAGCGTATGCCGCGGGTCGTAAGGAAGTCATAAACTCCGGATAAGGATTACATAAGCGCCGATCAAAACATTGAATCGAGTCGATAAGATGTAGCGCTGACACTCGTGTCTGCTGCGTCGAGACTCATCTCGACGGCTTTGGGGTGAAGCCTCGGCAAGAGTGATGCTACAACCGATGTAGAATCGTCACTGGCTTCCACCCGGTGACTCCATCCACACGCCCACAGTTGATTCGAGCAGTCGGTCTGCTTAGCCTGACAGCCATTGCCGTGAACGGCATGGTTGGCTCGGGGATCTTCGTGCTTCCCGCGCAGGTTGCGAAACTGCTGGGGCCGGCCGGACTGTCGGCATATCTTGCCGCGGGATTAGCCGCCGGGCTGATCATATGGTGCTTCGCCGAAGTGGGAGCGCTCTTCGACCGTTCCGGTGGCCCATACCTCTACGCGCACGCCGCGTTCGGCGGTTTTGTGGGCTTCGAGATCGGCTGGATGATGTTGTTGGCGCGGCTTACCGCGATGGCCGCTATCTGCAACGCATTTTCCAGCTATCTGGGATTTTTCTGGCCCTGGGCCGGCGCAGGGGTGGGCCGGGTCATCGTGATTGTGGGCGCTATCGCAGTTCTCACCATCGTCAACTATCGCGGTGTGCAATATGGCACCTGGACCATCAACCTGCTCACGGTATCGAAGCTTGCGCCGCTTCTGATTTTCGTTGTCGCCGGGCTTTTTTTCCTGGATCCGCACAGGCCGCCGACCTGGACCATCCCTCAGCCGGCCGCTCTGCGGCAAGCCAGCTTGCTGCTCATTTTTGCGTACGGCGGATTCGAATTCGCAGTGGTTCCCGGTGAAGAAGTGATCCGTCCGCGGCGCAATGTTCCTATCGCGCTGCTAACGGCCATTGCCTTCGTAGCCGGACTTTATATATTGATTCAATTCGTGGCGCAAGGCACGCTGCCGGATTTGGCCACGTCCGCAACGCCGCTGGCATCGGCCAGCCGCGCCTTCCTCGGACCTCTGGGTGGTGTCTTGCTCACCGCCGGCGCCGTATTTTCAACGACTGGTACCAACAGTGCGCTCATGCTGGTGACGCCGCGCATCCTGTTCGCGATGGCGGAAGCAGGTCAACTTCCACGGATTTTCGCCCGCGTGCATCCACGATTTAGAACACCCTACGTGGCCATTCTCGCTACGGCGCTGCTCGGTTGCGTCTGCGCCATGTATAGCGGGTTTGCTTCACTCGCCGCCATCAGCGCCATCGCCCGGCTGCTGACTTACATGTCCACCAGCGCGGCTTTGCCGGTGCTGCGGCGAAAGATGCCGGATGCCCAACGCTGGTTCGCTGTGCCGGGAGGCGCAACAATCCCGATTGCCGCGCTGGCGATCTCGGTGTGGCTGCTGACGGGCAGCACGCAAGCTCAACTTGAAATCAGCGGCGCTACGCTTGCGGCGGGCGCGCTAGTGTACGGATGCCATCGTTTCGCTTACAGTAGAATTACCTGAAGGTGGTCGGCCAAACAGTATCTCATTACGAAATACTCACCAAACTCGGTGAGGGAGGTATGGGCGTTGTCTACAAGGCACGCGACCTGCGGTTAGACCGCTTCGTCGCCATCAAAGTGCTTCCAGCGGGGCAATTAAAAGACGAGGCACGCAAAGAGCGCTTTATCCAGGAAGCGAAAGCCGCGTCCTCGCTGAACCACCCCAACATCATCACCATCTACGAAATCGATCACGCCGACGGCGCCGATTTCATGGTGATGGAGTTCGTGGCCGGCAGGACGCTGCAGGAGTTGATTCCGGGCAATGGCCTGCCTGTCGCCGAAGTTTTGAAGTACGCCATCCCCATCGCCAGCGCGTTGGCCGCGGCGAACACTTTGGGAATTGTCCATCGCGACGTCAAGCCCGGCAACATCATGGTGGGGGCGAACGGAGTGGTCAAGGTTCTCGATTTTGGATTGGCTAAGCTGACCGCGACCGGCGATTCGGGCGAGATTGGCGACACGCGGACCATCCAAGCGGCCACTGCGGACGGAATCATCGTCGGAACAGCCGCGTACATGTCGCCGGAGCAGGCGCAAGGCAAGCCAGTGGATACCCGATCCGATATTTTTTCGTTTGGCGCCGTGATGTACGAAATGCTGACCGGACGTCGCGCGTTTCCCGGCGAGAACCAGATGTCGACGCTGGCTTCGATTATTCAGCAGGAACCGAAGGCGCTGGCCGATCTAGATCCTCGCATCCCGCGCGAAATGGAGCGCATTGTGATGCGCTGCCTGCGCAAGGATCCGGATCGCCGTTTCCAGCACATGGCCGATCTCAGAGTGGCGCTGGAAGAACTGAAAGAGGAATCGGACTCAGGAAAGTTGCTGGCGCCGACCTCTCCGCCGGCTAGGCCCCAGCGTCGCTGGCCGCTTATTGCGGGCGCCCTGCTTATTATCGTGGCTGCGTCGGCGGCGGCCTGGTTTTCGTGGAGCTCGAAGCCAGCGAAAACCACGCAGCGGCAGATTACGCGGCTGACGTCAACCGGGGCCGCCATTTTTCCTTCTATCTCCGCGGACGGGAAACTGCTGGCCTATCAGTCATCTTTAGGCGGGCTTGATCCGGACATTTGGATACAGCAAATAGGCGGTGCGAAAGGCATCCAGATCACTCACGAAAAAGGTGGCGCCATGTTCCCGTGCTTCTCGCCCGACGGCACGGAGATCACCTACGAATCGCATGACAATATTTACGAGATTCCTGCGTTGGGCGGCGCACCGAGGTTGATCGCAAGCGATGGCTTTTCGCCGCTATATACCCGGGATGGGTCCGCCGTTATATTCGTCCGCTCTATAGGTGGTCGCGCTCATCTTATCAAGGCGCCGCGCGCGGGTGGAACCGAGACCGATATTGAACCTGAACTGGGCTTCCGATCTCTTCCGGTAAATTCGCCCGACGGAACACGGCTTCTCGCGGCTGGGTCGAGAGCTGACCGGCCAAATGATTTGGCGCATTGGTGGACCATCCTGAGTGCGGGTGGAAAAATGGAAGAGGTGGGCGCACCGGCGCTATTGCCCAGGGAAGCTCAGGTGCCGGCGCCGTTGGCCTGGATGGCAACCGAGAAAGATTCCCGGCAATGGGTCATCTTCGGCCGGCCTGATGGCGACACCTACAACCTCTTTCGCGTGCCGGCAAGCAACGGAAGCTCGCCGCCGGAGCCGGAGCAGCTAACCTTTACTACGGGCCTCTCCTTCAGTCCCCGCGTTTCCGACACCGGGCGGATGGTGTTCTCCAGCGGATCCGCGACCACGAATCTCTGGAGTATTCCGACCGACGCCAACCATGCGCGCGTCACTGGAGACCGGCAGGCGCTGACTCAGGCGGAGGGCGTCCTCAACGACTCGCCTACGCTTTCTCGAGATGGGAAAATGTTGGCGTTTTTCTCGGGCAATCGGCTAATGGTTAAAGACTTGACCAGCGGGATAGAAACGCAGTTGGTGCCCGATTTGCCGATCAGCCGCGGGACGCGTTCCTCCATTTCCCCAGACGGCACCCAGGTTGCATATTACGGCCGGGGTCCAACACGGACTGAGGCTGACCTCTATGTTGTCTCGACAGCCGGTGGAGCGTCGCGCCGCGTCTGCCAGGCCTGTGGGAATCCGGAAGGTTTCTCATCCGATGGCAAGCGCGTGCTAACAGAGACTGGCCTTGTTAGTACTGGTCTGGGCCATATCGGAATGGTGGAGTTGGCCACAGGAAAGTCTACCGACGTCCTGCGTGATCCGCAACACAGCTTGTACAATCCGTATTATTCTTGGGATGACAAATGGATGGCGTTTTTGATGCGAACAGGCGCGGAGTATTTTCGCATCTACGTGACGCCAGTCGAGAACTATATTCCGGCGGGTCCGGACAAGTGGGTGCAACTCACCAGCGGCGAATACCACGATGACAAAGAACAGTTCTCGCCCGATGGGAACACCATGTACTTCACTTCGAACCGTGACGGCGCCACTTGTATTTGGGCGCAACGCCTAGATCCGAAGACGAAGCGCCCGTTAGGCGCCCCGTTTGCAGTTCAGCATTTTCACGGCAGCCAGCGCATCTACCGGGGCATTTCCTCGACGAATCACATGGAAGTGAACATAGTCAAGGACAAGATAGTTACGAACCTAGATGAGTTTCACACCGACATCTGGATGATGCAACTGGAGCGCTAGAAGCTTCCCGCTAACAGCTTGGTGATCCGCTTTGCCAGGTCGTTTGTGGCGCCCAGGTTTTCGCCCCAGATGCGCACTTTTCCGCCGACCTTCTGACTCAGCAGCGTCTTTCCGTCTTTCGATGTAACCAGAGCCGTCACGTCCACCTTGGTGCTGCCCATCGCGACCGGCGCCAATTCGCGTTTCATCTGGCTGCCTTCGTCGAAGGCTTCCAATGAAGTGTGCAGGGTGACCAGATCCGGCACGCTGTTCGCAGCCTTGTCCCCGCTGCGGTAAACCTTTCCGAAGAGGCGCGAATCGCGCACCTGCTCAATGAGGCGCTCGTAGATGGCGTAGCGGAACTCCGCCGGAATTGAGACGTCGCCCATGTCGGTCAGCTCGATTTGGATAGCGGAGGCGTAGAACCTCGGAGTAGGTTTGACGGGTTGTTGGGCCGGTACGACGGCTGCCGCCGCCAGCATCAGAAAAACTCCAAGTGAAATCCTCATGGCTTGGTCCGATCTTTCAGCACCGTCTGAGGCGCGCTGATATGTGCTCCCGCGGCCACCAGTTGCGTGCGGGTTGATTCGGCTTGCCCTTTCTGCAGCGCGAAGATGGCGCCGTGGACTCCGCCGTCCGGTCCGCGAAAGACCACGGTGAGAATATCCACCTTGGTCCGCATCAGCAAGGTGAGCGCTTTCCCGCTGCCGAAGGGCGCGGCAATCGCGGCGGTCTTTACTACTTTGCCGGCGGTTCCACCGCTCTGCGTGGTTTCGGTTCCGACGAACACGTCCTCAATGGACGAAGCCTTCACTTTGGCTTCGGCAGTTTTCGTGCTGAACTGCATTACCCCGTTCTGTATCGTCAGATGGCCGTTGGCATTGAGCTTAATGGTTTCAAGCCCAATCACATGGCGCACACTGGGAGGTTGATCTGGCTGCTGGGCGAGCGCTGCGCCCGCGCCCATAAGAATCGAAAGGAGCACATTTAGCTTCACGGCGAACCTCTTTTTGCTGGTGTCAACAAGGCTACCACAAGCCGAAGAGCGCTGGTTCCGCCGCGACGTTACCGCCGCGACGTTACCGAGCCGCGACCGCAAGGGAGTGACCATGGGCCTGCTGGCCCACCAAAGGTGATGAAGACGCCGAACTGTAGCCCCGCGCGTCAGCGAGGGGACTGCGAGGAACGCCCGGTCGCGTGGAATCAATAATCTGAACATGCGTCTTCAACGGAGCGTAAGACTTGTCGGGGCTCAGCGTACGTGGTAGCGCTTCGTTGAAGACGTCCTGTGGCGCACGCACTCTTCGGTGCAGCATCGACACTCGTGTCGATGTCCGGCCCGACGCCGAGACGAGTCTCAGCGCTGCAGACTTAGAGTCCGCGCCACGGGGCGTCTTCATGACACTTTGGTGGGCCAGCAGGTCCATGGTCACTCCCTTGCGGTCGCGGCTCGGTAACGCGTCGGCAAAGGTGAGCGGTGTCGGCGAAGGTGGGCGGCGCGGTTTCTAGGGCTCCAGAACGATGCCGCGTTCCTCCAGGAGCTGGCCCGTTCGCTGCAGCAGATTCAGCTCGCTGCGGCGGTAATTGATGATCTGGTTCACCAGGTTTGATTCAGCGGTGATGAAGTCCGTCTGGGATGACAGCACGAAGTAAAGCGTGGTGGCTCCCAGCTCGTAGCGTTTTTGATCGGCCTCCACACGCTTGCGCGCCAGATCACGCGCTATAGTGCCAATGCGAATGCCTTCCTTGGCGCTGTTCAGGGCCTGCACGGCTTGCAGAACCTGGAGCCGGATATTTTCTTCGGTTGATCGCTTGGTGTACGCGTCTATTTTCTTCTGGACCAGTGCGTCAGCCAAATTCGCCGCAGTCTGGCGATCCTTGATGGGAAGTTGCAAGGTCAAGCCCATTCCATAAGTCGGGTTGCTGAATCCAAATGTGCCTGCCAGCGCCTCTCCGATCCCGCCCGGTACCGGAACTACGATCGCGGTGGGATTGAGAAGATTGGTTTCGGGGTAGTAAATTCCGCCCAATCCCTGGGAACCGTATTGCGCATTCAGCGACAGGTTGGGGCGCAGGCTGTCATTGGTCAGCTTGATGCTGAGATCGTCGGCGTCCATCGATTGGACGACATTTTTCAGGTCCGGACGCGTTTCCATCGCTTTGGCGACAGCTTCTTCCGGGTTCACCTTCGCCGAATCGGCCGGGGGTTCCAGAGTGGCGGTGAGAACGATGGGGATCTCTCGAAACTTAGGAACCAGGTCGGCTCCGATCTGGCGCCGCAATGCGTCCTCGGTCTGCGCTAATTGATATTGGGCCAGAGAGACCTGCAATTCGGCGCCAGCACGATTGGCCTGGGGTTGATAAATTTCAAGCGGCGAAGTGGCGCCGAGCTCCAGCTCCTTTTGAGCGCGGGTCAATGCGGCTTCCGCCAATTTGAGCGATTCCTGCTGCACGCGCAGATTCTCACGCGCTCCCACGACATCCCAATAGGCGCTTTCGGCCGCGGTGATCAGTTGCAGAAGCTGATTCTGAAAGGCGTAGTCGGCGGCACGGAGCCGGCTGCGGGCGATGGTGACCGGCAGCATATTGATGTATACGCCGCGGCCGCGCAGCAACGGCTGGGTCACGCTGAAATTGATGCTGGAACTCAGTTCCGGGTTGTAGATGGAAAAAGAGCTGTTGGTGGAGGTTTTGAAATCGTTGTACGTGACTGCCAGCTGGGTGCCGGTCTCGAACGTCTGGTTGTACCCCAGCGCAAGGGGCTGCGTGAGGGTGTTCAATGTTGTCGCGCCCTGCAGCAAGGTTCCGGTGGGCGTTATCGAGCGCGTGGCGCTGAAGCTGGCGGTAAGGAGAGGATCGAACGGGGCGAAGGCGCGGGTGATAGCATCCTGGTTGAACTGCACCGTCAGCCTTTGGACGATGACGTCAGGATTATTCGCCACCACCAGACCCAGGTAATCGCGCAGGGAGAGTTCCATCGTCCCACCGCGGACAAAATCGTTGAGCCGAACGGGCGGTTCGAGCTCGACATGGGTAGGAGTGTTCGAGAAGTGCTTTTTGAAATAAGATGAGGTGGGAAAAAAAGGATCACTGCTTTGCGCCGACAGCGGCGCGAGTACGGCGAAGAGGGCGAGAAGTCCGTATTTATTCATATTCAGTATGTGGGGCAGGTTGCCAACCTGCGCGCCAATTGGCAATCGGCGCAAACGGCGCGGGTTAACAACCCGCGCGCAGGATAACATCCTGCCCCACAGCTTACTCATATCTCAAAGCTTCGATCGGATCTATTCGAGAGGCTTTCAGGGCCGGGTAGATACCGAATACCACCCCCACCACCACCGAGACACCGAACGCGATCAGTACTGATGGAGTGGTGACGATGGTCTTCCAGTCCGCTAACCGCGCGATCAGCCATGAAAGAAACAGGCCGAACGCAATTCCCAGCACTCCGCCTCCGCCTGAAATCAGCACAGCTTCAATCAGGAACTGGCGGACGATATCGCTACGCCGGGCTCCAATGGCTCGGCGGATTCCAATCTCCCGCGTCCGCTCCAGCACCGTAGAAAGCACGATATTCATGATTCCGATGCCGCCCACAAGAAGCGAAATTGCGGCGATGGCCACCATCACGTAAGTAAAAATTGTTTGCGTCCGCTTCTGCTGGGCGAGAAGCGCGGCGGGAATGGTAACGGTGAAATCTTGTATGTTGTGATGCGTGGAGTTCAGAATCGCGGCCGCGACCTTGGCCACCTGCACGCTATCCACGCCTTCTTTGAGGCGCAGATCCACTCCGTCCAAATCATCCTTCATATAGCTGCTGACATCCCAAAAACGGTATTGAAATGTGTTCAGCGGAATGAAAACGATGTTATTCAGATCCTGCATCTGGGCGCCGACGTTCTGGCTGCCGGCGGTAATCTGTTCGCCCAGAACGCCTAGCACCTCGAGCCATGTGTCGTTGATCTTCACGAACTTCCCCACTGCGGCTCCATAGCCGAGCAGATTGACTTTGGCGGATTCTCCCAGCACGCAAACCGCGGCGCTATTATCGTCGTCCGCCGCGCTGAAGAACCGGCCATCGACCACCCGCAGATTGTGGATGGCCAGGTAGGACGGCCGGACGCCGTACAATTGCGGCAGATCGCCGGAGGGTTTAGGAAGCGCCCTGGCCGGAAGCATGATCTTTCGCGAAGAATACATCTCCAGGCCTTCAATATTCGCTTCGAGTATGCGGACGTCGCGTTCCGTCAATCCGGGCGATGCTTTGCGGCGCTGCTGCAATTCTTCTTCACTGGCAGCCGGCCGCGAATCGATTAATACGTTGCGCACACCCAACTGCTCAATGAAGCGCAGGGACTCTTCACGCGCGCCGGCGCCGATGGCCAGCATCCCGATGACCGAGCCGACGCCGAACACGATGCCCAGGGCGGTGAGGAAAGTTCTGGTCTTTTGAGCGCGCAGGTTGTCGGCCGCCAGCGCCAGATCGGCGAAATAGCGCAGGATGATGAAGACGGGCTTTGGCGCCATATCGTCGGTTGGCGGTTTCATTGGAGCGGCGATCATTTCGGAATGGCCTGCAGAGCGCCGCCAGCGGCGGATTTCTTGCTCTGCTGATCGGGATTTGCCATGGCGACGGTGGCGCCGGGCTTCAGCCCCGTCAGGACCACTTGGCTCTCGCTGCGCTGCACCACTTTTATATCCGCGGGAACAAAACTGCCGCCGGATTGAACGTACACGAACGAGCGGCCATCGCTTTCAAAAACCGCCTGGGCCGGCAACCACAAAATGTTGCGCAGAGTCTCGGTGGTCAACACCACACGGGCGCTCATGCCAGGGCGCAGCTCAGGCGAGGGATTGTCGATGGAAATCTTGCACTCGAAACGGCGGTTCCAGGGTGGACCGGCGGTCCCACCGATATCTTTGATGCGGCCTAGGTAGTTTTTTTCGGGAACCGCGATCACGGAAATGGCGGCTTTTTGTCCCACCGCCAAATGTCCGCGATCCAATTCGCCGATTCGCGCGCTGGCTTCCCAATTCGACAGGTCGGGAATCTGCGCCACCGCCATTCCAGGACGAACGGTATCACCTACCTGCAGGGCCGGCAGCGTCATTCCGCCGAAAATCATTCCTCCTCCCATGTTCGGCTGGATGCTTACATAGCCGGCGCGGTGCGCTTTCAATGTCATCGATTCGATGTTGTGGCGCGCCGTTTCCGCTTGTACTTTGGCCTTGTTTCGCGCCGCTTCCTGAATGGCGATTCCGGCCGTCGAGTTGGCTTGGCGGTTAGGAATGTCATGCTCCAGCTGGTGCAGCTTGTCGCGAGCGGCTTCCACCGCCAATGTGTTTTGCCGCGCGGTGATGGCGGCCAGTATGGGATTACGCCGGGCTTCCAGCTCCGCCTGGCGCAAGTCTGCCTTGGCCTGCACCAGCTCGTATTGCGATTCTTCGGCTTTGGCGTCACTGTCGGCCTGCGCCTGGACTACTTGTTGTTCAGCCTCAGCAAGATCGGCTTCCGCCTCTTTCAGCTTGTACTGCTGCTCGGTGGTGTCGAACTGGGCTACGACGTCGCCATCCTTTACCAGGTCTCCGGAATTGCGCAGGTCGGTGAGCACCAGTTGGGCGCCGCCCATCATGGGCGCGGTCAACATCTCCGAGCTTCCCCCTTGCAGATCCGCTTTGGCGGTGACGGTGAAAGTGACGTCGCCCTTTTTTATGGTGGTAATTGGGATTTCAGACGCGGACTGAACTACGGATCCAGTTTTATAAAGGCGCAGGCCGCCCCAGGCGATCAAGGCTAGCGGCGCCAGCACGCATACGGGGACAACAAGAGGCTTCCACGTCACGGTTTGCGGTCCCTCTTTTCGGGATCGGTGAGGGCCACCATGGCGCCTGGATCAATGCCTTTGATGGCAATTTCATCCGGGTTGCGCGCCAGGATTTCCACTTCCACAGCGTGGTAGCCGTCCTTGCCGTTCACAAACACCACGGCTTTTCCGTTGCGAGTGAAAAGCGCTTTAGAAGGAACGCTGATGGCCGAAGGAATTTTCTTTATCTCAATATCCATGCTGCCATTCATGCCGGGGCGCAATCTGGGATCCGGTTTTTGAATGGCCGAAAAACCTCGGAAGCTGCTGCTGGGCGGCCATTCGAAGGTCTGTTCGGTCAGCGGCGAGAGCGAGGAAAGTTTGGCTCGCAAGGTAAGCTCCGGCAGGGCGTCGACGCGAACTTGCGAGGAATTGCCAAGCGAAATACGGCCGCGATCGATCTCCTCGATCTTGCCTTCCATTTCGAGCGTGTTCAAATCGGGAATCTCGGCGAGCGAAGCGCCGGGCCATGCCTGGTCGCCCACCTGGAACGGTTTGGCATTCATCCAGCCTTGGGAATAGTTCGGCAGGTAAACGATGATTCCGCTCAATGGCGCCGTGAGTTCCATTTGAGCCAGGCGGTGTTTGGTGAGATCGACGTCGGCTTGCGCGTGATCGCGCAGGCGGGTGAGCGATGCAGTCTTGGCGGCGTCTGATGCGGTATGCAAGTGCGCGGCGGCGGCCTTCACTTTCATGTCTTCTTCGGCGAGCGAAAGATCGATTTTATTTTCCTCGCCTTGCAGCGCGCTGACGATCTCCTGCTTGGACGCTTCCAGGCGCGCCTTTTCGGCGGCGTAAGTGGAGGTGGCTAAATCCAGCTTGTCCTGCTCGCCGGTGATGCGCGCCTGGGCCACTTCCTGGTCGAGCGTGGCCTGCGCCTGGCGTAGAGCGGCCTCCTTTTCCTGAAGCTGCTGCTGGGCGCTGCTGGGATCGAACTTGATCACGACGTCGCCGGCCTTCACGGGACTGGAGGGCGGCGCGGCCCACACGATTCGCAAGTCCGGCACGTTGACCGGGGCGTTGACCTGCCGGGAGAGCCGGGCCTTGAGTTCGCCGCGGCACCTCACGATCACGGAGAAGTCCCCCTTGCGGGCCGGCGCCATGGGCAGGCTGGTAGAGGCGTCCACTTGTCTCAGCCGGTAAGTCTCGACGCTGGCCATACCGGCCACCGCGAAAACGACACCGAGGCTGATCCAGCCCTTGGCGCGATGTTTTTTCTCCGTCATTGCTTTTCGTCTCCGGGGATATTGGAGCCGGGCGGAAGGATAATCACCGCCGCCGAAAGGTCCGGAAGAAAATGAGGGTCGGGTTTGTCCAATCGAAAAGTTGCCGTAAACGTCTTGATGGGACTGCCCAAGGGCGCCGTGGCCACCGGGCTGGCCGAATGGAAATGCGCGGTGAAGACGAGCTCCGGATAAGCATCCAGGTTGACCAGTGCCCGCGCTCCAGGAACCAGCACAGCGCCATCCGGCTCACCCACGCTGGCCCTGATTTCCATCTCGGTGGGATCGAAGATCCGGAGCAAAGGCTGGCCGGAGTAGAGCTGATCGCCCTCCTGCGCGTGTCCCATAGTCCCGTTGCGCCAGACATTTTGCAGGGCCACCATGCCGGCGAGTGGCGCCTTGACGGACAAATGCTCTGCATTGCTCTCGGCCAGTTGCAGCGCCACCTTCTGACGATCCCGCTGCAGCTCCAGAATCCGGAGGGCTGCGGCGTCGGAGACGTCGTGAAACTTCCCCGATTTTTTCAAGCTGGCGACGTGCGCGCGGGCGTCCTCCGCCTTGGCTTCGTTTTTCAATCTGTCGATCTCGCTGAGCAGCGGCCCTTTACGGAGCTCCAATTCTGCCTTAGCAAGGTCGCCCTCGGCCTTCTGGAGATCGGCCGCGCGCCTTTCGGCATCGCTCTGGTTTTGCGCCAGTTTCTGGTCAACCTGGTGGGCCAAGTCCTGATATTTGGTGTTGGCTTGGATAGCGCTGTCGAGTTGCGCGGTGCGATCGAACTCCGCCAGAACACCGCCCACCTCCACCTTCGCCCCGTTGGGCGCCAGAGCGGTCAAGGTCATTTGTCCGCCTTGGCCGGCAATTTGCGGCGTCTGCACCGTGAAGGTATGGATGGCTACGATAGTGCCGGTGGCGCGAACCTGCCGGTTATGGCTCGATTCACTCACGGCGGGGCTGACCGTGGCGGCATGTGTTTGCGGGACAATGTTGCGGCCGCATCCGACCGAAAAGACCGCGCCGGCAAGCGCCAAGCATCCGGCCCCGGACCTTAGGAACCCGAGAAAGGGCATAGTTACACTAACGGATGCTTATTTAGACGTACGATAACCCGGTTATGTTTATAATATCGCGATAGTTTTCTTGAAAAAACTGAACTGAGGCCGGGAGGAAGCACTACCACCAATGTGGAGCTAAGCAGTAGTGGTGGTGTCGCTCCCTTGCGGTCGCGGCTCGGTTACCTGTGTCCCAGGCCGTACGTTACCTAGGACATGGTCACAAAGGAAAGTGTAGATTGTTCGGATTGCGGGATATAGCTGATGTAATGGATTACTCGAGCAGGAGCCGCATCTCATTGGTGGATTCGAAGCCGAGCGAGTCATATAGCTTCTGCGCGTTGTCGCTGGCATGCAGGATCACGGCTCGAATGCCATTTGCCCGGCACCAGTCGAGCGCGACAATCATCAACTTTCGCGCGATGCCCTGACGGCGGAAGGGGGGTTCGGTATAAACGTTGAGAATGTTTCCCCGGCGCGCCCCCGGACCGATCATGTGCGGCGGCCAATCCATCAGCCACAGCCCCAGGCCCGAGACAATGGAACCCTCCGGGCTGACGGCAAGCCAAGCCACATACTCCTCCAGGGTCATTTTTTGGCGTACCCAGAGCAGAAAAGCCGCAGTCATGGCGTCCAAAGCCGCAGCGTCCTGATGGCCCATGTCGGAGAACATGGCACGACGATGTGCCGCGAGGGCGTGAGTGTCAGCGAGGGTGCCCGGACGGACGGTAAACATCGCTGGTTAGTGGGTCATTGCGTAAACAATATAGTTTACACCCACCCGAATCGCGAGACCAGAAAATTTCTCCGGATAATACGGATCATCCGCCCACTCCCAAGCGTCGCCCAGATCGGAATTGTAGGAGATGGCCACCATGACGCGGCCCTTGTCGTCGTAAATGCCGCGCCAACGCGCGCCAGTGCCGCCGCTGTCGCAGAATTTGCAGCCTTGCCGCAAATGCGCCTGACCTGGAACCTGGAAACGATCGTCCAGATCGAACACCGTGTGGAAAATCGCGTCTTTGTCTTCGATGTCGACGATGGGGCGGTCCGGAAAAACGAAGCGGATGCGTTTCTCGAACATTTCCCACTCATAGGTTCCGTGGAAATCGTCAGCCATGAAGAAGCCGCCGCGCAGCAGATAGTCGCGCATGACTTTGGCTTCGCCTTCGGTGAGTCCCCATTCGCCTACTTGGACCGCATAAAGCCAGGGCCAATTGTAAACATCGTCGCCATCTTCCAGGTTCACGGATTGTTCGACGGAGCGCACATCCAAGCGCGTCAAGG
>Ga0210388_10001930_pt1 | contig 16246 bp, 13 predicted proteins | sample IncBWC19OmetaG_FD_155485 | JGI IMG/M metagenome (GOLD analysis project Ga0210388, IMG submission 155485) | Forest soil microbial communities from Barre Woods Harvard Forest LTER site, Petersham, Massachusetts, United States - Inc-BW-C-19-O ...
AAATGGGCGCCATCAGAAAGAAGATGGGTTTTCTGTTTCAGCATGCCGCGCTCTACGATTCTCTGACGGTCGAGCAGAATGTTTCCTTTCCGCTGCAGCACCATAAGAAGGAGATGCCGAAGTCGGAGCGGCGCGACCGGGTGCGGGGATTGCTCGCGGAGGTGGGAATGGAAGACGCTCTGGCGAAGATGCCTTCGGACATTTCAGGGGGCATGCAGAAGCGGGTGGGGCTGGCGCGTGCGCTGGTTTTGGAGCCCGACATTCTGCTGCTCGACGAGCCAACGGCTGGTCTTGACCCTATCAGCTCAGGGGAGATTGATGATTTAGTTCTCAAACTCGGAGAAGAGCATCACATGGCATCGGTGGTAGTGACGCACGATCTACACAGCGCGAAGACAATTGCGGACCGCCTGGCCCTGCTCAACGAGGGGAACGTAGTGATCGAAGGCAGCTTCGAAGAACTGCAGAAAAGTGACATCGAATTTGTCAGGGAATTTCTGGGGCACTCGTAGGAGGACACTATGTCGAGAACGGCGCGATTAGGAGCTTTTATAGTTGGGACGCTGGCGATCCTGGCAGCCGGCATCTTCATCATTGGAAGCAAGCAGTATCTTTTCAGCTCCACGTATCAACTGAAGGCGCAATTCGACAACGTGGTGGGCCTGGATGCCGGCGGCGATGTACGGTTGGGCGGGGTTCATGTGGGGACGGTGCATGGCATCGTGTTGCCCCACAAACCGGGCGAGAAGGTGATCGTCCTGATGGATCTGAGCAAGTCCACGCACCAGATCATCAAGAAAGACTCTGTGGCGTCTATCGAAACTGAGGGGTTGCTGGGGAACCAGTATCTTGCCATTTCGTTCGGATCCGCTGGCACCGCCGACGTGCAGGACGGCGACACTCTCGCCAGCCAGCCTCCACTGGAGATGTCAGACCTGTTCAAGAAGACGAGTGTCATTCTGGACAGCAGCCAGCAGGCTATCCGGAACGCGACGCGGGCAGCTTCGAATCTGGATTCGATCAGCGCCAAGATCGATCGAGGGGAAGGGACTGCCGGGTCGCTGGTGAACGACAAGCAGCTCTACAGCAATCTCGAGCAGACGTCGAGCGCCATGCGTGACACAATGGTGCACGCGCAGGCTGGGGTCACCGACTTCCAGGAAAACATGGAAGCCATGAAGCACAACTTCCTTATGCGTGGTTTTTTCAAGAACCGCGGGTACGAGGATTCTGGAGAGCTGGCAAAAAATGAGGTCGAACGGCTGCCGCAAGGCACACCAGTAAAGGAATTTACCTACGCCGCGAAGCAGCTCTTCGATAAGCAGGATTCAGCCAAGCTGAAGAACCAGAAATCTTTAAACGCCAGCGGCGAGTTCCTGGCTAATAACCAGTTCGGCTTTGCGGTGGTGGTGGCATCGGCCGGGATGGAAGGCGACACTCAGAAAGATCTGGTGTTGACCGAGGCGCGCGCCATGGTTGTGCGCGAGTATCTGGTTGAGAACTTTGGTTTTGACGATAGTCAGCTGAAGACTCTGGGCATGGGCAAGCAGACGAGTGGAGACGCGAAGTCGGACGGGGGATGGGGTACGGTGCAGATTGTTATTTATCCCGCCGGGACAGAAATTCCGCCCGACAAGCAAAGCCACACCAGTGCCTCATCCAGCTCGAGTTCAGACCCGGTTCAAGCTTCAACTGCTGGAGTGGGGAAACCGCAGTAGTTTCCGGCTGAGGTTCCGCGCAGCAAAGCCTGATTTCCGCCGAGAGGAAACCTATGTCATTCGGAATCTACTTGACCGGCTTCGTCGTGGTGATTGCCGGGCTCATCTACGGGGCATTCCTGATGCACATGCCGGCACACTGGATAGTGGTGGGTGCGCTCGTGCTCGTGGGGATCGGGATCCTGACCGGGGTTAAAGCCACTCGGCAGAAAGACTCTTCAACGTAACCTCCCAGCTGACGAGCCGATTAACAAGGTGACTTTTCCCCGTCGGACTCCATCCCGATTTGAAATCCATGTGTGCCGCATTAGAGCTTATTAATCTGCGAGTAGCTCCCTGACCTGCATACTTAGAAGATGGCAGTAAGGCCACTGCCGTCGCGGGCTCGCGCACCTGGAGCCTAATCGAAAGAGGGACCCTGAAACCCGCGTGTAGCCAAGCTCGAATCCTGATGCTAAGGGATTGTTTCAGGTAGGACTGTTCCCACGATCGCATGCCAGACATGCCACAACCCCGTTTCAATGTGGACCTCTTGATGCGAGTGTTTGGCATGGACGCCGATGGTCGTCCCTTCTCCCAAAAGGCCCATGCTCGGAGCATCGGCGATCATGGGGCCAAACTTTCCGGACTTGAAAAGCACCTCAAGCCCGGTGACGTTATAGGGGTGCATTTCGGCGACAAGAAGGCTCGCTGCGAAGTGATGAGCGTAGCGGATGCCGGGCCGGAGCGAAGAATCGAAGTGGATGTCCGGCTGGTGGAAGGGCAGGTGTGTCCCTGGCGGACAGAAATGGAGATACAGCGCACCACTGCGGTTGCGCAAAGTCCTGCAACCGCGGGGTTAGCGAGGGACAAGAGAAAATTTTCGCGGCACCGGATTTCTTTTCCAATCGAACTTCAGGATGGAGCGACCGCCGGCCCGCGCATGAGTACAAACACGGCGGACATCGCCGGCAACGGGTGTTACGTCGAGACGAGAATGCCTCTGCCCGTGAATAAAATCCTGGGCATCACTTTCTGGCTCAATTCCGAACCAGTTCACACGACGGCGATTGTCAGGACCTGCGACGGCGGGGTGGGAATGGGCATCGAGTTCACCGGCCTGGACGAAGCGACGCAGAAACACTTGCAGCAGTATGTCGAGACCATCGCCTCGGAGTCCGCTCCGTTTCAGGCAGGACCGGAGCGGGTTGCAACACCGCTTTTTTTCCTCTCCTCGAAAACCTGATCCCAGAGCCGCGGTCCATGCTGAGTTCCCGATCGCGGGCGCTAACGGTTTCATCGTTCTTCACGAACTCTAGGCCCGGGGAGTTTCTTTCCGGCCAGCTAAGATTTCCGCAACCGCGCGATGTCCCTGATCGATGGCGATGTTGGTGTAGGCGTGACCGTCGGCGTCGGAGTTGGCAACATGGATCAGGCCGAAAGGCTGGCGGCCGATCACGCAGGGGCGCTCGGAAGCAGGCCGGTCGAGAGGCTCAAACAGGGCGTTGTATTCGTAGGCATATCCGTGGGGCCAGCGGTTCACGGTGATGGCTTGAATGTCGCGTGCGGGATCGAACCCGCCGGCGGAGAGCATCCGGCCAAGCTGATCGCGAACGTTGCGCTCGAAGGTTGCGAACGGTGTGCTCATCAACTCGTATCGTCCGGCCCGGTATTGATCTTTGCAGGGGAAGCCGGGCTTGCAAGGAGTCCGGAGGAGATGCAATAGGCAGGATTCGTCGGGCGAACTGGGAAAGCGGTAGTCGCCCATGGAAACCGGATAATCTAAGGTCACATCGCTGAAGTAAGCCCCTGGAGCGTAGATCGTGCTGATCCCGAGCTTATGAAAAGATTTCCAGTTGCTGATTTGGACATTGGTGTAGACCAGCGGAATCTTCACGCAGTAGGCCAGCGCTTCCTTCTGCTTCTCAGGCATCTCGGGACACAGATAAGGGACGACCATGTTGTAGCAGGCGAGCACACAGTTGGCGGCGCGCACACGGCGGGCTTGTCCGCCGCGGACATAGGTGACTTCCACCTGCTTGGCGGTGGCAGGATCACCGATGTGTTTGGCGCCCACAGCCGTGCTGTTCAAGCGGATGCGAATGGGGGAAGCGGGATCGTCGAGCCGGGCGTAGTTGGCGCGCGCGGTGACGACGTCTTCCATGGTGCTGCCGGCAAGAACGCCGGGGATTAGCGAGCGCACCAGCATTCTTGCGATGGAGGCGTTGCCGTCCGGGAAATGGAAGATGTAAGGTTCTTCTTCTTTCTGATCGTCTTCGCCATGCGGCTTGGGAAGGGCGATCCCTTTAAATCCGGGATAGCCGTATCTGGCGCAGTCATAGGCCGAGACGGCGTCGATCCCAACGCCGTACAAGTCGTGGGGCACAGCCTGGAAAACCTTCGCTACATCGGGATGCACTTTGACGTACTGCAGCAGGAAATCTTTGTAACTGATCTTGATGAGCTTGGTGCGCTTCTGTTCCGGGTTGAGGCCGGGGAAATAGTCGACGCTGGTTTCCTGGAGGCGGATGATGTCGTGCTGCGCGGCCTCGGCAATGGGTAGTTGAGGCGCGGTTTCCAAGGTAAAGGTCGGGCCGAAGTAGTGCAGGCCAGCCTCAGGCACGAGCCGATCTGCGCCGAACGTTTCTTTGTCGAAGAACGTCGATTCCCCGAGCTTCATCGAGTCGAACAACTTCTGGTCGTAATATCTGTAGAAGCGCTGCACGTCGATTCCCAGATCCTTAAGAAGACCGATGGATTCTTTGCTGTAGTTGGCTGGAGCTTCGATGGACTGCGTTCCTCCGTAGCCGAGCAATAAACGATTGCCGGCCTGAAACTCGTTGCGCTTGGCGTGGCCTCCGAAGTCGTCGTGATTGTCGAGGAGCAGGATGCGAGCATTATTTCCGGCGGCTTTGCGGTAAAAGTATGCCGCAGCCAGGCCACTGATGCCGGCGCCGACCACGATCAGGTCGTAGGATTCGCTCTCGGGGACAGGGTCGGGCCATTCTGCGCCGTCGCGCATGGCGTGGGCAACCTCCCATGAGCCATCGTGACTGCCGCGCATTCCGGTCTTGGTTGGCGGATAGTAGGCGGGATCTTTCTCCGGGGCGAAGGGAGACTGGGGAACACCGAAAGCTTCCAGCCACATGGGATTCGCGGCCAGGAGTGAAGCTCCGACGGTGAAGCTGACGCCGTTCAGAAAGTCACGCCGCGTGATTTTCTGTTGCATGCCCAGCTCGCGATCTTGGTTCTCTTGGCTCAATTGTCTCCTCGCGACGAGATGGCGATCAGATTCGTGGATCTACTGGCGACGCACCATGGTGCGCCGAACGGGAATTGTAACCAGATTGGAAGGACGAGATCTTCCAGCTTGCCGCCAGACCACTGGACAAAACTGGTAATGTGGAGCGGCAGGGAAGGAGAAGATGGCCCGATGCCTTTTGTGCGCTCTCCCAAGGTTCCATCATCCAACACGAGCATTGTACAACCTTACTAGAATCATGGAAGGTTAGAGAGCGCGGCTAAGGCATTGTCAAACTATCTTGTGGCGCTTGTTGTCGGAAGAATTTGTTGGGAACCTGAATCGGATAGCTGTACGAAAGGTAGAGACGTAAGTGCCTTGGACCCGGATAGTCTTTCCATTGGTGCTTCTCACGCCCTGCGGTCTGGCTGCAATGCTTATGTTTTCGTCGCTTCCGACGATCGCACAGACGCCGGTTACCACGGGTGATAAGGCTTATCCGCCTCAGCTATCAGGAACTGTCGTCGACACGTCTGGCGCGGCGATTGCCGGGACTACCGTGCAGGTTCGAAGCGCGAACGGTGCTGTACAAACAACGACTCAGTCGAACACGAACGGCTCCTTCATTATTTTTGGACTCTCGGTTGGCAGTTATCGACTCGTGGTATCGAGGCCCGGATTTGAAACCAAAGAAGTGCCGGTCACCATCGGGGCCACTAAGTCGCCGGCCCCGCTGCGCATCTCTCTGGCTCTGAACGTCGTGAGCACCACCATCAACGTGCAGGGCCGGGCGGACGACCTTGTCGGCATTGCCGCCTCCGCGGGCCAGGTAACGGTGGGTGCAGAGGAACTCAAGAATCGTCCAATTCTTCGATCGGGAGAGATTCTGGAGGCGCTTCCCGGGCTCATCATCACGCAACATGCCGGCGGCGGCAAGGCCAATCAATATTTTCTGCGAGGATTCAATCTCGACCACGGCACGGACTTCGCCATTTTCCTGGACGGCATGCCGCTGAACCTGCCGTCGCACGCGCACGGCGAGGGTTACTCCGACATGAACACTGTCATCCCGGAGTTTGTGGAGCGGGTGGATGCCGAGAAAGGTCCTTATTACGCCGATGTCGGCGACTATGGCTCGGCGGGAAATGCCCATGTAGTGTTTTACAAGAAGCTGCCCCAGAATTTTTTCCAGGTCGACGGCGGCATGTACGAGTTTGCGCGGTTCGTTTTCGGCGTATCGCTAAAGCTCGGCAAGGGCACCTTACTGTACGGTGCTGAGGCGTATCACGATGGCGGCCCATGGGTGCATCCGGACAACTATTACAAATTCAACGGCCTTGTAACCTACTGCCAGGGAACGGAGGCCAGCGGTTTCAGCATCACGACCCGCGCTTACGATGGAGCTAGATGGAACTCGAGCGATCAGCTCCCCTATACGGCTCTACCCGTCGTCGGTTTCTTCGGCTCACTGAACCCGACTGACGGTGGCAGATCACAGCGTTATAGCTTGCAAGGCGAATGGCATCACAAGGGCGCAAATTCCGAAACGACCCTCATGGCCTATGGGTTCTATTACGATCTCAATCTGTTTTCGGATTTCACCTACTACCTGGTAGACCCCTACAAGGGCGACCAGTTCGAACAGCAGGACAGGCGCTGGGTGGCGGGATTCGACCTACGCCGCACGATTTTCGGCCACTTCTTCGGCCGCAAGACGGAAACCACGTTCGGCATGCAACTCCGCAACGATTGGATCCACAACGGCCTTTTCCGGACGGAAGATCGCGTGCGTACAAGCAAGACTTTCTATACAGCTAACTATCTGGATGTACCCTCCTCCCTCGATCAGGTCGCCGTTTTGCCCGCGGCCACGGATTTGAATAAATTTACGGAGACGATAGGAAGTCCGTGGTTGGAAAGTAAGATTCAGTGGGCGAGCAAATTCCGCTCGATCCTCGCCCTGCGCGGCGACTACGGTGGAGGCGTCATCACCAGCTTTACGGACCCCACCAACCCCAACTATCCCAACGACCCCTACCCTGCCAACTACAATCCCAATACCGACCGATCGATCAGCAAGTTTCTGCCCAGCCCCAAAGCGAGTTTGATCTTCGGCCCGTGGGCCAATACTGAGTTCTATGTACAGGGCGGATTCAGTTACCACACGAACGACGTGCGCGGGTCAACGCAACTGTATGAACCGGTTTCGCCGGCCTATCCTTACTACAACACGCCGAACCCGATTAAGATTCCTTTCCTGGTTCAAACCAAAGGCACGGAAGTCGGCGTGCGCACTGCCGCCGTGCCAGAACTGCAAAGCACTGTTGAAGTCTGGTATCTCCACAGTAATTCCGAACTGTTGCAGGATGGCGACACCGGAGGCACGACCCCCTCAGTTGAGTCGAGCAACCGCTACGGCATGGAAGTTGGGAACTATTACACGCCAACGGAACATTTAGTGTTTGATGCTGACTTTGCCGATTCCCGTGCCATTTTTACCAAAAACGACCCATACGATTCGACGTTTTACACCTCGACCCCAACGGGCCCCCAGCTCTGCGCGAGAAACACGAATTGCTTTGGGCTTATTCCGATTGGAGGCGGCGCTTACCTGCAAAATCTGTACGGCAAGGAGGTGCCCGAAGCCGTTCGATGGGTGGTCGCAGCGGGCGCCACGCTAAAAGATTACAAACGCTTTTCGGCGAGCTTGCGCCTGCGCTACTTTGGCCCGCGCCGGTTGACGTCCGACGCAATTTATACCTCACCCTCGACCGCGCTTGTTAACCTGGGGGTCAGTTATAAAATCAACAAGAACTGGAGCCTTTGGGGCGAAGTTTTGAATCTGTTCAACCGCCGAGATCACGATGTTGACTACGCCTATGTATCGCAAATAACGCCAGCAGCCGGGCTGGAGCTACCAGCGGCACCGCCAACGACCTTAGCAGGGCAGACGCAAGTTGCGAGTCTTGTGAATGCTAACGTGGCGTTTACAAGGGTTATGCATCCCGTCGAGCCGGTTCAGGCGCGATTCACTTTACGTTACAGTTTCGGTCGCTGAAGCAAACTCGTTGCGGCGCTTGCCGAGACAGGAGGATCGAAGAGTGTTTGAGATTTCTTGCGGCGCGCCTGATACAGTTGCGACAGGTCGCAGCAGTCGGAGCAATCTTTATTGGTAACCCGGGCGGAGTGCAGAATGATGATCGGTTTTCTTTCGATCCTTGCGGTGGGATTTTTTCTAGGGATGCGTCACGCCACCGATCCAGACCACGTCATTGCGGTCACCACCATCGTCAGCAATCAGCGCAACAGTACGCGCGCGGCCCTGATTGGAGCATTTTGGGGCGTCGGCCATACTCTCACCATCTTTGCGGTCGGCGCCGGAATCATTCTCTTCAATCTCGTGATCCCCGTGAAGGTCGGGCTCAGCATGGAATTGTCTGTCGCAATCATGCTGATTATCCTGGGCCTGGCGAATGTCGCGGGATTTCTCCGCGCCGTCCCTGCCGGATCAAGCCACAATCACGAGGAAGAAAAGGTAATCCACTCTCATCCTCACAGCCATGGAGACTTCGTCCACAATCACGCCCACACTCACGGGCCCGAGGCCGTCCATGCCGCCGTGCCGGACCACACGCCGATTGCCTGGATGGACCGCGCATTTGGAGGGATCGGCCTGTACCAGTACATCCGACCCTTCATAGTGGGGGTGGTTCACGGACTGGCTGGTTCAGCGGCCGTCGCGCTACTGGTGCTGACCACGATTCGAAACGCCCGCTGGGCGATCGCTTACCTGCTGATCTTTGGCGTGGGGACAATCGCGGGCATGATGCTGATCACCATGAGCATCGCCTCCGCGTTCAAGATGGTGGGCAAGGGCCGTCAGCAGTTTTCCCGCCGGTTAGCTTTGGCCTCGGGTGTACTTAGCCTCGGCTTCGGCCTCTTCGTCGCTTACCAGATCTGCTTTGTGTATGGCCTTTTTACGGCCCATGCCCGCTGGATACCGCGGTAAGAACAGGTCAACCTTTTCTTAAATCTCGTTGGGTTGCGCCGCAGTCGGTAGACGTTGAAACGATCGCTCATGAAGCGACATCACCTGACCTGGGTGTGCCTTTATCGTGATCTCGCCGTCCATCGCAGTTTCCCGCCTCCGACCCATGGCACCGACTAATACCAAGGTATCGCCAATACCATCGTCCAATTGTTTCGCTTTCGCGCTTCTGGTGTGATGCTTTCACTGCGGCCGATGCAATCGGAAGTGCGCAGCGAAGAAAGGCAACCCACCATGACTCTGGAAACCGTGCAGCACAGCTGGCGTCCGTTACGCACCACCGGGCTGGTCGCCGCTGCTTTAGGCATGCTCCTGATGACTGTGTCCAGCTACACGCAAACCGCTAAGAAAGAGACCACCATGAGCCAACTCGCTGCACTGCAACTCGACGCCGTGCCACAAACGGACATAGCGGAAATCCGTCCCTTCCACTTCACCGTTACAGACGAGCAACTCGCGGACCTCCGTCGGCGCGTCGCCGCGAACAAGTGGCCTGAGCGGGAGTTGGTGAGCGATGCGACCCAGGGCGTCCAGCTTGAGACCATGCAGAAGCTCGCGCACTATTGGGCGACCGATTACAACTGGCGAAAGGTCGAAGCACGGCTGAACGCCCTGCCACAGTTCGTTACCACCATCGACGGGCTCGACATTCACTTCATTCACGTGCGGTCGAAAAATCCAAATGCTTTGCCGATCATCATTACGCACGGTTGGCCCGGATCGATCATTGAGCAGCTGAAGGTGATCGGCCCGCTGACCGATCCTGTCGCCTACGGCGGCAAGGCGGAAGACTCGTTTGATGTTGTCATCCCTTCGCTGCCTGGTTACGGCTTTTCAGGCAAGCCTACCGCAACCGGTTGGGACCCCGCCCACATCGCACGCGCCTGGGCCGTGCTGATGAAGCGTCTTGGCTACACGCGATTTGTGGCGCAGGGCGGCGATTGGGGAAACGCCGTCACGGAGACGATGGCTCTGCAGGCGCCTCCGGGACTGATCGCCATCCACACCAACATGGCGGCCACGGTCCCAGCCAACGTTGCCAAGGCTCTGCAATACGGCCAACCCGCACCGGTGGCCTTTTCGCCAGACGAACAACGTGCCTGGGACCAACTCGACCTCTTCTATAAGCACGGCCTCGGCTACGCAGTCGAGATGGCGAACCGTCCAGAGACGCTATACGCAATTGCGGACTCGCCGGTCGGTCTGGCAGCATGGATACTCGACCACGATGCGGCTAGTGAGGCGCTCATCTCCCGCGTCTTCGACGGTGCGACCGAAGGCCTGACGCGGGACGACATCCTCGACAACATCTCGCTCTACTGGTTCACAAATACGGCCGTCTCTTCGGCCCGTCTCTATTGGGAATATAAGGGCGGCTTTTTCGACCCGAGGGGCATCAAGATCCCAGTTGCCGTGAGCGCCTTTCCGGACGAGATTTATCAAGCCCCGAAGAGCTGGGCGGAGAAGGCTTACCCCAAGCTGATTTTCTACAACCGACCCCCGAAAGGCGGACATTTCGCGGCGTGGGAACAGCCACAATTGTTTAGTGAGGATATCCGTGCAGCATTCCGACCGCTTCGCTAATCGCGGCGAGCGGCCCGGATTCAGAGCCGTTCCTCTAACGACTAGTCTGTACGATGCTTCAATCTTGAAGGAGGACGATTATGAAGCGAATCGCTTTCCTGCTCATTGCTCTTGTCGGGGTGGCGGGCGTTGCCGCCTTCATAATGCCGAGATCTGGCCAAGCCGATGGAGAGGCCGTCCCGATCTTCGGAATCAAGATTCCCACCGGATACCGCGACTGGAGGCTGGTCTCCGTGGCTCACGAAGAGGGCAATCTCAACGACATTCGCGCCATTCTGGGCAATGATGTGGCGATTAAGGCCTACAGGGACGGCGAGCTGCCGTACCCAGACGGCGCAATCATCGCGCGGCTGGCCTGGAATTACGTTCCGTCGGAGGAAAATAACAAAGTCTTTGGACGACCGCAGTCTTTCGTGGCTGGAGCCGCCACGAATATTCAATTCATGGTGAAGGATTCGAAAAAATACGCCGCGACGGGCGGTTGGGGTTACGCTCAATTCGATATGGAAGGCAAGCCCGCCGGCGAGGCGCTGCTTAAGACGTGCGCTCCGTGCCACGAGCCGGTCAGAGCGCGCGACTTTGTTTTTACCCGTTACTCACATTGATGGCGAACCGAAATTGCCAGTGCCTTCATCAATAGCTGAAGGACTCGACGAGTCACGGGAGGATTTATGGCAGCGAATCGAGCCACGGTAGTACCGATGAAGGCGGCGAAGATGAAGGTAGCTCAAGTTCCCAAGGCCGGCGCAGATTTCGAAATCGTCGAACGCGAGATTCCGAAGCCGAGTGCACGACAAGTACGCATCAAGGTACAGGCCTGTGGAGTTTGCCACAGTGATGTGCTTACGAAAGAAGGGCTGTGGCCTGGAATTCAATATCCGCGCGTTCCTGGACATGAAGTCGCGGGCGTCATCGATGAAGTTGGCGCCGGTGTTACCGAGTGGGCCAAGGGACAGCGTGTGGGGGTTGGGTGGCACGGCGGCCACGATGGCACGTGTCGCGAGTGCCGGCGCGGAGATTTTCGCAATTGCCAAAACGCGAAAGTGTGCGGCATCAGCTACGACGGCGGGTACCAGGAATTCATGGTGGCACCTGCGGAGGCGGTGGTGGCGATCCCAGAAAGTTTAAGCGACGTTGACGCTGCGCCCCTGCTCTGCGCGGGAATTACCACCTACAATGCGCTACGGCACAGTGGAGCCCTTCCCGGCGATCTGGTTGCTGTGCAGGGTATCGGTGGCCTGGGTCACCTCGGAATTCAATTCGCAAATAAGTTTGGCTATAGAGTGGCGGCGATCGGACGTGGATCTGAAAACGCTTCGCTTGCAAAGAAGCTCGGAGCAAGCGTGTACATCGACAGCCAATCGTCGAACGCGGTCGAGACGTTGCAAAAACTCGGCGGGGCGCGGGTAATTCTGGCGACAGCGCCAAGCTCGAAGGCGATGTCGGCGCTGATCGACGGTCTCGGACCGAATGGCGAGCTCATGGTGGTTGGAGCGACGCCCGATCCCATTGAGGTCACGCCGCTGCAACTCATCAACGGAAGTAAGACCATTCAGGGCTGGGCCTCAGGAACGCCAGCCGATTCCGAGGACACACTGAGCTTCGCCGAACTTAGCGGCGTGCGTCCCATGATTGAAACTTACCCGCTCGAAAAAGCGGCCGAGGCTTACGCGCGCATGATGAGCGGCAAGGCGGAGTTCCGCGTAGTCTTGACCATGTGAGGTCTCACCTCAAACGAATATCCACGAAAAAGGAGAAGATAATTTATGTCGCATCATTATTCCGGTCCAGATTTTGGCTTTCCCCATGGCGATGCTCGGCTCGACTTTACTGACCTGTATGCCTTCCCCAAGCCTGGGGATGCCAGCAAGTCGATCCTGATTATGAATGTGCATCCATCGTTCGGCGTGAACCCTCCGGGGCCCACGACAGGCGAACCCTTCGCGACCGAAGCGGTCTATGAGCTGAAGATTGACACGAACGGCGATAATATCGCCGACATTGCATACCGCGTGCGATTCTCTTCCGACAAGAGCGGGGCGCAGACCGCAACGCTGCGCCGGGTTGAAGGGGAGCAGGCGACTGGGACAGGCGACGAAGGCAAAACGATCATCGAAGGAGCACCGGTCTCCACGGGGCCGGATGCACGCGTGACCGAGGCCGGGGACTACCGCTTCTTCGCCGGCTGGCGCAGCGATCCCTTTTTCTTTGACGTGCAGGGCGCCCTGAACAATCTGCAATTCACCGGTGACGATTACTTCACCGACAAGGACGTATGCAGCATCGTGCTGGAAGTGCCCAATGCTGCCCTCGGTGCTAAGAAGCTGGGCCTTTGGGCTCGCACGGTGGACGGCGCGAGTGGGAAATGGGTTCAGGCGGATCGCGGGGCGCGAACCAATCAAACTCCCTTCCTTGCGGGCGAGCAAAACGCCGCGTATCTGGCTGCGGAGCCCGCGGGCGATGCCCGTTTTATTCCCGTTTTCGCGCACGCGCTGGAGCACGCGGGCGGATATACGCCGACGGAAGCGACTCGCGTAGCTGGGACCATGCTGCCGGACGTCCTTCAGTACGACCCCAAGCGGCCGGCGTCCTACCCGGGCAATGGCCGGGCACTCACCGACGACGTCGTCGATTTCTTCCTTCCTCTCCTTTCCAATGGAAAGGTTACGCAAGATAAGGTAGGGCCGCACAAAGACCTGCTCGCCGTGTTTCCTTTTGTCGGCCCGCCGCACAGAGCTCGATCTGCCAAGGTGGCTGCCTAAGGCCTCAGAAAGGAACGTCTATGAAGCATCCGACTCTTTATCGCACAATACAAGTCGATGGGCTTTCCATCTTCTACAGAGAGGCGGGCGCCGCCGACGCGCCGACGCTTGTCTTGTTGCACGGATTGCCGTCGTCGTCGCGAATGTTCGAGCCACTTTTCGCCAGGCTCTCCGATCGCTATCATCTGGTCGCGCCCGACTATCCGGGCTTCGGGCACAGCGATTGGCCGGATCCGGAAGCATTCGTATACACATTCGATCACTACGCCGAGATCATGAATCATTTCACGGAGGCGCTCGGGCTCTCGCGCTATACGCTTTACATGCAGGACTACGGCGGCCCCGTCGGCTTTCGTATGGCTTTGGCTCATCCGGACAGGATCGACGCTCTGATCGTTCAAGATGCTGTGGCGCACAACGAAGGCTTGGGGGCGAATTGGAAGACGCGGCGCGCCTTTTGGGCCGATCGGGCCGCCAATGAAAGCGCGCTGCGTACCAATCTCCTGTCGCTCGCGGCAGCGCGCGCGCGCCACGTGGGGAACGATCCGAATGTGGAACGGCATGATCCCGATCTGTGGACGGATGAATTCTTTTTTCTCAACCAACCGGGTCAGGCCGAGATTCAAAGCGATCTGTTCTATGACTATCGAACGAACGTTGACGATTACCCCAAATGGCAGGCATGGATGCAGAAGACCCAGCCCAGGCTTTTGGTGATCTGGGGGAAGTATGAACTCTCGTTCGATTCCGGCGAGCCGGAACGCTACCGAAAGGACGTGCCGGACGCTGAAATCCACGTCGTCGACGGCGGTCATTTCGCGCTGGACACGGCCGCCGACGAAATCGCCGGATTCGTCCAGAACTTTGTCGGTACTTCCAAGGGAGGGTTACTGGCGCGTCGTGTTGGATGAGGTGCTTATTGGAACGTCGGCGACTCGCATCCTCTGTTTGAGGATTCCATTGACAGTGGTGGCCTTTGATTCTATTATGTCTATGAATATAGTAGGGTTAAGGTTGGTACCATGTCACTGTCGCCAGTTCCCAAACCAGTTCTAAGTTTTCCCGGCCCGCCCGTCGTGCCTTTCAGCCTGAGGGCGTCGGCCCTGGTGTTTGAGGACGTTAAGTCCAAGGCGCTGCTCGAGAGAATGCATTTGATCGGGCCCAGCACCGCCAACGCGCTGGTCACCGGGGAAACAGGTACGGGCAAGGAACTCATTGCCAGGCATTTGCATAAGCTGAGCCCACGGGCCGACGGCCCTTTTGTGGCGGTAAATTGCGGAGCCTTTTCTGAAGGCTTGGTAGAGAGCGAACTTTTCGGTCATGAGCGCGGCTCGTTCACCGGAGCAACCGTAGCCCGGGCAGGGTGGTTTGAAGCGGCCCGGGGCGGAACTCTATTCCTGGATGAAATCGGAGACCTTCCTTTTTCCATGCAGGTGAAGTTGCTCAGAGTGCTGCAAGAACGCCAGGTGGTTCGGGTGGGTTCCCGTAGTCCAGTTGCGATCGACGTGCGCGTGATAGCGGCGACCAACGTGAATCTTGAGGATGCCGTCGTCGCGGGACGTTTCCGCGAAGATCTTTATTACCGGCTCCAGGTTGCCACGCTGCACATTGCTCCATTGCGAGAACGCCGGGGTGACATTCTGCCCCTGGCACAATATTTTCTCGAAGTTTATGGAGAACGTTTGGGACTGACGGATCCCGCACTGAGCCCGGAGACAATCGATGTCCTCCTCAGCGGGCATTCTTGGCCAGGCAATACGCGCGAACTGGAGAATGTCATCCATCACGCTCTTCTGGTTTGCCGCGAGAATATAGTTCGACCAGAAGACTTGCGACTCTCTTCGCTGCGGCCTCGACTTGTTGTCGGTTCTCCCGCAAAGCCCGAGAAAGCCCTGCAAGAAGCGTTGCTCGCGCTTTTCGAAGCGGGCCGACCCAACCTTTACTCGGAGATCGAGACAGCGATTACCAGAACCGCCTATGACTTCTGTCACCGCAACCAGGTTCAGACGGCCCGGCTGCTGGGCATTAGCCGGAACATCGTTCGTGCCCGGCTGATGCAATGCGACGAGTTGCCTAACGGGCGAGGGCAACAGATTCCAAAGAGCTAGCTTTGTTGCGCCGGCACCGTGGCTGCCGTCCGCGGCTGGTATTCATTCGCGACCAGTTCTCCGAACGGTCCAGTGATGTTTCCCACCGATCTCTCCGATTTCGATGAAACCGGCAGGTGTGGAAACAGCAAGTCCGCCACGCGATATGCCTCTTCAAGATGTGGATACCCGGATAGAATGAAAGTTTCAATGCCCAGGTCGGCGTACTCCTGCATTCTCTTTGCAACGGTCGCCGGATCGCCAACTAACGCTGTGCCTGCGCCTCCGCGCACCAGGCCAACGCCCGCCCAGAGATTAGGGCTTACCTCAAGCTTTTCGCGGCCGCCGCGATGCAGCTCTGCCATGCGCCGCTGTCCTTCAGAGTCGAACCGCGCGAACGTCTTCTGGGCGCGGGCAATTGTGTCGTCGTCGACGTAGCGAATCAGATCATTGGCCGCCGCCCACGCTTCCTGTTCTGTTTCCCGGACAATCACGTGCAGGCGAATACCGAACCGAACAACTCGGCCCCGTTCCGCCGCTAGTCGCCGCACTGTCGCAACCTTCTCTGCAACCTGTTGTGGCGGCTCTCCCCAGGTGAGATAAACATCAACCTGTCGCGCTGCCAACCCGTAAGCGACCTTCGACGATCCCCCGAAATAAAGCGGTGGATGCGGCTTCTGCACTGCCGGATACAACACCTTCGCATTCTCTACGTGAAGATGTTTTCCATTCAAGGTAATGGCTTTACCCGCCACTGCCTCGCGCCATATCTCAAGAAACTCCTCCGTCACCTCATAGCGCTCGTCGTGGGAAAGAAAGACGCCATC
>Ga0210388_10001931_pt1 | contig 16236 bp, 10 predicted proteins | sample IncBWC19OmetaG_FD_155485 | JGI IMG/M metagenome (GOLD analysis project Ga0210388, IMG submission 155485) | Forest soil microbial communities from Barre Woods Harvard Forest LTER site, Petersham, Massachusetts, United States - Inc-BW-C-19-O ...
GAAAACGACGCGCGCATCGGCGCCACTATTCCAGACACGGTGGCTGCGATGAAAGACGCCGGCAAGGTTTATGAGCCAGTGACCTACGCCGGCGCCGGCCACGGTTTCATGCGTGCCGGCGAAGATCCGAGTGGAACGGAAGCCAATCGCAAGGCCCGCGCCGACGCCTGGGCGCGCTGGAAGCAGCTCTTGAGCAAATAAGACATCTTATTTGACAAAAAATGTCCTATACAAAAGCAATGAAGGAACGGGATGCGGTGCAAGCTGCGCTAAATTCACTGGATTACCGTAGCGGAACCAACCAGGCACCGACTCCCTCACGGTCGCGGTTCGGAAAGATGCGCGATCTCCTGCTCGATGGCTGGTAATCGGTATCGTTCGGCTAGGGCATCTGCATCCACGGAACCTTCGAATTCCTTGCTGCGCAAATCTGCCGCCAGGCGCCGCAATTCGCGAATATACTCGGCGGATTTTCTTCGCGCGGCATCGTCCAGGCCCGCCCCGGCATCTTCCACGTCCGCGATCCGCTCCTTGTCGAATTGATCCAGCGCAGCGCCCAGTTTAGTGCGCGCCTCGATAGCCGCCGGCCCCTTGGCCGCAAAGAACGCCCGGTTGTCGGCCAGCAGCGATGCAAGATCGGTACGAACTTTGGCAGTGGCGGTTCTCCATGTTTCGAGCGATGCGTTTGCGGGCTCGGCCGGCCGTTGAAACGCGGTCGGCTTGGCAGCGCTGGGCGAATCGTAAATCGCGTTGAATACCAGCTTGTATGTGCCGTGCGATTGGCCGCGCCACTGGGGCCGGAAGCCGAACAGATACACCCGGCCATCACCATAAAAAACTTCGAGCGCGGCCGCTTTTCCCTGGAGGCGCTCCGGATGCAGCAGGTAGCCGCTCGCCAGGGGATTCCTTTCCTTGGGATAAGAAGCCAGAACAACACCATGGAAACCGCTTTTGGTTTCGAACGCTGGGCCGCGCTCAAACATGACTATCGGCTCGCGCGGCAAGCCCCATGCGGCTGGATGATTCACGTCGCGCAGCTCCACGCGTAAAAGCGAACCCGAGCAATAAAATTGATCGTCATTCAAGCCGTCCAAAATGTTGTTCACCGGAAGTCCCAGGCTTTGGATGGCCATGAGAGATGCGTTGTTGAAGGCGATTAACGTGCCGCCCGAGCGAACAAACCCGCGCAGCGCCTCCGCGCCCGTTTCGCCGATGCCGCCCGCGTATTCACCTGCTATGGTGCCGGAAGCGAAACCATTCATGATCTGCTTCGGCCCGGCATCGGGGATGATGATGGCGTCCAGACGGTCGCGCAAGTGTCCAGCTTGAATATCGCTGTTGCGCAGCGTTACCGGAGCAAAGGCGTAGTTTTCGAGAATCCAGCGCGTCCAGCCTTCATCGATATTTCCGGTCCAGGAGCGATACAACCCTACGCGCGGCTTCTTGGTGGCTACCGTATCCGAAGGCGCTTTGGCTATGCCAAGCGCGTTGACGGAATGCTTGCGGGCGATCTCCGCCAGACGTTCGCGATCCAGTCCGGAGACTATGATGGCCCCGGCTTCGGAACCGCCCGGCGTTTTGATTTCGGTCTTCGAGAAGCTAACTTGTCCGCCATGGCCAAGGATCTCGTTGATGGCGGCGAAACTGGCGTTGGGTTGGTGGCTCAAGACGAACACAGGTCCCGCACCCTCGATGGTGGCTTCCGGAGGCGTCACGTGGTCGATCCGCTTCAGCACTGCGCGCTGGCTATCGCTGAGCGGCTCGGTCACAATCGCCGTCTCTACGCCCATCTGCATCGGCAGCGTCCAACCAGCGACATCGTAAGGGCGGATGGGCGGGCCGTTTGGAAACTGGCGTAAATCAGGATATTGCTGGGTCTCGAACAACTCCTTAATCAGCGGCGAAAACGGCTGGTCCATCAGGATCACCCAGGCGTTCTTGTACTCCCGGCTATTGGCCACAAAAGGCCGCTCGGCCTGGTGGACTTCAATGCCGTTGATTAGAAGCTTCTCCACTAATGTCGCGGCGGTGGGAAGGTCGCGCTGCTCGCGCGGGATGACGTAAGCGAAGGGCGGCTCTGCGCGGAATCGTTCGATGTTGTCGCGCGCGGCCTGATAACGGTTATAAAGCAGCGTCTCACGATATTTCGCGGCCGTATCCAGCACCGCCATGGATGCCCCTTCCATGTAGCGCACGGCGTCGGCCAGGCGCCACCAGCCGCCCTTCCATGGGCTGCTGTAAAACACTTCGGACATGAGTTGCTGGCGATCTTTCGGGAATTCGTCGACGGTATAAAAATGCGGCGTCGCGTAGCGATAGAGAGCGGTCTCGGTGAAAAAGGAAATGCTGTTTCGAAAGATGTGTGTGAAGTCGAGAAAGCCGGGATACCAATTGTCGAAGCCTACGCGATGCACCGCGCCGGGCATCTGGTGTTCGTCCAGATAAGCCGCCATGTTGATGCCCAGCACATTGAGCCAGCGTGCCATCAGCGGATTGATGTTCGACGAGATAGGCTCGGTGAAGGGCGGAATGAAGATGCGCGTGGGAAACGGCGCGGTCTGGTGATGGCAATAAAAGATAACCGGGTTCCACTCGATTTCCGTGCTGGTTACATCGCGCGACTCCAGCATGTTGTTCATGTAGCCGTCGCGATTGTTGTCGTGCCCCACGTATTCCTGATACAAGTCCGGCAGCGGGCTCACTTCGTACGGTGTTCCAACGTTCTTGCGATACCAGGCCACCACTTCGTTCTGGCCGTCCGGATTGAGCGTCGGCCACAGCATCAGGATGACGTTCGAAAGAATCGCATCCACCGCCGGGTCGCCTTGCGTGGAGACCAATTTATAGGCCAGCAGAATCGATTGTTGCGCTCCGGCAACCTCGGTGGAATGGAGCCCGCCGTCGATGTGCACAATGGCCTTGCCCTCGTGGGCCAGAGCTTGTGCCTGTTCGTCAGTGAGGCCGCGGCCTTGCGCCAGGCGACGCGAAATGTCCTTATACTTGTCCAGCTGAGCGAGATTTTGCTGCGAAGAGATAATGGCAATCTCCCAATCCAGGCCTCTCGTTGTTTTGCCGACGGAGATCAGCTTGATGCGATCCGAAACGGCTGCCAGCTTGTGGAAATAATCGCGCGATTCGTCGTAATTGGCCAGGTAGAAATCGTCGCCGGGTTTGTGGCCGAGTACGGACTCCGGAGTGGGGATGGTTTGCGCGGCCGCTACCAGCGCCAGCATCAAAGAAAGAGAGGTCGACTTCGCAAGCATTCTCATGATGGTAGCGTGGCGGCGGGGCTAGGGGCTGGGGACTTGGGACTAAGAGCCTGAGGCGAGAGGCGTGCGTCACGCTCGCACGGGATTCGCCACCTGTTCTTCGGTCACGAAGCGGCGCAGATTTTCCAACTGCTCGGCGATGCCCGCTACGTCGCGGTCCGCCACCGCCTTTTCAATTTCACGGCCCATCTCTTCGATAGGCGGGAAGCCGTATCCCCGGCCCGTTCCCTTGAGATTGTGGCCGAAGCGCCAGATTGGGTCGAAATCTTTAGTGGCCAGCGCCGCTCGCGCTTCTTCGATCTGCTTGGGCTTAGCGGCCAGATACTTGGGTATCAGAGCCGCAATGCCATCTTCCACCTCGACGCTCGCGGACCGGGGTAGGCTTTTCGAACGCGCATAGCGGCGCACCGTGTTTAGAAGCGTTTCCTTGTCCACCGGCTTGGCCAAGTGGGCGTTGCATCCGGCCGCTAGGCTGGCCAGTTCGGCTTCCCGCATGGCGTGCGCGGAGAGAGCCACAATGGGCGTCGCAACATGCCCATGCGATTTCTGCCACTCGCGGATAAGTTTGGTAGCCCCATAACCATCCAGTCTCGGCATATCCAGGTCCATGAGGATTAAGTCGAACTCGCCGCCGGCCACGATAGTGTCGACCGCGTATTGCCCATCGAACACGAATTTCACTTCGGCCGGCTGCCCGCGCAAGTAATGGCTTAGCAGTAACCTGTTGTCTTCGGTGTCCTCGGCAATCAGCAGCCGTACGGTCCCGGCATCTAACGGCGGCGGAATGGAGTTATTCAAAGACCCGTCGGCCGGCGCGTCATTTGGCTCCGTCGCCTCCAGCGGAAAGCTGAAATAAAACCGGCTTCCCCGTCCCGGCTGACTGCTCACTCCGATTTCTCCGCCCATCAGTTCCACCAGCTCCCGGCAAATGGTGAGCCCCAAGCCGCAGCCCGCATTGCCGGCGGAAGTGTGTTTCGACAATTGCGTGAAGGCGGAAAAGACTCGCGCCTGGTCGTCAGCTCCGATTCCTGGACCCGTGTCCGCGACCTCAAAACAAAGACGCTCGCCCGCCGGCGAGTTGGCCCGGCGCACCCTGACCGCAACGTGTCCTTGCTCAGTGAACTTGAGGGCGTTGCTCAACAGATTCACTAGAACCTGTTGCACCCGCTGTGGATCTCCGAGTTCCCATTCCGGGGCATCAGAGGCAATTTCGAACTCCAAACCGATTCCTTTTCGGCTGGCGGACTCACGGAAAGTGGCCACGGCATCCTCCACGATGGCTTGGACGTGAAAAGGAACTTTCTCCAGGCGCAGGGCGCCGGCTTCGATTTTGGAGAAATCCAGAAAGTCGTTGATCAGCGTGACTAAACGCTCGCTGTTGCGTTGAAACATGTTCACGTATTCTTTTTGATTGGGATTCAGCGGAGTCTCCGACAGCAGGTCGGCCGCGCCCAGAATCGCGTTCAAGGGAGTGCGGATGTCGTGGCTGATTTTGGCCAGAAAACCGTTCTTCGCCAGACTGGATGCCAGAGCTTCGTCCTTGGCCCTAATCAGCGCGGCCTCGGTCTCCTTGCGCAGACTGATGTCTTCGAGAAAGATGTAATAGCCCGCCGCAGGGTACTCGGAAACCGGTAGAAACGTCATCGAGACATCCAGCATGGAGCCGAATGCATCGGCAATGCGAACTTCCGTTTCCGCGCGGCCGCTGGTTCGCATCTGTTGGATGGCCGCCTCTACGTTGGCGCGGTCGTCCTGAAACACCGTGAGGAGCACGCTGGTGGGCTTGTTGCATTCCGACAGGCTCGCGATTTCGGCATAGGCCTTGTTGAACGATAAGTAGCGGCCGGCTTGGTCCACCTGCGCAACCCCGTGCAAAGCGTTCTCAAGAGCGCCGGTTCTCTGCCGCAGGACCTCCGCGGTTCGGGCCAAGCCGTTGCTCAGGGTCCCGATTTCATCCCTTCCCGCGAGCGGCTCCAGCACGTCGCCGCTGGCCAGCCGCGACACGTTGGCCTGTAGCTTCCCAATACGGTTGGTGATCCCGGACGCGAATAGGAGCGAGATCACTACCCCCCCCACTACACCTAAAAACACGCAGATTCCGGTGGTGGCGCGCAGTTCCATGCGCAGCCGTTCCACATCCCGCGACTGGACTTCCAGCAGACCGCGTTGTTGGTCTTCAATGGCGTCCATGACGCGTTCCAAGCCGAGCCCGTCTGTCTCTTTGGCGTGTAGAGCGGCTCGCAACGCTTCCGGAGCCAGGTCTCGGGACAGAAACAGCGCCCTGGCGGAGAAGAATTGTTCCACTCTCGACCGCTCCAGCGCCGCGAGTTCGAAAACGCGCCTGCTTTGAGACTCATCTCCGGTCGCCAGATCCGAGATTTTCTGCAGCGACGTGTCGAAGGACGCCATGGCCTGGCGCACTTGGTTCGCGAATGTTTCTTCGCCGGTGATGAAGTAGGCGCGTATATGTGCGCTCAACTCCGCATCTTTGGCCTTCAGCCGTTGCACTTCCAGGCGCGTTTCGAGGCTATGTTTCACCGCTTGTTCGCGAGCGTCGGCGCGCGCGCCTAGGATGTAGTAGGCGCAAGCGATCAGCACCGTGGCCGCGGCCGGAACGGCAATCACCACCAGCCCCTTGGTGCGCAGCCGGAGGTCCGGCCATAATCCCAGTCCGGCCATCGCTAGAGGTCCAGCACTAAATCGAGCATCGCGGGCAAAGAGGCGACTTCCGTCTTGTTCAGGGAAGCATCGGCGCCGAGGTAGGCGGAAACATTCAAAAACAGTTCCGAGTCGTTGACTCCCGACACGGTCAAAACTTTGGTCCCGGGGTACAACTTTTTCAGTTCCCGCAAACCTTCGATGCCGTCCCGATCGGGCATGACCATGTCCAGAATGACCGCGTCCACGGGGTGAGCCCGTAGCGCCGCCAAGCACGCGGCCACACCATCCGCCTCAATGACATTAAAGCTGCCCGGCTCCAATATGGTTCTGGCCAGCGCGCGAAAATATTCATCATCGTCGACAATCAGCACAGTGGCATCCGAGCACTTAACGGCCGCTAGCTGTGGGGACCGGTTTTCGGAGACTTGTGTAGTCATGTCTTCTGGTATCGGCGCGGGGGGAGGGAATCTTAGAAATTCTATTTCTAATTGTTTGCTTCCTAGGCCGATAAGGTTCAGCGTGCGGGTAATAGCCGCACGAGAGGAAAAAGTGATCCTAGCTACCGTTTCTTCACAACGTGGTTTTCATGCGGACGTGCGCTCGGCCCTGGATGGGCACTTGCGGGTGGAAGCTCACTGGGACTTAGATTATGCGGACGCCCCTCGGCTGCGCGGCGTCTCGTCCGACCAAAAGTGCATTATTATCCTGGATTTGTCTGAGCCTCACGCCATGGCCGTGGCCCGCGCCGTGGATGGCCGGACGCATATTGCGACGGTAGGGGTAGGCGGCGCCGGCACCCGGGAAGAGCTACTGCAACTCATGCAGGCAGGAGTACGCGACGTCATACCGCAGTTCAGCTATCGCGAGATCCTGCACGCCGCCAATCGCGCCGCAGCCAGTTTAGCCTGCGCTGGAGAGCTGCTGGCGGATCTCTACACTTTCGTTCCCGCCAAGCCCGGCTGTGGCGCAAGCACGCTGGCCACCCAGGCTACAGCGGTAGCGGCGCGGCTGGCCCAGGAGCCAACTTTGCTGCTGGATTTCGACATCCGCTTGGGAGTTACTTCTTTTTTATTGAAGGCGGAAGGAAATCACACCATTGTAGACGCCTTGCTACAGGCCGATCACCTGGACCGCGACATATGGGCCACGCTGGTCTGCCAGCTGGGCAACCTGCATCTGCTGGGGTCCGGCCCGGTGGACTTCTCGCGTCCTTTCCTGGCGGAGCGCTTCTCGGAACTGCTGGAGTTTGCGATCCGGCAGTATACGGTAGTGGCGGTGGACCTGCCCGGATCCATGGAAGACTACGAATGCGAGGTGCTGATGCGGGCCACCAAGATCTTCCTGGTATGCACGCCGGATATCGGCGCACTCCACGTGGCGCGCCGCAAGGCGGCCTGGTTCCATGACCTGAGGCTGACCGATAAAGTGGCGGTGATCCTGAATTGCGCGGAGCGGCGCGGCACTCTGGGGATGGAAGAAATCGAACGTATCATTCAACTGCCGGTTCGCTATATGGTTCCGGCCAGCGCCAACGAAATCGCCAAGGCGGTGTCGAAAGGCGCGGTGCTGGAAGGCTCCTCGGCACTGGCCAAGCAGATCAACCGCATCGCCAGTGACATGGTGACAGCCAGACCTGGCGGAAAGAAGCCCAACCCGGTGCGCCGGTTTGTCGAGTATTTTTCGGTCAGCGCCGCCCGAGACGCGGAGGTGGAACAGTGACCGTCGAATCTTTACCCCAGGAGACCTTAAAGAACAATATGACCAACACCGCCATTTTGGAGATTCTGGATCACTTGTGCAACGAGGCCAGAAATACCGTGCACGCCACTTTCGGGGTGATGGAACTGCTGCCGCCTTCGGTGGATCCGGGCTGGCAGAACTATGTGGATATGAGCCGATCGAGCGCGGACCGGCTACTAGGCGCGATCGACGATTTCCGTGTTTTATTTTCCAGTACTCCACCCGCCGCGGACAAGGTGGAAGAGTTTGACCTTTCCCTTTGCCTGGGCGAAACCATCGAATTGCTGAATCTCGCGGCTGGAAAGCCGGCCGGCCGCATCTGCTTGGAAGCGCCAGTGGGACCTTTGCCGGTCCGGCAAAACCGGCAATCTGTGGAACAGCTACTCACCAGGCTGCTGGGTTCGATGTTGAAACTGACCCCGTTCGGCGACATCTGGCTCTCAACGGTCGCGGTGTGTGCGGACCGTTCGACTCAAATTTCAATCACGCACCCCGAAACCGGCTTGGCCGGACGCCTGACGGATTGGTTAAACGCGGACCCGGAACAAGTCAGGTTTCGGGATTTGCCCGATATGCCGTATTCGTTGGCGGTTATGGTGGCCGGAAAGATGTTGCGCGATCTGGGCGGGTCGGCGCGAATATCGAATGAGCCGGGGGTGCCCGCCCAACTGGGCATTCTGCTGCCTTCGGTGGCCCGCGAAAGTTCCGAGCAGCGCCGCGAGGACTGCCTGCCGAATACCATGAACGTACTTCTGACCGAGGATTGTGACGAAAGCTACGCTCTCAGTGAACTCATGCTGAGAAAGGAAAGCGTGTGGCGCGCCCATAATGGGACGGAGGCCGTCGAAATGGTGAAGAAGCGGCGCTTCGATATAGTCTTGATGGACGTCCACATGGGCGGCATAGATGGCTACGCGGCCATCGAAGCCATCCGTGACTGGGAAACTCAAACCGGTAACGCCCGCACACCAATTGTCATTCTGTCTTCCGATGACCTGGACACCCAGCGTAAGTCCGCCGCGCGGTCCGGCTGCACCGGCTTTCTACGCAAGCCACTGCGCAGCAATGATCTGCCGGACTTGCTGGATCGCCTTAAGGGCGCGCGCTCACTGCTCACGTGAATGGCAGGCTAAACCGAGCCGCGACCGCAAGGGAGTGACCATGGGCCTGCTGGCCCACCAAAGGTGATAAAGACGCGGAACCGTAGCCCCGCGCGTCAGCGAGGGGACTGGCGAGGAAAGCCGGTCGCGTGGAATTAATAATCTCTACCCGCGTCTTCAACGGAGCGTGATTATACTCCCTCGCCGTCGTGGCTCGGTTTCGCCGCATGGCGGAGCGGAATTAGATCTTGAAATTTACTCGCCCAGGAGTTTGCGAAACTTGGCGAGCGCGCCGGCACCCTCCGAGCGAATGGTCTTGAAGACAATTCCACCCGGAACGACAAGCTTAACCTCGGTTCCGGAAGCGGGCTTGCTCGCGAGAGTGAGCTTTCCGCCTACGCGCGCCGCTCTTTCACGCATTCCCTGCAACCCGAAGTGCCCTTCCCTCCCCCGTTCGATAACGCCGGGGTCAATTCCCACGCCGTTATCTCGAACGCGTAAATCCAGGTCCTGAGCATACCGCAGTTCCACATTTACCCGGCTGGCGCCGGCATGCGCGCAGGCATTGCGTATGGCCTCATATCCGATCCGGTAAATTTCCTCTCTCACCACCGGATGCATCTCTTTGACCTTGCCGTCAATCGAAAGCGAGACTTCCGCGTTCCCTTGGCCCCGGCAGTCATCGATGGCCCGCTCGAATGCTTCGGCCAGGTTGTTCTTCTCGGTGGTAGATTGATGCAGCGAATTCAAAGCCGCCCGGCCTTCATGCACCGCCTGTTGCAGCCACTTTGAAAGCGTTTCCAGGGCGTGTTGCTGCCCCACCGTGTCCTCGGGCTTCAACAAAGCGGTGCCCGCCACGAATTGACTGGCGTGAATGGTTTGAATCAGCGTATCGTGAAGCTCGCCGGCGATACGCATGCGCTCAATGACCCGTTCTTCCAATCGAAGTTCGATGATTCTTCTCGCGATTGACCAGCCGAAGAACGCGGCGATGCAAAACGTACACACCGCGGTTGCCGGTACGATAATCAGGATGGTGCGCTGGACCGTCTTCATTTCCGCCGCGGCCTGCGACAACTCTTCGCCCGCTTGATTGCCAATGCTTTCGACCAGGATGGCGGTTTGAGTTTCGATCGGTTTCAGGGCGCTACCAAGCCGGAGCTGCACGGCTTCCCAGTCGCTCGATTTGACCAGTTCCGTGATCGCTTGTAGCTGTGCAGGTAGAGTGGCCCGGATGGCCTCCAACGTGGGCCAAAAAGCCGGGTCCGCGGGGGCCTCGGACGGTAAACTCAGCAGCATCGCCCTGGTTCGCTGCGTCTGCCGATCGAGAGCCCTCAGCAATGGCGGCGCCTCTACCACTATTCGTTGCGCGTCTCTCGACCGCGCCAGGCCATCCAGCCGCTGATGGAACGAAAGAAGGCTTACCTGAAGCTGCAGAACCAGAATCATTTGCTGATTCGCTCCGGTGAGAGCGTTGGTTCGCGAGCGGGCTATATAGAATTGCCAAATAACCAAGGCGTTACCGCCTAAGATCAGCGCGATCAGGAGGGCGAAAATCACCGTCAGGCGCCGGCCGATGTGAAAGTAGCTGTCCTCGGATGATCTCATTCCTGCCGGCAATCTACTCCCTCGTTTTCGGCGCGCCGGTTCGGAATCCAGTTATCTGAATCAACTGCTTCTCAAGTTCGACGGCAGCCCGCTTCGCGTCTTTTTCGCCAGTGAGAACCGAATGGACCGCGGCCACATACGCGGCGCTTACCTGCTTATAGAGGGCGCCGGTCTCGACCGATGGCCGATCCACCACCGGGCTGCCGTGTTGAATGGATTCTTGAAACTGGTTGTACGCCGCCCGGGACGATCCTCCAGGCTGGTTAACGAACGCTGTTCCATTCTCGAAGGACTGGACTTGCGCCCGCGTCAGAAAGCCCACATACTTGACAGCTTCCTCGCGATGGTTAGTGTGTCCTGAAACCGCCAAGCCATAACCTCCCAAGGTAGCGCCCGATCCTTCCGGGCCGCCAGGGATCGCCGCGAAGCCACTGGTGACCACCGGACGCGTAGCCCTCCAATAGACCTTTCGAGACGGCTCGCCCCGGGCAATGGTTCTCCCCAGCCAGACGCGATTGAATGCGGCTTTTCCGGAATCAAACATGTTGATTGAATCGCCCTCCCGGTAGGCAACCACGCTCGGCGGCGATATCCGGCCGATCCAGCTCTTGGCCCGCTGCCAGCCCCGAATTGCCGCTGGATTGTTTACGCTGATGGTTCGATCTCGTTCGATAATCCGCCCGCCACCTTCAGCGGCCTGCCATTCCAAGCCGTTGCAGGTCAAACCTTCGGCCGCCGCCCCTTGCCACACGTAACCCCAGAATTCTTTCCGGCCTTTGGCGCGCTCGCCCGCCTGGATACGTTCCGACATGGTCTCGAGCTCGCTCCACGTTTTGGGAGGGTGGTCGTAGCCATATTCGCGAAGCAGGTCGGATCGATATTCCAGCGCCCCAACGTTCACTTGGTAAGGGATGGCAATTACTTTTCCGTTTACCGTGTAGCTGGGTAACAACTCCGGTTCTACCAATGAAATCTCATGCGCCAAACCCGGTTCGAGATCGATCAGGTCAGGTTCGAGAACCGCCGACCAGATCAGATCGACATGCACCAGGTCTGCGCCGGAGCTGCCCATCCGCAACAGTTTGACCAGAAGATCCAGACCGTCGAGAGTGTTTTCCGGAGTGGGAATATCGCGGATGTGAATCCCGGTTTCCGAAGTGAATTGTTGCGATAGAGCCGCTGTTTTCCTTACCTCATCCGGCTCGGAGTACCATCCATGCGGGTAGGTCAACGTCACCGGCGCGCGCGCGGACTTTTCGCAGGAAGCAAGCAGCGCGGCGAGTAAAAGGATCGTTACCCGGTTGTAACTTCTCACACCGGGCTGCGCTTCAGCGCGTAATCGATGGCTTGCCGCGGTACCTCGAATTTCGCGAGCGCCGTGTTCCCCATGTATCCGAGATCCTTGATGCCGATGGGGCTGGTGTAGTAAGCATCCACCACCATCTTTCGGGCCCACTCGAAAAATTTGATTCCCGGCCCGAGCTCGGGCGATTCATTCTTGCGGTAAGCGATTAAATCCAGCATGGCCGTCTGCTGTGCTGCGGTGGCGTCCACAAAATTGGGAGCATTTTTCAGCCGCATAGCATGATCCAGCCAGGCGATGCCGCCCGTATAAATCGCCAGGAGCTCCGGATTTTCGCTGGCCATCAGATCGATCCATTCCGGCGCACCGGCGTCCGTGGCGTTACCCGAACCTCCCTCGGCGGGAACAATGTAGTCCGCCAGCACGGCCAGCGTCTTGTATTCGTGCGCGTTCAAGCCCTTGGGTTTGTAAACTCCATGGGTGGCTTTCTCCTGAGCGGCCAGCCCGTGAACGTGCTGAGCTGCCTCCAGGCTCAGTGGTCCGGCGGCGATGGAGAGGGCTATTTTTTGCAGCAGATCGCGACGAGTGACTTCAGACATTGCCCTTCCTCATTTCTTCAGCCAGATACTCGGCCGTGCGCCAGGCCAGCGCGATGATGGTCAGGGTGGGATTCTTATCCGGATTGCTGACGAACGGCGCGGCGTCGGCAACGAAAAGATTCTTCACCTCATGCGCCTGGCAATATTTGTTCAAAACCGATTTCGTTGGATCGCTCCCCATGCGCACCGTTCCGAGCTCATGGATGATTTCGCCCCCGACCGAAATACCTTCGCCCGCCATGAAATTGGGACGCGGCCTGGTAACTTTGCCGCCCATGGTTTCGAGCAGCGATTGAAATGTATCGTGCATGTGCTGCGCCTGTTTCAGCTCGTCGTCGGTCCACTTGAAGTGAAAACGCAACACGGGAGTTCCGTACTGATCCACGACATCGGGATCCAGCTCGCAGAACGTATTTTCATTGGGGATCTGCTCTCCGCGGCCGGCCATTCCAAACCAGGCGCCGTATTCGTTGCGGATAGCCGCCTTGAGATCCTTGCCATAGCCTTCGTGCCGGTAACAGTCGCCATGGAATGCGCCGATCTCCGGCATGTCGAAACCGCCGCCGATCTCGATGTGGTAGCCCCGGGGGAACTCCTTGTTCTTTGCATCCCAGAGCCACCAGGGCACGTAGAGATGCATTCCGCCCATGCCGTCGGAGTTGTAGCGCGGCAACCCATCCAGCGCAGGAATATGAGCTTCCAGGCCATAGCCCACGCTGTCAGTCAGGTTGCGACCGACGTGTCCGGAGCCGTTTGCAATTCCATTGGGATGAGCCGGAGATTTCGAATTCAGCAGCAACCGCGCCGACTCGCAAGCGCCGCAAGCCACCACAACACTTCTACAACGAATCTGCTGTTCGGTTCTGGTTGTCTTGTCGATATAGGAAACCGCGCTCACCTTTCCGGAACTGTCGGAGATCAACTCCCGCGCCATGGCGTTGGTGAAGAGTTTCACTCGACCGGTCTTCATGGCCGGGAAAACCTGCACCTGGCTGGACGAATAGTTCGAGGACGCGATGCAGCCGCGGCCGCATTGGCCGCAATAATGGCAAGCCGGCCGGCCATTGGTGGGTTGGGTGATCACGGCCAGCCGCGACGGGATACACGGGATGTTCAATTTCTTGGCGGCGCGCTGAAACAGCATTTCAGGCACGCGCGGAGGCGGGCAGGGCTGAAAGATGCCATCCGGGGCGCTGCGAATTCCTTCCTTGCTGCCGGTGACGCCGATGAAGCGCTCGGCTTTGTCGTAGTAGGGAGCGAGTTCCTGATATGTTATAGGCCAATCCGTGCCCAGGCCATCGCGGGTGTAAGGAGTGAAATCGTAATCGGCGAAGCGCAGCGAGATGCGGCCGTAATGATTGGTGCGCCCGCCCACCACGCGCGAGCGGAACCAGGAAAATTTGTCGCCCGGGTTGACTGTGTAAGGCTCGCCAGGCAGTTTCCATCCGCCAAAGCTGGCCGTGAAATAGCCGAAATCCCACGGTGTACGGCCGAAGTAGCCCTGTCCACCGGGTCCAATGCCGCGATGCGATACCTGATAGGGCCACATATGTTCCTTGAAATCCTTGGCGGGGTCGAGCGGCGGACCAGCCTCGAGCAAGGCCACTGATACGCCGAGATCGGCCAGCACTTTGGTGACGGTGCCGCCTCCGGCGCCGGATCCGATGATGACCACGTCGTAGACGGGCGAACTACTGGTGATTTGAAACATTCCGCCTTTGATTGTAACCCCGGCGGCAGGGCTGGGGTGAGGCCTTTCGAGAAACCTGGCCGAGCCGCGACCGGAAGGGAGCGACACTTCGAGTACCGCTAAGTTGTCCGCTCGTGGTAGCGCTTCCTGTGGTCGCGGCTCAGCTCCCCGTATATTCCTATTTCACTTCGCCGTCGGGTTTCGCGAACTTGTCGTCTTCCACCGGAATGTTGTTCTTCACCTCGGCGATCTGAATGGTGAAACGGCCGTTGGTGCGTGAGAGAGTCCAGCGGAACGGAACTTTCACGCCATCCACTTCGCGATAATCCGCATAATCGATTTGGGTAGGATTGCGGCCGAGCGGCGTTTCCCCGTAGCGCACCAATCGCAAGAGCAGTCCCGACTTGGCTTCGAAATAAAGGCGGACCGGCGGACGGTCGGGCCGTGTTCCGATCAATGTCTGGCATTCTATTCCATTGATTGTTTCCGGACGGCCGGGGCGCAGTTGCTGGAAAATCTGCGGCAGCCGCAGTGCCAGATAGAATTCGGCGTCGAGGCCTGCCGCTTCTGATTCAGCCGGCGACATGGTTCGCGGCGGACGGCCCGTGCCGCCCAGCCAGCCCGAGGTTCCGTCGAACGCCGTATAGCTTTCGCCCTTCGGCATGTGCGTGACCGAGATACGCTTGTTGGGAGCCTTCAAAAACAGTTCGATGGGTGTTTGGCTTCCGCCCACCACAATCAAGCCCTTCTCCACTCTGCTGCTGAATTTCTTGATGGCATCGGCGCCACCCAGCGCCGCGACGTATTTTTCCACGATTTCGCCGGCGTTCGGTCCGTCGCCGGCCGCGGGTTCCGGACGCGCGGGGAGATCGGATTCCAAAACTGGCGGCGTGCCGGCCGGATGCTCCGATCCATGATGGCAGGAGTAACAGGTCACCTCGCGATGGCCGCCGAAACTGTTTTTGTTCAGCGCAGCGGTCATGGCCATCATTTCACGGGCGGTCTTCTTGGTTTCTTTGTCATCCAGCTCCATTTTGCCTTCCACGTGACAAAAGGAACATTCAACACCGAGCGAGGCGGCGATGAACGTCATGGCGGGTAACAACTGGTCGGCAGGCGTGCCTTTTAGCTGGATGATATTTTTGAAAACTTGTTCGGCAGGCTTAGGCTCGGCGGTCTGCGCGGATAACACGCTGGTCGCGAACGCTACCGCGCAAATCAGTTTCAGCATTTTGGTTTTCCTTTGCGTTCCTGAATTGTATCTAATGTCCCCTTGCTGACGCGCGGGGCTACATTCCCACGCATCCATCCGCATTCCCACGCATCCGTCCGCATCCGGCGCATTCATCCGCCGACATGGCAGCGTCCGATATTGTGCCACTGCGCCGTAGCCCCGCGCGTAAGCAAGGGGACCAATTCTAAAACCGGGTAACTTCGGTGAAATTGAATTCACGTACCTTCATGGCCGGGACCACCATGTCGAAAGTCTCTTCTCCCGACGCGCGCACGGCGGGAGACAGCGCTTCCACACTGTTGAGCAATTCGATAAGCCCCTGGTTGAATCGGAAATTCCGCAGGCCGCAGATCAGCCGGCCATCTTCAATCAGGAACGTGCCGTCGCGAGTCATACCGGTCATGATTTTTGCGAATGGATCCACCTCGCGGATATACCAGAATCGCGTCACCAGGATTCCACGGCTAGTGGAGGCGATCATCTCTTCGGATGAGGTGGACCCTCCGGCGATCACTATGTTCATGGGCGCTTCACCGATCTCGTTCGGCACGGGAAAGCCATGGCCGGTAGGCTCCATGCCGGCTTTCCGAGCGCTGGATCGCGCGTAGGTCACTTCGCGCGGGACACCCGCGTCAACCAAAACAAGTTTGCGCCGCCGGAGGCCTTCGCCATCGAAGGGGACCCCGGCTTGCAGGGGATGGGCCACGTCATCGGTGATATGGATATTTTCGCCGAACAGCTTCTTGCCCAGCCGATCGGTGGAAACTGCGTTGGTCGTCCACAGGGCCGTGCCGCTGAAATCGCCGAACATTTGACCCACCAGGTCCAGCACCGCCGCCGGTTCCAGGATCACGGTATAGCGGCCCGGCTCAACTTCACGCGGATCACGCGACAGGCGGGCTTTGGTGCTGGCGCTGCGGGCCATCTCCACGGCGTCGATCTCAGCACGTGCGACCGCCGAGGCCTTGGCCCACCCGGAGCTATCTTCGGCCATGGCCGTAATCGAAAACTGGGCCATGGTTTCGCCATGCA
>Ga0210388_10001932_pt1 | contig 16226 bp, 14 predicted proteins | sample IncBWC19OmetaG_FD_155485 | JGI IMG/M metagenome (GOLD analysis project Ga0210388, IMG submission 155485) | Forest soil microbial communities from Barre Woods Harvard Forest LTER site, Petersham, Massachusetts, United States - Inc-BW-C-19-O ...
AACGTGATTCCGGCGCAGTTCTTCCTCGATATGGAGAACACCAGGACCGCGGCCGACTCAGGTTCAGTCAACTATTCAACCATTGTCATGTCTCCTCCCAACGACCTGGCCCTCAATCTGAATATTGCCAACGGAATATTTCCCAACGGTGTTAGCCCCAACACAACACAGCGATGGGTGGGAATTCCCAGCCTGACGCGTTCTGACGTCTCCGGAACCAACGGCCAGATTCCCAGCCTCGCATACGCGCCGTCGCTCACCAGCATGGGCAACATCACCACCAACTTCAACGCCGCGCGCGCCATGTCGCAGTGCATCGGTGACTGCAACATCGGCCAGCTTTGGCAATACGGCATTCCGGCCTCCGCGTTTCTCTATTCAGACACGTCCTATGCGGCGCTGCCCAACGCCACCACGCTATTTGCCGGCCAGATTCTCGCTCCTCCCGCCTATTGGAGCGGAGCCAATGGCAGCCGCTATGCGCTCGACGTGGTCTACCAGCCCGGCACCACCGGCATTCCCACCGGCGGCGCCACTACCTGCAAAACCACCTCCACGGCGGACCAGTTTCTCTGCACCAGCGCCAACGATCTGAGTCCAGGGCAACACATCACCGTGGGCTCGAACACCAACAAGGTCATCGAATCCCTGGACGCGACCAGCGCCAGCAATGTGCTCGTCCTGACCACCTCAACCCTCGCCACCATCTCCACATCGACCGCGCTCACATTTGCCGCGCCGGTGCTCGCTCCCGAAATTCAGCTGCCCACAAAATCCTCCGCTTCTCCCACCTCTCTCGCATGGTCGCAGGGAGACATGCAGCAGAACTCCGCTGCCGCAGCCAACGGAGTCGCGGCCTGGGTCAACGTGTCCGCCGGTACGCCAGGAACCTGGGCCGGCATTCCGCTCGGCAACGCCAGCGGCCAAATTGCCCCTGCGCAGATCTCTTCAACCACGGGTTCGGGCAATGTGGTGCTCGCCAGCGGCCCCACCTTCACCGGCAACGCCACCACCTTCGCCAACGGCGCCGCTGCCGAGCAGGATGTGACCATCCAACCCGGAACCGGCGCCGACCAGGTAGGCGCATTCGCGTGGAACAACTACTCCGGCACATCGCAATGGAAGCTGCGCAAGGATGCCAGCAACTACCTGCGCCTCACCGACGTGGTTAACTCGCTCGATCGCGCAGTCTTCTTTCAAAATGGCCAGACCATCCTCAATGCCGGCGCAGGCGCCAATCCCGCCGTAGTCAACGGTTCCACCGGCAGCGGCACATCCGGGCTGCTGGTCGAGAGCGGCGGATCAAGTCCAGCCGCCGTGCTCACCGTCTCCGGCAGCGGCAACACCACTGCCGCCGGATTCCTCTCCGGCAAGTTCATGCTCGGCTCCGGCACCATGTCGCTGGCCGCCAACGCCGCGGCCGGAACCAGTCCGACCATAGCCTGCGCATCCAGCCACGTCTGCGACGGAGTCAGCGGAACGGTGACGCTCACCACCGGTACCAGCACCACCACCGGCACCCTGGCAACACTGAGCTTCCCCAACACCCACTCGAACAATGCCAATTGCGTGGTCGCGCCCACCCTGAGCGGCTCGGGTGCGGTCACCACCATCACCTGGAGCGAGAGCACCACCGCGCTCACCCTCACCGCCAACACCGCGCTGACCGCAAGCACCGCATATCAGCTCCGGTATTGGTGCGGGGGAAATTGAGTGGAACAGACAGCAGAAGGCCGCGCCGATGAAGCGCAGGCGTGGAGCGATTGCCCAGGCCAGTTGGACATTGCGGAGCTAGCGTGGTTCGGGCCGTCACTCGATCGAACACCCGAAATCCTCGGCGGTCCCACCATCGCCATGACGCTTGCCGAGCAACTGTTGTGGGTACGGCTGCGCAACGGCAAAACCGCACCCTTGATTGCCAACGCCGCGCAGGCGGAGTTCGAGCGCCGCCGCGGCCGCCGCAACATTGTGCTCAAGGCCCGGCAGATGGGCCTCACCACCTGGGCAGCGGCGCGATTCTTCCTGAAGACCATCACCACTCCCGGCACGCTCACCCTGGAAGTGGCCCACACCCAGGAGTCGGCCGAGGAGATCTTCCGCATCGTGCACCGCTTCCTTGACCGCCTGCCCGAGCAGTTGCGCGCAGGCCCGTTGCAGACCTCGCGAGTCAATGTGCGCCAGATCGTGTTCCCGGCGATCGATGCGCAATATCGCGTCGTCTCCGCCGGCGATCGCAATGCCGGCCGCGGCCTCACTGTACAGAATCTTCATTGTTCTGAACTGGCGCGCTGGCCTGGCAACCCGGCCGAAACCTTCGCCGGCCTGCAGGCGGCCATGGCTCCCGGCGCCGAGCTGATTCTCGAGTCCACGCCCAACGGTGTCGGCGACTGCTTCCACGAAGAATGGCAAAAGGCCGGCGAGACGGGAATGGTGCGCCACTTCTTTCCCTGGTGGCTTGAGCCCCGCTACCGCGCCAGGGCCGCAGCCGAGGCCAGTCTCACCAAAGAAGAACGCGCTCTCATGGCGCGCCACCATCTCAGCCGCCGGCAGATCGCTTACCGCCGCCAAATCCGCCTCAGCTTCCGCGGCCTGGCCCGCCAGGAGTACGCCGAAGACGAGCAGAGCTGCTTCCTGGCCGGCGGCAACTCGGTCTTCGAACTTGCAGCGATAGAAGCACGGCTGGCGACCGCGCCCGCCCCTCATGCGTGGCGTCTGAATGGTGAGCTTGAAGTCTGGCTCCCGCCTGTGAAGGGGAAGCAGTATCTGGTCGCGGTCGATCCCGCCGGCGGCGGCAGCGAGGGCGACTTCGCCGCCGCGCAGGTAATCGAGATGGAAACCGGCCTGCAGTGCGCCGAGTACGCCGGCCACGCCGCAGGCCTCGAACTGGCTCGCCTGATCACCGGCCTCGCGACCGAGTACAACCAAGCCTGGCTGGTTGTGGAAAGAAACAATCACGGCACCGGCGTGCTGGCGCTGGCAGAGACGGCCTGCCACTATGCGCGCATCTACCGCCACGCCGGCCAGCCCGGATGGCTCACCACATCCCTCACCCGCCCCGCAGTGCTGGGACAGCTTGGCGCGGCCCTCGTCGAGCACCCCGACCGCTTCATGAGCGCCCGCCTGCTGGGCGAGTGCCGCAGCTTCGTCCGCCTGCCCAACGGCAACACCGGCGCCCGCTCCGGCACCCACGACGACCGCATCATGGCCATGGCGATAGGCTTGGGTGCGCGGGCCGAGTTGCTCGGAACAGGGAATAGGGAATAGGAAAAAGGAAAAAGAGAAAAGGGAAAAAGGGAAAAGGAACTTGCAATCGGAGCAGCCGTCAAAAATCAGTTTTGTAACAGGGCATGACTTTAGTCGTGCCGAAAAGCCGCAACGTTGACGTGGGCTTTAGCCCCTGCTCGTGTCTCCGACTCAACCAAACTCAACAAACGCCGCCCTATTCCCTGTTCCTTGGTCCCTGTACTATTCCAAACAGCATCCTGAAGCAGCAAAGGAGCGGTCTTGGCGGTTCTGGCGGTGCAGCATATCCATCGCATGCGGGGCGGCGCACAGGGCCAGTTGATGCTGGGCGCAGACAACCGCATCTATGTCGTCAAGTTCCAGAACAACCCCCAGCACCGCCGCGTGCTGGCCAACGAGTTTCTCGCCTCGCGGCTGGCACTGGCCGCCGGGCTTTCGGTTCCCGAAGTCGAATTGATCGAGGTCTCCGCCTGGCTGATCGAGAACACGCCGCAGCTCGAAATCGATCTAGGCCGCACCAAAGTCCCATGCCAGCCGGGCCTGCAATTCGGGTCCCGCTTTGTGGGCGGCCTCATGCCCGGCCAGGTGGTCGACTACCTGCCCGAAGAGCAGTTGGCCGAGGTCAAAAACCTGGGCGAGTTTGCCGGCATTCTGGCTCTCGACAAATGGACCGGCAACTCCAACGGCCGCCAGGCGGTGTTCACGCGCAGGCAGCGCGAGCGCCGATACCGCGCCGTGTTCATCGACCACGGTTACTGCTTTCACGCCGGCGAGTGGAAGTTCGAAGACATCCCCTTGCGCGGCGTCTACCACCGCAACGATGTCTACCGCGACGTAACCGGGTGGGAGTCCTTCGAGCCCTCGCTCACCCGTCTTGAAACCATGGCCGCGGAGACGGTGTGGGCGGCGGCCAATGAAGTCCCGCCGGAGTGGTATGGCGGCAACTTAAGTGAAATGGAGGCCCTGGTGGAGAAGCTGCTCGCCCGCCGCGCCCGCATCCGCGACCTGATTGAAGACTTTGCCAGGTCCGATCGAAAACCCTTTCCCAATTGGGGCAATCCCCCGGAACATTCCGGAATTCCATCTTTCACCGACACGCGCTGGACGAATACCATTGCCAAGACGGTGATGTAGACGCAACGGAATTCAGACGCACCAGAATTTGGACGAAAAAAGTTGTAGCCGGCAGAAAGGAACCAGGCGAGCGCACCAATGAGCAACGGCAATGAGCGTCGCGAGTGCCAGTTTCATCTGCTCCGGTATGTCCCGGATCCGGTGAGGAACGAGTACGTGCATATTGGCGTGATCCTGCGCGAGCAGAACAGCCCAGGTAAGTCCGCGCCAGAGCCGCCGCGCGTCCATTTCACCCGCGACTGGCGCCGCGTCCGCTGCCTCGACCCGGACGCCGACACCGCACTGCTTGAAGCCATGGAGAGCGAGCTGCAGCGGCGCTTCCAGGCCGAGCCGGACGGCAACCTGATGGGCCTTCTCCGCGATTCGCTTTCGTTGAGCGTGCAGATGACCGAGTCCAAGGCCTATCTGGCGGAGAGCATTCCTGCCGGCATCGAGGAACTGATGCGCCTCTATGTTGACCCGCCGCGGCGCGAAAAACTGCCCCGCCTGAGCGGCCGCGCCGCCATCCAGGCACGCATGCGCGCGGAGTTCGAGCAGGCCGGCGTGTGGGACCTGATGCGCAAGCGAATCGCCGCCTCCGCGTATACCCGGCCCGGCGATCCGCTAAAAATAGACGCCGCCTACCGCCCCAACGGCCTCATCCGCATGTTTCATGCCGTAAGTCTGGAGCCCGGCGTGGAGATGGCCAAGGTGCTGGCGTTTTCAGCCTCGGGATTGCGGGCGGGCGTGGAGCGAGTTGAGAGTGCCAAGCTCGAATTGACCGCCATCATCGAGCCGGCGGTAAAGCTCGGAGCCACAGACGAAGAGCCGGAGCGCCTCGAAATGTACCGCTTCGGCGTCGAGACCATGGAAGAGCACCACATCCGCGTCCTCACCACCTCTGACCTCGCCCGCGTAGCCGAGACCGCCCGCCGCGAACTGCGAATCTGAAAAGCAGCGGACAGCTCACAGTCGCACAAGCCGCCTCATCGCGAGGGTTTGTAAAAGTCATCCACCAGCATCGCCGACCGGCGGAAGATGAAACCGTGCCCCATCCATCGAGCGTTCTTTGCTCGATGGGTGGGAAACCTCAAAACCCAATCTCCGGCCACTCCCGTTCTCTCCAGCCCGTTCAACTTCGATCCCCGCCTGGGCCTGTCAATACGACGGCGACTTATCCGATCCTCCGGAAAGCGCCCTAACTCGTTGTAACTGCTATCTAACTCGGTCTCGAAAATAATTCCGGAAAGTTTGCGTTGAATTTCCATCCATTCCTGTAACATCAGTTTTGTAAGTAACAAACAGAGATCAATGAACAGCAGTTATGAGCCATCTGCTCATAACTCGCGATTTAAGAAAATGAAATGAGGCGCACCCCTTAAGGGATGCGCCTTTTGCTTTTGGGGAACAAAGAAAGGTGCGCATGAAGGTAGCGGAACAGTTGCGGGAGATCTGGCGTCAAGCCATCGGGCAGAAGACTGACCTTGCCGCCAGCGCGGCCACGGCAGAAGCCGAGCGAAAGACGCTCGCGCTCCCCGCCATCCTCAGCCCGGTCCAATATCCCGGCAAGCTGCTGCCCAAGCCCACGCCCGCCAACCTGCGCCGCTTCGCCGAAACTCCCATCGTCCGTCGCGCCATCAACGTCATCAAGGACCGCATCGCCGCCATGGACTGGCAGATTCGCGTGCGCCGCGGCGTACGTCCCGGCGACGTCGCCTTCGCCGAACGCAAGCTGCGCGCTCTTCGCAGAACTCTGGAAGAGCCCAACGCCGTCGACAGCTTCCGCACCCTCATCGAACAGGCCATCGAAGACGCGCTCACCGGCGGCTTCGGCGCCATCGAGATGGAGCCCACCGGCGACCCCGAGCGTCCCGCCATGCTGTGGCCCGTCGACGGCGCGTCCATTCGTATTAACGCCCGCTGGGACGGGCAGCCGGAAACTCCGCGCTACGCGCAGGCGGTCGCCGGTCAACTGGAATCGAGCGCCATAGAACTTCTCGACAGCCAGTTGATCTACGTCCGCATCAACCCGCGCAGCTTCACGCCCTTCGGCCTCGGCCCGCTTGAAGTTGCCTTTGAAACCGTCAACCAGTTTCTCAGCGCGCACCGCTTCGCCGGCAAGCTTGCCTCGAACGCCGTAGCGCAGTATGCGCTGTGGCTCAATGAGGCCACGCCCACCCAGCACGACCGCCTCATCCGCTGGTGGCAGGACGAGATCGAAGGCACCGGCCGCGTCCCGCTCATCTCCACCCAGCAGAAGCCCGAAGTGCTGCGCTTCGCTCAGGGCACTGACGCCGATCTGCGCCTCGCCTGGCAGGAGTTCCTCATCCGCATGGTCGCCAATGCATTTGGATTGCCGCCCCTGATGCTGGGTCTCGAAGCCGACGTCAATCAATCGACGGCCGCCGAGATGACCGACGAAGCCTTCCGCGGCGCCATCTCGCCGCTGGCCATGCTGCTGGCCGGCCACATCACGCGGGATCTGTTCTCCAAGTGCATCGGCTGGCGGGAGTTTGAATTTGTCTTCAATGAATTGAACGCGCGGGATGAAGAGACGGAGCTGGCAGTGCAGGTTCAGTTGCTCCAGGCCGGGGTTCTCACCGTGAACGAGGTGCGCGCCATGCGCGGGCTGGGCCCGCTTAGCCAGGACAGCGCGGTGCAGTTAACGGGCGAAGAAGGGAACTAGGGATTAGGGGTCAGGGATTAGGAATCAAAGGGCCGATCAAATCAAAATTGCGTCTTGCTTCAGGGTATGACTTCACGGCGTGCGAGAAACTTCCCGGCAGTGGCAAGAAGTGTCAGGGCATGACTTCAGTCATGCCGCAAGAGCGGCAAAACTCGATGCGGGCTTTAGCCCCTGTGGGTCCGTTTCATCCGTAGCGCGCCCAATAAGCGCCGGGCGCAACCCTGACCCCCAACTCCTGATCCCTCACCCCTGCTTCATGGAGAGCGCATGCGACTGGAAGCAATGGCAGTGAAGTTTCCTCACGTGGACGGACACCCCAACCGGGTTCCGTTCGAAGGAATATTGACGGTGGTCAACGTAGCCAGCGACAAAGCGCCGGCCGGAGCACGCGGGCATCGGGTGATATTGACGCGCGAAGCAGCACAAGCCGCATTGCCCTCGCTGCTGGGCATGGGCGTCGACTACAGGCCGGGATGGGATGGCCACGACGCACGCCGCAAGATCGGCGTGTTGACCGAAGCGGATGTGGTCGGGGAGCGCCTCATGGTGCGCGGTTATTTGTATGGAAGAGACTTCCCCGAGGCCGCCCGCTCCATCAAGGCCCAAGCGCCGGAAACGATGGGGATGAGTTACGAACTGGCCAACGCGCGTGTTGAAGATTTGCGCGCCGAGGTGTGGAAGCTCATCCGCGTAACCTTTACCGGAGCCGCTATTCTGTTGCGCGAAAAGGCAGCCTATCGCGCCACCAGCTTCCGCATGGCAAGTTAGTCGCCCAGGGGCTCTGGCCGCTAACTCGCTAACCCCGCGCAGCGGGGGCCAACTTGCTGCATCCGGCTCAAGACCGTTGCCGGGTGCCCCATCCTTGAATCGCTCTTTGATTCAAGGATGGGAAACCTCTGCGCCCATGTACCCGCAAACCGGGAGAAATCGCAAATAAGCACCGCGCCGTACCGCCAACCACTAACTGACGCCTCATAACTCGGAACGAACTGTGAGCTGTCAGCTTTCAACTTACGAAAGGAATCTCATGGAAATCGAACAAAAAGACATCGGAGAAAGATTGCAAACCGCAACCGCGCAACTCGAAAAAGCGCTTCACTGGCTCGAAGAGCGCGTCCTCTCGGCGGCAGCATTAAGCGGCGATGTGGAACGAATCTCGGCAACCGTAGAACAGACCCGCCGCGAACTCGAGCTGACGGAGAAACTCGCCGCGGCAGACAAGGAATTGGCCGAGCTGAAAGCATCCGCGGCCACCGTCGCGAATCCACTGCGCAGAACGCTGCCCGCGTCCACCTCAGAGATGTTGGCCAAGCACGGCATCGCCGACGGCCCGGTAGACGTCCGCGCCCTCGATGCGGCCCTGTCCGGCCTAAGCCTGGAGCAGCGCATCGCCGTCAAGACGCAGCTACTCCGCGCCGGCGCAGTCGCCTGACCGCGCCTGGCCACAGCGGCCACTGTCATCTGAAACCTGTCATCTGTACCAGCCCCATGGAGGGGGCCGAAATCCATGAACGCAAACTTTGCAGACATTCACGCGGCAGCAGACTACATCGGGCCGGGCGCAATCGAAGTTCCCCTGTACCAAACCGAAATCTTCGACATCTGCCGGCGTTCCAGCCCCTTCGGGCAGCGCATCAAGCAGGTCCCCGCCACCGGACACCCCTCGCGCTTCTTTGAAGAAACGGCCATCCCCAATCCCGGCACTGCCGGCTTTGTAAATCCCCGCAGCATTTCGCCCACGGTTGTAAGTCCAACGCGTGTGGAGCGCAGCGTTCCCCTCAAGGCCATCGTCTCGCAGATCAACTACAACCTCTTCGACATCGAACTCGGCGATCAGCAAAAGCAGTTCGCCTATCTGCAGGCCAAAGACCTTGTCGACACCGTAAGCGGCCTGATGGTCGCACACGACGTGGCACTCTGGAACGGCAACGACACCAGCCTGGCCACGCCCACCACCACGCAATATATGGGAGTCACCGCGCAGATCGTCGCCGGCGGTCTCACCACCACCATCGGCACTACCGCCTCCATCGTGGATGGCATCAAATCGGCCGTAGCGCAAATGGTCGCCAGCAACGGCTTTCAAGTGCGCCCCACCGCCATCTATGCAAACCCCGTGTTACTCGATCTCATCGACCGCGAGATGAAAACCGAATTCAACGTGGTGTTGAATACCGATAACATCACCGGCGGAATTCGCGTGAAGATGTTATCCACGCAGGCTGGAGATCTGCCGCTCATTCCCGACTGGAGCCTGAGTTACACCGGCACGCCAGGCTCGGGCACGGCCGTACTCCCCGCCTACATCGTCACCGAAGATCTCATCGAGTATCACTGGCTCGGCGACCCCACCCCGCGCATCTTTCAGTTAGGCCTGCCTAACTCCATGACCTATCAATATGTGGCTATCAAGTTCGGCGCCCCCGTCGTCAAGGGCGCTAACTATGCCCACTACCAGGTGCTAGTCGACCGGTAGACTTTCCACAAAACCTGGGTGCCCCACCCTCGGCGCGTCCTTGTCTTTGCGCCTGGGGTGGGATACCGCAAACCTCGCCCAGACAGCACAAAACGGAAGGCAGGACCATGCCATATCTGCTGCCAACGGATTACCCCAGCTACGGACTCCCGGCGGGAACCACGACGGACTGGATCACAGCCGCCACGGCACTTATCAACAGTTACTGCCGCCGCCCGGACCTGAATGTAATTCAATATACCGAGCGCCTGCGTCTCACCACCGGCTCGCAAACCGTGTTACTGACTTATCTCCCGCTCGCGCCGCTTGGCACCGCCACATCGCCCCTCGTCAGCATCGAAGGCCGCTACGCCAAGCCGCGTCGTGGAGAGATGTTGGCCGAGCCCATGTTCGAAATCGTCTGGGCGTTTTCACTTCCCGGCCAATGGACCGCCATCGACCCCACCACAATAGACTACGACCCCAACACCGGCGAACTCACGCTACCGTGGAACGTACTCGGACTGCCCTACAACGAAGTCTCAGCGACCTATACCGCGGGTCTGGCAACCATCGGCGACGACGTGAAGACCGCCTGCGCGCAAATCGTACGCAACGCCCAATCAACGCCTGCGTTGAATGCAAGCAAAACCAAAATCGATACCATGCAGATGCAATATTTTTCCAGTTCGCTGCTAGACGAAACAGTGCAGGCCTGGCTGAATCCCTATGTCGCGAACAGGCTGGGGTGAACCATGAGCGATACGGCGCCCCGCAACCCGACCAATGCGCCGCAGATGCTGGCCGATGCCCTGTTGCGAAGCTTGACAGGCACGTCGGCTCTTCTGCGCGTAACAGGCACAAGCACCGATACAAGCCAATCCGAAGTGGGACTGGTCGCAACCGCATTCGCCAACGCAGTGGTAAGTCCGGTGGTCATCCGCAAGCTCCGGCCAACGTGGAAAGAAGGCGGACAGTCCAAGTGGGAGTTACTGGTTTCAGCCACCGGCGTTCAGCAACAAGTTAATGCGCTCGATCTCCCATCCGCCCAATCTCTCTTCGCATTGACGTTGCTGGTTACAGTGGCAGGCCAGGATTACCTCATCGAGTCCATCGCTTCCAACGAAGTTTTCGGCCAGGTCTATCTCTACCGGCTCCTGTTGCGCGAAGCCCGCCCGCAAGCCGTGTAGGAAAACTTCGCGCAGGCCACGCCTTGAAGGGCGCGGGCTTCAGTTGAAGGGTACGGGCTTCAGCCCATACGTTGAGAGCCGCAAACCTGAGTGGGCTTTAGCCCCCGAGGGAATTCGGGCTGCACAAAAGAACTCGTTCGGCAACTCTTCTAGGAGCCTCACTCCATGCAAAATGCAAAAGATTCGTTCTATATGGCGCTGCGCACGCGGCTCGTTGCCATCAATCCGGAAAGGACCATCCTGCTTCGCGGCGCCGTCCGTCCCGGAATCCTCGTAGAAGAAGCCGAAGCCCCGTTCAGCCAGCTCCCCAGCGATGTGTTCGTACTTCGCTGGCTAGCCCTCGGCATCGATGTGGACCTCGGCTCAACCATGGCTGCTGAGGAGTGCGAAATCCTGTATCAAACCTGCGGAACGCAAAGCTTCGGCGGGTTAGATCGCGGCCGCTCACTAAGTGAGATGGACGAGGAGTTAGTAGCCATGCTTCAGCCCTTCTCGACGCCCAAGCTGAGTTACACAGCCACTCCGCCGGCAACCATGTTGACGTCCGTCTTTTGGGACGAGCCAGGATTTACGCCCGTTGTAAGTCAGCGCGACGAGCTAAGTCGCTCGGCAAAAGTAATGGTCTTCAGCTACCAGGAGCAGGGAGAGTAAATGGCGACGACTTGGTTTTCAGCTCCCGCACCGGTAACGCGGAGGGTTCGAGCATATTTTGCGCCAGTCAATCGAGTGGCGGCAACTCCCGCGCTCTTCGATCCATCCGAGCAAGGCACATTCAGTTTGGATTCGCCGCCCGCCCCCTGGATCAGCCTCGGTTGGATTCAGGATTTCGTGCGCACGCCCGCAAGCAAAACCGCCGCGATGTTATCCGGCATTCCAGCCGCAACGCTCGAACAGGTACGCGAGACACTGGAGGCGCATGTCAGCCTGCAGTTTCTCAGCTGGACAAAGCTCACCATGGCTTTGGCAACAGGCTCGCAACACATGAACCTCCTGGCTCCAGCAACCGGCGCAACCGCCGCCGCTGACGGAGCGCAAGCGGCCACGGCAGTCGTCGTGCAAAGCGGATCGACCGCCTCTTCCATCCTGCTTGCCGAAAGCGACGCCGCAAAATTCGCGCCCGGCGCCATGATTGCCCTCGACGCCGATTACACCGGCCAAACAGGGTTCGTCGGCGCGCCGGTATCTGGCGCATATATACGCCAAGCCCTCACTGACATCGATTACATTCGCCGCGTCACCTTCAATGTCGCGCTCGTTTCTCAAGTCAACTCCTCCGGCCTGATCCTCGCCGAACCATTGCCCGCCGGCGCTCCCGCTGCAGGCGCCAAGTTACAGGCATTGACCGGATTCGTTGACCGCGAGGGCGGCAACTTCTATCAGGAATGGTCGGCGCTCTTTGCAATGCAAGGCAGCCAGGGCGAACGAATCTTCTTCTACTATCCGCGCCTGCAAACCATGAACAGCGCGCAGGAAGCAGTGAACCCACTAAGCAACAAGAATTCAGGCAGCCAAGCGCGTGTAGTGCTCAAAGCACAATTCCTCGCGCTCCCCGTAACCGATCCGTTGGATGGAGAACGCGTCCTCTGTTATCGCAGCTTCCTACCTGCGCCCAATGCCCTGGTGTAGAAGCGCAATTTCACCTAATCGCATAAATGCATGGATGTCCCAGGTCTCGATTCTGAGACCTGGGAAAACACAATGTTTAATGCCGATTGCATGGCTGCCCCATCTGGGCGCCCCCTGGGCACGGCGTCCTTGTCTTTACGGCTAGGGTGGGATAGCACGAACTCAGAAGGTCCGCATCCGCAAGTCAAACTCAGAGAGCCAAAATGAAAATCACAATCCAAGGTCTGGACTACACCGCAGCCCTCGACGCCGCGCGCCCGCTCATCATCGAACGTAGATTGAACGAGCCCTCCGTCTGCCAGTTAGCCCTGAGCTTGCCCGCCAGTGGAAGCATGGCGACGCCCTCGCGCGCCCAGTCAGTCGCAGTTACAGGCGATGATGGCACAGTCTATTTCACGGGTTACATCGCACTAACTCCACTGCCCGAATACGCCGGGTTCGCCATGGAGGGCCCGCGCTACCGCATTGCGATTCAGGCAGTCAGTGACGAGCTTCTGCTGGATCAGCTGTTGATGCCGCCCAGCGCGGGCCCAACCAGCGGCACAGCCGGCGCGCTGATGACCAATCTGGTAACTCACTCCGGTTCGGCCGCGCTTTCAACAAGCGGCTTATCGCTAAGTGCGCAAGTAATCAACTTCTCTCCGGACCCCGGCGCGCCATGGAGCAAGAGCGCGGGCCAGGTGGCAAGTCAGGCGCGCGCCGCCTACCGTGCCGTCAATGGAGCGCTTGCTCTTTCCAGCATGCAAAGCACCGTCCATCCACTCAACGAGACCGACGGAAGTCTCAACCTTGTCAGTCTTTCGTTCACCGCCAGCGTCAAGCGCGCACTCGCCAACGATGTAACAGTGTGCGGCGAGCAAGAGCCGGTCGCCTATGTAACGGAGTATTTTCTCGGTGACGGAACCACCACCCAGTTCTATCTCGCCGAAGATCCATTCTTTCCTGCCGCTTCGAAGTCAACCATCATCAGTGAGTTGTTCAATGAGGTTGCAATCAATAGCTCTGTGTGGGCCAATTCCGGCTCCAGCGGATTTCTCCGCCTGGGCACGGGCGGTATGGTAATGGATGGCGGCAGCGGAGTCGACGGACAGACACTTCTGTACTGGATTGATCCGGTCGAGATGGGCGGAACGCTCGTGCTGGAGGCCGTAGGCGTGACTCTATCTCCAGGCAGCACCGGTGTTCTGGCCGCTTTTTATGTCAGTCCTGATACCCAGGCCGCCTGCACTGCGGGGTTTCAGGTGACAGCCGCAGAGGGTACCGGTGCAGTTACAGTTCAGCCTCTCATTCAAGGCACAGCCGCTGGATCGACTTATGCGCTGAATCCAGCCTACCAATATACTCTTCGCGTCCGGGCGCATTGTCCTGACTGCGAGCGAACATTGTCTGTCTATCGATCCTTTGGAGATAGCGGGGCCATAACTTACGGCGGTCAGCCTATTGTAAGTCCAGGCAAGTTACAACTGGAAATTCAGGAGTTTGTCGATGGAGTTGGCGGTATGCCCGTAACTCTCTATGACGGCGCAGTTACTGCTCTGCCTCAGGTGTGCACGGTGATGGCAGCCAGCAGCATCAACCTGATCGGAACCATGCGCGCCATTAACCTCACCAATCTTGGTTCCGGCTGGGTCGTCAGCACGCCTCCCAGCGGAGGCCCTTATACGCGTACTGTCGGCACAACCGCTGAAGCGGCCGAGTGCCACCTGGAGCGCGCCAGCAAGGTCGTGTTTTACACCGGATTTACGCCTGTATCGGGCGAACAGATCGCGGTAAATTACCGCACCATTGGCCGAGCGGTGGGCCGCGCAGTGAATGGGGCAAGCCAATCCGCTTTGACAGAGGCAGGTTCGCCCGCCGTCGCCTCATGGATAGGCTCAGTCACCGGTCCCGCCTCGCGCAGTTCCGCCGACTGCCTGAACGCGGCACTGGCGATCGAGCAAGCCGCCGCCGGAGCGAGCGCTCTGTGGAGCGGCACTTACAACGGCAATAGGACAAGCTTCGCCACGGATGTCTGGCCAGGCGATGCGCTTCTCCTGAACGCGCCTTCCACCAGCCTCAACGTACAGGTTGTCGTCCGAACGGTCAAAGTGAGTTATAGAGCCAGTTACCCCGACCTGGTCGAGTATGCAATCCAGTTTGCCAATGACTGGGCTGACGATCTGGCTATCAAAACCAGCACTACAGTTCCCGCCGACGCCTGGCTTCCAGCGGCCATTGCTCCCACTTGGTTGGCGAATCTAACCAGTCTCACCGTAACCACGCTGAATGGAACCACGGTCGCAATCAACACGGGAGTAACTCCTCCAACCGGCGGCGGATTTGAGATACGGCTGCGCGACTTTGCCTTTATGCCGGGAGACGATCCGAGTCTGGTAGCGCGCGCCACGTTGCCCGATATTACCTGGGCCCGCGAAACCGCCAACGATCGGTTCTATATCCGGATGTACGACGGATCTACGCCGCCCAACTATTCAGAGTTCTCAACGGCATTGTTCATTAATTTGCCGATTGGATCTTGAACCTGGCGTTGCCGGCATTTTCGCGGCAGACGGAGTCTGGTGAATGCGCATGATGAATGAATTCGAAGCGCAGGTGCTGAGCGACCTGAGCGTGCTCAAGACGCAAATGGCGAACCTCACCAGCGATGGCAATGGCGGGCGAATCGCCGATCTGGAGCGGCGAATGGAGCGGCATGAGCAAAGCTGGCAGCGCGCCAAAGGCTTTCTTGCCGCGGCGAGCGTCTTGCTTGCGGTAATCGAAGTAGCCCTCGAAGCCTGGCGTCGCCGCTGATTCAATTTTGAGGAGCGCCTTCGCGCAGGGGTGCCCCATCCATTCCGCGCCCTTTGCGGAATGGGTGGGAGAGCACAACCCGAAATCGTATAATCAGACGCATGAACGACCAACCGCTGGTAGGCGTTGTGATGGGCAGCAAGAGCGACTACGAAGTCCTCTCCGCTGCCGTTGAAATCCTGCGCGCCCTTCAAATTCCTCAGGAGGCGCGCGTCGTAAGCGCGCATCGCACGCCTGACCGGCTATTTGAATACGCTTCATCGGCGCGCGCCCGCGGCCTGCGTGTCATCATTGCCGGAGCCGGCGGCGCGGCCCACCTGCCGGGAATGCTCGCATCCAAAACACTGATTCCCGTGCTCGGCGTGCCCATCGCCGCAACGCAACTCAATGGCATAGATGCGCTGCTCTCCATCGTGCAGATGCCCAGAGGTGTTCCCGTCGGCACGCTCGCAATTGGCAAGCCCGGCGCGGCCAACGCAGCATTGCTGGCGGCTGAGATTCTCGCCGCGAACGATGCCGCGCTCTACCAACGGCTCGAAGCATGGCGTGCCGCGCGCACTCAAGAAGTTCTGGACCAGACGATTGATCAGGAGCCTCAAGGGTGACCGTCCCCAATGCCCTTGAAGGTAAGAGTTCCATTGTTCGCCCCGGCGGCCTGATTGCGATTTTAGGCGGAGGCCAACTCGGCCGCATGACGGCGATGGCCGCACGCACCATGGGTTACCGCGTGCGTGTCATGGACCCAGAGCCCGCCTGTCCGGCCAGCTTCATCGCCGATCAAACCATCGTGGGCCGTTGGGACGATGCGCGTGCCGCACGCAGATTGGCGACAGGCGCCGATGCCGTAACACTTGAGATCGAACAGATCGGCGTAGACGCTCTGTCTGAAGTGGCGCGCATTGCACCATTGCGCCCCGGCGTCGAGCCCATCCGAATCATCCAGGACAAGACGCTGCAGAAAACATGGCTCGCCGAAAATGACTTCCCAGTCGGCCCATTTCGAGTTATACGCAGCGAAGAAGAGTTACAAGCTGCCGTGCCCGCGCTCGGTGGTCGCGTCTTCCTGAAAATCGGTCGCGGCGGTTACGACGGTCGCGGCCAGGCCCGCATCGGCTTTGATTGT
>Ga0210388_10001933_pt1 | contig 16225 bp, 10 predicted proteins | sample IncBWC19OmetaG_FD_155485 | JGI IMG/M metagenome (GOLD analysis project Ga0210388, IMG submission 155485) | Forest soil microbial communities from Barre Woods Harvard Forest LTER site, Petersham, Massachusetts, United States - Inc-BW-C-19-O ...
AAATGATGTGACTATTAAACTGGATTTCTCATTGCGGGAAAATCAAACCATTTTAAGGAACTCTCTTAATTTATCGAACCAGATCACAGGTGGACAATCAATTTTTTCGGCAAAGGCTACAGCAGAATATATGATAAACACGCGTGTAAGTTTCCGCCTATACTTTGATAAGGTAATTAATACTCCTGCTATCTCGTCATCATATCCTACCTCTACAATGGATGGTGGTATAGCGCTGCGATTCACTCTTTCCTAGCGACTCCTGAAATATCCTGAGGCTGCCTTTTACGATTATCGTATAAAAGGTTACGCTAAATCACAATTTTTCTCGTAAAGTTATTCACCAGAACCTTATATCTAAACAGTATTTGGTGGGTGTTCTGGTGCTTATGAAATTATAAGTGACTGATTCACTATTCTTTCTGAATATGTGACATTAGTCACCGTAACCAAAACAAACCTAAAGCGTTTAGATAAACAATGACCTGATCATTTAAAAAAGGAGGGAACGCATGGAACCAATTACTACGCTAAGAGGTTATTTATTAAGTAGACTACTCCATGGAATACGAATCTTACTTCTCACAACGACAGTATCTTTTATATGCCATGACACAGCAATAGCTAAAAACAAACCTGATAAAACGCTATCATCGGAAGATGGCGGTGACAGGGGATATATCAGGAGTGAATATCCCCGCCAAACAGAAATCTCCCCTGCATATTATAACCCATCAACAACATTTGATAGCGACAAAAAAAATTACTCTCAGTCTTCTTCTAATAATGAAACTAAAGCCAACTCATCTTATATATCCAGCAAACCCTCAATCGGGGGCGATAAGATAGAGTATTTCTCTCTCAGGCTAGACTCTTGCCATATTTTACAAACGGTTCAACTTACATTTGGTGCATCTGATGCCGACATGAACTTGTTCACTGCTTATTACCATGATAAGATATTTGGTGATGACAGAAGTGCTTATTGGAAACAAGTTGAACAGGGCACCATAAATACTGAAAACGATATAAAGCAATATGCCAGCACAAAAATAGCCGAGTATACTAACTTATACAAAAAGTTTGAAGACATTAATAAGAACTACCCCGGCACAGTAGAAGAATACATAAAAGACCAGTCTCACTCTGTTTTGGCTGCATGCAACCCTGCATGCGATAACATAGATTTTGAAAACGGAACCTTATCAGCATGGAGCGCTTATTATGAACAAAACACATCTACCACTACAGCATTTAGCAATACTGCGCCAACAGGCGGAGCATGTGGAGCAGTGCAACGTTCAGCTTATGATGCTAACACTAACGATTACCAGGTTTCTATTACAGCAGGAGCAGGCTTAGACCCTGTTGCAGGCGCCCTTATACCTGTAGTTTGCCCTACAGGTGGAAAATATTCGGTAAGAATTGGTGACAGTACAAGGAATGGTGCTCAAATGGGTATTATAGAACAGCCATTTACTGTAACTGCAGCTAATGCCAACTTTACTTATATGTATGCTATAGTTCTTGAAAATCCAGGCCATGCATACTATCAACAACCTTATTTTAATGTAGAAATACTTGACCCTAGCGGTAACCCGATTGCTAATTGTGGTAGCTACTCAGTAGTTTCCGGCCCTGGCTTACCAGGTTACACAGCTATCTATTATGCACCCGACAATGATACAGTGTATTGCAAACCATGGACAACAGTATTTGCTCCATTGCAAGCATATATTGGTCAATGCCTTACATTAAAAATCACATCATCTGATTGTGCATTAGGTGGCCACTTTGGGTACGCATATTTTGATGCTACCTGCTCACCTGGCATTATTTCCTCTTCGCCGGCAATTTGTGGTAATAATGTTACACTTACTGCACCCGGTGGAGCTGCATCATATCAATGGGTGGGCCCTTGTATAATAGGTAGCAGTGCACAACAAACTGTCACAGTGGGTTGCGCAGGAATATATAAAGTTGCAGTGACAAGTATAGCAAGCAGCGGATGTTCTGATACAATTGTAGATACTGTAAAAGGCAGTACCCCTCCTGTTCTTACTGTAACAAAAATAGATGTGAAATGCAATGCTGCTAACACAGGCAGTGCAATAAGCACAGTAACCGGAGGCACATCACCATTTAAGTACAAATGGAGCAACGGTAGTACAAACTCAACTATAGTTAATATCTCAGCAGGTACTTATTCTGTAAAAGTTACTGACGCTAGCGGATGTTCTGATAGTTCAACCGTGATCATAACTCAACCTACTGCTTTAATTGCTCCAACTTCTGTATTGAATGTAAGCTGCAATGGCGGCAATAATGGAATGGCGTTGGTTGTAGTAAGTGGTGGTATTAAGCCATACACGTATAACTGGACACCTAAGGTAAGTACTGGCGGAGTAGGCAATAATCTAACAGCAGGTACATATTCAATTACAGTAACCGATTCCAATAGTTGTACAACTAACACCATTGCAATAATTGCACAGCCAGCAACACTTATAACATCAGTATCTTCTGTAACCAATGTAAGCTGCAATGGCGGCAATAATGGCAGCATTATACTTAATACGATCGGAGGTACCCCAACATATACTTATGCATGGACACCAAATGTAAGCTCAGGAAACATTGCAAATAACCTTACAGCAGGTACATATTCAATTGCTGTAACTGATGCTAATAATTGCACAACAACTACTGCAATTAATATAACGCAACCAACAGCACTTGCTGCAACTATATCCGGAACTAATGTTAGTTGCAATGGTGGAAACAATGGCAGCATTATATTAAATACTACCGGTGGTACTCCTTTGTATACTTACACATGGGTGCCAAATGTAAGTATTAGCAATACTGCCAACAATCTTACTGCCGGTAGTTATAATATTACTATTAAAGATGGTAATGGATGTGCTATAACTGAGAATATTGTTATAACACAATCACAACCTATAAAGATCACATCGAGTATGACGGAACCAACTTGCAATGGTTTGCAAAATGGCTCTGCCACAGTTTCTATTTCCGGTGGAGTACCAACATATAATTGCATTTGGAATACTATCCCCACACAAACCGGATTTACTGCCAGCAGCATTGGGGCCGGCACTTATGTAGCCACTATTACCGATGCTAATGGTTGTGTGAAAATGGACACTGTTATTGTATCTCAACCTCCGGTTTTATCTGCTACCATACCAAGTTCAAAGAATGTTACCTGTTATGGCGATAGCAATGGAAGTGCAGGTGCATATCCAATAGGTGGTACGCCACCTTATTCTTACGCGTGGACAACAACCCCTGTGCAAACAAGTTATGGTGCAATTAACCTTAGTGTTGGCTCTTATACTGTAAATGTAACTGATGCAAATGGTTGTACAACTAAAGCATCAATAGCCATTGCCCAACCTACACCGGTAGTTACTACAGCTTCGGCACCCGATAGTATTTGCAGCGGCACAACAGTATCTATAGTTGCATCTGCAACTGGCGGTACAGGAAGTTATACTTACCAATGGAACAGCAGCAGCATTACAGGTTCTGTATTAAATGTTACCCCAACCAATACAACTTCCTATACGGTAACTGCAATAGATGCCAATGGCTGTAAAGGAAATCCTGCAGTAGTGTCAATAGCCACATGGAACCTGGATGCTGCAAATGTAACCGTACCTCCAACGCAATCGATTTGTGCCGGAGATAGCGTATCAATATATACTAATGTTGCTTCAGGTACAGGCTTAATAAATATAAGCTGGAGTAATGGATTTACTGGTTCAGGCCCATTCAAAGTATCTCCTTTAACAAATACTACGTATACTGTTACAGTAAGTAATCAATGTGGAATGAGTGTAATAAAAACAATAAGCGTAAATATACATGCACTTCCTGTAATAACTATACCTGAACAAACACAGGCATCTTGCAAGGAAGCAGCCTTTACTTACCAGGATACAACAAAAGGAAATTCATCTGACACTTATTTCTGGGATTTTGGTGATGGATTCTCTTCGACTACAAATCCTGTATCACACTCTTATTTGCAATCAGGCACTTATACGGTGACAGTAACGGTAACTTCACCTGCAGGATGTGTAAGCAAAGCTTCAGCACCTGCTAATGTTACAGTGTATCCTACAGCTATTGCAAGGTTTACCCCAGACCCAAGCGAAGCACCAATCGCAAATCCGGTTATTGCTTTTCGCGATGCTTCAGTAAATACCACAAGCTGGACATGGGATTTTGGTGATGAAAGTGCGCCTTCTTTTGAGGAAAACCCAACTCATATTTATAAAGATACCGGTTCATACAAAATACAATTGACAAGCAATAACTCATACGGTTGTAAGGATGTAGCAGTAGATAGTGTAAGAATATTACCTCAATTTATCTTCTACATTCCTAATGCTTTCAGTCCTAACGGAGATAAAGACAACGACTATTTTACCGGAAAAGGAATAGGCATAACAGAGTTTAGCATGAGTATTTACAACCGTTGGGGGGAAATGCTTTACCAAACAAATGATATAGAACGTGGTTGGGATGGAAGAGTAAATGGCGGAGGTTCAATTGCCCAGGAAGATACTTACGTATATGTAGTAGACATTAAAGATATTTTCAAACAAAAACACCATTATATTGGTTCGGTAACTATTGTCAAATAAGATACTCCCACCACAGAAAGCCTTGTCCTGATTTATTAGGGCAGGGCTTTTTAGTTATGGTTAATAACCCCTGCTCTTTCAAGCGCTGTAATGCGGGCATCAAAATCGTTCATCAGGTCTTGCTGATTATAAGCGCGCACGATATAGAGCGTCTTTTCTAACAATGCCTCCGTTTCCTGAATATCTTCTTTGTTATAATTCATTATTGATTGGCTGAGAGTATGGTAGTAATAAAGTTTCTTCTCCCCTTCGTCAAATAATTCTTTCGCAAGCGCATTTGCTTTAGGATAATTGCCAAGCTGGTAATAGCAGAAATCTATTATTGCCATTGTCCCACCATAAGGGCAGGTTTCTTTAGGTATAGAATCCATACACAGGTTAAGAACTTTTAGTGCAGAATCCTTCTTGTTTTCTTTTATAAGCCCTTGAGCCAGGCTACCTAATTGAATTCTGAGATCAATTGCCATGCGGCGTATATTCTCATCAATATAGACCTTAGCCATATTGCCCCAACGGAATTTATGCATGACGTTATTATACATAATATCGGTGGCAACACGTGTTCCTTCTATACTGTTTGATTCATTATTTAAAACAGGTACTAATCTATATGCCATTCCTTCCAGCTGGAAATATTTATCAAGGCCTATATATGCATCAGAGCCTGTAGTGACTGCGAAATATATGGGCCGTTTCCAATCATTGTTAGCCAGCATATCTAATTGTATCAATACATTTTTATATACATAGTTACCCGGTACACTCCATGCCACATATTCCACTATGCTATCATTCAATGCTGCCGGTAGCATATGGCTTTTAATTATCGCATCTTCATCCACCTTTATGGCAAAATTTTTGGTAGGGAAATAATTAATGAACCTGCCATCCTGCAAATACAATTCTTGCTTGTGGTCGGTACTTTTTATAAACTCTATTGCTTCTTTTAAATCAGCATACCCAGTTTCTTTCTTGTTATAAAAAGGCAAATAATCTCTTGTGCCATCCACATACTGATCATGGGTAAGTGATATAGGTAATGTATCTGATAAATATGCTTTGCGCTTCATCTGGTCTATGTACCAGCTGGCACTGAGCAGACTAAGATTACATACCCTTACATCAGTACGTATTCCCTCTACCTCTTGTGCATACCATAAAGGAAACGTATCATTATCTCCATTAGTGAAAAGTATAGCGTTCGGTGCACATGATTCAAGGTAATTTATTGCCATATCGCGGCAAGTATATCTGCCCGAACGATCATGATCGTCCCATTCTGCATGAACCATTACAACAGGTACAACCATGCACAATACTGTTGAGATAATTGCATTGCGTTTTTCACTTTTTGAGAACTTAGAAATTAATTCGCACATACCTAATACACCCAAGCCTATCCATATAGCAAAAGCATAAAATGCCCCTACATAGGAATAATCCCTTTCCCTAGGCTGATATGGAGCCTGGTTTAGGTATAGGATAATAGCAAGCCCTGTGAAAAAGAATAACACAGTAATAACAAGTGCATTGGCTTTATCCTTCCTTAATTGATATACAAAACCCAATAGTCCTAATAATAAAGGCAGTCCATACATGGGGTTACGGGCTTTATTCTTGGCTAATTCATCCGGCATATTCTCCTGTGGTTCTCCCAGCATTGAATCTATAAATGGTATGCCAGTTATCCAATTGCCATGTAAAGCATCTGCATCATCATATCCTTCAATGTCATTTTGCCTGCCACAAAAATTCCACATAAAGTACCGCCAGAACATAAAGTTCATTTGATATCGGACGAAGTAGCGGACATTATCTACATAGGTTGGTTTATCAATCATTGAGCTGTCCTTGTTTGCACCTACATATAAGGTTTTGTTCACATCAGTTCCTCCCCAATTCTTATATCCTATTTCATGATTATCGCCGGCACTCCACATCCTGGGAAGAAAGGTGCAAAACTTGCTATCATATTTTGGCACGGCCTCTTTCATGTCGTTGGTGACAATGTATTTCCCTAGTTTGGTGTCTTTAGAATAGACAGGGTCACCATCGGTATAAGGCACTTTAGCATCTAATGGAGCATTATAGTATTGACCGTAAACAAGGGGCCAATCGCCGTATTGTTGCCTGCCTAAATATGCATGCAGCTGAACTGCATCGCTTGGATTATTTTCGTCCATCGGTGTAGGCGCGTTGGCACGAATTACAAGTATCAGGAAAGAAGAATAGCCAATTAATAACATACAAAAAGAAAGTATAGCAGTATTCCAACCCGGGCGATTCTTAATCCTGGTAAATATTAGGCCAGCGGCTATTAAAAGAGTAAGAGTTATGCCAAATATTACAGTACCCGAATTAAAATGCATTCCCTGCTTATTCACAAAATATATCTCAAAGTCAGCAGCCAATTGAATAATACCCGGGATAATCACTGTTTGTATGGAGCCAAGCAATACCACAGCTATTATACCTGCAATAATAGCTCCTTGCTTTTTAGGGTTATGGGTTAGAAAACTGAATAGTTTTTGTAATAAGGGAGATTGAATGCCATTCGGGAATTGTTTAAAATAATAGACGAATACTACTGCAGGAATGGTTAGTAAACATAATAGGTGGACACCTATAGAAAGCCCGACAAGGTAAAAAGTAAGTACTATCCATCGAGCAGAATAGGTTTCGGCTCTTTCCCATTTAAGAATGCACCAAAATACCATGGCGGTAAAGCATGATGACATAGCATAAACCTCACCTTCCACTGCTGAGAACCAAAAAGAATCGGTAAATGTATAAGCAAGGGCGCCAACCAAACCACTACCTAATATGGCATAAATTTTACCCTCGGTTAGGCTTCCATTCTTCTCTATTAGTTTCTTAGCAAAGTAAGTTATGGTCCAAAATAGGAACATAATAGCCAATGCACTGCAAGTGGCAGAAACACGGTTTATATAGGGGGCTACTTTATGTACATCGCCAAAGGTGAGTAATGAAATAAGGTGAGCAACAAGCTGTAAAAAAGGAGCCCCGGGCGGGTGGCCTATCTGCAATTTATAATCTACGGCTATAAACTCGCTGCAATCCCAAAAACTGGCAGTTGGTTCAATAGTAGCCCAGTAAACATAGGCAGCAATAATAAAAACAAGCCAGCCCAAAATGTTATTGAGAAGGGTATATTGCTGTTCTAAGGGCTTATTTATGCCGTTTGACATTGATTTAATGGGTATAGGAGCGAAAATACTCCAAATTATACCTTAGGAATTAAAAATATCGTTAAAAATGCCTTGTTTAGGGCTATCTAAAACCCCATAGGGGCTTGAATCATATACGGTTCAATACCCCCTTTAAGGGGAAGGGGGGTATATAGGGTTTTGCGGCACAAAATATTTTTTATCTTTGCGCTCCGTTTTGAAAAAGTTCATTATTTAATTGCCCGATGGTGTAACTGGCAACACGTCTCCCTTTGGAGGAGAAGAGCCCTGGTTCGAACCCAGGTCGGGCAACATTTTAAATACATATCTGTTATTGCCCTTCCGTTAGAAGGGCTTTTTCGTTTATGTACTCTTAAGAAAGTATTCTTTCTAAAAAGAGACCCTAATCATAATTCCTGCTTAGGCCAATGTTAAGCCAATATATACATATTATCGGAACATTACCAAAGTACTTGTACAGCTTGTAGTGATTAGATTGTCTGATATAGCAATTCCTCTTTATTGTTAAAAAGGTAGTGTACAATGGGATATTAGTTAAACCCATAAAAGGCAATTCTTGGAAGTAATTTTGTGTGAAGGTCTTCTGAGTCATACAAGGATAGTTTAAAAACTTTAAAAGCATGGGCGGAACCGAGAAACGGAAAGTAGATGTGGTAGTACTGTCAGATGTACACCTTGGCACTTACGGATGCCATGCTGAAGAATTGAACAAATACCTTAAGAGCATTGAACCGAAGCGCCTTATTTTAAATGGCGATATTATAGATATATGGCAGTTCAGCAAACGTTACTGGCCACAATCTCACATGAAAGTTGTTAAACGCATAATTAGCCTTATGGCTAAAGGAGTTAAAGTGACTTACATTACCGGTAACCACGATGAGATGCTCAGGAAATTTGCCGGTCTTAGCATTGGTAAAATGAAGATAAAGAATAAGACTGTATTGAACCTGGATAATGGTAAAAGAGCGTGGATATTCCATGGTGACGTGTTTGATGTTACTATGCAACATTCCAAATGGCTTGCTAAAATGGGCAGTGTCGGCTATGACCTTCTTATTCATATAAACAGCTTAATAAATGCTATTTCGGTACGTATGGGCCGTGGAAAAATATCGATGTCGAAGAAGATAAAAGACAGTGTGAAGAGTGCAGTTAAGTTCATCAATAACTTCGAGAAGATAGCTGCGGATATTGGCATATCCAATGGTTATGACTATGTGGTTTGCGGACATATTCACACCCCTGAGATAAGAGAAATACATAATGATAAAGGCTCCATTACTTATATGAATTCCGGCGACTGGATTGAAAACCTTACAGCGCTGGAATACAGCCAAGGTGGGTGGAAGATATTTAAATACAACGATGCAGACTTTCTGCATGAAGATGATGAATTTGTAGACCCTAACCAACAAGAATTATTTAACCAAATGCTTGAAGAGTTTACCTTAAAACGTGCATAACATTATAGTAATAGATGTTTACGTCCTTTAACCCATAAAACTAATCGTATGAAGATTTTGTATGCTATCCAGGGAACAGGTAACGGACACGTGAGCCGTGCAAGGGAAATAATTCCCAACCTGAAACGCTTTGGCGATGTTGACCTTCTCTTAAGCGGCAATAATGTACACCTGGATTTACCATACGAGGTTAAATACAGGAGTACGGGAATAAGTTACCAGTATGGCAGCAATGGTAAAATAGATCTGTTAGCGTCATTAAAAAAGATAACCATAGCCAAGGCTATTAAAGAAATGATGAGTTTTCCGATTAAGAAGTATGACTTAGTAATTAATGACTATGAGTTTATAAGTGCATGGGCCGCATGGTTTGCAAACAAAAGGTTTGTATCGTTTGGCCACCAGCCTTCTTTCTTGTCTCCGAATACACCTATGCCAAAGAAGCAAAGCTTAGCGGGTAACCTGATTTTGAAATACCACATTAAGCAATCGAACCCTGTTGGATTACATTTTGAAAATTACGATGATTTTATTTATACTCCGGTAATACGTTCACAGGTTAGAAGGCTTGAAGTTACTGATGGTGAACATTATACCGTTTACCTTTCTTCTTTTGGCGATGAGGAATTATTCAAGCAACTCAATAAGGTCGGCGATATAAAGTGGGAGGTTTTCTCTATACGCGCAAAGCAAAAGTATACCCGTGAGAATGTTACTTTCTTCCCTGCTAATAATGATGCCTTCTTAAATAGTGTAGCAAGCTGCAAAGGCCTGCTGACAGGCGCAGGCTTTGAGACCCCGGCTGAAACACTTTTCCTGGGTAAGAAGCTCTTCTGCATACCTATAAAAATGCAATATGAGCAATACTGCAACGGGGCAGCATTAGAAAGACTGGGCGTACCTGTGGTTTATAATACCGGTGATTCACTAACAGACAAATTAGAAAAATGGATTAACAACCCCTGGAACATAAAGGTTAAATACCCAGACAATGCCTCAATGTTAGTTGAAAAGATTGTTGCAGAAAATGAAGCAATGGTGCCATGGGCTCCTATGCCTGCTTAGGTAAGTACCCTGTGAATCCTATGCAGCGGGATACCGAGGCCTTGCTTTAATATTACTCGATTATCGGTAAGTGCCCAAATGGTGGTTTCCACCTGTTTAACACTTTCTCCGTCTTCAAATATTATTTTAACCTTGCCTTTGTGAATGTTGCCAAGCAATAATCCTCTATGCAGATCTGCCATACGCTGGCCTATTTCAAGAGCAGATTTAAGTACTTCCTGAATTGGAAAACGAAGCGCAGCAATTGATTCCTTTGTTATGGAATATGGGGTTTCGCTAATAATCATGTAATGGGGGTTTTGATTCTATACATATCATACGGGCGTACCTATATTTTGTTCCATTTCTTTACTAACATATGTTCATAAGCTATCTTACCAAAAGACAAGCTTTTTCCTTCCTTTGTATTAAAATATCCATTTATGAAGATTGTATTTGCCGAAACACCAGAACAATTAAAACTCTGTTATCCAGCACTTAAGGAATTACGTCCACAGCTTGAAGAGAATACATATATGGAAAGGATGCAGTTAATGCTGGATGAAGGTGTGAAAGTGCTTATGGTTCTTGATGAAGGAGTTGCGCGCTGTGTTGCTTGCTTTAGGGTGAATTACTACCTATTCAGGGGGAAGAATCTTTACATAGACGACCTGGTTACTTTACCGCAATATAGAGGAAAGGGTTATGCGGGTAAAATGCTTGATTTTATAATAGACTATTCCATTTCAATTAATTGCGACACCATGCACCTTGATAGTGGACCTACACGCAATGATGCACACAGACTTTATCTTAATAAGGGGTTTATTATTTCCTCACATCATTTCTCAATGAACCTGAAGAAATAGAGAATTACAGTCCGTATACCTTTACGAATTCCTTGACAGTATCTTCTGAAGATAAAAGGATTTGAGGCCTAAAATCCAGGTTAATGGATAACAGAGTTTTTAATTTCTGCACCATTTCCTCCTTACTTCCGCATACATTTATTTTTTCATGATGTACCCTGCCTATATCAAAACAAACTATGGTAAGTCCCATTGCAAGAGCCTCCATTATTACAGTAGACTGTCCTTCGTACGATGAAGTGTGCAGAAATATCATGCTTTTATTCATATAAGAAAATACTTCGCTGTGAGGTATTTCTCCAATGAGTTCTATATTGTCTTTTAGCCCTTCTTTCTTTATCTTTTCCTTTAGCAAAAGTTCTTGTTCACCTTTTCCAATTATCAATGCTTTTAATCCTGGGAAATCTTTCTTCAGAATACTGATTATTTCTGTAAACAGTATATAGTTCTTTAAAGGTGTTAAAGCCCCAGTTCCAATAATGTCAATTGTTCTTGGCTCATTCGGCATAGTAACCTTTTCCAACTCAATCCCTGCCGGGATAATACTAATTACTTTATATCCTGTAAGTTCATGATATCTTCTTGCAACACTTTCAGACATAGCTACTACTTGCATGGCCGAGAAGTCTATCAGCTTTATGTATCTATTGCTTTTCAATACATCCTGGCCAATTGCATAAACAATATGCTTGATATTATACTTCCTTGCAAAACGCTGCCCTATTAGTGCACATTCAGTAAGCCAGCAGGAATGTATCACAGCAATGTCATTCTGTTTTTGTATACGTTTTAGTTCTTTTAATACGTTCCTCCATACAAAAAGACGGGAATAGAGCGCTCCTTTGCCACCGGCACAGTAAACACTAACTCCATTCCACTTGTAATATCCTTTCTTAAATGGGTATTGAAACGCTATAACCCTCAATTCAATATCAGGATATAAACTAATGAAGGACCTAACATATTGTTGTAGAAATGGTATGCAAGTTGTATCCTTTTCGTTTTCAGGGAAGCCGGGTGTAAGCAACACAACATTTTTTTTCTTCTCAGCCATTCTTCCTTACAGTAATAATAAAATGATCAGCCCAGGAACGGAATGGTGGAAGATCAGCGAGGATATTTTCAATAGAAAGAAGCCCTCTAAATAGGTGAGGATGATTTATAGGAAACCTTTCAAGGTAAGGCGGTGGGACTGCAACACCCAATCCTTTAATTGACATGACAGAGTAAACCTTTCCAAACATTTTCTTCACCTGTGAAGTTGAATAATAATAGGTTATAAAATTTTGCCCTTCCAAATGAGACGGTGCACCGCCCCTTTTGAATCTTCGGAATGCAACTTTAAAATTACCTTTCAAAGCAAGCATAAGTTCCCATGGGCAAACTTTAGGCATAAGCACAAGAGTAACAGTCCCACCGGGTTTAAGAAGCCTGTTAAATGAATTAATTACCTCATCTAACTTATCAGTGCAATTAAGGCCCCCGAAGTTTGAAAATATGTGGTCAACCCCTGTTTGATTAATCATGCTCAACTCTGAAAATGAACATTGCTGGGTAGATATTTTACTACTAAGTGATAATTGATCTATTTTCCCGTTAAGCACATTCAACATGCCCTGGGCATTATCGGTTGCATATACATTGAATCCTTTCTCTGCAAAGAAAATTGCGTCTAACCCCGTACCGGCATTTAATTCCAGTATCCTGTCTCCCTTTTTCCAAAACGATAATACATGTTCTCTTACCTTCCCCCTCATCCATTGGATTATGGGGTTTTGTTTATCAATCTCATCAAATACAATTGACTGTTGAGAGAAAGCATCACTGACGTTTTGTTCCTGCAATAAAACCTCGCTATGCATTGAGCTTTTCATACTTTTTCATTCTCATTTTATACATGTATGCGGCAGGCTTGTAGTACAATATAGATAGGGCTTTCTTCCATTCATTTCCGTTCGAAGAAAATGGTTCTGAGACAATATGCTTTAAGCTTGTTATCGCCTTCTTATTCATGTATACCTTATGCACCAAGCGGTGCAATTGCTTATAGAATTGTGCCGGATAAGTATTCTTAAACATCAAGGCTAATTCATCAGAGTCATTCCAATTGGTCTTTTCTTTTAATTCGTTTCTTACTTTCTCATAGAACTTTGTGCCAGGTAATGGGTAGGAAACCGATATGCCGATATCATCCGGCATTAAGTCGAGAAGCATTTTAATTGTCTTCTCAATATCCTCAAGTTCTTCCCCAGGGTATCCAAACTGAAGAAAGAAAGCTGGTTTTATTTTGTGCTTTTTTAATAGCCCGGTTGCTTCATACACTTGTTCTACTTTAATTCCCTTATCCATGGCGTCTAATATCTTCTGAGAGCCTGATTCAGCCCCCATCCAGACAAATTCACAACCAGCCCTTGCCAAAGCCGCTACAAAGTCCTCCTGCAATAATAAATCGGCACGGCACTGAATCTTAAATTTAAACTTCAAGCCTTTCTGTTCTATTATATCTGCAAAACGATTTATCCATTGAGGTTTTAATCCGAAGATATCATCACAAAACCATATGTATTGCGCTCCAAAATGATTAATCAGATATTCTATCTCTTCCACTACCTTTTCAGGTGAACGGGAGTTATATCTATTGCCATAAATTGGCTTTGCGCACCAATTACATTTGAAAGGGCAGCCACGTGTAGTTGCTGTGTTCATTGAAAAATACCCCCAATTATTCAGCCATGCATTTTTATAGGGTTCTATATTTATTAAGTCCCATGCAGGCATAGGCAAGCTATCGAGTTCTTTAAGCACTTCTCTTTTAGCCGTCTTTACTGTTTTGCCCTCTTTAAAATAAGCAAGGCCACCTATATCTTCTATTGCACCTTCTTGTTTGGTTAATTGGTTAACTAATTGTAGTAAAGTTATCTCACCTTCGCCTATCACAATAAAGTCTACTCCCTTTGCAAGGTATTCATCACAATGATCAGTAGCATCCGAACTGGAAACAATTACCTTACAGCCTTTCTCTTTAGCCAACCGTGTCATCCTGAACGCTGCCTCACGCATATTGGTAAGACACATTTTGGTAAGATAATTGAAGCCATCATCATAAATAACTACAACATCAGGCCTATCGTCTCCCAATGCAGCAATAATCTCATCTGCCGATTCAGCGAACATAGTATCTAACAATGAAACAGTATGCTTAGCTTCTCTTAAAACAGCAGCAGCATACATGGTACCTAGCGGAGGATATGGTTGTTGCTGCTTCCATTGTTTAGGATCGAAGCGAAGAAAATAAGAATGTGTAAGCAATACTTTTGCCATATCAGGTAAGACTTACATTATATTTCTTTTCAAAATCGAGTATCCCACTTTCGTATTTCTTCATCACCTTCTCCTGGAATCCATTTGGATGATGCTTGGATACGTTTTTACGGGAACGTAATCTTAAATCAAATTGGGTTTCATCAAAGTCCATGAATTTTTTCTTCCATTGGCTTAGTGTGAGTTGGAAACATTTATCATCTAGTTTATTTCCCATTTTACCTGAAAATATCCATTCTATCTTTTTTTTTAATGACGATTTATTTTCTGGATGAACCTTAGTACTATCCTTTAGTTCAGAATTCGGGAAATAGCTCTTTGCCCATTCATTTGCAAGCATCAGTTGCTGATAGATGGCACTATTGTAGGTAGGTATAACAGAAACAAGTTCCGTCGCTGTAAATGTGTTTTTATCTGATATCTCAAGACTACTGGTATCGACAAAATAATTTACGCAGAAATATTTGTGGGAATTGAATAGAAATAGTTTTTTAAATATTATGAGTATAGTTCGGCAAAGCCATAGCCTACCAGGCACCGTAACAATAAAATAATCTATATCGCTCTCCTTATCAGCATACCCTTTGGACAATGAACCAGATAAACAGATTCCCCTGACAAAAGGGAAAAATGAAATAAACTTTGAAAATCGGCCGGCGGTCTTTATAAGTTTCTCTGCATTCTTCTTGCCTTCAATCCTCCTCCTTAACAACATCTTTTCATCAACACCCTTAAAAAAATAGAATCCACCATTTTTCTTCACATACCCTATTGATTCCAATATCTCCAACTGAGCAGAAATTTCATGCATCGAAGTATTTAAAGAACAGTAATTATGTATTTCTTCCCTCGTAAGTGGATATTGAAAAATATTAAAGTACAACAGGGTTTTAAGAATACTCTTTGAAAGAGAATTCAATTCCTTCTCCTCTACTCTCATAGAATATCTTGCTTCCTGTACCAGCATTTATACACTTTTACTAATTTCAAATATGTAATTGATCTCCCAATATTTCTTACGCTCCAAAACGACGTTTAACTTCATACCATTATTTGCAGCAATGGTTTTAATCATAATTATATCACAGTCATCCGATAAAATCATCCACACCTTTGATTTAGGTTGAATATAATTACCTAAACCAGAAAATAATTTAGAGAAGTATTCCCCATTTTCACCACAATACCAAGCCTGTTCTGCTTCGCCTTCAGGGTGCTTTTTATAATATGGCGGGGTTATAATAACAATATCGAACTTTTGTGGCGATACATTATTGAACATATCTGAATACAAAACATTCAATTTCAACTTATTTAATGAGGCATTATCCTTTATATTCTCAACCGCAGTATTGCTAATATCTATAGCTGTTACCCTTGCACCTTCCTTAGCTGCATATAAGGAAATGAGACCACTACCGGCTCCAATTTCCAAAAATGATTTCTCGGTTAATTCCTTATCCTTCAAAAACTCTAAAAAGAGCCTTGTACTAAAAAAGAAACCCGGATGAAAAACACCTGGCTGGACTATAATAGATAAGCCATTGTAATTATAATTGCGGGGCTTAGCAAGATACCTTTCCAGCATTGGTTTATATGTCCTGCCAATGATTGGCCTTATAACTTTATATATAGTTTGC
>Ga0210388_10001936_pt1 | contig 16201 bp, 16 predicted proteins | sample IncBWC19OmetaG_FD_155485 | JGI IMG/M metagenome (GOLD analysis project Ga0210388, IMG submission 155485) | Forest soil microbial communities from Barre Woods Harvard Forest LTER site, Petersham, Massachusetts, United States - Inc-BW-C-19-O ...
TGCAGTAATCCCGGTGCAAAGCGGATGGCGCCGCCCGTGAGCCAAGCAGTATCTGCAAAACGGTCCATCCGCGGCAGCAGGTAGCTGGCAAGCTCGATGTACCAAGCATCGAAGCGCTCGAGTGCCGAGCCTTCGCTCGCGCCCATGTTGGTGCTGAGCAAAACCAGTAAATGGCTGATCCTTGCAAACAGATACAGGCAGCAAAAAGCGAGCATGGCGGTGACCACCCGACCCAGTACGAGCGCCAGTAACAGGGCAACGCTGGCGACCAACACGGCCTCAACCGCGAAACTCATGGTCCATGCCAGTCGCCCCGGAGTTCCCACAAATCCCAGCAACGGCAGTCCCGCCGCGATACCGGAAAGTGCTGCCACCGCCGCCCACCCCAGCCATTTGCCGACCGCATACTGCAACCGGGTCAACGGAAGTGCGAGAAAATGCTCCACCAGCCGCTCGTGCAAGTCGCGCACCGTATTGGCGATGATCGATTGTGCGATTAGCAGCACGACACTCAAGCGCACGATCACGGCATAGGTAACCATGGCGGCGCGCGCTTGCTCGGTGAGCACAATGCGATCCATGAAAAGCGCCAGGCAGAGCGCGATTGCAATCGCGGCAATCACGGACTTGCCCACTGCCGTACGTCTGGCCTCCAACAGGGTCAGTCGCGCAAGTCCCGCCATGGCGCGCGGACCCGACAGCATCATTGCACCTGCCATGCCAGCATTAGCTGGTCCGCCACGGCCCCCCAGGAAACCCACGATACGAGATCGTCGAAGCGTCCCGCGGCAGCCGCGGTACCGGCGGGGTCGCGCATGATAAAGGTGCGCGGCACAGCCGGCGCGCCCAACTGGCCGTAATTTTGCTTCTCATCGGCGGAGTTGCCGAGGGCGTCATTGCCGGTGGCTCCCTGCGACCAGATCACCGCGGCCACATTCAAGGCCAGCGCGTTGGCATTGCCGCCGCAGCGATTGCCGGCGGCAACGATGCCGGCCGACGAACGGCATACGAACAAACCATTGTTGGCGGCGAGCGCTGTGCCAACGGTGGCGCGCGCCGCTCCGCCAAGCGATGCGGTGGTGAGCGCATAGGGCGAAGCTGTGCCGACCAGCAGCGCCACGGAGTAACGGATCGCACGTGGGTAATCGAGCACTCCGGCATCGTCGTGCGTGCTGCCATCCGCCCAACCGTCATTGAGCAGCCCATTGGCGTCGAGATTCGGCAAACCGAGCGAGACCGCCGGAAGAAAGCCGGCTGCCGCCGTGCATTGACCGATGCCGGTCATCGACTCCTGACCATTGCTGCCGACGACGGCGGGGCAGGGAAGCCGGCCGTTGGCGATCACGAAGGAAATGATCGCGTCATTGGCCTGCTGCAATGCCGTGCGGGTATCCGTCAGTTGACGCTGCTGCACTTGCTGCGACAGGGCCAGCGCGAATCCCGTGAGCACCAGACCCAAGATGACCATGGAAATGGCCAGCTCGACCAACGTGAATCCCCGGGTGTGTTTCATGCTCATGGTATCCCGTACATACGATCGTCGTAGTTGGCGGTGAGAGGAGTCCCCGCGGCATCGAACGGCGGCCCGGCCAGGTTGCTGGCGCTGTCGAGAAAATCCGCCAACGAGCCGCTTCCCAGCGGCGCCTGCGGCGCGCCCTTTGACGCGGCATATGGCGCAATTTGTATCGCTCGGCCGGGGCTGAACAGAACCGCGTTGTAGCGCTGCGCGGCGCCGCCGAGCCGTAAGCCCGGCGCGAGGCAGCGCGGCGTGGCCGCTCCAGCGGTGCAGCCCGGATCGACAGCGTAGATGAAGTAAGACCCCCAGCCCGCGGCGCTGAGCCAGGCTGGATAATTCAAAGCACCGCCGCAGCTCAAGGCCTGCGGCAGCAAACCGAGGCGCGAATGCAGCGCGCAACTCGATGCCAGCGGCGTCGAGGGATAGTCGCCTGAATAGGGCAGGTAGCCGTTGCTTACGCGAAAGGTGCTCAACGTGTTGAGGACGGCGAGCCGCGCGCGTTGCTCCATCGCCTCGAAATACTCGCCGGCCGTGATATAGATCAAATGATCGTTGAATTGAAACGGCGTCGAATAGTAGGCCGGCGGCGGGCTCAAGCTCGTGCTCGCGGGCGCGTCGATGAAGGTCCAGTTCAAACCGCTGGCGACCGTATAGGCGGCATTGCTATAGGCCCCGGGCACGCAGGGCGCGGGACAACCGGCCGCCACCGTCAATCCTTCGAGGTAGGCCGCAGGAGCATGATCGATGGGTGCGCTGCGGGTTTGTCCATTCTGCACGGGCGGTCCCGGGAGGATCAGCACGATGGCGACTTCCGCCGACAGCAAATTACCGCGAGCGTCGACCACGCGCAGCCAGGGAAACGGCACTGTCGTACCGCAGCCGCCGGTATAGGCACTGCTCAGCATGAGCGGATTCAAATTTGCGAGGCAGGCCGCCCCGACGACGAGATTGGCCGACATGAATATCCACGGCACTTCACCCAATTGGTCATCCGGCGTGCTGGGCCCTGGCAGTCCAAAGCTGAGCCAGGGGAAGCGGCCGAAGCAGCGCACATTGAGCGGCGTTGCAAAGGAATTAGGATCGATGAGCGCCTGGCCTGGGGCCCAGGTTCGCGTCGCACATCCCGGTTTGCTCAAGCCGTCGAAGCCGCTCCCGGCGAGCACCGGCAAGTCGGGCGTGAGCGAAATCTGTCCCAATCGACGGCCCGGCACCGTATCCGCCCCCGGGTTCGCAGCATGGGCCAGGATGGCCGCCTTCGCGTCCATGAGCGTTTGATAACCGCGGCCGCCGGCTGCGTTATGCACTTGCCACAGCGTCAATCGCGGCGCGAGCACGATGGTCAGGATCACGATCATGGTCAGAATCAACAACAGCGCCGCTGCGCCTTGCTGAGGGTGCGGTCCGGGTGTGCGTGCTGCGCGCGGCGGCATGTGTGGGCGCTCCGACTTAGCGCCGCGCCACGGAACCGGCGGGAAGCAAGTCTTCGATCGCTCCGCTCGCTGGGTCTATCGCCTGTCCGGGTCGCACCAGACGAGGCGCGCGCTGATCATCGCGCAGCCATACACTGCCCGCGCGGTCCGTCCAGGCCGATTTGAATTTGGCCGAGTTCTCGATCGCCGTGCCGTTGACCCACACCGCGCGGCCTTGCGCACTCGAGCTTATCGCGCCGTTGATCTCCAAGCGGTTGGCGCGAGCAGCGCGGGCGGTGCCCGGCACGTCCGTTGCCGGCGTTTTCTCCGCGTAGCGACGACGCCGTTCGGCCGGCGAGAAAAAAATCCTGCCGATGCGGACTTTGCCGCTCCCAGGCAGTGTGCCCGGCTGCGCAGCGTTGGGCGAAGACGCATCAGCCGGCGGGGCCGCGCCGCATACGGCCGGCGATAGCACCACCAGCAGTGCAAGCCACGGCCAAGGCCCACGCGCGTGACGGCAGGGGCGAGCTTTCGCGGTCATGGCTTAGGTTCCGGAGCGTTGGCAAGCGCGGCGTCAGTGGGCGCGAATTCATACCAGATCACGTTGCACCGCACTGCAAGCGGCTCCATGCGGAGGCCCGACTCGCGATCGCGGCTCAGCGTGCAGCCTTCCGCGGCACTCGTGCCCGGCAGCCGGGTTTCGATCGATTTCATGAGTTCGACGAACGCATCTTCGTCGTCGACCTGGGCGGTAAATTCGAGCGGATGCGAAATGATTCGAAACGCGCTGAGCCCGGCGTTTTCCGCTCCCGTGTACGGAGTATCTTTGCCGATCACATAACCACCGACGGCGCCGTCTTGCGGCCCGCGAATAGCGGCCTCAAACCAGTCGCCCGCGGCAGCGCGGTCGAACCGCTGCATCGATCCTTCGCGGACCAATCGGTTGTAAGCGGCTAGATACTTTTCCGTAAGCGCGCGGCGCTCGTTGGCCCGATCGACGTGCGCCCTGGCGATGCGAATGTGCTGTGCGGCGAGGTCGTCGCGGTGTTCTGCCGCGCTACGGCGGGCGCGCATGACTCCTATCAGCAAGATGCAGACGATCAACGCAGCGACGCAATACTTGATTGTGGCGGCCAGCGCGGCGGCGGTGTAGCGCGAGGAATTCATGATGTTCACGGCTTCGCACCGACGGCAACCGCTGCGGTCACGCTGAATTGCGGCTGCGCCGCGGCGCCATCATTGGGTTTGCTGGTCAAGCTCCCTTCCGGAGTCACGTCGAAGGGCAGCTTCTCGACGTTTCCCGCGCCGCCGAGTTGCCGGCCGATTGCCGCCGCCAGAGCCGCAACTGCGGCGTTCGATTCGGCTTTATGCAGATGCGCGTGAATGTGCCCACCGACCCGCACCAGGATGGATCCAGGCGGCGCCGGCGCAGCGCCTGCAGCCGCGGAATAATACGACCATTCCAATAGATCAATGTCGAGATCGGGAAACGGCGCCAGCGCCGCCGCTATGGCCTGCAACAGACCTGCGGCGTCGATATTGCGCATCAGCAAGCGATCGCGCGTTTGCACCGTGGCGCGCAACTGCTCGGCGTCGAGATCCGCCGTGGGAGTCATCCGCTCGCTGTCTTTGGCCGTGGCGTCAAGGTGTGCGGCAATCATTTCTCCGGTGCTGGCATGCGCGGCGCTTTCCCGGGTGGCGGCTTCGGTGAATGCCACGTAGCCCACGCTCGCGAGCGCGATTGCAGCCGTGGCGCCGAGAGTCGCGATGCGGTAGGTGGCGCGACGGCCGGCATCTTGCAGCGGCAATCCGGCGGCGCAGCCCAATCCGTGCGAGCGCAGGGCGGCGCGATTGAAGAGCAGCCACGCCGAGTTGGCGGCGTCCAGCAGCTTGGCAGGACCGAGCGGCTTCAGGTCGCGAGGACGGGTCTGCGTCGGCTGAACAATCAGCGGATTGTCCGACGGCACGTTGAGAACGCCCGACGATGGTTCGGCGTCGATGACGGAAATGTGCAGTGCGCGGTGACGGCCATCCACACCCCACAACCGCGTCATGGTCAGATATTGCAGCGTCTTCTCGATTTCCTGCGCGACCTGCGAATCGGCAGAATTCGAATGAACGCAAAGCCGGGAGAATCGCAGGCCGGACGGCGACACGAACGCATGCCGATACCCTGCCGCGGTGCGCATCACCACCAGCGCATCCGCTCCGGAAGGAATATTCAAGTCACGGATCAGCGCCGGCATGAGCGCTCCAAGGCTGTACAGTCCGCGGACGTTCAACGCGCGCCGCTGCAACGCACCGAGCCAGGGCGCCAGGGTTTCCGGGTTGATGAGAGCGTACAGAATGCGCGTTGTGGTGCGCGACCGGCGCCGCGCCAGATTGCGTATCAAGGAGTATGGCCGGGCCCGGTGCGGCACCACGGCTCGATAGTCCGTCGATCGGTAGCGCTGCTCCAATTTGCGGTTCAACAGCAGCTTGAGGTCGCGGCGCGACACTTGAGGCACGGTCTCCGCTTGGTACGCTTCGGCCTGCGTATCCGTGATCACGAAGTACCGGTCATGCGGATAGCGGTCCAGGTGCGACTCGAAATGCCGCAGGCTCGCGGCAAGCGAGTCGCTATCCAATGCGGCATTGCGCGGCGTCGACATCTCCGCCACGATCTCAAGACCGCCGGAGTCGCGATAACATGCAACCGACGCGCCGGTGATGTAGATGTATTGGTCGCAGCTCTTCATATCTTCAGCTTCGAGATCGTGTCGTACAGCGGCCCCAGCATCGAGAGAATGAGCCACCCAAGTATGGATCCCATGAATACCGTAAGAACCGGTTCGACCAGCGCCTGCACGCTTTTGATGGAATCGGCGATTTCTCGATCGTAGAAATAGCTCACGTTGGCGAGCGATTTATCGAGTTCACCGGTTGACTCGCCGATGCGCAACATGCGGACCACCAGTTTTGGGAACAGGTTCGCGGCTTCGAAAGACTCGGCAATGGTCAGACCGTCTGCGATCTTCGCCTGGGACGCGATGACAGCCCGGTAAATCATGCGGTTGCCCGCCGCGCCGGCAGACAACTCCAAGGCGGTGAGCACGGGAATGCTGGATGCGTACAACAGCCCCAAGGTGGAGGAAAAACGCGCCAGCGAAATTTTTTGCAGTGTCGGTCCTATCAGAGGAAGACGCAGCTTGAGGCCATCGAAATCCGCGCGCAGGCCTTCGGACGCAAAGCGCAGCAGCAGACCTAGGCTCACGCCAATGGCGGCGGGCACCGCCAGCAGCACCCACCAATGGTTGACCAGAAAGTTGGAGATGGCGAGCAGGATCTTGGTTTGCAGCGGTAGATGGCCGCCGGTCATGGAGCGAATGAAGCCGGAAAGCTGCGGCACCAGGTAGATCATGAGAAACAGAAACACTGCGATGATCACGGTCATGCCGAAAGCCGGATAGATCAGCAGTTTCTTGAAGCTGGAGCGCAGCTCGTCGCGCCATTTCAGAGAATCGGCGAGCCTGCGAAAGGTCTCGGGGATGTTGCCGGATTGCTCGCCGGCGCGAACCAGCGCGATGAAGGTCCGATCGAACACCTTGGGGTAGGCGGCAAGCGCATCCGCGAGTCCCGTGCCCGACTGGATTGCCGCGACGACGGCGCCCAGAATGACGCGAAACCTCGGGTGTTCAACATCATCGATTAAATCCTGCAGTCCATCGAGAAGCGATATTCCGGCGCGGGTCACCTGCGAGAGGTGCAGACAGAACGTGATGAGATCCTTCGCAGTGGGGCCCGTGCCCCAACCGCTCGGCACCGCTATCGGTCTGACCTGAGCCTCGATCAAATCCAGCCGAACCTGTGCCAGGCGCGCCTCGAGGTCAGGCAGGTTGAGCGCTTCGGTCTGGCCGCTGCGTATCTGGCCCGACTCGCTTACCGCTCTGTAGCGATAGATGGTCATACGGAGTTCAACGCGCCTCGAGCGAGGTAAGATCGATGGTGCGCGCGATCTCGCTCAAGGTCGTGGTCCCGTCCAGTACTCTGCGAATCGCGTCCTGAGCCAGAGTTCGCGCACCCTTCTGGGTTGCGACGCTGCGCAGTTCCCGCAGTGTGGCTCTGCGCGCCACCAGTTCGTCCAAATCCGCATCGAATCGCACCACCTCCATGAGTGCGATGCGCCCGAAGTAGCCCTGCTGTTCGCAGGCCTCGCAGCCCGCTGCATCGAACAACGGTTGCGGATCGTCGGCGTTGAGTCCCAGCAGGCGCGCCTCTGCTGGATTCGGCTGATAGGGCCGTTTACAACTGCTGCACAGACGCCGCACCAAGCGCTGGCCAATCACGCCTACCATGTTGCCGGCAAGAATTTCCGGATTCAGGCCAAGATCCTGCAGCCGCGCCATCGCGCCCAGCGCGGAGTTCGTGTGCAGTGTGCTGAATACCTGGTGCCCGGTCATCGCGGCCCGCAATGCCATCGAGGCCGTATCGGAGTCGCGGACCTCGCCCACCAGAATGATGTCCGGATCCTGGCGCATCATCGAACGAATGCCGGATGCGAAATCGATTTTCAGTCCCTCCGCCAGACTCGTCTGCCGGATCATCGGCATCGGGTATTCCACCGGATCTTCCAGGGTCATGATGTTGACCCCTTCGCTGTTGAGCGCCTTGAGAATGGAATACAGCGTGGTGGTCTTGCCGCTGCCGGTGGGCCCGGTGACCAGCAAAATGCCGTCGGGGCGCCTGATCATCAGCTGCAATGCTTCGAATTGATCCGGCGCCAGGCCCAATGCGTCCAGGGCGACCAGGCTTTGTACTTTGTCGAGAATGCGCAGCACCACGTTTTCGCCGTAAGTGGTTGGCTGTGCAGCGACGCGGAAGTCGATATAGCGGCCCTGCAAGTGCAGGCTGATGCGTCCGTCCTGGGGTGCCCGGGATTCCGCAATATTCATGCCCGACAGTACTTTTATGCGCACCAGCATCGCCGACCAATACTTGAAGTGCAGCGCACGGATTTGCCGCAGCACGCCGTCGATACGGTAGCGAATGCGCACGAAACCCTGCTCGGGCTCGAAGTGAATATCGCTGGCGCGGCGCGACACGGCGTCGCCGACGATCGCATCGATCAGCCGGATGATCGGCTGGGTATAGCCGCCATCGGCGGTGGTGATGCTCGAGTAGTCGACCTCGCCGGTTTCGATTTCATTCAGGATGCCGTCGATCGACAATTCATGGCCGTAGAATCGATCGATCGCCCGTGTCACCTCGGCTTCCGAGGAGATGCGCGCCTCGGTGGTGAATTCGCCGTGCAGCATCTCGTTGAGTTGATCGAGAACTACGACGTTGTTCGGATTCCCGACCGCCACGGTGAGGACCCGCCGGATTCGATCGAGCGCCACCGGCAGCACACTGAAGCGGGTCGCGAAACTCTTGGGTACCAGGGCGAGCGCCGCGGGATCGGCGACGACCCGGGAAACATCGATATCGCTTTGCCCGAGATTCTCCGACAACGCTTCGCGCAGCGTCGCTTCACTGACGAAGCCGAGCCGAACCAGGGTTCTGCCCAGGGGTTCGCCGTTGCGCTTTTGTTCGAGCAGCGCGATTCTGAGCTGGTCTTCGCTCAGGATGCCGCGCTCGCGCAGAATTTTCCCGAGCTGGCGGCGCGGTGCGGCCGCGGCTTTTGCCGGCGTGGGTTTCACGGCGTCGCCCCTTGGGGCGGCGGCGGCTGCGGCGGTCTTGGCGCTCACGGCGCTGCCCGGGGTGTCGCCGGCTGCACCTCGATACGCGCCTGCAACTGGCTGATGCGCGCCTCGATCGCGCGCACGTCGATTTGCGCCGGCCGCAGCTTCGCGAACGCGAGCGCTTGCGCGTAGTAGGTGAGCGCGGCGGCGGCACTGTGGTTTTGATCGAGGCTGGCCGCGAGGTTGAAGGCCAGGTTGGCGTCGCCGGGATCCATGGCGAGCGCCGTGAAATATTCCTGAGCGGCATCGGCCCAGCGCGCGTCGGCGGCATACACCCCAGCCAGCGCGGCATGCAATGCCGGCCGCCGCTCGTTGTCCGCGGCGATCATGACTTTCAGGCGGCTTTCGTTTGCCTCGGTTGCCGTCGGGTCGTGATTCAAAATCGTCAGCGCGGCGGTGGCGTCCTGGTTCCCGGGTTCGAGCCTGAGCACTTTCGCGTACGCCGCCGCCGCCAGCGTCGAGTTGCCGGCGCGCGCAGCCGCGCTCGCAGTTCCCAACAGGGCGTCCACGTTATTGGGGTCAAGATCCAGCGCGGAACTATATTCGCGCTGTGCAATTGCAATACTGCCGGATGCCAGCGCCCGGTAGCCGGTCTCAATGTGTTTATCGATCGACGCGACGCCTGCCGACGGGGTCACCGAAAACGACCGTAGCGGCGGCACGGACGGGTTTGGCGCGGCGGCGCCCACCTCGGTCGCGGGTGTAACCGGTCGGGCGCGTATTGCGGTCGGCCGCACCGCGTCCTCGTGCAGGTCGATTTCCGGAGCGCCGCCCACACCGGAAAATTGACTCGCCGGTCGGGTAGGTACTTGAACCGCACCGGGGTTCGCGCTTATCGCCGGCTGGCCGGTGGCGGCCGGCGGGCTTTCCGCCGCTTCGGGATAGCTGATCTGATTCGAATTTTTATGCAGCAGCGATTTGCCGACCATGACGAGGATGACCACCGCGACCGCTGCGGCAAGCATTGCCGCATACCTGCGCGCGGGCGACGCCGCGAGCGGCGCCGCGGCAGACAGCGCCGGCGGCAGGGACGGCAGTGCTGCGGCGGTGTGCCCAATCGGGGGATTGCGCGAGGCAGCGGCTTCGCGCGGCACCTCGGCGACATCCGGCGCATCAGCGGTGTGCATGGCGGACACGTCCGAGGCGCTGGCCTCGAGCGCCAGGACGCTGCTCGCTGCCATTTTCGCGGTGAGAATCTTCAGAGTCTCGCGGCCGTCGAGCGCCTCCTCATTGGGTTCGGCGGATGATGGCGCGCCTGATTCCCTGGTTCTCAGCGCGTCGAGCAGCAGGCTCATGGCATCGAGCTCATCGGCGTGCCGATGCTGGGCGGCTTGCCACTGACGAGGCCGCTGGGTACATCGTCGCGCTCCGCAATGCCTTTGTAGTCATGAAAGTCGCCGTCCAAGCTGGCATCGCGGATCACGACAGGACGCAGGAAGATGACGAGTTCGCTCTTGGTGTGTGTGTCGTTCCTGTACTTGAACAGATTGCCGAGCCAGGGAATGCGTCCCACGAACGGAACTTCATCGCTCGATTTATTGATGACGTCCTGCATGAGGCCGCCCATCACGGCGATATCGCCGCTTCTTACGCGCAGCAGGGATTCGATTTCGCGGGTCTGAATTTCAGGAATCTGGCTGACGACGTTGGCCTGGGCCAATGCCGGATTGGGATCATTGACGTAATCCAGGATGCGGGAAATCGTCGGCCGCACATCCATGCTGACCATGCCGGTTTCGTCGATCGAGGGCGTGACGCTCATGACGAAGCCGACCGGCACGGTGGCGGGTGTCGAGGTGTAGGTCACGACCGGCTGGGTACCGACGGTGGTTCCTGGTGTGACCTGCACATTGATGGTGAAATAAATGCGGTTGTCGACCACCTTGAGAAATGCGGTTTGATTGTTGAGCACGCTGAGTTTGGGGCTCGACAACACCTTGACGGTGCCGAATGATTCGAGCAGCGACACGGCAGCCGACACATTGCCCAGGAAACTTCCCGGTGCGCTCACGTATTGCAGTACCAGCATACTGGGATTGGGCAGGGGCGTAGTGCTGGGCGGATAGGTGATGCCGCCGGGGCCGCTGCTCGGAACGCTGCCGCCAGGCAGGGGAGCCGGGCCCATGGGTTGCTGGGTGGCCTTGAAGCTGCCCGAGTTGAGCTTCTGCCAGTTGATGCCCTGCTGGTACTGATCCGAGAGTTGTACCTCGGCAACCGTGGCCTCGATCAACACCTGGCGGTGGGCCGAACGCAGCATCATGTCCAGGTACTGTTGTACGCGCTCGTGCTGGCGCCCGGTGGCGCGAACCACCAGCAGACCGGTTTCCGCATTGGCGACAACGAAGCTCGCGTCGGGCGAGGCCGCCGCCGGACTTGCGGCCGAAAGCTGCGGACCGCCGCCGTTTGTGCCGGCGGTGAGCGGAGTGTTGTCGCCGACCAGTGCCTTCACGTTCTGGGTCAGCGAACGCCAGAATTGGTTGCGCGTATTGCTGGTCAGCTGCGCGGTCGAATTGTTGTTGGTGGTATCGCCGCCGCCGCCGCCACCCGAACTGCCGCTGGCGCCGCCGGCCCCAATCGTTACCTGGCCATTGGAGCCTGCCTGTATCTGCGTCGAGATATTGCTCGCCGATTTCGATTCGCGCTCGATGTTGACGTAGTCGATCTTGTACTGGCGATCGTACGGTGTATCGGCTTTGACGACGATGCTCGAATCCTTGAATTCGTAGCGCATGGCGACCTGCTCGGCAATTCGACTGAGGATCTGCGGCAGGGTCTGATCGACCGCGATGAGGGTGACTTGGCCGACTACTTTCGGGCTGATGTCGAGGCTTAAGTGGGCGTCGCGCGCCAAAACAAACAGCACATCGGCCACCGGAACGTCCCGGACCGTCACGTTGAAGGTTTCGCTCTTGCCGCTCTGGCGCGGCGGCGGCGGCATGGGCGGCGCGGCGTTCGGCTGCAGGGCCATACCGGCCGGCTTCTCCGCAGCCACCGCGGCTGCGGGCACACTCCTGGTGTGCGGCGTAGCCGCGCAACTCATGACCATTGTCGCAATCAGTGCGCACGAGATCCCGAGGCCGTATTTCCTCGTGTTTCGCATACGCGACGCGTTTCCATGCTGCCGCTCAATCACAAATCGTCTCCCGTTAATCCATTGCCTGCTATCGGCCAGCGCCGGCGGGACTTGACATAGGGAGAGGGGCGGATCTCGCCGAAAACCGCGATTGCCTCGCAATTCAGCGCCTCATTCAGGCAGTATCGGCTGCAGTGGGCGGTTCCGAAGAGCGGCAATGGCAAACGCTATCGATTTCAATGGGGTCGGCAAACGCTTCGGCAGCCACGCCGCGCTGCGTTCGGTGAGCTTCGCGGTGCCATCCGGCTCGATATTCGGACTCGTTGGATTGAACGGCGCCGGCAAGACCACGCTCATCAAAAGTTTGATGGACTTCTCGTTTCCGGACTCCGGCGAGGTACTGATCTTTGCGCAGCCTGCGACCGAAGCAATGTCGCGCGGCGCGGTCGCTTATCTTTCGGAGCGCTTCGTCCCCCCCGCCTATCTCACCGGTCTCGAATACCTGCAAATGATGTCGCGGCTCTACGGAGTGGCCGGCGACGATCAGCGCATTGAAGCAGCGGCGGCCGCCATCGACCTCGATGTGAAGTACCTCACGAAACGCGTCGGTTCCTATTCCAAGGGTTCCGGACAGAAGCTCGGCATAGCGGCGGTGCTGTTGTCGGAACAGCGGCTGCTGGTGCTCGACGAACCGATGAGCGGCCTCGATCCGCGCGCTCGAGCCTGCCTCAAGGTGCAGATCAAGGCCGCACAGCGGCGCGGTGCGACAGTTCTCTTCAGTTCGCACTCCCTGGCCGACATCGATGAGCTGTGCGATTCGTTTGCCGTGTTGCACGAGGGCGCCATCAGATTCCTGGGCGCCGCCGCGGACTTAAGATCGCGCACCGGCGAAGCCGCTCTGGACGCCGCGTTTCTGAAGATCATCGAGGAACCAGGGCCCTGACGATCGCGCGCGGGCGGCATTCCTTCGCGCTAAACGACCCTTGAAAATCGCTGCACCGCGCGGCTGCGGGCTTTGGCTGCTTCCTGTTCGCGGTTCTTTGCCGGGGCGGTCGTTTGCAGGGACCGAAGCAGCGTGCGCGCAGCGGCTTCTATTTCATCGACAGCGAGGAGAAACGCCGGCTCATTTGATTTCGACGGGCTGTGGAATCCGCTGACCTTGCGCACGAACTGCAGCGCGGCGGCACGAATTTCATCGTCGCTGACGGGTGGTTCGAAGTTGAACAGGGTCTTGATGCTTCTACACATGTGCTTTCCTGGTGAGCGCCGGTCTCTTTAATATATCCCCGCCGGCTTAGTAAGCGCAGGTGCCGCTGACCTTGATCGGTGCACCCTTAAAAATCAAGGACATATGGCCGGACCGGCATCGCGAAAGACTTTGGGGGGAGTGACCCCCAGGCGCGCCGCCGGCAATTGTTTCAGGGTGCAAAATTTGAAGTGATGCGATAAAAGGGCCCCACACTTCAGGACATTCTCTCCATGGACGAACTCAAGCGCAGCACTCCGCTTCGAAATCGCAAAGGCGCGCCGACCAATGGTCCGCCATCATTTGATCCGCTGCGTTTCGTGGCGAAGCTTGAGGCCGCAAAATCCCGCGAGGCATTGATTGCGGAGCTCGCTTATTTTCGCGCGCAGGGCCGCGGTTTCGAGCCGGGCCACGAAGTCGAGGATTGGCTGGCGGCCGAGGCAGAAATCGAAAAGCGCAACCTATCGAAGCTTGAGCGCTGATCTTGCCGCGCTGGCACTCGCCGAACGGAACACTTAATCTGTTCGCCGATACTCACATCCCAAGGATAGTCTTTGTATCTGCCTGCGCAATTCAATGAAACCCGCACCGACGTGCTGCATGCACTCATGCGTGCCCGGCCGCTCGCCACTCTCGTAACTTCGTCCGAGTCCGGACTCGTCGCCAACCATGTGCCGCTGCAGACGCTGGCGGAGCCGGCACCGCTCGGCTCGTTACGCGGTCATATAGCTCGCGCCAACCCTTTGTGGCGCGAGCATACCCAAGGCAGCGAAGCGCTGGCGGTCTTTCAAGGACCGGACGCTTACATCTCGCCGTCGCTATATCCTTCCAAGATGCAAAGCGGCGAGGTGGTTCCGACCTGGGATTACGCGGTGGTGCATGCGCACGGAACACTGCGGTTCATCGATGACATCGCGTGGCTGCATAGCTTCGTGGCCGGTTTGACCGCGACACATGAGTCATCGCTTCCCAAGCCCTGGAAAATCGGCGACGCGCCCAGGGAATACATCGAGAAAATGTTGCGCATGATTGTCGGATTCGAATTCTCGATCTTGAGATTGACCGGCAAGTGGAAGGTGAGTCAGAACCGGCCTGCAGCCGACCAGCTGGGTGTGGTGCAGGGCTTGCAGAGCTCGGGCGATGCGGATGCGCGCGAAATCGCGGCCATGCTCGCTGCCCGCAGCCGCTAGTCCGCCATCGGCCTACCGCCCGATGAAATGGTCCGTACTCGATCAGTCCCCCTCGTCCGCGGGCAGCACCCAGGGCGCTGCGATCCGCGAATCGATCGCGCTGGCGCAACTTTGCGATGAATTGGGCTACGAGCGCTACTGGGTGTCGGAGCATCACAACAGCGCCAGCATCGTGGGCACGGCGCCGGAGATTCTAATCGCGGCAATCGCCGCCACCACGCGGCGCATTCGCGTCGGCAGCGCCGGCGTGATGCTGCCCCACTACTCTGCTCTCAAGGTGGCGGAGCAATTTCGGGTGATCGAGGCCATCGCGCCAGGGCGTATTGACCTGGGCGTGGGCCGGGCTCCGGGATCCGACGCCTTGACCGCACATGCTCTGAACCCGCATGCGAATGCCGCGGAGGAATTCCCCCGGCAGGTGCAGGAACTGCAGCATTGGGTATCGGGAATTGAACTGCCTGCAGGCCATCCTTACCGCAGCATCATGGCGCTGCCGACCGGTGCCACCAGTCCGCAATTGTGGATTTTGGGAAGCTCGGCATACGGCGCACAGCTGGCGGCGCATTTTGGCTTGCCCTATGCGTTCGCTTACTTCTTCAGCGAAGGCGCGGGCGTCGAGGAAGCGCTCGCTCTGTATCGCCGAAACTACCGGCCGAGCGAGCGCTACCCCAGTCCGCGCGCGACCATTTGCGTTTGGGCATTGGCTGCGGACACGCAGAGCGAAGCGCAGCGGCTGTTGATGACCCGGGAGTATTGGCGAGCCGGGTTCGAGAAGGGCCTGCGAATGCCATTGGCCTCGCCCGAAGATGCGGCTGCCCACCCCTATACGGAGGCGGAGCGGGCCATGATCGAAAAGCTGCGGAGCATCGCGATGGTGGGCACAGCTCCCCAAGTCGCAAACCAGCTGCATGCACTGGCAGCAAGACTCGAGCTCGACGAGATCGTGATCAACACCTGGAGCTTCGACCCACAGGCGCGACGGCACTCGTACGCCCTCCTCGCCGCTGCATTCGGCTTAGCGCTACCGGACCGGAAGACGCATGACGGTCATTGAGACCAGTCGCTTGCAGCTGCGTGAACTCGATTTTGGCGATGCCAAGTTCATACTGGAGCTGCTGAACGAGGCCGGCTTCATCCGCTACATCGGCGACAAGGGAGTAAGAACGCTGCAGGACGCGCGCGACTACATTTCAAGTGGTCCGATGGACAGCTATTGCCATAACGGCTTTGGCTTGTATGCGGCGTGCTTTCGCGACGGCACGCCGATCGGGATTTGCGGCTTGGTCAAGCGCGAGGGATTGAGCGAGCCCGACGTCGGATTTGCGTTTCTGGCGCGCCATTGTTCGCAAGGATATGCCGTAGAATCGGCGGGCGCGGTTCTGGATCACGGTGGCCGTGTTCTCAAGATCCCGCGCATAGTCGCCATCACGTCGGCGGAGAATTACAGTTCGATCGCGGTATTGGAGAAAATCGGACTTTCATTCGAACGGATGATACGGCTTGCCGAGAATGGCCCGGAACTCAAACTTTTCGGTCCGGCTTGAGATCGAGCGCCATTCATGAACACCGGATATCGCAGGAGTTAGCCATGCACCCATTTCCACATCACTACGCCGTCAACGCTTCCATTCGTCCCGACGGCGACGTGCCGCTGTCCACCGAGGGCGTACGCGTCATCGAATCCTCGTCGCCGAAGGAATTCGACGGTCCGGGAAATCAATGGTCGCCGGAAGGTCTGCTGACCGCCGCGGTGGCTGACTGCTTTGCCCTGAGCTTTCGGGCCATAGCCGCGGCATCCAAGTACGCCTGGCACAGTCTCGACGTGCGCACCGAAGGCACTTTGGATCGTGTGGACGGCAAGATGCGCTTCACGCGCTTCGACACCCACGCCAAGCTGCAGGTTGCCGCCGGCGCGGACATCGAGCGGGCGAAGCGCTTGCTGGAAAAGTCCGAGGCCACCTGCCTGGTGGCCAATTCCCTCAACAGCGAACGGCACCTGACACTGGAAGTTGCGGTCGGCCAGAAAACTTAGGGGCCCAATTTGCAG
>Ga0210388_10001939_pt1 | contig 16192 bp, 8 predicted proteins | sample IncBWC19OmetaG_FD_155485 | JGI IMG/M metagenome (GOLD analysis project Ga0210388, IMG submission 155485) | Forest soil microbial communities from Barre Woods Harvard Forest LTER site, Petersham, Massachusetts, United States - Inc-BW-C-19-O ...
TCTCAGGTTCGTAATCGCGCAATGTCTGAGATCGTGAAACTTAAAATTCTCAATCTCAGCGTTGCGGCACGCCCTTCTAAAAGCGGTCTTCACACTCTCCATACTGTGACCGCGCCAAGTGAAAACACAGGGATTGACCAGCCGTTTTTCCCTATCCGTTAAATCAGAATACGGCTTGCCCAGTTCCCCATTTGGATATTTTTCAATATCAAAACAGGGTAACGTCTGGGGAATCTGCTTCAGGAGTTCTTGCATCTCCTCCATCAGCGGTATTTCCCGTCGTTCCTGCGTCTTGGTGTCCTCCGCTTCGAGGACAATTACCCCATTCTTGAAGTCCACCTGATCCCAACGCAACTTCAAGATTTCACCGCACCGCATGGCCGTTAAATAAGCCAGCCGCACGATGGGCTTCAAATGCCCCGAACAGTTTTCCAAGAGTTTTTGATACTCTTCCGGGTCTAACGTCCGGTTCCTAAAAAAGGGTTTGAATTTCTTCACCCCCTGAATCGGGTCCCATTCGATCATCCGGTTCAAAACCGCCCGATGCATCAGGGCTTTCAAAATGGCGATATCCAGATTCAGCGTCGCGTCCGACACCACTTTATCGGGTCTATTCCGATGGCCCTTTTCCCTTCGGCGGACCAAATAAGCTTCCACCAAATCCGAACTAAAACTATCCAAGGGACGATCTCCAAAAAATTCCTTGAACCATTTCATCCGGTAGGTATCCCGGAGGTAGCTTTTCTTTCTGGCCTTTGAATAAGCCAAATAGGAATCCACCGCCGCGAAAAACCCAATCTTCGGCTTATCCGGAGCCAAATACTTCTGCTCCGCCATATCCCCCATGTTCTGGGCCAATATCTTCTTGGCTTGCGACAAAGGAATCTGTCCCAACCGAACCCTTTTTCTTTTCTTCAGTCCCTTTTCCTGGACAAAATAATCCAGAAAATAACCCGCCTCATCCTTTCTAAGATGTTGCGGTAATCCATGAACATTAGGCTTAGCCATACTTCCCCCTAATGTCCCCAGCGAAAACATTCTAGCAGGGGAACATTGCTTTTGCGAAAGCTATCAAAACCGTGGTTTCCAAAAAACGATATTTTCAGATGGATAAGGGAATAAAAAAACGTGCTTATCTACCCGTATTATTTGAAATGGATTTTGACGATGTATTGGCGAATTTGACTTGTTGCGAGAGGTATGACTGAGTAACAGATTGCCAGCACACTCTTTCGTATTTATGAATACGGTCTGATAGATCAGAGTGCGCTGACTCTGATTAAAGCAAAGGAAGATTTTAAAATATTAAGTGTTTTTTTGTTGGGTTAGTTTCAAAATAAAGAAATCTGCTCAGTAGTGAGTGCCTTACTCTTAATTTCCGGTTCCGGGACTTTTTTTACCACTGGTCTATTTTTGACAATCGAATCGATCAAAACACATTTTTCCAATATTTCCTTTGCCACCACTTTATCTAAAATCGGATCATCTTCTCCTTCGTGAGACGCTTGGTTAAAATACTTCCAGTTTTCCTTTTTCAAAAGAAAATCGAAATATTGTGAAACTTCCGAAAATTTCTCAATTTTCTCTTTTGTAATCAAAGAGTTAAGTTTTGTAATAAGATCATTTAACTCTGGTTTTGCTTTAGGCGCACTAATGCCCACAGAAACCCTTTGGTTTTTTGATAATTTTCTCCAAAGTTCATACGCAATATTTTCCAACGCAAGTCTTCCGGTTTTTAAAGATTCTTTTATTTTCCCATTTGAATATTCATTAAATGCTTTTTGCAAATGATTTTTCGTATCCTGATCGATATTAATTTTTCTACTAGTTTCATCCATATTGAAATTGTACATTTGTACTAATTCTTCCGTTTTCTCTTTTGGCACTTTCGAAGCAAGTCTGATTGCGAAATCATCGTCGTGGGTAGTGATGATAAGTTGCTTATCGAAAAGCGGTTCATAATTGAACAATAAATCTTTAATTCCTGTGCGATGTTCCGTATCAATCGCATTTACCACATCATCAAAAATTAGTACTGGGCATTCTTCATTAATATTTTTAGACAATAGAATTGCCAAACCCAAACAACGCAAGTGACCTTCACTCAAAACACAAAGAGCATCTAGGTTTTTACTTTTATCGCCAGAAAAGGTGATCTGTATTATGTCGCCAGTAGATTTTGGTAATATTATCGAATCTGCTTTTTCGTAATCTTTGTCGAAATGATTTATTAAATTAAAAATCGTACACGTCAATTCGCTTAATTCGCCTACATAGTTAATAGGTAGTTTGTCTTTATAAGCAATAAGTGTATCAGTCAATCTTTTATAAGCTGCTTCCCAAAGCTTGTTTTGGCTTATTCTTTCTTTTTCTTTTTGAACTTCAGCTATTAATATCGCGTTGCTCGTCTCGAAATCATTAACCTCTTTTTGCCAGTCCGAAATATGTTTTTCAGTACTCGAAAGGTGGATTTTTTGCTCGTTATAATTATTCTTAACTCCATCAATTTGCCGCAATTCCGATTCAAGATTAGTTCTAGCGTTTAATGTTTTCTGGATTTCAGTATTTTTACTTTCAAAATGGGTTTGTTCCCTTTTAAGCATGTCTTCTTTGCTAGTGAAATAGTCATTAACTTCGGCATACCGTTTCAAAAGATCAGCGGTTCGCTTTATGTCTTTTTCAGTCTTTTCAGTTGAAAAAATCGTCAGAACACTTCTTTCAATTAAGGTAAGTGCCGAATTAAACGAAGCTATGGAGTTTTCTATTCCAGACAGTTTATTAAATAATGAACCGTACAAAGACTCCGCTTTTTTCTCCAAATCAATAACTTCATTTAGTTGATTCAGTTTAAGTTTTGCATTTTTAAAAGGATGAACATGTACTTTGTCCATTAAGGTTTCGCAAAGGGGGCAAGCATTGGGGGATAACGATTCCACGTTTATAGCTGAACTGAAAAAATCTTTAAATTGAAGCTCTGATTTTCTAGATATCAGCTCCTCAAATATCTTCTTGAGATTGTCGTAATCCTCTTGTGAATCTTTAAGTTGATTCTTCATTTCAGTAACAGTGCTGAAATTGATTAATTGTGGCGCAGGTGATCGAAGACTCTCGTTGATTACTTCAGCTTTTGTTTTCTTGCCTTCGGAAGCTTTAATGTAAATTTCTTCAAATTCTTCTGCTGTTTTACAACCCGCATCACTAATGATTTTGGCTTTGTTTGCCTTGTAGGTTTCCAGATTGATTTGTTCCGCTACTACGCTCTGTTTTCTTCCACTAATGGTTGCTGTTTTTTCGGCGAAACTTTTTTCTATCACATTATCTAATCCGAAATATTTATCTACATCTTTGTTAAAATCATTTACAAACTTATTAAATTCTTCCAATCCAAATAGGCTCGCTAGTTGCTTTTCCATGCTCTTGTCGGTGTTGGCAGAAATTCTCGAGAATCGATCAATTCGACTTTTTTCAATGAAACAAAAATTGTACCTAGCGCTAGGCTTAATCTCATCAGTTGTTCCGGTTTTTGTTATGCCTATGAGTTTGGGGTTGCTTTGTACTCCGCTAAAATGATTTTTGATGTATTCATCAGTTTCTATATTTTTATCAAGTGCACCTTGAACAAAACCAAGCATGGAGTATTCCAACGCTTCAAACAAACTAGATTTTCCACTGCCATTGGGGCCGTAAATGAATGTGTATTGTTTATTTAGATTGAATGTTTCTTCACTGGAAAATCCACGAAAATTTTCCAAAACTAGTGATTTTAGCCTTTCAAACTCTACGTTACTTTCTTGCGCTTGAATATCCGGATAGGTTATATCTGTCGGCGTTTTATCACCATGTTGTTCAATCAGGTTGAAAAGGTGTTTGCTTCTCTGTCCACTCTGGGGGCCCTTCTCAAAAATGCTATCGAAATATTTCAGGATTAGATTTATTAGCTTTTTATCTTGATCAGTTTTTGAACTTTTTTCAATCGTCTTAACAAATTCAAGAAATGGTTTATACGCTTTTATATATTTCGGCATTTTTTAGTGCCTTTCGTTTTCACTTAAAAAATAAGTCTTAGCTGATTAAATCAACTTGAACTGGCGATGATAAAACATCTTCAATTTCCTTATCTTTTATTACCGGCATGGATTCATTGATTCTTTTTTGAAGATTGAATGTTCTTGAATGCGCTCTTTGCAGGAGGGTTCCATAGGTCATTGGAACTACTTTTGTCGCCTCTCCATATTTTGAATAGTCCAACCCTTGTTCAAACGCGGAACCCAAAACATATGCATCGATTTTTGTTACAGTAGTTACACCATCTCCTTTACGTAATTCCTTGGCATAATCCCGGGCTTGATCGAGTTCCTTTTGCGTTAATTTAAAGCCACCTTTCTTTAATTCGATAACCAAAACGCGATCAACCCCAGCCACTTCACCACCTGTTGATTCATATGAAAATGTCGAGTAAGTACCCAGCGAACAATCCGGAAGACAAACAAAATCAGGCCTTGTGCCTTTAACAGCTTCTTTGGTTCCACCTAAAAGTTCACGAATAACCGTGGCAAGTTGTCTATTAGAGCGAAATTCAATGGCTTCAAATTCAGGGCCAAACATCCAAAGCCCTTGCTCAAAAAGCGGTTGAAGATCATGAAGTTCATCAGTGCTTTTGCTATCAACTAATGATTCAAGTTGTTTAATTAACTTGAGACGTCTATCCAATTCCCCTAAGACAATGCTCGCTTCCTTAGCTGTCCACTGCTTCATTATTTCGTTCCATGAGTCAATGTCTTCCGGCGAACACTTTTCCAATTGTTGAAGAATTTCCAAACCCGACCTGGACTTTTCCATCGTCCCCATAACTTCGACGACTCTTTGCAAATCTTTCTCCGAAATCGTCGGACACTTTTCTTGGACTTGGTCAATAAACTCTCCAACAATATGACGAGATACAGAAGACAAATTCCCAATTAATTCTCGATTATGGCGTATCGTTTCTGTTTTTTTCTCTTTTCGAGTTGATGCCATTAAACCATTCAGAATACTAATTACGTGCGCATCAACCGCATCACGAACTTTATTAAACTTTGCGCTTGCATTAAACCCCGTCCAATCGGCCTTCACTTCTGGTTTTAATATGTCTGCCGACACAATAAAACTATAGCGTTTTGCTAAATTCGTCCGACCATCCAAATAAGCGCCTTCTCCATCTAAACCACCCCAAGACGGACTACCTACCATTCGTTTGTTTACCCACCAAGCAATACCTTTGAATTTAATCGTTTTGTTGTAAAGCTCAGAATCAAAATAATGAACTTCAATTTCTCCGACATCTTTCACAATCAGTGTCTTGGTGATTAGGTTTTTTAGATCAATTAATGTGACTTTGTGTTTATTCACTTTAACTTCAAAAGATGGATCAACTAAAAATTTAGAACCAATTAATTCAATCACAGATTCTTGAGAAATAAGATTGCGTTCTACTACAACTTCTAATTCGGTGCCATGACCATCTTTTTTGGATATTTCCACCTGCTGACATAGAAAAGGTTCGGAAACCGTACGATTCCTAACAACTCTAAATCGCACCTGTTCGCCATCTTTATAAGTTCGAACGAAATACTCATCTCCAAAACAAAAAGCTGCGTGACGACCTTTTCCATTTCTGCCGAAAGCAATTCGGGAATTTGATCTAACGCCCGGAGGAAACGTGACATCTTCACCTTGTTCTTTTACTCGATTGTAGCTCCATGTTTTCCAGCGACGTTCAAACTCATCTGCTGACATGCCAGTTCCATCGTCAGCAATTTTAAAAACATCTTTGTCCTGGGCGGGCCAAAGAATCTGAACATTTTTAGCACCAGCATCGTAAGCATTAGCAATCAATTCTATAATTGCAACCTTTGGATCATTAACAATATGACCAGCGTGATCGTCTAAAAAGTTATCGCCAAACATAAATGGCAATTCGGGAATTGGTTGGTCTTGCTTCTTCGTCATTTCACTTCTCCTGAGTTAAGCAACTTCCTAAACAAGTGATTGTTTATATGCTTCCTTCACATATTGGAATGTTGCGGAAGCATCTATAGTACTTTCAGGAATCAACAAATACACCCAAGGCTTACCGTTAATAGTCGTCTCATACTCACTAGCGTATTTACACCAAAGTGCGGCAGCTCGCGCCTTATCTTGAACGTCCATATCTGTCATCTCATTCTCAGCCTTTACTTCGCAAACATATTTCGCGGTCTTGGCCTCGACAATGAAATCAGGTCGGTATTGGCTTTCGCCATGTAAATAAATACGAATGTCTTTGTCGTTAGGACGGAACCATTTTTCTACTTCGTTGGAGCTTTCAAGCATGATCGCAAAACGTCGTTCGGGGTCTGAATCAAATTTTTGGTACAAGAAAAGACACTTATTAAACCCAGCAAAAACCATTGATCGAATACGACTGCGATCTGTAACAGTTGCACGAAAATCGAAAGGTTTTTCATCGTCAACCATGGTCATACCTGGACGGCTGCGCATAATGTCCGCAGCCCCATGTACCGTTGCGTCAAATTGAGTTGCCACTTGTTTGAAATGAGCCTGCATTTGACCATGAATCAGGTCAACAAGTGGTGTTTGGTAGTAAGCCAAAACGTTTTTGGTCTCTTTTTCATCTTTCAAATAGCTTCGAAGATGAGCCACTAACTGACCTGCTAGTTTGTAGATTAAGGTTTGATCTTGATCATAATTAATATCATTTTTATCCATCAAACCACGTACTAAATGATCTTCAAGTCTAACTTCGGGATGTGAACCTGCTCCTCCGGCTAAACGTTCCAAGTCATGTGTTCGAAGATGTTGAATAAGAATATTCTCTTCTACAGGTTGATAATGAACCATCGATGAATCGAGATCAAAATCTCGAAATCCACTTACTTCAACATCTTTAGGGATGATACTGACCTTAGGTACAACGATAAAACGATCTAAAAATAATTTAGAAACCTTACTCGCAACTTCAAAAAAATCCGTCTTAGGTTGTTGGACCAATCCCGTTAATTCTATTTGTCCTGCTGGCATTTGCATTTGAACCCATTTGGTGATTTTCTCTTGAGTTTCAGGGTTACGAAGTTCATTAATCCGATGTAAAGGCACTAACTCTTGAATGGCTTCCATTGTTAAATCAGCTGCTTGTCGTTCTTCTTCCGTTATAAAAAGCATCGGTTTCTCATCAACACCTGTCAACATTGGAACAACTTCTTGATGCCAACTGGCACTTATCACATTAGGAGATTCCACTACCTTTTGAATTTTTTCAGAAATGTCTTTTCCGATAATCACACCAGTACGAATAATTGAATCGGCTTTGTTGGATTCATCAATGATTTCTTGATAACGGTCATGTGAAACAATGGTCAGTCGATCAACTGAAGCCACACCTGTACGACGCCCGTAAGGCAAACGCAAACCACGTCCGATACTCTGTTCAACTAATGTCTTTGAATTGGCGGCACGAAGAGGAACGATAGTATATAAATTAGTAACATCCCAACCCTCCTTAAGCATATTGACGTGAATCACAACCTCGATGGGGTTTTCTAAACTTTCCACCGTCAATAACTTTTCAACAATCTCATCCTTCTCTTCTTTTCCTTTACCTGCGCCAGAATGAACAGTAATAATTTTGCCTTTGTAGCGCCCTTCAAAAAAGGCATCACTTTCCATTAATTTCTGTAAGTTTTCAGAGTGTTCAATGTCAGTCGCAACCACCAACATAAACGGCTTTTTGCGTTCAACATCTTTATCCCGGGCGTAAAGGTCTAGCTTAACCTTTGTGTCTTCATGAACTCGAATACCATCTTCTAATTTCAGACGTTCTAATTCCTCTTGGTTATAGTTATCTGCTTTGAAATTTTCGCGAGTGGCTACAGCCGGCTCTTTAACAAACTCATCTTTAATCGCTTCAGATAAAGGGTAACTGTAAATAACATTTTTAAACGCAATTTGGTTAGTCCCTGCTTCAATTTGCGGAGTAGCCGTCAGCTCTAAACCTAAGATAGGTTTTAACTCGTTGATGGCTTTAAGACCAGCCGCTGCACGATAACGATGACTTTCATCCATTAGCAAAACCAAATCAGGCAATGCGCTTAAATATTCGAAATAGCTTTGACCAATATATTCACTTAACCGCTTAATACGTGGTGCATTTCCTCCACGTACTTCACTCGTGATTTTGGCAATGTTAAAAATGTTAATGTGAGGTTCTCCGCTATCCCAAATACGTTGTTGAACACTCGCCTCATTGCGAACGCCTCGCCCTTGTTCATAGTTATCCCCTGTCACTATCTCTGGTGGATAAGTAACAAAGTCGGCAATTCCCGTAAAAACATACTTGGGTGTACCAGGCGTAAAGTCGGCAATCAATTTGTTATAGATAGTTAGGTTAGGTGCCAGCACAAAAAAGTGACGACTCCTGTTAGTGCGATACATATAAGCGATAAATGCACCCATCAAACGGGTCTTGCCCACACCAGTCGCCAAAGCAAAACAAATAGATGGAAACTCACGCTCAAAGTCTTGCACGCTAGGATAAAGAGTTTTAATGTCCTCTAAAATCCGATTAACGTCCTGATCCTTGTGAAATCCAAATTGATCATCAAGATCAGCCAAAATTTGAAGCGAACGTTTTTGTGGCTCCCTGAGTGAAAGTCGTTGACCTATATATCGAATTTGCTGCTCATTTTGGGAATTCACTTATCACTTCTTCTTTTTAATTTTACGTATAGTCTGTGACTCAGAAAACAAATCCACCTGAGAAGTTTCCTTTTTATTGGTTGTTGTCTTACTCGGTTTTGCATCTTCTATTTCTGACCAGTCATCTTCCACTATCGGTAATTCATTAACCGCCAAATTATAGTCGTCATGGTCCCATTCAGCTTTATCCAATACAGCTTTGGGTATTTTCTTTAAAGTTAAATTGCCCCACGGAGTTAAGTCTTTTGGTCTCCATGCCCCACAACAAACCAACAAACTGCGATTTGAGCCAACTTCGTCGCTAAGACGATTTAATTGATCGACAGTCAATGTTTGGGTAGTTACATAAATAAAATCATTTTCCGTGGATTGTCCATGTCGCCAAAATTCACTATCACTCGGTTCATAAGTAAAACCTTCCAACTTACATACAGCTTCGGCAACCATCTCGGCATTAAATTCAGGATTAATAACTTCGTTTCCCCATGTATCCTTTTTTATGAGTGTTGGTGCTACACGATAATATCTAAAACCACCGCCGCCCTTCCAACCAACAACCTCACTTATACCGTTTTGATCACTTCCATCTACAACTTTTTGCAAACGCGGAATAACATGCGTATGAGCGTGTTCACCCATCTCAATCATGATCCAACGACGACCCATTTTGTGAGCAACCGCGCCCGTTGTGCCAGAACCAGCAAAGGAATCCAACACCCAATCTCCGGCGTTAGAAAAATGTTTTAATATGATCCACAATAATTTTTCAGGTTTTTTTCCGCCACGAAAATCCACAGAACCTTCATTTCTACAATTCCCAAAATTGGCGGACAAATCATAAAAATTGACAATGGGAGTTGCCTTTGTAGCGATTCCTTTTTCCAATTCATCTAGACGTTGAAGTGGAATCCCTGAATAAAATTTTCCTTTGGTCGCTTCTGCTTTTCTTGGTCCAGTAAAATATCTATGACCTAACCCATCTTCGCCAATACCATAAACCTTATACAAACACCCTAATCCATCCTCTTCCTTTCTGGGTGCTAAATACTTTCCTAAAAACTCACCCGAGCTCCCCTTTTGTTTTAACAACGAACCAGTTGCCCAAGTTTCTTTCAAACCTTTGAGATTTGGAGCAACCTTAAAAATCTCATATTCATCTTTACTAAACACCTTTACCTTTTTACCGCCTAATTCAAGATCTTTGCCTTTAGACTTTTCTTTAATTACCCATTCAAATTTATCAATCGTATATTCTTGAATATCTTTTTTCGGTTCGCAAAGCTCTCTGTCTTTTGCATAAACAAAACACTGCTCAACAAGTTTTTGATAATCGTTATCTTCGGCTAAAGTTTTATTTCCATATCGAACTTGTATAAAAAAAGTAGTTAGGTAGTTTCTTCTACCAAATATTTCATCGAGTAAAACTTTTAAGTACGGTCCTTCCGAGTCATCTATCTGACAGCAAAAGAACCCATCTGGAGTAAGTAACCGCCTAAGTATCTCAAGCCTATCACGCATTAAACTAAGCCATATTGAGTGTTCACGCCCATCATCGTAAAGTTCAAACGCATTTCCAGTGTTATAAGGTGGATCAATAAAAATGCACTTAATCTTGCCCGCAAACTCATTTTCAAGTGCCTTGAGTGCCAACAAATTGTCCCCAAATATTAGGCGGTTATCAAACTGATCCTTTTCTCGCCGAATTTTCGAATGAAAGGATTTGGTCACGTCTTGAATGAGTACACGAGGTTCTAAGCGAGGACGATCTTCCTTTCCGATCCAAGTTAATTCGAGTTTTGTTTTCCCCATTGTTAAGTGCCTTTTGAAGTATTTCTGTTCATGAAAATCATTACATAATAAATATATTTAAAAACCTCTAAACAATTTTCCATTGAATAACAAATAATTCACTTATCTTCACTTCTCTACTCATACGTTCTTGTAAATCCGCCACTAAGACTTGATGTTTTTCATCCAATTCATCTTGAGCTTTAAATATTTCTGTGCGTTTACGTTTTAATTGAGCTTGAAGGTCTACAATTTGTCTTTGGATAGCAACCTTTTCGGCCAAACTAGGTACTCTGAGACTTTGGCGACGAGACTCTCTGATTTCATTTTCAAGAGATGAAAGTTCATAATCAAGACCTTGTTTTTGGTCCTCGTGCCAACGCTCTAATTTATCCAATTCCGTTTCAAAATAATTACGATTGCGCTCTTCCACCTTTTCTAATAAAAGGTGGCGTTGTTTTTTCAGCTCATCATCCAACATAGAAGGAATCGGCGTTGTCAGCTTTTGAGTCGAATTTAACAAATTGAGCCCCATTAAACGACGACATTGATCAACATCTAACGGTTGACCTTGGTCCGTAATGGCCGCCCAAACCAAGTGTTCTTCATCTTGCAAAGCCTGTACGGTCACTTTAGCTAAGCGCAACCAACCAGACTGCCCTTTTAAAGCTTGAAGCGCCGCAATATTCTGGCCCGAACCGGTCAAATCGAATGTTAATTGAGCGGCAGGTAATTGCAATGATTCCCATTGTTCTAAGAGACGTTGGGCCAAGGGATGACCAACACGGAAAAGATATGTATCTTCAACATTGCGACCTGAGCGATAAGGGCCTTCTGGGATATCTTCGCCCGCAAATGGATTTTTCTTTAACATAAATGACTTACCATTAGGTGTATCAGTAAATTCAGCTACATCCTTTAACGACCAACCAGCTAAATCCCAAAGCCAGCGGCTATAACGATCCCGGCCTTCAATAGCTTGCCCATTGTTTAAACGTAACTTTTCCTGAACTTCGACATCAAAGTTTTCAAGTAATTGCTGACGTGTTTCGTTCAACCGTTCTTGAATGGGTATTTCTAGTTCTGTTCGTAATTGATCAAAACTATCGTCAATCTGTTTGGGTGTACGACAATGCTGGCAAATATCCGCAATACGTTTTTCAAAATCAACGCCACTTTCCAAGGCACTGAGTACCTGGTCACTCGCACCAAAGACACCTTCAAATAATTTAAATTTCTCAGCCAAAAGTTCAAAAACTCTTCTATCTACCGCATTGTCTAAATTTACAAAATTAACTACGACCACATCATGTTTCTGACCATAACGATGACAGCGGCCAATACGTTGTTCAATACGTTGGGGATTCCACGGAAGATCGTAATTCACTACAAGATTGCAAAACTGAAGATTGATACCTTCTGCCGCCGCTTCAGTGGCGATCACAATCTGACCATCTTCTCTAAAATAATCGACTAATGCTTGACGGGTATCTGCCGTTTTCGAACCACTGATACGGGCAGTATTTTCATGTTTAGCCAACCATGCTTGGTATAAAGCTTTGGCCTGCGGGCCACTATTGCTTCCATTGAAAAGTAAAATCTTTCCTTTCCATTGGCTGTTTTCCAACAGACCTAATAAATACTCTTGTGTTCGGGTTGATTCGGTAAAGATGACAGCTTTCTCAGGCGCGCCTAATTCACGGGCTTTATCAAAGCCTTTTGATAAGGCCGTTAATAACGCCTCACCTTTTGAATTACTAGTAATGCTTTCTGCCAATTTTTGAAATTCACGTAACCGAGCCACCTCAACACGCATTTTGACTTTTTCTTCTTCAGTAAAAATATGAACAGGTTTGGCGCCCTCTTCATCGTCTTCAGCTTCACCGTCATCATCTACCCACTCATCACTTTGAGCTTCTCCGCCTTCGTAACCAGGCGTAACTGCATCAATATCAATTTCAGTTGCGGGAGCTGGCGTTAATGCTTGTTCTTCAAGTTTTTCTGCCAATCCGTGCAAAGTACCAGAAATAGCAAAACTGGAACTTGCCAAAAGTTTACGAACGATCATGGTCATTAAAGCGCGTTGGCTTTTTGGTAAAGCAAAAAGGTTGTCTTCTTGTAAGTACTCAGACACTAAATCATAGAGTTGTTGTTCTTCAGGTCTAGGATGGAATCCTTCTGTGATAGATAAGCGATTTGTATAACGGACGTATTCAAGAACTTGACGACGAAGAGTACGTTGACATAAGGGTTTCAATCTTTCCTTCAGCAATCGAAAAGAAGAAGCCGTATTCAAGTTTGAAAATTGTGACTTGAACGATTCTAAAGAACCAAAAGCATGATCATCGACTAGACTAACTAATCCATACAGTTCTAATAAAGAATTTTGCAAAGGCGTTGCCGTAAGCAAAACCTTTGGATGCTGTGCCAAAGCTTCTTTTATGATGTTGGCGATTTTCGCCGTCGGTTTATACACATTACGAAGACGATGAGCTTCGTCTATCACGACTAAATCCCACTTAGTTCCTTTTACAAAAGCAGCTTTGGCTTTCGCGAAATGCAAAGAAGTGATGACGACTTTTTCTTTTTGATCAAACGGATTGAAATTGCCCAAATCCGTTTGGGCATTGAAACTGCCTTTTTCTAAAATAATGGATTTAAGGAAAAATTTTTGTTCCAACTCTTCAGCCCATTGTTTACGAAGACTGGCCGGGCAAATTACGAGTAAACGACGTTTGCGTTCTGCCCATTTTTGAGAAAGCAAAATAGCGGCTTCAATAGTCTTTCCCAAACCCACTTCATCAGCCAGAACAGCCCCACGAGAAAAAGGCGAACGAAAAGCGAAAAGAGCGGCTTCCACCTGATGGGGATTAAGGTCTACTTGGGCTTCTGAAAGAGTCGCCGCCAGTTTATCTATGCTATCGCTAGGGCATTTGCGAGTTAGTTCACTAGAAAGATATTTTGCGTAGTAATCGTTCATAAATCCCTTGGGCTATATAAAAAATCTGTCCAATTCTACTCTTGTCCCCAAACCCACGCTTGTTAATTCCTAATGGAAATAGCTATTCATATATCCATAAATAAGCCACTTCTAGATTCAATTGTCTAAAGACCCCTCACGTTCTGAATACTCCTCCGTTGTCCATTTATGCCTGCAAAGCTGGTCTTTGCATTCCCAAAAGTGGCAGATCGTTTCATTAACCATTTTGACCTGTTCCAATCGGCTGACTTCATACCCGTGATTTGGGGTAAATAGTTTATTGGAATAGAAAACCCCATGGTCAATCCGTTCCACCGTTTCGAGATTTTCCCATTGCTCGATAACCTCGCTTTTAACGAATTGCCTTTTCCAGAACCGCTTGCACTGAGGACATCGGTTTTGGAAAACTTTCACCAAACACCAAACGACCGGTTTTAAGGTGATGCAGTACAACGGATAAAAGACAAACCAGAGGGCCTTTAGGACAAAACACATCGCGCCTAAAGCCATCATCAAAAGAAACACAGCCAATACCACGGCGAGGCCGAATAAAAACAGATAAACCAAAAAGCTAAATAAGGTATTCATAGTTCCCCCTTTGCCGGGCTAATAACATGCTAAAAAAATCCCCCGAACGGATTTTTTTAGCCGACAACATCTACGGTAACCCCACGATTCCTGCTGAATCTTTGGGGTGACAGGCTGCTTTGTAGCTCTATTACTTTTTTAGCAACCTGCTAAAGCAGCCCAGCTTGCCTAAAAGAAAAGTGACCTTCATGGGTGACAATTAAATGGTCATGAACCGCTATGCCCAAAGCCCTTGAGGCGGTCACAATCTGCCGGGTTAACTGCTTATCGCCTTCACTGGGTTCTAGGCTTCCGGCTGGGTGGTTGTGGGAAAATATCAGCCCCGTGGCGTTTAATTCCAAAGCCGTCTTCAAAACCTCCCTGGGATAAACCGCCGTATGATCCACCGTCCCCTCGCTGTTCAAAACCACATCCAAAACGTGGTTGCGATGATCTAAGTACATGGTTAAGAAAGCTTCCTTGGCCCTGCCGCCAATATACTTACGGAAATATTCAGCGGCGTTCTGTGGCTCGCTAACGACGGGGCCTCTTTTGTAATCCATCCGCGCTTCGGCCCACGAAGTAACCGGAATAGTCGGCGGGGGAAGGGCATCCACGCTCAATTTCAGTTCAAGTTGCTTTTTCATATACGGCCTCCTTGGTTCATCTGGTTTTTCTGAAGGTTTTTTGCCTTTGAAAAACCGCCTTCCGCCTCCCCCCTTGCCCAAAAGAGGGGGGAGGAAGAAGGCCATAGAGGAGGTTTGAGCGTTCGCGCTGACGGGACCAAAAACGAATCGGATACCAAACGAAGGGAGGCCATCCCTTAACTTTTGTGACAGCCGCACTTTGGCTGGCGCAAAAGTTGCCTTGCAAGGGTGGCCGTGAAGGGATAAACAGGGTTTAGGGGCAGGGCGAACGATCAAAACTTTCCATCGTTCTAAGCCCTAAAACGAATGACCATCTAAGGGGTTTGACTTGGGTTGGGTTGGGCTTAATACGGCTGTGGGAACATCTGTTGGATGGTTAACGACTGATCAACCTTAAACACTGATACTTTGAACTTCTCTTGAACCGGCTTAAAACGACTGACTATTCACAAGCTTCACAATCTAAGATTCCTTCATCTTCAACTTTTCTTATACCTAACCACCTTCTTTCACCTGGCTTATCAATTCGGCTTTCTTCACCTGCCAGTTCTTTTTCTTCTCTTCTTTATCCTTCCACTCCCCGCTAATTACCCAGCCTACCTCTTACCTCACCACCCACTACTTCTTTACCCATCCCCCATATCCTTCTCTGTGCCTTTGTGTTCCATGATTCTTCTCACCTCGTCTTTGAGGGTTTTTCCATGCGGAGAGGGCGACCCCCCCTATCGACTTTCTTGATGCATAGATAGGGGGGGTCGCCATCGGAGTGTGGAAAAACCCGCCTTAAAAAGCCAAAAACGCCAAAATCATAGTTCCATGGCGCGGAACTACCTGTGGCACAACTTGGTTCGGTATGAGGGGAATGGGAAACATGGTTTGAGGTGTTTTGCGAAGGCGCTTCGATGCTATTTTCGACATTGCTTCCCCGGACTTATCGGGTTCTGGGTATCAACATCTTCGGAGGACAAACAAATGGACGACAAGCTCTTTAAGCTTCCCTATCACGGCAATAAGGTATTCAAACGGTCTGATCTATTCCCGGATAACCTGCCGGAATTCATGACCCTGAAAGCCATCGAAAAGGTCTATTCCATCAAACCCCAAACCATGCGCGACCTCCTTAGCCGCCACCGAACAACCGGCATCCCCGCCCCGTTCATTTACCTACCCGGCTGTAAGCCCCTGCTGATTAAGCGGACATCCTTTGAGGATTGGCTATTGGCTCAAAGCAATGTGACGAGGGTAAAAAATTAAGCCTGACCCACGGTATAAAAGTCAAAAATACGACCTTTATAGCCCGCTAGATCAGGCTTAATAAATCTTACGTTTGTTTGTTAATTAACGGTCTTCAACCCACAGGCTTGACGGCATTCAGCGGTACTTTTGTTTGACGCAGAGCACTTAGCGCAACAGCACTTTAAATCAACCCCGTTCGAGGCAGACTTATGTGCTTTCTGCATATCACACTTAGCACACA
>Ga0210388_10001941_pt1 | contig 16180 bp, 9 predicted proteins | sample IncBWC19OmetaG_FD_155485 | JGI IMG/M metagenome (GOLD analysis project Ga0210388, IMG submission 155485) | Forest soil microbial communities from Barre Woods Harvard Forest LTER site, Petersham, Massachusetts, United States - Inc-BW-C-19-O ...
CGCTTGGTCCTGCATCCGCCACTCCAATGTCGTAGGTTACAGTCTGCCCGGTCTTGGCAAGTAAGCCTCCGAGCATCCCGATCGCAAGATCGGCGTTTCCAACCACCGTGTACTGCATCGGCGTGGGAGCGCCAGAGGAGTTTCCGGCCACATCGGTTGCGCCTGCGAACGTGAAGGTTTGCAAGCCAGTCGCGGCAGTCGGAACTGAGGCGCTGGTAGTGAACGACCCGGGCCCCGTCCCATTCGACGGCGTTACCGAGGTCCCGCCGCAGGATGCTATGCCTGAAGCCACACCGTTGCTGACAGGATCGGTGCATGTCATCGAGGCTTTTACGGCAGCGCCGACGGCATAGTAGCTACCCGGAGAAGCCGGGCTTAGCGTGATCGGGCCGACGCTTGGATTCGTCAAGTCGACGTTGAAGGGAGCGGTGTTCCAACTTGCCAGGTTCGAGTTCACGGGAGTACCGCCCAGATTGATCGACGAGGGGTACTTTAGCCCGAGGAATTCGTCGCAGTCGACCGGTGCATACAGCAGGGTGTACGCTCCCTCTCCGAGATTGGTGGGGTTTCCGTTGCTATCGTACTGAGTAAGGTAGCTCGTGGGCGTGACGAAGGACATGGCTGTTTGCCCTGTCCAAGTCGCGGGACTGGATGGAGAACCTTGACATACGGTCGGATTGAGTGACGTTTGCTCAGTAGGGAAGGACAGCACAGGATCCGGCGGCGCTACGTTGGCTGCTACTGCCCCGAAGCTGACGCCCAGCCCTGGAGCCGGCAGGAACCCAGTCGACGGATTTGGCGCCGGCGGGGCACTCGAGAACGCCACCGGGATCGAGGTGCTCTTGCTCCACAGGCTAATTGCGGGTGTCGCCGTCCACAGTGGTTCGCAACAGAAGAAAACCTGAGAGGATCCAGCCGGCTTAGGCGTCCCGCTAGGTTTTGTCGGTCCATCCATAACCGAGGTCATGATGCTGCGCGGGCACAGCTGGCCGGCAAGCGGATCGCCCACGGCAAAGGCGCAGCTCGCGGAGTCGTTGAACTCCGCGATCCCCGGAGCCGTGCCAGTTGGTATCGTGAGCACGCCGTTCGTTAACTGTAGTAATGGGCCCTGTGTGTCCGTATTGAGGTTGAATTCCTGGCTGAAGAGAATGTCCCTTGTGTATGGGGAATCGTTCTCCGTAGTTTGGGGAAGATTGCCACCTGACTGGACCGGATTGGCCGAGGTCGTGGCGGTGAAGCTGTTGACCACACACTCGCGGTTTCCGTTTGAGTCCGTCAGCCCCACGGCAGTCAAGCAAGTGGTGCCACCCAACGCCGTACCTGCGACCAGCGCCGCGTACTGTGGCTGAGTCATTCCACTAAAGCCGAAGTACGGAACCGTGCCAGGCGCAACCACCAGATTAGCTGCGGGGACACCACCGTAGTTAAAGCCAGCCATCAAGGTGTTCCCCGGAACAGTTACCGAGGCGCTTTGGCTCAGCGTAGCGGGATTGGAGGTATTGATCGGCGTACCTTGTACCGTGGGCGCGAACACCCAGTTCAAGATGTATTGGCTCTCATAGTCCCCACCGGTCGCACCCGTGAACCCGACGTACGCAGTGCCTCCGGTGCCAAGGCGGATGGTGCTCAGATCTACGATTACAGGGCTCGGGAAGATGTTGGCACCGTCCAGCGTCACTTGGATATTGGGTAGCGCCCCCGGGACAGCTGCAACGTAGGTTACGGTCACGCTATGAACTGCGCCATCGGCCATGTTGGTCGAAGTAACAACCGGGGCGCCCACTGTCGAGTTCGAACCCTCGGACGAGCAAAGGTAGTTGTGGTGTGAAGTATTCGGTCCGGTGCCGCAGCTTTGGATCGCCACGTGGCTGTCCGACCCGTTGCCGTTGCTGGCGGGATCCCACCCGTTCTGGTAGGTGTCGAATTCGATCGCCAGGCTGTTCGGGATGCCTTGGCCCTGGCTGGGATCAGCGTTTCCATCGGCGTCTCCGTATCCGATCGCGCCGCCATTACCGCCCGTGAAACCAATCGCGTTCAATGGATCGCTCGTCGAGTTTTGAATTACGAAGGCAATGCCGTCCGCCGGAGGAGTAGACGCGCCTGTGAATTGGAATTGGAAACTGGTCGTGAAGCCGTTCTCGACAGGTTGCAGCGTGTTGTACCACGCCGACCCGACCTGATTACTCGTGCTGGAGGTCAGCTCCAGCACGTTGCTGCTGTCGAAAAAGAATGGGAGCATGACGCTGCCATTCGACGTCAGGCAGCTTTGGTTCAAGGTGAAATCCGGAGTGTAGTTTGGAGAACTGGGACAAGCCTGCCCCCATGCGGCTGTACTTCCGGCAGCCACCATCAAAACCGCGATCGCGGCGACAATAACGAACCTGGTAATTGCTAGCTTCATAGATATTCTCTTTTCTGCACGCTGGTTTTTACCATTTGTGCTTTCGAATCTTTGTGGGCCTCGCTAGGCCGTTGCGGACCACGGCGAACACTTGACCTGGGCAATTGCAATTCATCACTTTGTGCTGTTCAACGCGCAAGACAGGTTGGGGGGCCTGTCGCTAGCAATTCTCATGGATATTGGTGCCGATTCAGGCAGTGAGTTGGGGGACCCGCTGCTATGAACCTTTTCCCGCTGAGTCGCTTCCTACTAAACCCTTCACAGCTTGCTGCTAAGCCACTGCTTGCGAGGAGCCGCCAAAGGACTCGATGGCGCTACTCTCGTCTGTCTGAATATCGAACACCGAAGACAGTCGAGTCATCTCGAGCAAGTCGTGGACTCGTTTGGTCAGGTTCGCGAGTTTCAATTGCCCACCCTGGTTGCGAATCGTGGTGTGAGCCTTGACCAGTTCGCCGACCCCCGAACTGTCGATGTAGTTGACCTCGCCCAGGTTGAGCACAATCGCCTTCTGGCCCTTTTCTGACAGATCACGAACAATCTCGCGCAGCATGACATTCCCGTCGCCGAGCGTAATTCTTCCGCTGATGTCGAGGACGGTTACTGGCCCCACCTGGCGGGTGACTGCCTTCATCTTGACTGGAGCCGATCCTTGCATTCCGAGTCCGCGCCGATCGAGAATTGTGCAAGCCGCAGTCGCCAACTCCTGCGATTCCGTGCGAACTACAATCAGCGAACGTCCCTCTTTGAGAACTTCGCGGAAGAACGTGATGTCTTCGGCGCAATCTTCGACAGCTGTCGGTTTCGGAACGTCAGTGCCGTGTGTTCCCGAGCCAAGGGCAGAGCCTGCTCCCGCTCCCGCTCCGGCGCCCGTGAGCAGCGCGGCGGCGCCAATCCCCAGAGCGAATACTGTTCCGATGCCGGGAAGAAGCAGTGTCGCAGCCACTACGCCCGTGGTCACGCCGGCTGCTCCTCCAAGAAAGCCTCCGACAAATGTACCGAGCTCCTTGGCGATGGTTTTGGCTTCGCTTTCTGACCGAGTGAGGAAAACGATGGATTCTTCCGGCACGCCTCGTTCCAGTAACTCTTTAACCGCCCCTTCAGCTTCATCGCGCGAAGCGAATACTCCGATTGTCGTTTCCATATGCTCTCCGTTCCAACCTCAGTCGGTTCAACTGGCTTACCGTCAGCGCGCTGAACGCAAGGCTGGACGCGCCTTCTAAGCCGGGTCCCAATTTTCCGGCCTAGCATTTTGTCCCGAGTGTAACGATTTGTCAAGATAAGAATCTGGCGTTATTGTGCCAAAAACAGTGCTTTCCCGGTTTCGACCGGAACCAGCCCAGCGGGTCGCCCGGCGGCAGTGGTGCCCAAGTTAGAACCCCAGCAGCGTAGCAGACCCGAGGCCCCGCGCCATGTAGGGTCCGGCTAACCCCGTCCTGTCAGTCGGGAGTGTGGCCTAGGAAGTCTTCGTGTCCCTCGAACACCGAGGCCAGTCTCGTGATACGAAACAGCTCCCGCAGCCGTTGGTTCAAATTGACCAGCTTCAGTGTGCAGTGCTGTCTCTTGGCCGATAAGTAGAGCCCAACGATAGCACCCAGGCCCGAGCTGTCCATGTAGCTAACGTCGGTCAAGTCCAACACAATGCTATCGCTACCTGGAATGAGACTGCGGACCGTCGTCTGCAACAGGGCTGAGGTGCTCGAATTGATTCTCCCGGTGCAGCGGATGATCGTCTCATCGGGTGCCTTTACCGTTTCCAGACTTAATTCTGAGATTGAGATGGGGTTAGCAGCCATGACAGGCCTCCTTAGTCGGGAATCTGCGGGCGACAATCGGCGCTCTTGGGGATAGGATGCGCGGGTTCAGTCGCGCCCCAATCACCCTCACAAAAGGGGCCGAGCTGAACGCAACTACAATACTCCCAGCGAGGCCGAAGTCAAGTTAAACGTGGTTGGAAGTGGAGGGGCCTCGACGCTTCGGGCAAGTTGTCGGGATGAAGTCGGGGATGTGATAAGGTGATTTTTTGTATTCTCATGGGTGAGAAATTCACCTATAATCCGCAACCGGAGCGCCCAGCCATGGCTGCATCCCTTCAGCTGCACGCGAATCAACCCGAATCAGAAAAGTATTCCGTCGCAATTGTTACCGCGAAAGGGACGTCCTTTCCCGAAATCGCCAAATACCTGGCGCCCACCTTCCGCACCGTGCTGGCCAGCACGGAAGAGCAGATCCAAGCCGCAGTGCATGACCCCGGCATCCAGGGGATCGTGTTCGATCTCGACTGTATCGGGGACGGAGCGGCGGATGGCATTGAAGTGCTGCAGGAAATCCGCAAGCTGCGCGAAGATGTTGTACTGGTGGCGATCACGGAATCGAGCAACAGCGAGATACCGCTGAAGGCCAGCCAGGCGGGCGCGGATGAGTTCTTCCTCGATTCCATGGACTTCAGCCAGCTGGCCGGCGTCCTGCTCGGAGCAATCGGGAAGCGCGCGCTGCAGTTTGAAGGGCGGTGGCTGCTTGACCGGGTGGAAAGCAAGTCGGCGTTTTGCGGGCTGATCGGTGGCAGCGAGGTGATGCAGAAGGTCTACGGAGCAATCCAGGCCGTGGCCGACAGCAACGCCAGTGTGCTGCTGCGGGGGGAGAGCGGTGTGGGCAAGGAACTGGTCGCCCATGCCATCGTGCAGTCGGGGAACCGGCAGGGCAAGCCGTTTGTGTGCCTGAATTGCTCGGCCCTGCCCGAGAGTCTGATCGAGTCGGAATTGTTTGGATACGAACGAGGAGCCTTCACCGGAGCAGAGGGCGCCAAGCCTGGGCTGATCGAAATGGCCCATGGTGGCACGTTATTTCTGGATGAGATCACCACGCTGAACCATCCGCTACAGAGCAAGCTTCTGCGCATTCTGCAAGACCGCTCGGTACAGCGCCTGGGAGGCCGGTCGTCCCGCAAGATTGACTTCCGCCTGATCACCGCGACCAACGATGATCTCGAAGACATGATGCACAAAGGCCGCTTCCGCGAGGACCTTTACTACCGCATTAACGTCGTGCCGATCCTGATCCCGCCGCTGCGGGAGCGGAGTGGCGATGTGCCGCTGCTGGTCGAACACTTCCTTCGCATCTACTGCGCGGCCAACAAAAAGCCGATCAAGCAGCTGCAGCCCGACGTGATGCAGATCATGGAGGACTATTCCTGGCCGGGCAACGTTCGGGAACTGGAGAACGTGGTGCAGCGCGTGGTGGTCATGAATGACGTCCCCGTGATCACAGCCCAACACCTCCCGCACCAGCTTCTACGCTCGAGCGCCGCCAGCCACGAGGCCATCCTGATCCCGGAAGAAGGCGTGGATTTCGACGCCGAAATGGAAAAGATCCAGGTCGCCTATCTCAACGCAGCGCTTCGCCGGACCGAGGGCAGGAAATCCGCGGCCGCTACCCTTCTCAATATGGACCCGCAACGCATGAAGTATCTCTGCCGGAAGCTGCATCTTTAAGTCTTTGGACGATAACGAAGGTTAAAAATTAACCCGGCTGCAGTTAATTATTAACCGAAAGAGGATTACTCACCGCCCGCGAACGGATTTCAAATCCAGCCACGCCGCTGCTAAGAAATTGGGAAAATTAGACTTAGCCGCTTTCGAGACCAAGCCCTCTGGTTTGGCATAGCCCGTGCTAAAGGGAAAGACGAGTGATGGAATTCAATCCAAAACAAATTTGAGGAGCGCGCCATGACCATCCAGAAGAAATCCTTGATCAGCACCCTGAACACCACCAAGAAAGCAATCGTTGCCAATTCGCCTGCGGCCGGTTCTGCCGCTCCTGGAGTTATCCACGCTGGGACCCAGCGAGCCGGGACACTCCGAGCCGGAACCCAGCGAGCCGGAACACTCCGAGCGGGAACCCAGCGAGCCGGGACTCTCCGAGCCGGAACCCAGCGAGCCGGAACACTCCGCGCCGGGACCCAACGGGCCGGAACCCTCCGCGCCGGCAGGAAGTAGGACGCATTACGTTTGAGGGAGGGGGCTGCGGCCGGGGGACCGCAGCCTTTTTCCTTTCCTACCAGAGTTTTCGGCCGGCGAAATCGGCTACGGCCTGGTAGCAAAATCCGGCAAGACTTCGCCGTCGCCCGTAAACCCTTGCTGTGCCCACCATACCTGGCTTCAGTCTGCCGTTCTCGTTGTTCACCAATAGGTCAATCGCATAGAAATTTGGCGGCCGCATCCCTTTGAACTTCTCGAGATCGATCAATCCCGGGGCGATCGCCGTGGAAATGGGTGCTATCGCAACCATCCGAGCGTAGTGGCGCCCGACTGTTCCATCAACTTGCAGGCGCGCTGGCGAGTCCTGCTTTAACTTGTAAATTTCGAACTCGGAGATGTAGATCCGCGCTCGAAGGCGGCTCAGGTCTGCAATCTCGGCCAGTTCAGTGCCCGCCGGCACATACCTTCCAACCTGGTCGCTGACTCGCGGCGTCGTTACCACCCCTCCTATGGGCGCGATGACCTGTAAGAGAGCGGCCTCAGAGGCAAAGTTGCTAGCCTGCTGGGACAGGCGGGTGCGCTCCTGTTCGGCCGAGCCGAAATCAGCGTAGTGGAGGAGGGCCGAGTTGGTCCGCCCCGTCGCAATCGCGAGCTCCGACTGGCTGCGCGCGAGCTTCGAATCCAACGCCAGGTTGCGAATCTGGATTAAAGGTGCACCGGCCGCAACCAGTTGCCCTTCATCGGCGTACACGCGCGTCACTATGCCGGGCACAAGCGCCCGCAAGGCCGCCGAGTTCGCCGGTTCAAGGACGAACCGTCCTGCGGACGAATCATGCCAAAGCGGCAGCAACGCAAAAACAACCGCGGCCGCGCAGATCGCCAACCTGCGGGCTGGCGTAAACCAGGCACGAATGCGATCTCGTTTATCCAAGTAAACAAATTTCATAAAGCTCCAGAGGGTGCGAAGCCGGCCTTGAAAGATCAGGAAAGCCGTCCCGTATTCAAAAAGGAAGCCCCAGTCTGCGCTGAAGTTGCGCGCAATGTTACCGATGAAGCTGGCAAAGACGTATAAAAACGAGTAGCTATAAAGTCCCGAAAGGATCGCGTACACGACATATCCAGGACGGCGGCGCTTGGGCACTTTCGGCACCTCTATGGGAAGGCCCCAGATGTTCCGCCTCAGCCACGACGAGAAATAGCTGGTCGAGGCCTCCTTCAGATCGGGAATACCAAGGAGATCCGTCACAATGTAGTAACCATCCAACTTGATCAGCGGGTTCCAGTTGATCAGAGCCACTGCAAATCCAGTCAGGAGGATAATGGTGTAGGCGGAATCGTGTATGGCGGTGCCGGGCGGAGTCCCCCACCAGATCGGAGTGGCCAGTGCGCAAATCATGAGTTCGGCCCAGACCCCGGAAACCGTGATCATTAACCGCTGAAAGCGATCTCCGAGCACCTCTCCCTGGGTTGTGTCTGTGTAGAAAGCTGGAGCCAGGTAAATGAGAAGGAACCCCATTGCTGGCACCCGTGCGCCGTAGTGCTTGCAGGTGAGCCCATGGCCAATCTCGTGAATGCAAAGCAACACGGAGCCGATGATCCAAAAGATGGCCACATCGAACCAGCTCTTGTGGGCGAAATTATAGAACTCCCAAGTGTCGTGGCCGACCTCGCCCCAATGGGTGATGAAAATTCCGGTGGTGAAAGCAAAGGCCAGCAGCGTCAGGACGACGAACCACGGCTTGTAAATGAAGCGGATTTTGTCGTGGAGCCAGGTCAGCAACCGGTCCGGGTTCACTGCCGGGAATGTGATCATCGACAGGTCGCCCCATCTGTTCTTTTTTTTCTGCAGCGCCCGCCTTTGGTCGGCGGTCTTCTGCATTAGCCTCACGTTCTTTTCCTGCGCCGTCTTGTACCAGAAGTTCATGCCATCGATTTCAGCGGCGAAATCTCGCATGGCTTCCTCCGAGTACTCGACCCCTTTTTCCAGGGAGTAGAGTTCGGCCACCTCAGCATAGGAGCGCTGCCCGTCGAAAAGTTGAATCAGCGACCAGCTTTCAGGTGGAAAACTGAACATCGCGTCCACCCCCGGGACGAAGGCACGAATCACCCGCTGGCCTTCTTCGATGTGCTCTTTGAATACAACCTTCGGATGCATCCGGGGATAACGCTGGCTGACCATTCGTGCCGGCAAATCCGGCAGCGCAACGTTGAGAGCCTGAGTGATGTTCATCGCAGATTTTCGAGGATAACGCTCGCATCCATACCGGGCCGGAGCGGCCCGGGCTTGCCTTCGAGTTCCACAGCAACTTCAATGGTGCTGCTGGCGGGATCAACGACAGGACTGACTTCCACAACCCTGACCTGATACTTCTGTCCGGGCAGATCGGCCGTCGTCATGGGCAGCACCTGACCTTTTTGGATTCGCCCAATGAACTTCTCCGGCAAGGTGAACCGCATGTTCAGTGGGCCTTCGGCCGTGACCCAGAACAGACGCTCGCCCTTGGAAACCTGCTGCCCCTCGCGCACGTAGCGGCGGGCGACGACGCCAGAAAACGGCGCGCGGATCTGAGTCTTCTCCAGTTCCAGTTCAAGGGAACGCTGCGTCTGGGTGTCATCGGTGAGCAATTCGCGAACCCGCCGGACATCCCAGGTTTCCGATTCCGCCTTGAACTTTGCATGCTCGAGTTGTTCGTTGCTGATGATGTGGGCATCCCACATTTTCTGGGCGCGTTCGTAGTCCGACTCCATCACCTTGGCTTCGGCTTCCCAGTTCCTCAAGTCAGCTTCCGTGCTACGGGTCTTGGCGCGTGCTGCTTCCAGGTCGGCAGTCAGCTGCCGGTCATCGATCTGTGCCAGCAGGTCCCCGGCGCGCACGTGGGCTCCCGCCTCCGAGCGCAATTCCGCGATCGTGCCATCGCGCTGCGCCAGCACGTCGAGCTGGTGTTCGACAATCAACGGACCTGAAACCGTGAAGCTGCTGTCGCTTGGCGGAACGCTCGCGACTGGAGCGGGGGCCGGTGCGCCCGTTGGCGATGGAGCTGGAGCGGCCGACACTTCCATGCCTTTCTCGGAACATGCCAACCCGGGCGCCAGAGCCGCACCGAGCAGGATCAAAGCAAAAGGATTCGGTCTTCTAGTTTGCATCGCGCACACTCCAACCACTCACACTCCAAACATTCATATTCCAAACCACGACCAGGCTCGTGAATAGATCCACAAGAATGGCTTGCGGAACAGGACGTAGCCGGCCGGATACCATCCCACCCGCACTTTACCGCGTCCTTCCATGCCCGAGCGAATTGCGCCGTCGACATTCGGAACTGCAACCCGCGCGAAGAACACGCGTGAATCGCCTTGCACCGTTCCTTTGGGACTGACCACCATCACGTCGCCGCGAAAGATTCGCGTGGGGAAGCTGTTGAGCTTGACGGAGGCGTGCTCGCCGGCGCGCAACTGGGCAGAATCCGAATCGTCGATGGCGACGTCTACGATTGCCCGCGAGGTATCGACGATTTCGGCAAAGCTGTCCCCGAACTGCAGACGCTTTCCCACCATATTTTCGATGTGGGGAGTCGCGACGAGGCCGTCGATGGGTGAACGCAATTGCGTCTTGTCCAGCAGCTCCTGGTCCCTGGCCACTTCCGATTTCCAGAAGTCCGCCTGAATGCGTTGCACCCCGGCTTCGCTGCCATCATTTCCAGCCAGAGAGCGGTTCATCTGCAGCAGAGCCATCTGGTACTTTGCCTGGGCCTGAGCGAGCACCGAGCGGGAATCCCAATCCGCCAGGGTCGCGATGACTTGGCCACGGGTGACGTGGTCCCCTTCGCGAGGGTACACCTTGCTCACCACTCCCTCTACTTCGGGCTGAATCTGTGCCGAATGCAAAGGAGCCACGACTGCATCTCCATCCACCCGCAACGGCAAGGGAACCGCTGCCAGGAAGAGCAGGACGGCAGCTGCTGCAACGACAGTCAAGGTCCTGCGGCGTTTCCCCATGGCCATAAACTTCCGCTTCTTGGCCAGCACCGGCTGAAGCACAGAAATGAATGGAACTTCCTTGTACATTTGCGCATTGCGCAGCGCCACGGTCGCCTGCCCGGCGAGCACCTGCAGGATCTCGATATGAGCGGGTGAAAGGAAATCTGGATCCGCGCTTTCAAGACCAAGCACGCCGACCCGACCCGTATCGTCGGTGAGGGGGATGGCGTAGAACGCCCGCATCCCCGAAGTCGCGAAGTAACTTTGGAATTTGGCTCGGGTTTCTTCCCGCGCGGCGTCAACTTTGTCGCCATGCTGCCGAACGTGCACCACTTCTTCGGAAAGCATCGTCCAGCGCAGGAGATCGTTAAGTGGTGCAACGTCCGGGGCCCCGGCATCGACCTGTGTGACGCCGGTGATAGCGCTAAGTTTGTATTTTCCGCCGTGCTCAAGAGCGACAGCAGCGCGCTCGTAGGGGATGACCGCTTGCGGCGCGTTGACGATGGTCTGCAAAACGCGTTCCAGGTTCAGAGTGGAGGTGATCTCGTGGCTGACGGTGACCAGCATTTCGAGGATCTCCACTTTGCGCTCAGCCAACAGGAGGCTGGCATTGCGAAGAGCGATGCTTCCGGTTTCGTTCAAACTGCTGAGGGCGAACAGGTCATCTTCATCAAAAGGCTTGCCGTCGAGAGGATTCACCGCTTCCACTACGCCGACCAAGGATTCTTTATCGAGCAGGGCGGCGACCACGACTGACTCGACCCGTCCCTCTTCTATATTCAGGTTGCGGCGCAACAGTCGTTCGTCCTCGGGATCTGCAATCAGCACCGGTTCCCCGTTGTCGGAGACGTCGCCGGCGATTCCTTCGCCTCCTTTTTGCGTCATACCTTGCCTGGTAGTTGGATCGTGGCCTGCCTGATGCATGAGCAAAAGGTTGCCATCGCCTTGCACCATCCACACGTTGACCGCCCGGCACTCGAGCGTCTCGCAAATCTTCGATCCAATCAGGGGAACGAGTTGATCCATCTCGATGGTCGAGCTGAAAACCTTCTCGATGTCGTAGAAGTGGGTGAGGCGGGTGATGGATGTGAGGGAGTGGTGGCGCTCGAGTTCATACTGCCGGGCGGCCGTCAGTGCGGGACCGGCAACCTCGGCCACACTTTGCAGGATGTCGAGGTGGGCTTCCGCCAGCGGCTCATCGAAGCTGAGAATCTCAATGGCGCCGATCAGGGTGCCGTTGCCCACCAGTGGAAGATAGGCCAGAGAGTGCAAGGTTTTGCGGACATTGAGATGAGCGTAGTGCTCGCGGATGAGGCTTCTGCCGGCTAGCAGCAGCGGTTTGCGGCTGGCTGCGAGGATGCCGAGAGTTCCCGCATCAAGGGGAACCGTTTCATCCGGTGCGGCATCACCAACCGTTCCGCACACGGTCCAGACTTCTCCCTCATCGGTCTCCGAGACCATGTAGACGTTGACGGCGGAGGCGGGTAACAGAGAGCCGACGTCGCGCGCAACCGTGCGCGCCCTGGGAGCAACCTCTTGTGCCTCCAGAAGGCGCACCGATATCGCAGCAATGTCGAGAACCAGATTGGGGCTCTGAGTTGCCATGAAGCTCGCTGAGGAATACCAAAATACTCTTATTGAGCCCTGGGGGAGGCAGAAGCCCAAACTTGCAAATTCGCGGAGCTTCTTCTAAGTTGAGCGTGCACTTTAACAGAGGGTCGGGAGGCTGTCAACGCATTCTACCCCCAGCCCGTGCCCTGATCATTTGAGGTGAGACCACTTTGGAAATCGAACTTCGCAGTTTAGGGCAGGTGAAGCTGGTCAAGTTGCGTGGCAAGCTAAGTCTGGGCGATGCGGTCGATCGCTTCCGCGGAACTTTGGACGATCTGATGGGCAGCGGCGACACGCGCATCGTGCTCGATCTGAGCGAAGTTCCCTGGATCGATTCCAGCGGAATCGGTTTGCTGGTCAAGATCCTGACCAGTGCCAAACAGCGAGGCGGATCGATCAAGCTGCTTAATCCTTCGAAATTTACCGTCCAGACGTTGAAGATGATCTGCCTGCTGGATCTGTTCGAGATTTTTCAAGACCAGCAACAGGCCGTCGCTTCATTCGGGTAGTTCTTCAGCTCGCCTCTATTGCATTACCCGACGACTGTCATCCTGAGCGGAGCCGTTTTTCAGGCGTAGCGAAGAGCCGGCCCTGAGCGAAGTCGAAGGGATCTCCCGCTTAACCGGCGCAGCGCGCAAGCCAAACTGCACCACTACCAGCAGAATCATTTGCTGGAATAATCTTCACAACTGCGAGAGAATAATAGTGTTGTATCGGGCGGGCAGTGAGCCTGGCATCCGACGACCGTGTGACCCCTGTGACCGCATTCAGCGGTCAGCACTGCAATCCGCGTACTTTTATGGAGACATTACGTTCATGGCCACTACTACGATAGAGGTTGAGACAGCTGCGGGCAGCCACAAGCATGCCCGGCTGGAGCGCTGGGTCGAAGAAGCGGCGCAGATGTGCAAGCCCGACCGGATTCACTGGTGCGATGGTTCGCCTGAGGAGTACCGGGCGATGCTGCGGCTGCTGGTGCTCACCGGGACCGCGATCCCGCTGGATGAAGCGAAGCGGCCCAATAGCTACCTGGTCCGCTCGGATCCGGCCGATGTAGCCCGTGTCGAAGACCGCACCTTTATCTGCTCGCGAACTCAAGAAGAGGCTGGACCGACCAATAACTGGGAGGATCCGGCGAAGATGAAGCAGAAGCTGAACGGATTGTTCGCCGGTTCGATGACGGGCCGCACCATGTTCGTGGTTCCGTACAGCATGGGTCCGATCGGGTCATCGATTTCAAAAATCGGAGTAGAAATCACCGACTCGCCCTACGTCGTCGTCAGCATGCACATCATGTCTCGCGTGGGAAGCCACGTGCTCGATGCGCTCGGGGCTGACGGAGAGTTTGTGCGCGGGCTGCATTCCATTGGCGCGCCCCTCGGGCCAAATCAGCCCGACGCGACATGGAATTGCAACAAAGAGCACAAGTACATCTGCCATTTTCCGGAGACGCGTGAGATCTGGTCGTTTGGTTCAGGATATGGCGGCAACGCATTGCTCGGGAAAAAGTGCCACGCGCTGCGCATCGCCTCAGTGCAGGCGCGGGACGAAGGCTGGATGGCCGAGCACATGCTGATTCTGAAACTGACCAGCCCATCTGGCCAGGCAAAATATTTTACCGGCGCCTTTCCTTCGGCTTGCGGCAAGACTAACTTGTCGATGATGATTCCAACCCTTCCGGCCTGGAAGGTGGAGACCATCGGAGACGACATTGCCTGGATGAAATTCGGCGCGGATGGCCGGCTTTACGCCATTAATCCAGAGTATGGCTTTTTCGGCGTGGCGCCCGGCACCAGCATGACGTCGAATGCCAACGCCATGCAGATGATGACCCGGAATTCTATCTTCACCAATTGCGCCGCGACCCTGGACGGCGACGTGTGGTGGGAGGGGATGACCGAGCAGAAGCCGGCCAAGTTAGTGGACTGGCTGCGTCGGCCCTGGACTCCGGCCTCCGAACGGAAAGCAGCGCACCCCAATGCGCGTTTCACTTGCGCCGCATCGCAATGCCCCGTGATCGCGCCCGAGTGGGAAGATCCGAGAGGCGTGCCCATCGATGCCATCCTCTTCGGCGGGCGGCGCGCGGGGATTGTTCCTCTGGTCACGGAAGCCTTCAATTGGCAGCACGGCACTTTCCTGGGCTCAACCGTGAGCAGCGAGACGACTTTCGCAATCACTGGCAAAGAGGGACGTCTGCGCCGCGACCCCATGGCGATGCTGCCGTTTTGCGGTTACCACATGGGAGATTATTTCGCGCACTGGCTCAACATCGGAGCGCGACCCAGTGCTTCGAAATTGCCGAAGATTTTCTACGTCAACTGGTTCCGCCAGAATAAGAATGGCAAATTCCTGTGGCCGGGTTACGGGGAAAACAGCCGCGTCTTGAAATGGATCTTCGAGCGCTGCGACGGAACGGTTCATGCGAACGAGACCCCGATCGGGCGGATTCCAGAGGTCGCCGACCTTGACACTACGGGATTGGACATCAAGGGCGCCAATGTGGAGGAATTGCTCAGCGTCGACATCGAAGGCTGGTTGGCCGAAGTGCCGTCGATTAAGGAGCACTTCGCCCAGTTCGGCAGCCATCTTCCCGAGGCATTGAATCTTGAAGTGAAGGCGCTCGAAGAGCGCCTGCGCGCCGCGAAGTAGCGCCGGTGTCCTGCCAGCCAAACGGCGGGCGAATGCCCGCTGGATTTCCCCACCCTCGGTTGCTTGACCAGGGCTCTTGAGCAGGCGCGGGTGGTAGAATGCCGCCTGCTGGGAGCCAAATGAAAATCCCTACTAGTGTGAATCGCGCGTCCCGCGCGCTGGTTGCGTCGTTAATTCTGGTGTGTCTGCCCCTACTGGCGCAGGAACAACACAACCCAGAGCCGCCGAAAGCTGTGGACTTGACCTGGGGGTTGAAGATTCCGATGCGTGATGGGGTCAAGCTGAACGCCACGGTATACCGTCCGAAGGATCAAAAAGAAGGGCTGCCCGTGATTTTCGAGCTGACCCCTTACATCAGCGACAACTATCACGGTCGAGCCTATTACTTTGCGCAACATGGCTACGCGTTTGCCCTGGTCGATGTGCGTGGGCGCGGAAATTCTGAGGGACAGTTCGACCCATTCCAGCAGGAGCCGCAGGATGGCCACGATGTGGTCGAGTGGCTGGCTACGCAGCCGTGGTCGAACGGCAAAGTGGCGATGTGGGGCGGTTCCTACGCCGGCTATGACCAGTGGCTGACGTTGCGGGAGTTTCCGCCTCACCTGGCTACCATCGTCCCCGCGGCCGCAGCCCACGCGGGCGTGGATTTCCCCATGTTTAAGGGCATCTGGGGAGCGTATGACATGCAGTGGTTGACGTTCACCAGCGGAGTGACGTCGCAGCAGAATCTATTCGAGGAATCGTCGTACTGGATCGAAAAATTCCGGGAACTCTATTTGAGCCACCGTCCCTATAAGGATCTCGACAAGATTGCTGGCGATGACAGCACCGTGTTCCAGAAATGGATCGCCCACCCAGCGTTCGACGCGTACTGGCAAAAGCTCGACATTAGCCCTGAGCAATATAAGAAGATCGCTATCCCGATCCTGACCATTACCGGTGACTACGACGGCGACCAGGCCGGCGCCATGACGTATTACCGCGATCACATGAAATACGGAACCGAAGAAGCCAAGGCGAAGCATTACTTGATCATTGGACCCTGGGACCACGCGGGCACACGTACTCCGAGAAAGGAAGTGGGCGGCTTGACCTTCGGGGATGCCAGCATGCTGGACATGAATGAACTGCATGTTGCCTGGTACGACTGGACGATGAAGAACGGTAAGCCGCCGGAGTTTCTCAAGAAGCACGTCGCCTATTACGTGACAGGCGCCGAGCAGTGGAAATATGCCGACAGCCTGGAAGCGGTTTCGACTGCGAAGAGAATCCTGTATCTGAATTCCAGCAACGGAGAGGCGAACGACGCTTTCCACTCGGGCACGCTGAGTGAAGACAAACCCGCCACCGCAAAGCCCGATCAATACGTTTACGATCCCCTCGACGTACGGCCGGCGGAACTCGAAAAGGAAGACATCAAGAACAACATCACCGACGAACGATATACTTTGAATTTATTCGGCGACGGCGTGGTGTATCACAGCCAACCCTTCACCGAAGACACCGAGATCAGCGGCTTCGTGAAGCTGGTGGTGTGGATGTCGATGGACGTACCCGACACCGACTT
>Ga0210388_10001942_pt1 | contig 16176 bp, 9 predicted proteins | sample IncBWC19OmetaG_FD_155485 | JGI IMG/M metagenome (GOLD analysis project Ga0210388, IMG submission 155485) | Forest soil microbial communities from Barre Woods Harvard Forest LTER site, Petersham, Massachusetts, United States - Inc-BW-C-19-O ...
CTCCAGTGGAATGCCCCTAACTCCACGCGCCCGCCCGTCGCGCGCTCAATCACCGAGATCAGCTCCGTCCGCACTCGATTCGCAAACTGCGGCGTGCTCGCGTACCAGGCCGCCCCGGCAATCGCCAGGACCACGAGAATCAGCACCACCAGCGCCGCGCGCCACACATGACGCCACGGCGAACGCCGCGGTGCAGCGGTGGGAGGAACCGGATTAGGTACAGTCGCCATCGCCCTTATTGATCCTCATCGTCCTGGGTCCCCGAGCTTTGACCGTAAGCTGGGTCCAGGATCTGCACGCTGCCTTCATCGCGCAGGCTCTTCAGCCAGTCCTGCAGCAGTCCATTCACATGCTGCTGCAGCAGCACCTCCTGAATGCGCGACGTCAGCTTTTCCAATGGAGGAGGCGTTGCCTTGTCGTGCTCGTAGCCCGGCACAATGGACTTCTGATAATAGTCCGCAACCTCCTGCTTCGAGATGCGGATTCCGGTGCGAAAACGGATATCGATGAAGCGCAGAATCTCCATCCGCTGCTTCCAGTGCGCCGTCACATCCTGTTCGGTCAGATCGTTCGCCGCGAGGAAAGCCTTCCAGCCCGCATCCGTTGCGCAGTCATATGGCTTGCAGCGCGGCAGATGTTTGCGCGCCTCCGCCATATCTTTTTCGACGTCGCTGTCACTGACGCTCATGCCGGCCAGCTGCTGTTGCTTCATTTGTTGCAGAATGAGCGTCCGGCTGATGAGCCGCCGCGCGGCACGCCGCAGCGAATCGGTGCCCGAGGGGATTCCCACCGGCTCCAGCATCGCGAAGTGCAGCTCTTCGTCCACATCGCTCTGCAGCAGCACATCGCCGTTGATGATCGCCACCACGCGATCCAGAACCACCGGCTTCATCCCACTGCTCGCAGCCTGCGTGGGATCAGCGGCCTGCGCCCATAGCGGCGATCCCGCACCGCAGATCGTCAGCAGCAGAGCCGTCACCATGAGCTTGCATGCGCCTCGCATCAGAATGCCTGCCCGATGCTGAAGAAGAAGTTGAAGTGCCCGGCATTGCCCACATAAGGCGGGATCGGCTGGCCGTTGCCCTGCGTTCCGTAGGTGATGATCACCGGATAAATCGGAGGATTCAACGTGTAGCTGAAGTCCACGCGGACCGGCCCGATCGGCGTGTGATAGCGCAGCCCCACCCCGATGTCGTGCGTGAAGTAGTTGAAGTCGCAGGTGCCGCTGGCCTGCGTCGTCGGATTCGTGACCACCTGCTGATCCTTCGGATTCAGGTCCTTGCACGTCCCGCTGTGCGGCTGCCGCGTGCGCAGAAAACTCGGCCATATGTCGGACGACTTGGTGAATACATTTCCCATGTCGTGGAAGAGAACGAATCCCAGCGCATTACCGAAATACGGCAGCGTTGGATTCGGAAACCTCAGCTCCGTGCTGTTCACGAAAGCACCCGCTCCGCCAATCGGATAGCCGGTCAGCGAGTCGCGGGGGCCCGCCGCATTGATCGAATACCCGCGCAGAGACTGTGCGCCGCCCGCATACAGGCGTTCCGGCAGCGGGATCATCTCATATTTCGCCTCGCCGAAGGCCCGCTCGTATCCGAATCGCGTGTTCCGCGCCAGCACGATTTTCCTCTTACCGATCGGATAGTAGCTGGAATTCGTCAAATCCAGGCGATTGAAATTGGCTTCGGAAGCGAACACATTATCCGTGATGAACTCTTCGACGCTGGTATATGTTCCGCCCTGCGCATCCAGTGGAGAGGGGCGCCGCGTGTCGCGAATCCACGTAATTCCCGGTCCGGCGACACGCACCGGCTCTGACACCAGTGGAATCTCATCCGGCGCAACCTGCACGCTGTTCGGGTTGACCTTCACCCGCCGATAGGTGAACTGATAAATCAATGTGTTCGGCTTCGTTGGCCGCTGCGTCAGCCGCACCGTGCCTTCCAGCCGCGAAGCCGCATACGTCGTCACATCCTGCGCATTCGTGTATCCGCCGCTGAGCGAGAAGTCCAGCTTCGGCGAGTTGAAGATATGCGGAAACGTATAGATGATCGTGGCCCGCTGTTCCAGCGAGCCATACTCGGTCCGCAGCGACACCGACTGATTCCTTCCCCACAGGTTAATGCGCGAAACATCGAAGAGCACCAGCGCGCTCGCGCCCGTCATCCCATTGGGCCCGCAGTTTGCCGTGTAGCTCGCGGGATTGATGCCCAGCTGAATCAGGCTTGCAGGATTGGGACAGTTCGTCGAAGGATTGCCAGTCTGCAACTGGAATCCGAAGCCGTAGGACAGATCCCAGCGGCGCGCCTCCGTGAACTGCAGCAGAACATTCTTGCGCAGCTCGTCGCCTCCCGGATTCTGCACCGCTACGTTCACTTCGTTGAACAGTGTGAGGTCGTAAAGCTGGCGCTGCGTCTCCAGGATCGCCGACTGGTCCAGCGCATCGCCCGGCCGCAGCAGGACGTGCGGCTCAATCGTTGAAGATCGCGTGTAATTCAATCCGGAGATCAGAACCCGGTTTACGAAGATGCGCTCGCCTTCGGTGATCTGCAGCTTCACATCGATCAAATCCGGATTTCCCGCCTCCGGAGTCTGCTGTAGATTGAGCTGAGCGTGATCGTAGCCATGGCTGAAGTAGTAGGTCAGGATCGAATCGCGGTCACCGACCAGATTTGCCGCCGAGTAAGGCTGCCCCCCCTGCACATTCACCAGCGGTGTCAGCGTGTCGAGCGGGATCTGCTGATTCCCGGTGATCTCGTACTTGCCGATCTTCTGCTGCACGCCCTCGTCGATCACATACGTCACCGCCAGCCCTTCAGGCTTGCCCGGCTTGCGCGGCGGAAGCGTCTTCACCTCCGGTGTAATCTTCACCTTGCTGAATCCGTTGCTCTGGTAGAGCGCGGTAATGTTGTTCACATCCGCCTGCACCAGCGCCTGGCTATAGTTCCCATGCTTTTGCAGAAGACTGGCCTTGTAAACCGAGAGACGCGGGTACAGCACATCGTCGTGAAAGTACTTGTTCCCCGTCAGCTTCACTGACCCTACGTCATGCCGTTGGCCCAGATTCACCTGGTACTCGATCAATGTGCTCTTCGGGTTATCCGTATTCCTGGTATGCGAAACCTGTACATCGAAGTATCCGTCGCGCTGATAGTAGTCGCGGATGCGGCGATTGCCTTCATTCAGCAGGTCTTCGTCCACCGAGCCCTCTTCGTACACCGGTACCAGGTTTTTCACTTTGCCGCTGCTCAGCTTCACGCCGTTCACGCGGATCGTCACCAGCGGCCCCTGCGTCGCCTGAAACTTGTAGTTCAGCCGGTTCACCGGCGGCTGAAATAGCTTCGATTCCAGCGCGATATTAGCCTCCAGCCGCTGCTCCTTCTGGTAGTTCTTTCTCACGTTGTTCAGCGCGCGGCTCACCGTATCGCGCGTCACCTTCGATCCCGGCTTCAACTTCCCCTTTTTACGGAATTGCGCGACGGTCATCCCCGAATCGCCTTCAACCGCCACATCCCCCACCCTGGCCTGCTTGCCCGTCTGAACGTCGAAGTTCACATCCACCTGCGCATCCGCCTGGTCGACTGCCTGGGTCCGCGCAACCCGGCCCTGGTAGAAGCCGTTCTCCTGCAGTGTCTGGTTCACTAGGGTATCGGCCTGCGACAGCTTGCCGTCGCTGAAAGTGGTGCCCGGATTCAACCGTGTCGACCGCTGTAGTTGGTTCGACAGCCGGTCGTTCTTCACACCGTCCACCGTGATCCGGCCCAGAAACAGCGCCTGCGTGCCATTGAAGATGATCGTGACCTTGTTCCCGTTCCGCGTGCCCTCGACCTCGATCCCCTTATAGAGACCAGTTGCGTAAAGGCGTCGCAAACTCTGCCGGACGTCCTCCGCGTTCAGCGGCCGGTTCGGCTGCAGCGGCAGCGTGTCTGGTAGTGGATCGAGCCGCGCCCTCTGGACGCCCTGAAACTCGATCGCCTCTACCTCCAGCCCCGCCCAAGCGCGCAGGCTGTCGGTCGTAGCGTGTGGGCTTGGTTCCACCTTCGGGGCGGGTGGCTGCGTTCCGGCGTAGGCCGGAGCAGCCGAAGGAGGCTCTGCAGGTGCCGGCGTGGTCTGACTGCTGCTCTGGCTCGCGCCCGCAACCGATCCCCCCGCCGTACCCGCCGGCGTCGGCGGTTCGGTCTGCCCAAAAATCGGCGCTCCGCTCAAAATCAGCAGCGCGGCGGCTGCAATGAGCAGTCCCCCTGCACACCGATATCGACGGCCCGCTGTTCGCAAGAAAACCAATCAGTTCCTCTCGTCTTTGAATCTTTGGTTACTCGCAAACATCTCAACAAGGTTTCTTGGATGCGGCCCCGGCCTCATCCGCATACACCAACGCGCCCGGTCGTTTCCATCCGGCGCGTCTCCTTAACGACTCCTATACTAAAGAAAGAAACATGCTTCCTGAAGAGAGAGACACCAGCAACCCAACTCCGGTCGCGGAGCCGCCCGCGCAAGCAGCCGAACCGGCCCCGCAAACGCAGAACCTGTCAATACAGACTCCGTTTTCACAGGAACGATACTCCCGCCAGACTCTCTTTCCCGGCATCGGCCAGGACGGCCAGCAAAAGCTGGCGCGCGCGCACATCGCCCTCGTAGGCTGCGGAGCCACCGGAGCAGCTGCCGCCAGTCTCCTCGCCCGTGCCGGAGTCGGAACCCTCACCCTCATCGACCGCGATTTTGTCGAGGAGAGCAATCTCCAGCGGCAGGTCCTCTTCGACGAATCCGATGTCCGCGACGCACTTCCCAAGGCCGAGGCCGCTCGCCGAAAGATCGCCCTCTTCAACAGCGAAATCAAAATTCACGACCACGTCGCCGATCTGACCCCCGCAAATATTCACGAACTATTGGTCGATTCCGCCCTCGTTCTCGACGCCACCGACAACTTCGAGACCCGCTATCTGCTCAACGACTATGCCGTCGAGCAGCGCAAGCCCTGGATCTACTCCGCCGCCGTCGGCGCATACGCCGTCACCATGAACATCCTTCCGGAGGAAACAGCCTGCTTAGCCTGCATCTTTCCCGAAGCGCCTGGCGGAGCCGTCGAAACCTGTGACACCGCCGGAATCCTGAACTCCGCCGTAAATCTGGCCGCTTCCATCGCCGTCACCGAAGCCATGAAATACGTCAGCGGAGCCGGCTCCAAACTCCGCCGCACCCTGCTCTCCTGCGATCTCTGGTCGAACGAGTGGTCCGAGGTCTCCACGTCCGCTCCCCGCGCCGGCTGTCAGGTCTGCGGCCGCCGCGACTTCCGCCACCTCCGCGGCGAAGGCCGTCCGCACATCACCCTCTGCGGCCGCAACTCCGTGCAGATTCATGAACATAGCCGCCCTGTCGATCTCACTGCCATGGCCGCTCGTCTCGCGCCGCACGGAAAAGTCCGCTCCAACAGCATGCTGCTCCGTTTTGAGCGCGGAGACTACGTCCTCACCCTTTTCGCCGACGGGCGCGCCATCGTCCAGGGAACCACCGACGTCGCCCAGGCCCGCAGCCTCTACGCCCGGTTCATAGGCTCCTGATCGAACTCCCCTCCCAGTCCCTGTAAACCAAGAACAGGCAACCTTTTGCGTGCGCGGGACCTCTCACAAAGGAACATTGCATCCCTCAACAAATTCATCTCTGTCTTCACAAATGAACCCCACGGCCCAAACATCGCTTGGTAATCTGCAGGGAGCAAGCCCGCATGGATTTTTCGTACGCTATCAGGAGTCTGGTATGAGCACAGGCCAGACCGCGCCAAAACCGGTACAGCAACATATGCGCCGCAATCCGCCTATCGCAGGCGAGGCGGAGGCCATTCAGGCCGCCCAGGGCGGCGATGCGCGCGCCTTCGAAACCCTTTATGCCCTGCACAAGCGCCGCGTCTACTCCCTGTGTCTGCGCATGCTCGGCAACGTAGCGGAAGCTGAAGACCTCACCCAGGAAGCCTTCCTTCAGCTCTATCGCAAAATTGCAACCTTCCGCGGCGACTCGGCCTTCTCCACCTGGCTGCATCGTCTCGCCGTCAATGTCGTCCTCATGCACCTGCGCAAGAAGGGCCTTCCCCAGGTATCCCTCGAGGAAACTCTTGAGCCTTCCCAGGAAGACGGGCCTCGCAAGGATATCGGAGCTCGCGATCTTATGCTCTCCGGCTCCATCGATCGCGTTACGCTGGAAAGAGCTGTCGAAAATCTGCCTCCGGGCTACCGCCTGGTCTTTGTCCTCCACGACGTGGAAGGATACGAACACAACGAGATTGCCGATATGCTGGCCTGCTCCATCGGGAACAGCAAGTCGCAACTGCATAAAGCGCGCATGAAGCTACGCGACCTGCTCCGCACCGGTGCACGCAAGGAGCCGGCCGTATGACGAAGACGCGATCTGACCGGACCAACATGACTTGTGCTGAATTTCAAGACCAATTGCCTGAGCTCTTCGAGTCCCACTCTGACCTCAGCGCCGAAGAACATCTCAAGACCTGTGAAAACTGCTCTGCCCTGGTGCGCGACCTCGAATATATCGCCCAGCAGGCCAAGCTGCTGCTCCCGATTCACGATCCCAGTCCTGGCGTTTGGGACAAGATCGACGCTGCCATCCAGCGGGAACCATCCCCCGGCGGCGGCGCAGGCGGCAATCAACCGCCCGTGCGAACCTAGACACGCAGAACGAGGATAGGCGCACTCGCCCTGAGAATGTGAAGTACGGCACCCTCTTGTTGCCCGGCAATAACGCGGGCTCTGGAGCTACTCGCCATTTCTGGCACAAAATCACAGCAGCGGACAGCCGATTTGTGAACGCAACCCCTCATTGGACGCTGCTTCTTATCAACTCGACTTTGCCGAGAAGCCCGGACGGAATCGGTTGCAGGTGATCCATATCCTGAGGAACGAACCGGCGCCCATAACGTGCCGACAACAGCCGGTAATCCGGTAGTGCCTGACCGGAAAGCTCGTTGATCGCAGTATTCGCAACCCGCACCTCGAGCGCATTGTCACCCGGCTTCAGCATCGCAGTGATATCCAACGTGTAAGGCGGGTGCCACAACGAGCCCGCCCGCTTTCCGTTGAGAGAGATCACGGCAGCTTCGCGGATGGGCGGTTCAAACCACGCCCGCATACCGAGATGATCTGGGTCTTCCGGTGGCTCGACGAGCGGCGCTCCATCGCCGAAGTCCAGGAACAGTCGTTTGCCTTCAAGATCCGAAGATGTGACACGAATCGTCTTCTGATAGACGGCGACGCCGGAGTAGTAGAGTGTGGCAGGCTTATCAGTCCAGGACACGAGTTTAGACACGAGCTTAGCCATGTCCTCTTCCGAAGCGCTGTCATTCCAGTGGATTTTCCATCCGGTGCTCAGATCCTGCACCAGCGTCGTGGCCGCCCCATCATTCAACTTCGCATCTTCAACAATTCCCGGACTCGCTCCGTCGTGAAGGAGCAAAATGCGCGATTGGTAAGGCGCAAGCCGCAGGTCGAGGCCACCGTCTTCGATCTTCGCTGCGCGAGCTTTGCCCGTATCTGCATCGAGCCACTCCCCGGTACTGCGCTTCGCGCGGAAGTTGACCTTCGTTTCAACCGGACGGTTGCCGGTATTTGCGACAAAATAAATGTCCGAAGTCTCAAGCCTGCGATGGATGAATCCGACCTCAGGCGCCGGCGCAGCGAGATGCATGTCCGGTGGAAGCATCGCCGCGAGGACCCGCTGGAGATGGACCGTATCGAGAACAAGCATCGCTCTCCCGTTTGAGCCTTGATTTTCAAAAAATGTGCGCGCAGAGGCTGCAATCTGTTCCGACATTTGCCTCTGGTTCTGCAATCCCGGTCCGCTCTGCGGAATGCGCGTGAGGGCGATGACGTTACCGCCGTGCTGTACGTAGTCTTCGATGTGCGCGAGCGTATCAGGCGCGATGCGATCCACATTGGGCAATATGAGTATCGGATAGTGAATTCCGCGCGCTGCGATTGCTGCGCTGTCAATGTAGTCGAAGTTATATCCGGCATCTTCGATGGCCTGGGTAAGCGACTGCGTGATCCAACGCGGCATGACATCGGAGAGTGAGACCTTACCGGAAATGAATGCGGCATAGGCATCATCTTCGGGCAGGTAGATCGCGACGTCATTGGCCGGCTCGCCCTGACGCAGGACCCAGCTCACGCGCTGCAGATAACTCGTCACGTCCGGCATGACGATCCACCACGGATTATGCGTGTTGAAAACTCCGGCTGCGTAAAAGCGCCAGCCCGGCTCGCCCGCAGATGGCGGCGAGTAAGCCCAGCCGTGCCCGACAAGCTGATTGACGCCCTGCAGAAAGAACCGGTCCGCCTCGGCTTTCATGTCCAGCGGAGTAGCACGGAAGGCCGGCGAGTGCAGCCAGGTCCATGTCTCCGCTGATGTAATGGGACGCCCATACACGTGGCTGGCCGATGTGGCCCAGCGAGTGTAAGAGAACTGTCGCCACTGGGGTCCCTCCCCTTCTGGCAGATCGACAAGCGCGTTGCTGGAGAGCGACACCGCCGGATCACCATAGCTTTGCGAACGGAAGAGCGTATGGTGCGCCGCGGCCCAGTTATCGATCGGCTTGAGATAATTTTCGTCGATCAACTCAGTCAGAGTCTCGCCCCAGTCATGCCGCACCGCGAAAGCTTCTTCGCTCGGCGTGCTCGAAAAGAGCTCTGGCAGATGCGGCAGAAGATCGTATCCGCGCCGCTTGCGAAACTGCTCGAGGAAGTCGGGCGTCCAGTCCGCTCCGTAGACCTCGAGAGAATCGCTGAAGACGGAATAGGGTGGATGGTTTCCGAAGGCGGTTATCAGTTTGTCCGCAACGTTGTGCAGATGATCGTCAACAGCTTTCCGCGAGAAGTGATCGAGCACAAACCCGTCGGCGTCGACTGCCGCACGCTTGACCTGCTGACCGGTACGGCTGGAGATGAACCACAGGACAATGTGTTCGCCTTCCGAGGCCGCCGAACTCAGCGACATACGCGGACTGCCCTTCGCCGGGAGTGGCAACAGCTCTGGCCGTTGCGCTGTTTCCGTTTTCCCCCAGCCAGCGTTCGCGAGAAAGACGCCGATAAGGCTCTCACCATTGCTGAGAGCGGGGACGGCAACCGTTCCAGTTCCCTTCTCGACAGGCGTTTGGACCAGGCGCAGCGCGGCTGCCGATTCGGCAACCGGTGTATGCGGGCCTCCGTAAGGCCAGCCGCTGGAAAGGGTGAGGCTGGCCCGCAATCCGAGCTTGCGGGCTTCGTCGTTCGCGAAGCGGACGTCGTCAAGAAACTCGTCCGAGAGATATGGAAGATTGCGTAAGCCGGTGTTTTCATCGTCGAGTTCGAGAGGATACACCGGTTGGATTTCGAAACCGCCGAAGCCGCCCGCTTTCATCTGTTCCATTTCGCGAGCCAACTCCGGCCTGGTCACCGCGGGGCCGAACCACCACCAGCGCACCATGACACGCGCATCGTCGGGAGGCGTCTGAAAGGTCTTCAGAAGTTGTGCGCTGCTCTGGGCGTGGAGAGCCGCAGCGCAGCTAAGAAATACGCCGAGCGACCCGCCGATCAAAAGACCCCTGCTGAGGCGGACCAATCCTGGGAATATCGTTTGCCGCATGCGCGGCCATCATAACCTATGGCCTGGTCGATGCCAGATCGGATATCAGAACCGGACCATTCGCCCGAAGACTCAGCCCTCGATCGCGTTCACGGAGAGGATTGCGACCATGGTGTGCTCTGCACCCGGCTGTAAGCTTACCGCTGCGCTGAGAATGTTGCTCGCCTCCACGCACACCATCTGTTTCCACTCGTCGTCGCCCAGGTCAGCCAGTTCTTTCGCACCCTGGGACCATGGATTCCACGCTACAGTTGTGAGCGAATTTCTCTTCTGTGTTCGAATGCGCCGCTTCAGCAGCGGGTCGAACACTTCGGCGGCGTTCTGAGTATTCAGATAGGCGTTGTCGGTAGGCGCGGTCATCTTCAAATCGCCCTGCTGCGTCTTTTCGCGGTTTCCGTCGGTGTTGTCAAGAAAGACGGCACCATCCAACCCTCCGACATGAATCTTCTCAACGTCCGCCACCCGGTGATAGGTGTGCAGGGCCTCTTCGAACTGCAGAGGCACAGACCCGGTGTTTGTCACCACTAGCTCCAATTTGAGCTCGGGTCCCACGGTGATGCGATGCACTGCACGGAAGTCGTATGGCCACCATTGGCGGCTGGCTTCGTTGCTCTCTGTCGAAAGGGTTACGACAACGGAATCCTGTGTCTGGGCAACGGATTCAAGCTGCCATGCTTTCGTTCGGACGAATCCGTGCGCGGGCGCTTTAGGGTTGTCTGATTTTGCGCGAAACCATGGAAAGCAGATCGGTATGCCGCCTCGGATGGCGCGGCTTTCTTCCCACCGGGAATGTTCGCTCAAAAAAATTACTTCCTCGAAGCCGGCTGGCTGCCACGAAGTAACTTGCGCCCCATGCAGGTAAATGTCAGCGGACGCAGCAGGAGTTGTGATGCTTACTTTCGGAAGGCTGCCGTTGCCCGCAACGATGGCTACAGCACCCGGGATCGCGAAACGCTGATTCAAGCTCTCAATTGTTGTCGAATCCTGCATGGATTGATCTTAACTCCCAGCTCGCATGTCGACGCGACCGATATCCTCGGGTCGCTGAAGCCGTAGTTCAGGCGCACTTAAAGCTTGGTGGAAGATTGCGGGTCAGGTAGAACGTTCCAGGTGCGTCGGTAGTCATCGGTCGTCCGGAAACAATACTTTGGCCATAGCTCGACCGTCCATGCTGTCCAGGCACAACCAGCAAGCGATCTAGACGATTCAGTCGGCGATGAATCCATTTGGGGAATCGAGCTATCATACATCCAATCGTGGACGTTAACACTTTTGCAGATGACGTTCAGGCAGGTATCACCTGGAGGCTTCGTAGTGGCGCGTAGTTGCGTGGTTGGTTCCAGTAAGTGCGGATGGGGACTCCGCCAAGTCAAGGAGCCGGCCCACACAATCGGGCTTGTGCTTCTTGTCGTTTTCCTCGCCGCCTTGAGCGATGGCTGTCGCTCGACCCGCAATGACACGCATCCCTCCATCGAGTTCACTAAGATTCCTCCGTCGGCGCAAGGCGGGCGCGAACGAGTGGACACGATCACCGGGCGGGTCACCGGCGCACGGTCCGGGGAACGGATCGTGATCTATGCGCGGAGCGGTCCCTGGTGGGTACAACCCTGGCCCGACAAACCCTTCCTCACAATTCAGTCGGACACGACCTGGAGCACTCCTACTCACCTCGGGTTTGAATATGCCGCTCTCCTTGTTGAACCGGGATATCACCCGCCGCCGACGATGGACGTGGCCCCCACTCAAGGCGGTTCTGTTACCGCTGTCAAGATCGTCAGAGGATCCGGACCTATCCAGCTTGCGCCTACCAGGTCCCTGAAATTCAGTGGCTATGATTGGAGCGTCCGCACCATCGCAGGTGACCGCGGAGGCTTGAATAACCTCTATGACGGTGACAATGCATGGACGGATTCGACCGGCGCCCTGCATCTGCGAATGAAGAAGAAAGACAACCGCTGGTCCTGTGCCGAACTGGTTCTCACAAGAAGTCTCGGTTATGGAACGTATGTGATCGTCACACGGGACACGTCACGCTTGGAGCCGGCGGCCGTCCTGAGCCTGAATACTTTTGACGATTGGGGAGGCGACCAGCATTACCGGGAACTCGATATAGAAATGAGCCGATGGGGAGACGGCGCCAGCAAGAACAACGCTCAGTATGGCGTTCAGCCCTTCTATATTCCCGGCAATGTGGCCCCGTTTTCGGCGCCTCCGGGAACACTGACGCATTCTCTCCATTGGGTGCCTGGCCGGGCCACGTTCGAGACTGTTCGTGGCAGCACGATCACCCCGAAGGCTCCTCTGGTTGCCCACCACGTCTTTACTTCCGGCGTGCCTTCGCCCGGCCAGGAGAAGTTTCAGTTCCTGTTCTATGTAGTCGCCAGCGACAAGTATCCTCTGCAAAATGAAAGTGAAGTCGTGATTGAGAGGTTCGAGTACCTCCCGTGAGTGCATGAAAGAATGTCGCCTGTTCAAGTTCGTAGTGGCAGCGAGTGTTTCGCTGGTGCTCACCTCCACGGCCTGCGCGCTCGATCCCAATCGAGGCATCGCGCAATACATGCGCGAGCAGTGGGGTAGCGAAAAGGGCTTTCCCGGCGGGGCGGTCACTGCTCTTGCGCAAAGTGCCGACGGCTATCTGTGGATCGGAACCGAGAAAGACCTGGTCCGATTCGATGGGCTCACCTTTCGTGTATTTCCGCAGGCCACACCGAACGCGTTCTCCATCGGACCCGTGCGCGGACTGGTTTCCGACACCCAGGGGAATCTTTGGATTCTTCTGCAAAACACAAGAATTCTGCGTTATCACGACGGAAAATTCGACCTCGGGCGCGAGGAAGCCGAATTCGGCATAACCTCCGTGGGCAGGTCTGCCGACGGCGCCGTCCTTCTCTCCTCGCTTGCCCTGGGCACTCTCACGTATCGTGCCGGGAAATTCGATGCTGGGACCTCCGCATCCCATGCATCTGCCGAGCCTTCGGAGACGATTGACGAGTTATCATCGCGCCTGAGCTGGGCCACCGGCGTTACTCCTCATCGCTATGCCGAACCCAACTCCGCGGTCCTCGCGACAGCAGAAGGAACCGATGGGCGCATCTGGCTGGGCACGCAGGACAAAGGTCTCTTCTCCATGAAGGCGGGACAGATCTCGGGCATTGCGAACAGCGCAGGGTTTGGCAAAATCAATTGCCTCCTGTCCGCAACGAACGGAGACATATGGGTCGGGACTGACGAAGGTCTGCTTCAGTGGAATGGCCGGGAGTTAACGCGAAACGACCTTCCTTTGTCTCTCGAACACGTTCCGATCTATGCCATCACGAGAGATCGAGACTCGATTGTGTGGATCGCGACCGGACGCGGCCTCTTTCGGATGACCAACAATGAGATATCCGAGGAAGAGACTGGCAGTGCAGCTCACGTAGCCGTGACCGCCCTCACAGAGGATCGCGAGGGAAACCTTTGGGTGGGAACCTCGCGCGGCGTCGAGCGGCTGCGCGACAGCCCATTCGTGACCTACTCGCTGGCCAAGGGCCTACCCTCGGAGAGCAACGGGCCGGTGTACGTCGATTTGCAGGAGCGCACCTGGTTCGGTCCACTCGACGGCGGTCTTTATTGGATCAAGGGTGGACAAATTCACCGTGTCACCGAAGCTGGTTTAGACAAGGATGTGGTCTATTCCATCGCCGGGAGCACAAACGAGATCTGGGTAGGCCGGCAGCAGGGTGGACTGACCCGGCTCAGCTTCAACGGCAGCGACATTTCCGCCAGGACCTACACGCATGCAGACGGGCTGATCCAGGACAACGTGTATGCCGTCCATCAGAATCGCGACGGAGCCGTGTGGATCGGGACGCTGAGCGGTGGTATCAGCGAACTCAGGAATGGGCGATTCACGTCCTACAACACCGCGAGCGGAACTGCCTCGAATACGATCTCCGCGATTGTGGAAGGGTTCGATGGAACCATGTGGTTTGCAACTCCAAATGGCTTGAATGCGCTATCACTGAACCACTGGCAGGACTATACGTACCACGACGGATTGCCTTCCACGGAAGTGAACTGCCTGCTCGAGGATTCCGCGCATGTTCTTTGGATAGGGACGGCCAGCGGACTGGCTTTCCGGAAGGCTGGCCAGATCCGCGTGCCACGCAACATACCGTCGTCGCTGAATGAGCCCATCTTCGGGATTGTGGAAGACCGCGGGGGATGGCTCTGGATTTCTACCTCAAATCACATCATGAGGGTAAACCGCGAAGATCTTCTGAACGGAACGCTGCGCCAGGAAAGTGTGCGGGAGTACGGACTCGCAGACGGCCTGGAGGGTGTCGAGGGTATGAAGCGGGACCAATCAGCGTTCAAAGACCTTCACGGCCGGGTCTGGTTTTCGACAAACCGGGGTTTGTCTGTCGTCGATCCCGTGCGGGCCGACAGCAGCGCGGCCCCCGTCCCGGTGAGGATTGAGTCCGCATCCTCGGATGGCAATTCCATCGACATAGGTAAGGTTGTCCGCATTCCATCCGGGCGTCAGAGGACCACCTTCAACTTCGCCGGTATAAGTCTCTCCGTTCCAGAACGGGTGAGATATCGCTACCAGCTCGAGGGCTTCGACCGCAACTGGAGTCAGCCGGTATCGACCCGCGAGGCTGTCTACACGAATCTGAGCCCGGGCACATACACTTTCCGCGTCATTGCGTGCAACAGCGAGGGCATCTGGAATAACGCTGGAGCGGCGGCGCTTACCGTCAAGGTGATACCCGCCTGGTATGAAGCGCTCTGGTTTCGCATGCTGTGCGTCCTCTCCGGTGGAATCCTCGTGTGGTCGCTATATCAGCTGCGGCTCAGGCAGATCGCTGCGACGATCAGCGCCCGCTTCGACGAGCGATTGGCGGAGCGAACGAGACTTGCGCGTGAACTCCATGACACGCTCCTTCAGACCATCCAGGGCAGCAAAATGGTGGCAGATCATGCTTTGGATGAGCCGGCCGACGCCGTCCGTCTCCATCAGGCCATGCAGAAACTGTCGACCTGGCTTGAACAGGCGATGCAGGAAGGACGCGCGGCACTCAACTCTCTCCGCAGCACCACAACGCTGAGGAACGACCTGGCGGAAGGCTTTCGTCGCGCTGCTGAAGATTGCGTCAGTCAAGGCTCGATGGCGGTTACCTTTGCGGTAACCGGCGATCCCAGGGAGCTCCATCCCATTGTCCGTGACGAGGTATATCGGATTGGCTATGAAGCGATCCGGAATGCCTGCAAGCATTCCGAGGGCAGCCGACTGGAAGTGGAGCTGCATTACGCTCAGGACTTCGCTCTTCGTGTAACCGACAATGGCAAAGGTATCGAGCGTTCCATTGCCGAAAAGGGCAAGTCAGGGCACTTTGGCCTACAGGGCATGAGGGAACGCGCTGCCCGCATCGGAGCCAAGCTCACCTTCGCCGCCTCTCCAACTACCGGAACCGACTTCAGGCTCGTGATTCCGGGGAGAATTATCTTCAAAAATCGGCGCAAGCGTCGCGCAGCCGCATTCATCAAACTACGGAGATTCTTCGGGCGTGCGAATTATCCATCTGAACTGAACTAATTTCGCAGCGCGTGGCGAGATACCCATCCTTCGAATCAAACGAGTATCAGGTATCGCGATTCTTCTTCCGGATCTGAACAGCGCGCAGTTGCGCCCAGGGATCCCGGATCGGCATGGTAGCGTTAAATCGGCATGTTTCTGACACCTCGCTCGATTCGATATCTGTACGGTAGTGCAATTTTCCTGGGCGCATTTCTACTCTTCGCCGTCGAGCCCATGGCCGCGAAGAGGCTATTACCGGCGCTGGGAGGCTCATCCGCGGTATGGATCACCTGCCTGGTCTTTTTTCAGGTGATTCTGCTGCTCGGCTATCTGTATGCGCATTGGCTGGGGCGCAGGCAATCACCTCGGTCCGCGGGATTTCTGCATATCTCTCTTCTTGCACTCGCCGCTGCAGTGCTGGCGTTTGTCCCGCAGCCCGATTTGCGCAGCGCGGCGGCCCACCCGCTGATGGCGATCTTTGAAGCGCTCACATTGACCATCGGCCTTCCCTTTCTGTTGCTCGCCTCCACCAGCCCTCTTCTGCAGCTCTGGCTGGCGCGTGAAGAACACGGCTCGGTGAGCTGGCGGTTGTTTGCGCTGTCGAACGCGGGATCGCTCCTTGCCCTGGCATTTTATCCGACTGTCATCGAGCGATCTCTTTCACTGGGCCTGCAGCGCGAAGCATGGGGATGCGGCTTTGCCGTCTATGCCGTGCTTTGCGCCGTCCTCTCACGGCACACCAGCGTTGCAGGATCGGCAACCGCGGAGGAAGCTCCTCATGCGAAGAGCGAACCTCGAAGCCCTCTTCGTACAAAGCTGCTCTGGTTTCTGCTGCCGGCCGGAGCGGCAATGCAGCTCTGTGCGGTGACCAGCCACCTCAGCCAGAATATTGCGGCGATCCCTCTACTCTGGGTGCTGCCGCTTGCGGTGTACCTGCTCACCTTTATCTTCGCCTTCGAAACCCCTCGACTTTACCGGCGATGGATCGT
>Ga0210388_10001945_pt1 | contig 16156 bp, 11 predicted proteins | sample IncBWC19OmetaG_FD_155485 | JGI IMG/M metagenome (GOLD analysis project Ga0210388, IMG submission 155485) | Forest soil microbial communities from Barre Woods Harvard Forest LTER site, Petersham, Massachusetts, United States - Inc-BW-C-19-O ...
CCTCCGCGACTTCGAACCTCTCGAAGTACGAAGTCCTGGACCAAACCGGCATCAGCGCCCTGGCGCAGGCCAACAGCACCGAGCAGCTGGTCACCAAGCTGCTGCAGTAGTTCTTCTCACCAACCCATAGCGGGAAGCTTCGGCTTCCCGCCTTGATTTCTCAGAGATATCTAATCGCCCCGGCCATTTGTGGAGCCGACGTTGCTACGGCAGATTGCAATTGAAGTCTTAGCCTGCGCATGACGATGAGGACGCTATGAGCACAGTGGGTATTTCGTTTGGCTCGCCGACGAGCGGCCAGGGGTTCGATGTCAGCTCAACGGTCAGCCAGATCATTGCCAACCTGCAGGCCGTCGAAACGCCGTGGAATACCCAGCTGACGGCGCTTCACGCGCAGGACACGGCGCTCACCTCGATCGGCACGGATCTCAGCACACTCTCGAGTGCGCTCGAACCGCTCACCGACTTCTCGGGAGTCCTCTCGCAGAAGGAAGGCTCCAGCTCAGACACTAACGTTCTCTCGCTCACCTCAGCCGCCTCGAACGCAGTAGCGGGCAGCTACACGGTCCAGGTCAACACCCTGGCGCAGACCTCTTCCTACTACAGCACCGCCATTGCCAGCAGCGACGTCCTTGCGTCCGGCGGCACCCTGGTGCTCAGCGTCGGCGGTGCCGCGCAGACGATTACCATCGATTCTTCGAACGACTCGCTCTCCACGCTGGCCGCAGCGATCAACGCAGGGAATTATGGGGTTACCGCCAGCGTGATCACGACTGCGAATGGCGTCGAGCTCTCCCTGGTGAGTAACACCTCCGGAGCCGCCGGTCAGATTACGGTAGGTGGAAGCCTCACCGACTCCACCACAGGCAACGCGGTTAACTTCACGCAGGGGCAGCAGGGCCAGGATGCTTCACTGAATGTGGATGGCGTTCCGGTCACCAGCGCCTCGAACACAATCACCGGCGCCATTCCTGGGGTGACCTTCCAGTTGGTGAGCGCTGCGCCAGATACCGCCGTGCAGGTTGAGATCACCAACGACAATACCTCTGTTGAATCGGCAGTGAGCAGCTTCGTGTCCGCGTACAACACGGTGATCAGCGATCTGAACACCCAGGAGGGCAACGACACTTCGGGCAATCCGGAGCCGCTTTTTGGCAACCCGACCACGGCTACTCTGCAGGAGGATCTAGAGTCTGCCCTCAGCTTCATCCAGCCCGCCAACGCTGTTGCTACCACCTCGACGATTGGAACATCGGACGTGCTCTCCGGGAGCCTGTCCATCGCCGTAGGCAGCGGATCGGCGACAACCGTGAGTGTGCCCACTAACGGAACGCTCTCGTCTCTGGCCACAGCAATTAATTCCGCCAATCTCGGCGTCACCGCCAGCGTAACCACCGCAGGTTCGTCAGCCACGCTCAGCCTTGCCAGTTCTACTTCAGGTTCGGCTGGCGCAATTACGGTAGATACCGCCAACCTGACAGACGCCACCAGCGGCGCAGCCGTCACCTTCGGCTCGTCGCAGTCCAATGCCATCACCTCTCTCACGCAGCTGGGAATCTCGGTCAACAACGATGGCTCGCTAAGCCTGGACACCGACACCCTCGACAGCATTCTCGACAGCAACTATCAGGACGTGGTGAATTTTCTCGAGCCCAGCGGCGGCTATTCTTCGTTCGGCGACAACTTCACCACCGTGCTGAGCAATCTGGGGAACAGCTCTCCCGACGGGGTGATTACTCTCGCTCTTGGCAGCAACTCGAGCAGCGAATCCCAGCTCAACACCAACCTCAGCAATGAAAATGCCTACATCAGCTCGCAACAGTCGCAGCTCACGACCGAGTTGAACGAGGCAAACTATACGCTGCAGGAAATTCCATCGCAGGTCGACGAAGTGAACGAACTGTACAGCGCGATCACCGGCTACAACGAAAATCCGAACGGATAGGCGCCCTGCCCGGTGCGGAAACGCCTCAGTCGTGCGCTGACTTGAGGTGAAGCGGAACGAAACAGGAGCCTATGAATTATCAGCAGGAATCGATTGCCGGCATGAACCCGGTGGAATTGATCGTTGCGCTGTACGACGGTATGATCCGCTTCCTCTACCGCGCAATCCAGGCTATCGAAAAGAATGATGTTGCCGGCCGCCGCATCGCGATCAAACGCACGCTGGACATTCTGATGCATCTCCAGTCGCGGCTGAGAATGGATATCGGAGGCTCCTCCGCCAAGGCACTCTCCGAATTCTATGCAGCGATCTTTGCGCTCTGCATTGAAGGGTCGAGGCTCGCCTCCGCGGACCGCCTCCGCGAGGCAATTGCCTGCATCCGCGACGTCCGCGAGGCATGGCAGGTCGTTGCCCGCGATCCCGATGTCATCCGCAAATTGCACGAAGAACATCTCCGCAACGGTCTGCACGTCCTCACTCCCAGCTCCGCCCCACCCCTCGTCGAAACACCCGGCTCCAGCTGGTCGGCCTAGCCGGCAAAGATCGCCCTATACAGCGTATAGGGTGATGCTATACAGTGTATAGCCGTGACCGAAAAGACTACCTCGGAACGGATCGCTGATATTTCCCTCTCGCTTCTGGAGTCCCAGGGGCCGGATGCCGTAACTATGCGTCGAGTGGCTGGTGCGGCCGGCATTACACCGATGGCCATCTATCACCACTATCCGAATCGCGAGGCGCTCCTCGATGCCATCACCAGCCGGGAGTTCGAAAAGTTCCTGGGGTACATCGAAATCCGGCTTCACTCCCATACGAAACGTGCTTCTATCGAAACGCGCCTGATCAATTCCATGGAGGCATACGTCGACTATGCCCTCGAGCGGCCGCGCATCTTCGATTACATCTTTGCGCAGCTTCGGCCGGGAGCACGCCGTTACCCCGAAGACTTTCGCGCCCGCCGCTCACCAACGCTCAACTCTGTTGCCGACCATGTCGAGGCTGCCATGCGCGATGAGGTGCTCAAACGCGACGACATCTGGGAGGTCGCGCTCGAACTGTGGGCGCTGGTTCACGGTTACGTGACTCTCTATCGGGCGGGGCGTTTCAACCTTCCCGAACAGGAATTTCGTGCGCTCGTCAGACGCGCCATCAGGAGAATGATTCATGGCCTCGCGCTCAAATAGCCGATCAAGTGGTGTTCTCCTCTCGATCCTCGCCTTCGCGGCAACCGCCGTCCTCGGCTACCTGGGCACGGGTCTGCATCCTCTCTGGTATGTGACCTGGTTCGTGCCGCTTCCGGTCTATATGCTGGCGCCGCGCGTCTCCGTCAACCGTGCTTTCTGGGTGGCCTTCCTGGCCATGGCCGTCGCGAATCTGAATACGTGGAGCTATGACCGCGTTGTCACTCCTCTGGCCATCACCATAGCAATACTCATTCTCCCGGCGCTGCTCTTCGCCCTGGTGACATTGGCCTTCCGTCGCTTCGCCGTGCGTGGAGAGCTCCTTCGTGCCGCATTCTCAGCGCCTGCATTGACGGTCGCACTCGAGTATCTGAGCGAATTCAAGTCTCCCCACAGCACCTTCGGCAATCCGGCCTACACGCAGATGAACTTTCTTCCCGTGCTGCAGATCGTATCAATTGCCGGCATCTGGGCCATCGGATTTCTGCTTCCTCTTCTTCCCGCTGCATTCGCGGTCGTCCTGACTCCAGGTTCTACGCTGAAATCGCAGAGCAGAGTGGCCGTCGCCACCTGCGCGATCTTCGTGCTGGTCATGGGCTTCGGTTTTTACCGACTGCATTCAGACCGGCTCGCGCCGCGGGTCAAGGTCGGACTCATCGTGAGCGATGCCGTCGCGACCCCCCATCCGCGCGGGAAAGACACGCTCGCGCTGGTCCAGGCCTACGCCAGCCAGATCCCGGCTTTGGCAGCGCAGGGAGCCGAGGTGATCGTGCTGCCCGAAAAAATCGGACGAATCCAGGGCGCCGACCTGCTCGCGGCAGACAGCATCTTCGAGCAGACAGCGCGAGAAAACCATGTGACCATCCTGGTCAACTTCGAACATCAGCCGAATCTGCATGAGGCCCGCCTCTATTCTCCTGCGGGTGCCCTGGAGGCGACGTACGAGAAGCATCATCTTTTACCGCGCTTCGAGTCGCACCTGCTGCCCGGAACCGGCCGCGTTGTCGTCCAGCGCCCCAGCGGCAAATGGGGAATTGAAATCTGCAAAGACATGGATTTTTCGCTCCTGTCCCGCCAGTACGCGCTCGATGGAGCAGGACTCATGCTGGTGCCAGCTTGGGATTTCGTCGACGACGGCTGGCTTCACGGAAGGATGGCCATCCTGCGCGGCGTCGAGAGCGGCTTCAGCATCGCCCGTTCCGTCAAACAGGGGATTCTGACGCTGACCGACGATCGCGGGCGAGTGCTGGCCGAAAAGGGAAGCTGGGAAGCATCCTCTACGCCGCCCTTCACCATCCTGGTCGGAACCATTCCGGTCAGGAATGAGCCGACCTTCTACGCCAGGACCGGCGACTGGTTCGCATGGCTAGATATTGTCCTCGTTTTCCTGCTTTTCATCCCGGCTTCACGTAGCCAAGGCCCTAATCCCGGCATGTGAAAAAGTGAGAGACGCGCGTTCCTTGTTCTTCTGTGAACACAAAGGAGCGCCGTTCGCTCAGTAGCCACTTGCCAACCCCTGAAAATCGCGCCATCCTTATGTACCAAGCGGAGGCCCTATGCGTGGCTTCACGATAGTTCCCAATTTCAGGCCTTTTTCATCTCGGTCAGCATTGTTCAACACTGGTTTCCGGAAGACCGGTTCAGCGCACTTTGTTGGATTCGTCGTGCTCTCGATCCTGTTTTTCTCATCCATTTCGTCGACCCCATTGATGGCGCAGGTCTTTACGGTTACCCCCGAAGGGGTGGACGGAAAGTACCTGGACTTTCATCCGACTGATGTTCCGATCTCGAGTGCACCCCTCACAAATCACAATCGCGAAGACCTCCTGCGTTTTCTGCAGGCTGAGCAGGGATTCACCATGCGTCCGCTTCCGATCAGCACGCTGACGCTTCACGCCAACGGCGCCATGCAGCCCTCGGGTTCGGACTATATCAACGCGATTCACAATCGCGGCCTGTCCGCGAAGGCCGGTGAGCGCGTGACCGTCACCGACATCAAGATCGACAAAGACCGCCTGGTGCTCGACTTTAACGGAGGCCCCGAGCATAAACACAAGTGGCTGAGGCATGTCTCGGTTGGCATGGACCCCAACGCGACCACGCCTGTTGTCCACGACGACCCTCAGGCGCCCACTGGTTCGCGTGTCGTTCTTGTCTTTTCTCATGATGTGCCGGACGTGACCGGAATCCAGGTCGAGGCATTATTGAAGCCCATCGTGGACTTCAGCGTGAAGACCCCGCAGCAGGCCTACACCGACACTCTCCCCCCCTCCCTCCGCAAAATGATCCTCGAGCATCATGTGCTGGTCGGCATGAATGTTGACATGGTCATCAGCGCACTCGGCCAGCCGAAGAACAAGATCCGTGAGCGCGACGGACAGATGCCGTTTGAAGAATGGATTTACGGCGACCCGCCGCAGCCCGTCCAGTTCGTTCGATTCAACGGCAACCGCGTCATTCGCGTCGAGATCGCGAAGGTCGGCGAAGAGCCCGTAATTCGCACCGAAAACGAAATGGGCGACTACTGGAACACCCAGCCCGCGGATAACACCCGCATCGTCAAGCTCGGCGACGAAAATCCCGCCGACACAAAGGCGGAGAACGCACCGCATGCGCCGCCCACGCTCCGCAATCCAGGAGAGAAGCTGCCCACGGATGACGAAAAGGACAAGCCGGTGATGGGCCCGGTACAGTTCCCCAAGGATTCGGGCAAAGATACGCAGACGGCAGGCTCGAATAACGGCCAACCGGCGAAACCAGCCAGTGGCCAGTCATCCAGCGCATCGTCAGGCCAGACCAGCTCGAATCAGACGCCCTCCGGACAGACAGGGCAGCAGACGGGAAGCACGCCGCCGGCCGATCCTGCGCCAACCCCGCAGATTCATCCAACCATGCCGTCGCCGGACGAGTTCCGCACTCCCTCCTCGTAGAGTCCGCCTGCCGGCTCATCTCGAAGTAGCACGAGCCTTCAGAGTTCGCCGAGGGCAGGATACCCGCAGCGAACTCTGGCCTGAGAACCGCGACGGCTGCGGCAAAGAGTATCGCGAAGCCTCCAACCAGGGGAGGGCTCTGGGGAACGGGTGCTGGCTGTGAAGCCCGCATCACTCTTGACATGAGCGTAGAGTGAACCTCTTCGATCCTCAAGAGAAGAGAGGCGAATAAGTCGAAGCAAAGTTCAATTCGGGAATTTCGAGAGCCAGCGGTCCTATTTGGTTCGGATCAGCGCTTCGCCCCAGTTTATTTTTCCAGCCTGATCGACGGTGATGATAAGGTCGCCATGCTGGCCCTCATCCAGAGTCGGTCCGGTTGCGGAATGCGTCCTCCCATCGAAGCCTGTATAGGTCAGCGTTACCGCGCCGGAACCCTGCACCTTGAAGCGATAGTGATAAGCGGAATGCGCGTTCAGAGTCTGGATGCCGAAGGTGGCGCTCGGATAGTCAACTTCAACCAGCCGTAGAGGAACATCTCCGTCGTTGCGGAGCGTAGCTTCGATGAAGGCGGAACGGCACGCGATGAGGCCGCCGAAGGCAATCGCAAAACAGCCGGCGAAGAAGGTAGTTAGAATGCGCTTTCGAGTCATGCTCGCTTGATAATGACAGATGGGGCGATCGTTGATCTCACCCCTAGACCGTGAGCTTTCGTTCCAGCACACGCGCCGTAAGCACGACCCCGGTCCCATGGTTATGCAGGGTAATGGGGAAGGCCAGGACATTCCAGACCCATTCCTCGCCCTTGCGCGGCAGGTTGAGCAGGCCGCGATAGGTCCGATCGATGTAGGTTTCGCGCGTCTGCGCGACCGTCCGCAGGATATCCCGCCAGTCAGCCGCCAGTTCGGGCATCTCTTCAAACATGTTGCGGCCCGGGAACCAGTCCCGCGGTTGTTCCAGAAGCCGCGCGCAAATCTCATTTACATATTGCCAGTTGCCCTCGCCGTCCAGGATCTCCAGCACCACGTCATCGCCCATAGCCATATTGATGCGGGAGTAGAAGAAATCCCGCGCGTCCACCACAACCGGCTTGCCGCGAAGCTTCGCCTCGAAGGAGCGCAGCGCGGTCACCAGGTCGTCGCTTGAGCTGTAACCCTTGAGCAGATGCATGTCCTCGACACCGCCGAAGCGGCGTTCCAGGGTAGCCGAGAGGATGATGATGGGTACTTCCGGCCGCTGCCGGCGCAGCTCGGAGGCCACCTCGGTGCCGAACTGGCCAGCTCCCAGGTGATAATCGAGAACGGCAATGTCGATCTCGCAAAGAAATTTTTCAGCCTCTTCGACAGTGGATGCCGTCTCCGTCAGATAGCCGTATTTACGCAGAATGGTGGACCGGAGCAGCAGGTTTTCCGGGTGGTCATCGAGCAGCAGGACGCGGATCGGATCGGCCAGACCTAAGGCAGAATCCTCCGCGGAGCTTTTCTTCGCTTCGTGGTCGGTCTCGTTGTGCATGAAAATGATTGGATGCGGCCCAACGGCAATCAGCCGCACACCCTTTCCCTGATCTCTTATCCTGGTCTGTTATCCCTTTTCGGATTTCTCTTTTCTTTGCAGCTGCTTAATGATGTCGGGGAGGCGATTGAAGATCGCGGTGGCTTTCAACCACTGGCGATTGTCGAATGCCGGTGATCCACTGATCACCTTGCCCGGCGGCACATCGTGCGACACGCCGGATTGCGCGGTCATGATGACTCCATCTCCCACCCTGCAGTGCCCGGCGACGCCAACCTGCCCCGCCAGAATGGCATTCTTTCCGATCTCCGAAGACCCCGCCAGCCCCACCTGGGCGCAGAGCAGGGTATTGGATTCCACCTTTGACCCGTGGCCGACCTGGACCAGATTGTCGACCTTAACTCCGGAGCCGATGCGGGTTTCGCCCACGCTCGCCCGGTCGATGCATGAATTCGCCTGAATTTCGATATTGTCTTCAAGCACAGCTGGACCGGATTGCGCAATCTTTTGCCAGACACCATTGTCGTCCTTGGCAAATCCGAAGCCGTCGCATCCGACAATCACCCCGTTCTGCAGGACAACATGGTTGCCCACGCGGCAGTTCTCACGTACGACGGAGTGCGCGTGGGCGAAGAAGTGATCGCCGATGACCGCATTCGCGTAGATGACGACATGGGCCAGCAGTGTCGCGTGATCGCCGATCACGGCGCCCTGGTCCACCACGACATAAGCAGCAATATGAGCGTGCTTGCCGATCTTCGCCGTCGGGTGGATCGCCGCCGTGGGATGGATGCCAACCGCATACTCCGGCTCGCGATAAAACAGTTGAACCGCCTTCGCCCATGCCAGGTAAGGATTCGCCGTCCGCAGAGTGGAGTTCGAAATCTCCGGAAACTCGTGGGTGACCAGCACAGACGCCGCGTTCGTCGTTCGTGCCAGAGCCGCGTAGCGTGGATTCGCCACAAACGTCACCTGGTCCGGACCCGCTTCTTCGATGCCCGCGACGCCGGTAATCTCGATGTCGCCGTCACCGTGGAGCTCCGCCCCAAGCGCAAGTGCCAATGCCGCTAACTTCATGCTGGCGATTGTACAAGGTCGGCATCCGCGAGCCGCGATCCGGGACGGTCCGGAGTGGTCACCGTTTGCACTGTCCACAGCCGGACGGAATGGTCCGATTACGGACAATGCCGATGGCCGCCCTATCGGGGTAGCTACGCAGACCGCCGTGGAACAACGACGTCACGCTAACCGTATCTGGAACTTGAAGTGCTGATCCATCCTTAAATTTGATATCCGAGGAAACTAATGTCCCTGCTCCGTGATCTGAGAATCGCCATCCGTCATCTTTCGAAGTCTCCTGGCTTTGCGATCACGGCAATTCTGATGCTGGCGCTCGGAATCGGCGCAACCACCGCCATCTTCTCCATTGTCGAAGCCGTCTTATTGCGACCCCTCCCGTTTCCTCACTCCGACCAGTTGATGGTGCTTTCGGACACCTTGCAGGGTGCGGATATCGGCGGAAACGGCGAAGCGGGCGTGACGGCTCACGATATTCGGAACTACTCGCGTGACACGCACAGCTTTACCAGTCTCGGGGGATACCAGCAGACAGGCTATGAGATCTCCGGCAACGGCGACCCGGCTCAGATCAATGCATCGCGCATGAGCGGAGGCGTCTTTCCCGCGCTCGGCGTGCAGCCCCTGCTGGGACGCTTCTTCACGCAGCAGGAGGACGAGCAGCGTCAGCAGGTGGCCGTACTGAGTTATGCCACGTGGCAAAGCCGCTTTCACGGCGATTCGCATGTGCTGGGTCAGAAGATCCTCCTCGACCGCAAGCCTTACGTCGTTATCGGCGTGATGCCGCGCAGCTTCGAGTTTCCCCTGGTTCCAGGCCATCTGAACCGCAGCGAGTTGTGGGTGCCGATCAGCTTTGAGACGCAGGAACTGACGGGAGGGCAGGAAGCTAACTGGAGTTACAGCATGGTGGGCCGGCTCAAACCCGGCATCAGCGCTGCCCAGGCGGTGAGCGACGCGGATACCGTAGCCCGCGAGACCATGCGCGGCTATCCCGCCTTCATGGCCGGATTGAAAATTCGGCCGATCGTACGGCCGCTGCATGAGGAGACAGTAGAACAAGCCCGCCCGCTCGTCCGCACCCTTTTCTTCGCGGTTTCCGTCGTACTGTTGATTGCCTGCGCCAACCTCGCCGGGCTGCTCCTCGTCCGCGCCATCCGGCGGCAAAGGGAAGTCGCGGTTCGCCTCGCGCTGGGTGCCCGTGCCTCCACGCTGCTGCTCCAGGCGATTCTGGAAAGCCTGGTTCTGAGCGTCACCGGAGGCATTGTGGGACTGGTACTGGCCGCAATTGCTCTGAAGGTCGGCGTAACCGTTCTGCCCGAAACCCTCCCGCTCATCAGCGAGATTGGACTGGACTGGCAGGTCGTCGCCTTTGCGTTCGGACTCGCCATCGTCACCGGCGTAATCTGCGGCCTCGCTCCGGCATTCGCGGCCATCCGCACCAGCGTGAATGACACGCTGAAGGAAGGCGGACGCACCGGCTCTTCCGGCGGCGGACACGCTCGTCTTCGCTCGGCGCTCGTTGTCGCGGAAATTGCCATTGCGCTCGTCCTGCTCACTGCTTCGGGCCTGCTCCTGCGCAGCTTCGAGAAGATGCGCCAGGTGGATCTCGGCTTTCGCCCCGACCACACCCTGGTGGCTGGCTACAGCCTCCCTCGGAAAGAGTATTCAGCGCAAAGCTCCATCGACCAGTTCAACCGCGAGCTGGTCCGGCGTCTGCAGCAACTTCCTGGCGTTACGAGTGTCGGGCTCACCTCTTTCCTTCCCGCTGCCGGCAACAACAACAACGGCGCATTTATCGCAGAAGGATACATTCCCCCCAAGGCCGGGGTGCTCGATCTCGCCACACAGATCCAACTGGAGGGAGATTATTTGCAGTCGATGGGTATTCCTCTGTTTCGCGGCCGGTACTTCACGAACGCGGACACGGTAGGGTCGCAGCTGGTGGCCATTGTGAATCGAAAGTTGGCAGAACAATCCTGGCCCGGACAAAACCCCATCGGCAAACGCCTGCGGCTGGGCACACCAGGAATGCAGACGCCATGGGCGACAGTCGTAGGCGAGGTGGCTGACGTGAAAGAGGACTCACCCGACCAACCGAGCAAGCAGCAGTACTACATTCCGGTCGATCAGGCAGAGGCGCAGATCGGGCAGCTCGCACAGCCGACCGACCTCAACGGCAATGGCGGATACATCGCGCTGCGCACCTCCATACCTCCGCAACAAATGGAGAACGCCTTGCGCGCAACGGTGCGCTCCATCGACGCGCAATTGCCGCTGACCCAGGTGCAGACCATGGAGCACGCCATCTCCGACACAGAGGCTCCGCGCCGCTTCAACACCGCGTTGATTTCATCCTTCGCCGCCGCCGCGGTATTGCTTTCCATCCTTGGCATCTATAGCGTGATTGCCTTCTCCGTCGCCCTCCGCGTTCAGGAAATCGCCATTCGCATGGCGCTCGGTTCGCAGCGCGGCGGAATCGTCCGGCTAGTGGTTGCCTCTGGAGCGAAGCTGGCCCTGTTGGGTTGCGCCATCGGACTTCTGGGAGCAGCGGCGGCCTCGCATCTGCTGGGGTCTTTCCTCTTCGGCGTAAGTGCGCTCGATCCTCTCGTTCTCACTTTGGCAGCCGTTTCTGTTCTCATCCTGGCACTGGCTGCGACATTGCTGCCAGCGCGCCGCGCATCTTCCATCGATCCCATGCGCGCGCTCCGGGCAGACTAATCGTTGGAGTAAAGAGTGGGAGCGCTACCCCGGCGTTTCCACTTGACGGAAGCGGCGAGCTCACCGTTCCATAGGGACAACGCTCCGCTTCTGTCGAATCTTGCTGCCACGGGGTATTCTTGGGACCGCTTTTGCACGAATTGCGGATGGCTGTACGCCATCTGCTGAAATCACCTGGCTTCACAGTGACCGCAGTCTTGATGCTGGCGCTGGGCATCGGCGCAACCACGGCGATTTTCTCTATCGTGGAAGGCGTCCTTCTCCGCCCGTTGCCTTTCCCCCATCCCGAGCGCCTGGTGGTGCTCAGCGATGTCCTCGAAGGCCCGGGCATCACAGGAAATGGCGAAGAAGGCGTCACACCTCCGGACATCCGAAACTATATGCGGGACACGCACAGCTTCGACGGGCTGGGCGGCTACCTGCCGACGGTTTACGAACTGACCGGTATCGGTGAGCCCGCGACCGTGAACGCCACCCGAATGTCGAGCGGGGTCTTTCAGGCGCTCAGCGTGCAGCCGTTGCTGGGCAGATGGTTCACTCAGGCTGAAGACGAGCAGAAGCAATCCGTCGCCGTGCTCAGTTATGCCACCTGGCGTGAACGCATGAATGGCGACCCCGGGGTCCTGGGCAAGCAAATCCAACTGAGTCGCAGGCCGTACGTCGTCATCGGAGTGATGCCACGGAACTTCGAGTTTCCCTTGATGCCCGGACATCTGAATCGAAGCGAGCTGTGGGTGCCGCTGCGCCTCACCGACTACGAGCTCACCATCCTCGCAGGCTCGTGGGAATTCTCCATGGTTGGACGGCTGAAGCCTGGGGTTACCTTCGTCCAGGCCGCGAGCGATGCCGAAGCCGTTGCACAAGAAACCGTTCGACAGAATGCAACCGCCATGGGCGGCTACAAAATGCACCCTGTCGTCCGCCCGCTGCAGGATGAAACTACAGAATCCGCGCGGCCTCTGGTGCGCACGCTTTTCTTCGCCGTAACCGTAGTCCTGCTCATCGCGTGCGCAAATCTCGCCGGACTTCTGCTGGTGCGCGCCATTCGCCGCCAGCGTGAAATCGCCGTTCGCCTCGCGCTAGGCGCGAACGCTTCGACCCTCCTCCGCCAGGCCCTGCTCGAGAGCCTCACACTCAGCGTGGCTGGCGGCCTGCTGGGATTGGTGCTTGCAGCGATCGCAGTTCATTTCGAAATCAGAATGCTGCCCGAGTCTCTACCCCGGATTGCAGACATCCGCCTCGACTGGAAGGTCTCGGGATTGGCGCTGATCCTCGCGGTCTTTACCGGAGTTCTCTGTGGTCTCGCTCCCGCCTTCGCGGCCATCCGCACACGCGTGAACGAAACGCTGAAGGAGGGCGGCCGCACCGGAAGCACCGGCGCAAGTCACGGTCGGCTGCGCTCGGCGCTGGTTATCGTAGAGATCGCGGTTGCGCTCGTTCTTCTCACCGCGTCCGGATTGCTGCTGCGCAGCTTCGAAAAAATGCGGCGGGCCGAGCTCGGCTTCCGCCCTGATCACACCGTCATTGCCTCCTACGGATTACCGGGAAAACAATACGTCACACAGTCGCAGATTGATGCCTTCAACCTTGAGCTGCTGCGAAGACTGCGCGAGCTGCCCGGGGTCGAGAGCGCGGGGACGACGTCCCTGCTACCCGCATCCGGGGCCGAAAGCAATACGACCTTCATCGCCGACGGATATGCGCCTTCGCAAGAGGGGCACGACTTCGCGACGCCGGTGCAGGTAGTAGGCGACTACTTTCAGGCGATGGGCATCCCGCTGCTTCGTGGACGCTACTTCACCGACGCTGACACCGCCACGTCCGAGCTCGTAACGGTAGTGAATCGCAAGCTGGCAGCGCAATCCTGGCCCGGTCAGGACCCGATCGGCAAGCGCATCCGCATGGGTTCCCAGCAGATGTCCACCCGTTGGCTCACCGTGGTCGGCGAGGTTGCGGATGTGAAGGAGGGTTCTCCAGACTCGCCCTCAACGCAGCAGTTTTACCAACCTGTCGACCAAGTTTCTCCTTCGGCCGGCCCGGCGGCCTCGCCTTCCGATGTCTTCGGCTACGGAGGCTTCATCGTGGTGCGTACCGCGCTTCCGCCGGAACAGATGGAGAATGCGCTGCGCACCACGGTGCGCTCCATCGATCCGCAGCTTCCGCTTACGCAGGTCCAGACCATGGCCCATACGCTGTCTGACAGTGAAGCCCCGCGACGCTTCAACACCGTGGTTCTCTCTGCATTTGCGACTGCCGCCGTGCTCTTAGCTGTGCTCGGAATTTACAGCGTGATCGCCTTTTCGGTGGCGCAGCGGGCGCAGGAGATGGCTATCCGCATGGCCCTCGGCTCACCGCGCAGCGGCATCCTCCGATTGATTCTGATCTCGGGCGCGAAGCTGGCAGGCATCGGTTGCGCCATCGGAATCGTCGGCGCTCTCGCCGCCTCGAAGCTGATGCAGACCTTTCTCTTCGACGTCAGCCCGTTCGACCCGCTGGTGCTCATCGGAGCCGTTATGTTGCTGATGCTCCTCGTCCTTGCCGCATCGATGCTCCCCGCTATCCGCGCAGCCTCGGTAAACCCCACACAGGCTCTACGAAGCGAATGACAGAGGATCGAAAACGTGCTCAAGTCCTATCGCCGGCGGCTAATCCCTAATTCCTAATTCGCTAATCCCTGCTGTTAAAACAGTCTTTCCTGCGCATCGTCCGGAGGAACGTTCGCCGGTCGCGGCTTCGCGCTGCCGATCACCGCGACAATTTCCAGCTCGCTCACAGCGGCAGCCGGAATCCACATCCGCTGAGTGTTGCCGCGGATATCCGGCGGAGTCAAAGCGACGCCATTCGACGAAATCAGGCTCAGGTCGTTGGCCGCCAGCCCCTCGATAAGGTCACCATCATTCAGACGCAACCGCACAAAAAGGCCCGCCGTTCGGGGACGCCCCGCGAATGTCTTGCGGAGCAATCGCTCCGGGTTGGCAGCATCGCCGGAACTGAAGTCCCGGACAAAGCAGACCCACTTGATCTGTTCCAGGGAAATTGCCGTCACTTTGCCGTCCAACCCCAGCATCTCGACTGCGCTCCCTTGCACGAATTCGTCAGAGGATAGGTATCCGGCCGCCCAATCGCGGGAGAACTTGCGGATGATCGCTTTCTTTCGACTGGATGGCATAGCGGCAGGGACTCGGCGGGGAATACACCTGAGGAAAGAAGGATTGTTGCACGGATGTGACTCAACGCAGCGTAAATTGTGCAATGCGGTAGCCAATCAAGATACCGTGTGTTACATTGGAGTTTTGTAAACGCCCTCGGAACGCTCGTAAACTATTGTATGTATGTATAGTTAACCAGATTTCCAATCAAGGGTGCTAAAAAAATCGCTTTCGATTGTTCAGGCATGCCCGATTACGTCTACCTTTTAGAAAATCGCCTCTCGCCCGCCCAGCAGAACGCTTTAAAGCAGGTCCGCGATGTAGTTCGCGACCACGGCATGAACGTTTTTCTCACCGGCGGCGCCGTCCGCGATCTGACGACTGGATTCCCGGTAAGGGATCTTGATTTTTCAATTCAGGGAAATGCCCTTAAGCTAAAGAAAGATCTAGAGAAAGCAGGAGCCATCCTGTGGGGCGAGCATGAGCCCTCCCGGACCCTTTTCTACTGGTTCCACGGTGTCCGGATCGAAGTATCCAGCGCGCGCCGGGAGCATTATCCCAAGCCTGGAAAGCCGGTCTACGAGTGGGCGCCTATTCTCGAAGACCTGCGCCGCCGTCGCGACTTTACGGCGAATGCTATGGCCGTATCCCTGAACGAGGGATCGTATGGTCTGCTCCTTGACCCGATGAACGGCATCGCCGATCTTGAGGCGCGCACGCTGCGCCTGGTGAGCCCTTACGGCTTTATCGAGGATCCATCTCGCTTGCTGCGTGCGACACGGCTGCTGGCACGCACCGGTTGGGAACTGGACGAGCGCAGCAAAACCCGCTACGAGAACGCGAAAGAAGAGAACTCCATTGAAGCTATCTCGCCCTACCTCAAGGGCTATGAGATAGAGGAAATCGGGCATGAGGAAGACGCTCTCAAGGCATTGAAAGCACTCGAGAATGAGGGCTGGATGAAGCACGTCTTCCCGGCCTGGACCAGCGCCCGCGCTGATGTGCACGGACTGGAGGCGTTGCATGCTGCACTGATCCAGCTTCTCATTCAGGGCATTCATCCCGACCTCTCGGCCGCGCAAATGGAACTGCTCACCTCGAAAATGCCTCCCAAGGATCTGGAGGCGCTCAAGAAATCCTTCCCACGCCCGGGCTTCGTCAAGGAGTGGGAAGCCATCGACGAGGCCGCGAAGGAGTTCCAGAAGGAACTGCTCGACCGAAAGAACTCAGCGGCGTCCGCGACCTGGAAGCTTCTCACCAGCTACGCGCCGGAGGCGGTCCTATGGCTCGCCTATACCAGCAAGAGCGCCCAGGTTCAGACCAAATTCAAGAATTTCTATTCGGTGTGGCCGGCGGCGCGTCAGAAAATTCCCACCTCGCTCCTGCTGGAGATGCGCATCACTCCGGACCTTCCCGGCTACGAGCAACTGGTGCAGGATATCTTCTTCGAGTTGATGGACGAAAAGCTGACGACCGAAGAAGAGATGCGGGCTTTCCTCGAGCCGCATTCGCCGCCGGCTGCGCCGCCGCCGGTCAGCATCCGTCGTACCCGTGCCAAGAAATCCGAACCGAAGATCAAGTCCGAGGATGACGAGCCTCTCGATGAAGACGCCGTTCCCTCGCCCCGCGATCTCGATGACGAGGCGG
>Ga0210388_10001947_pt1 | contig 16152 bp, 16 predicted proteins | sample IncBWC19OmetaG_FD_155485 | JGI IMG/M metagenome (GOLD analysis project Ga0210388, IMG submission 155485) | Forest soil microbial communities from Barre Woods Harvard Forest LTER site, Petersham, Massachusetts, United States - Inc-BW-C-19-O ...
CAGCGCGATTTATGCGGCGACTAAGAAGCGGATTCGGGCTTTGCCGATTTTGAGTTGAGGTTCGTTTTTGATTCGGACAGAAGAGCTTTTAACCGCAAAGATCGCTAAGGAATCGGCAAAGGGCGCTAAGAAGAGCTACATCTAATCTTATAACTTACGTCTGGATTGCCTTTCCATGAAATTTCTACGGAACTTGCGGTGCTTGGCGCTGTTGGCTTCTCTTTTGTGTGCGGGATTTCTGCCTGCGCAGACGGCCTCTTCTTCTCCTGCATCGGTTCTGGCGTCGCGCGTGGCACGGCTGCGGCGTGGCATCAACACCAGCGGATGGTTCGCGCAGGTTTACGACCAGCGCGGGTATACGAAGGAGCACTTTCAGAGTTGGACCACGGCACAAGACATTGCGCTGATCCGATCGATGGGCTTCGACCACGTGCGGTTGAGTGTTGATCCGCAAGCGATGATGCCGAGCCACCGGCCGGACGAGATTCCCCCGGAGTATCTGGGATATCTGGACGCGGCAGTGAAGCTGATTCTGGCTCAGGGGCTGGCGGTGGTGATTGATCTGCATCCGGGGAGCGACTTCAAAGCGCGGCTGGCGAAAGACGACAGCTTTGTGCAGGAGTTGGCCGATTTCTGGCGGGCGCTGGCGCGGCATTATTCGACGTGGGACGCGGAGCGGGTATTTTTTGAAATTCTGAACGAACCGGAAATGTCCGACCGTTACCGGTGGTACGGGGTGCAGGCGAAGCTGGCGGCCGCGATTCGGGAGGGCGCGCCGCAGCACACGATGATCGCGGCTGGGGCGCGGTGGTCGAACGACGACGAGCTGGTTTTTCTCGAGCCGCTGCGCGATTCGAATGTGATCTACAACTTTCATTTTTACGAGCCGCACATCTTTACGCACCAGGGCGCGACGTGGGGAGCATATTCCTGGCATTGGGTGAAGGGGCTGCACTATCCTTCGTCGGCGGAATCTGCGGCGAAGGTGGCGGCGAGCGTGCCTGACGCGGTGGACCGGCTGGCGGTGATCCGCTATGGACAGGAGCACTGGGATGCGGCGCGCATTGATGCGGAGATTACGCAGGTTGCAGAATGGGCGCGGCAGCGCGGAGTTGTCGTGATGTGCAACGAGTTTGGCGTGTACCGCGACTATGCGGACCCGCGCGACCGCGAGGCGTGGATTCACGACGTGCGCACGGCGCTGGAGCAGCGCGGCATGGGCTGGACTATGTGGGATTATTCGGGCAACTTCGGAGTAGTTACGCAACAAAATGGGCGGAACGTGCCGGATGAAACGACCTTGCGGGCGTTGGGGCTGGATCGAGCGGCGGCGGGAAAATGAATTCTGCTTGCGGCGCTTTTTCTTGCAGCGCTTGAACTCGCGCGCGCTTAGAACCTCGGTTTTCGTTACGGAGCGGCGGCGGACATGGGCTGGGCTACCGTCATCTTGAAGATTTTGATGTTGTTGCCGAACGACTGGAGCTGCAGGTCGTGAAATTCCGCTACGTGAGTGCGTAAGTCCTCGGGAAGATCAGATTCCCATCCTGCCTGAAAAACCAAGACGGTGTCCCCTGGCTTGAGGCGATAGGTGTCGACCAAGTCGCGCCAGAGGGTGATGAAAACGGGCGGGGTGAAGTGAGTTGCGGTTCTAAAACTGGCGGAGACGACCCGCCGGCCGCAAGAAAACGCTTCGAAATCCGGAGTAGAGGCTTCGAACGAAATGGGCTGTTGATGGCACAAGTAATGACCGAGGATCAGGTCGCTCTGGTAATCGGTGAAGATGAGAGTGGGCGTGTCGTGATTTTGTTGTAGGAACTCCATCGCCGCAGACATATGGGTTTGGCTTTGATCGGCGCGGTCCATGCGGGGGCGGTGCGGTTTGCCAAAAATGAAACTGGCCGCGATGATGCAGGCGGCTAGGGCAAGGGCACGCGCCCATCGTTCTGCGGCGAGCCGCGCTAATGCCAGGCTGACACCAGCCACGCCTGGAATCGTGAGGAATGCAACGTGGCGCGTGCCGCCATAGGGATACACATGAGCCAGGCTAGCGCAACCAGCGATGGCGAACGGAAGAAGCAGGAACAGTCCGAGCCGGCGCGGAGAAGTTTGACCGCGGGCAAGAGTTTTTCCGCGCAGAAGGAGCGCGACCGCGACGAGGAAGAAGAGTCCCATGAGAGCGCCCACGGCGAGCTGTCCGAAAAAAAACTGGAAGACTCCGAAGGTGTGGGTCACCAGGAACAGCAGCGGGTTGTCATGGGCGGGATCGAAATACGAATGATGCAAATAGAACTCGCTCATCCAACCCTGCAGCACGGTTCGTGATTCGCCGGCGCCCAGCTTTGAGAGATGAGTTTTATACAGGAACAGGGCGAGTGCGAGCGCGACGAGTTGTCCGATGACCCAGGTTGCGACGAGGCGAATGGGCGGGCGTTCGGTGAAAATTCTGAACAGGGCGTAAAGGCCGAGCGCGGCGGCGAACAGGAGCGAGGAATAATGCGACAGCATGGCGAGGCAAAGGCACAGAGTGAAGGCCGCGATGCGGGCAGGGGAGTTTCTTGCGAAAGCTTCGTCGAGAAAGTACAGAGCGCCGGCGAGGAATGCGAGCAGCAGAGAGTACTGCCGTACCTCCGCTGCGAGGGCGATGATGGGTGGAAGGAAGGCGACAAAGAAAAGTCCGATGAAGGCGGGAAGCGGGCCGGCTGCGCGGATGAGCCATTTGTAGAACATCCAACAGAAAACCACGCCGGCGAGCACAGAAGGCAGGCGGAGCCAGAGTTCGGAAGTGCCGAGCGCACGCCAGAAATAAAGCAGAAGGATGAGCAGTGGAGGATGAGCCGAGGTGAGGCTTGCCTGGTAGGCGAGAGCGAGCGAAACCTGGTTGGCGAGGCGAAAATGCAGCGCCTCATCGGAATTCAGAAAAGTTCCGGAGGCGGTCCAGAGGCGCGCCAGGAAGCCGAGCAGCGTGATGAAAACTGCGGCGAGGCCGGCGTGGGTCTGGAGCCAGTCGTCCGCTTTCGCTCGAAAAGTCACCATGGCTAGTCAATCCTAAATGCGCCCAGCCATTTTACGGGCAGTCGTGCGGCGAGAGCGTTGGCGAGACGCTCGTCCGCGGTGATCATTTCGGTCCTGGACCGAACGGCGAGCGCTACGTAGAGGCAATCGTAGACGCTACGATCGTTCGAAAGAGCAATTTCCAAAGCATCGGCTAGCAGTTCCAGGGATGGCACGGTGGAGAAGTTCCGCTTCCTCATATCCGATGCAGCGCGTTCCGCGAAACCCCGAGGCCACCTTCGTTGATGAACCCCTTTCCAAAAGACGTTCCCAAGTTCTGCCCAGAACACATCGGGGACGATGAACGTGACCGCTCCATCCTGATAACGTTTCAAGAGTTGTACGGACTCTGCGGTGAGCGTTTCGTTCGCGGCAGGGATGGCCCACTTCACGGCTACGCTAGCGTCGAGGACCAGGGTGGTCAACGATCGCGGTCCTCGCGGATCATTTCTTCGGCAGTGGGAAAGTGGCCGGGAGTTTCAGGCTGACGAGCCCGGAGTTCCGCCATCCGTTTGTAGAACTCGCGGCGGCCCTGCAACTCTTTTGCGGTGGGGATGTTGCGCTCTAAGAGCGCAATGACCTCGGCCGCGATTGACTTGCGATTCTCACGGGCGCGCTTGCGGAGAGCTTGATAGATGTCGGCCGGAACGTTTTCGACGTAGAGCGCTGGCATATATGGTGTCCCTATGGAAAGTATAGCACAGGCATAGGCACAAATTAACTCCCGCAGGTTAGTATCCGTGGGCGGAAGTCGGGCTGAAGCACCGCGCATCGAAAGCTAAGACAATACCCTCGCGACTCCCGCCTTGACACTGCTTTCTCACCCCTTTATCCTTAACTCTTGCTCCTTGCGGTACTTGCGCCTTCTTGGCGTGCTTCCGCGGGCCTGGGGCGGCAACTGGACGGTGCGCGGAGGTTCCCGATGTTTTTCGAGATCAAAGACTTGGAACTTCATCCCGTGGAGTTTGCGGAGAAGTTCGAGCCGGGCGTGATTGATTTTGGGCCGGAGTATCGGCAGGTCACGGCGATCGACAGCAGCGGGCGGGCGGATCTGGTCGAGGAGCATCACGGCAAGCACAAGATAATACAGGACATACGCATCCAAGGGCGGCTGGCGACTCGCTTGGAATTGAGCTGCGCGCGGTGTCTGGAACCGCTGCTGCAGGATGTTCAACGCGAGTTCGACCTGCTCTACCGGCCACAGGGCGCGGACGCAGGGCGGGACGAGATATCGGTAACCGACGCGGAAGCCGAGATCAGCTATTATGAGGGCGAAGGACTTTTGCTCGACGATGTAGTGCGCGAGCAGGTGCTGCTGGCGGTGCCGTTGAAGGTGACGTGCCGCGAGGATTGCAAGGGGCTGTGTCCGCACTGCGGCAAGAACCTGAATGAAGAACAGTGTTCATGCGCGGTGGCGCCGGAAGAACCGCGGTGGGCGGCGTTGAAAGAGATCCGCGGCAAGCTGACACATTGAGAGCCGAGGAGTTGTGGCGGCAGTTTGGTAAGGAAGCGAGCCAAACGCGCCCTTCGGTAGTTTGCGCTCTCTCTCAGGGCAGGCTCTGTGGATTGCGCGGGTCGCCCGGATCCTTCACTGCGCGAAGAACGCTTGTTCAGGATGACAATTAAACTAAGATTGATGCGGGGCCGTGGCCTCGCGAGAGGAATTTATAGATCATGCCTAATCCGAAACGAAGACATTCGCAGAAGCGCACCTCAACGCGGCGGGCGCACGACGCTCTGAAGAGCCACTCGCTCTCGGAGTGTCCGAATTGCCACGAGAAGAAGATGCCGCATCGCGCTTGCGCGAAGTGCGGCTACTACAAGGGCCGCGAAGTTCTGGACGTTGAGGAAGCCAGCTAAACTCCTGCCAACATGCCTAGCGTGATCGCGCTGGATGCGATGGGATCGGACCGGGCTCCCAAGCCTGAAATCGAAGGCGCCATTCATGCGGCACGCAGCTACGGCGTGCGCGTCCTGCTGGTGGGTCCGGAAGCCACACTCAAAGCGGAACTGGATCGACACCCCTCGGCGCTGCGGCTGCCCATTGAAATTGTGCACGCCAGCGAAGTCATCGCCATGGAAGATAAGGCGGTGCAGGCGGTGCGGGCTAAGCGGGACTCCTCCATGCGAGTAGGGCTGCGGCTGGTGCGCGAAGGGCGCGCGGCGGGCTTTGTCACGGCGGGCAATACGGGCGCGGCGATGGCTACGGCGAAGATGGTGCTGGGCGCATTGCACGGCGTGGATCGACCGGCGCTGGCGGCGGTTTTTCCAACTGCTCCGGGGACGGCTGCGATCCTGCTGGATGTGGGCGCGAATGTGGACTGCAAGCCGCATAATCTTGAGCAGTTCGCGGTGATGGGTGAGGTTTATTTCCGGTCCATGTTTGGGAACACCATGCCCCGCTCCAATTTTTCGGCGGGAAAACGGCCGCGCGTGGGCTTGCTCTCGATTGGCGAGGAGGAAACCAAGGGCAACGTGCTGACTCGCGAGTCGTTCCAATTGTTGAAGCGGCTTCCCTTAAATTTTGTCGGGAATGTGGAAGGCCGTGACCTGTTCAATGGACACGCGGATGTTATCGTTGCCGATGGATTTGTGGGCAACGTGGCGCTCAAGATTTCTGAAGGGGTTGCGAACCTGGTTCGCACGGTTTTGAAAGAGTCGCTGAAGGCGACGATTACCAGCCAGGTCGGCGCCATGCTTTCGCGCAGCGCGTTTTCCGATTTCAAAAAGCGCATCGACCACACCGAATACGGCGGCGCGCCGCTGTTGGGCGTGAAAGGCGTGTGTATAATCACGCACGGTTCGTCGAACGCGAACGCCATCAAGAACGCGGTGCGTGTGGCGGCGGAGTCCGCCGAGCGGCGCATCAACGAGTCGATCGAGCGGGGACTGGCTGCGCTTCGTCCCGCACTCGTGGAAGCGGAAGCCGTTCCCGCTCGCTAACTTCTCGCATAATTAAGATCATGACAGAACCAAGAGAACAAGCTAACGCAGCCGTTTCAACGATCGTCGGAGAAACGACCGCCGCACAGAAGATCGCGTTCATTTTCCCTGGACAGGGTTCGCAGGCCGTGGGCATGGGCAAGGATCTTGCCGAGAAGTATCCCATTGCAAGGCAAACGTTTGAGGAAGCTGACGAGGCGCTGGGCTATAAATTGTCGCAACTATGCTTTGAAGGCCCTGAGGATCAGTTGCGGCTGACCGAGATCACACAGCCGGCAATTCTTACCGTGTCTGTCGCAGCATTGAGAGTTCTTGAGGGCCGCATTCCCAAGCCGAGTTTTGTGGCCGGCCACAGCCTTGGTGAGTATTCGGCGCACGTAGCCTCGGGCACCATGACTTTTGCCGACGCGGTGCGCACGGTCCGCAACCGTGGCAAGTATATGCAGGAGGCTGTTCCGGTGGGAGTAGGAGCGATGGCCGCGATCCTCGGCATGGAATTGGACAAGGTTGCCGCGGTTTGCCAGGATGCGGCGCAGGGTGAAGTCTGCTCGCCGGCGAATATCAATTCGCCGGAACAGATTGTGATCTCCGGCAACACCGCGGCGGTCGAGCGTGGAGCGAAACTCGCCGACGAGCGCGGGGCGAAGCGAGCGAAATTGCTGCAGGTAAGCGCGCCGTTCCATTGTTCGCTGATGAAGCCTGCCCAGGATCGGCTGGAGGCGGACTTGAACAAGCTGAAGATGCAGAAGCCCGTGTATCCGGTGGTCTGCAATGTGGAAGCTTCTTTGGTGAGCGATGACCTGCGGGCTCGCGATACGCTGGTGGCCCAGGTCACCGGTTCGGTGAAGTGGGACCAGAGCATGCGGCTGCTGATCGATGCAGGCGTGCAAGTCTTCGTGGAAATCGGACCGGGAAAAGTTCTGTGCGGGTTGATGCGGCAGATTGACCGGTCGAAGACCTGTTTGAATGTTGGAGACGAGGCGTCCCTGGCGAAGGTGCTCGAGCAGTTCGCGAGTTGAGCGCTAGCGGAATTCCAGATCGCAGGGCGGCGTGCTGATTGTCTTATCCGTTTTGTCCACGTACAACTGAGCGTGCTTTGCGCGGTCGTTCACGATGAGGTCGACGACCACGCCGCTTCCACCGCCTGGGCAGTTGGCGGCTCCATAAATCTGATAGCTCTTGACGATGCCCCATTCTCCGCCCGGCCCCCAATCCTGCCTGAACTCATTCAACGGATACTGCGCGTGATTCTGCGGATGCTGCTTCCACTCGGGATCGTGGTAGTAGATGCCATAGGCAGTTTCGAAGTCCTGCTTCTGCAATGAAGCAAAGAATTTATCTGCGATGCGCTTCTCGGGCCAGAAGCGGTTAAACCAGCCGACAATAGCGAGGATGAGAACCAGAACGATGGCCGAGATAATCCGCGTTCTCTTCGCGCGCTCTTTCTCGGGATGGTAATCTTTGGCGTCCAGTAGGGTCATACCTGTCTAGAATACCGGACGCTTTCCACATGTCAAAAGGTCCAGAGGGAATTGAGTCATCGGGCAATTTAGCGATCGGGCGATTTAGGATCAAAACCGTATTGCCCGTGAGGCCCTTGAACCGAAACGTGCAGCCAATCGCCCAATCGCCAAGTCACCCAATCGCTCAATCTTCCTACAGCGTGCGTTTGAACAGCGGGATGGCGATGCCGAGCGTGATCGCTGCGAAGACACTCAGGAACAGCATGTCGCCCCACACCGCCGACAGAGTCGTCTCTTTCAGCAGCAGACATTTGAAGCCGTCGACGGCGTAGCTGAAAGGGTCAACCCTGGCGATCGCGCGCAACCACGGGGGAAAGGCCTGAATGGGATAGATGGCACCGCTGGGAAAAAACAGCAGCGTATTCAGAATGCCGAACATGGCCCGCGGCACGAGCGGGTCTTCGATGCGCACCATCAGAAGAAACATCATGGTGTTGAAGGCGAGCGAAGTGAGGACGATCATGATCAGCAGTCCGAAGGCCGTGACGGGATTGAAGATTGTGCTTACTCCGGCAATCAGCGAGCCGATGACCGTGATGATTATGCCGGTCATCACCGCTTTGATGGCGCCCGCCAGGTTGAGCCCCAGCACGAGTTCGAGCTTGGTAATCGGCGTGACCAGATAGCCTTCATGCACGCCGCGCGCCTTGTCGTCGATGTATAGCATGCCTCCGCCGATCATCACTGAAACGAACATGGCCAGGGTGAGCGAACCGGGAAGCAGATATTTCATGTATTCGATATAGGGGTAGAGTTCGACGACCGAAAGCGCAGTTTGCTGCAGGATGCGCGGCTCGACCGTGGGCTGGTTCAGCGCGCTGGTCAGGTCGCTCATTTCCGACTCGATCGCGGAACTCATGAAGTTGTCGCTGTTGTCCACTACCAGCGCGACCTGAGGGTGATTGTTTTCGTAAACCCGCCGGGAAAACTGCGGCGGGATGATTACTGCGCCATCGAGTTTGCCGTTGCGGACATCCTCCTGCGCTTGTTTTTCGTTGTCGTAATAAACCGGCACGAAGGTGCGAATGTTGGCGCGCACCGAGTCAAAGGCCTCGCGAATCCTGAGAGCCTGGGGTCCGCCGTCCTCATCGACGATGGCGAGCCGCGCGTCGCGAATCTTGCCGCCAAAGGCATTGCCCAGGATGACGAGCTGCACCAGAGGAAAAATCATGGACGCGAGCATCAGCGCCGGGGAGCGAAAAAATTTGCGCATCTCGCGCTCGACAAGCGCCATCATTCGATTCATAAGGTAAGCCTCGAGTGGTTCATGGCCGCAATCCCGGGCTCTGCGGCATGGTGAACGCATAGGCTTTCTGCAGTTCGTCGCGCAATTGCCTGCCCGTGTAATGTACGAAAACGTCGTCCAAAGTTGTGTTCTGCACGGAAAGCGATTTCACCGCGATCCCGCCTTCGACGGCCATCTCGACCAGTTCGGTGGTAGTTCGCGAACCGTTGCCGGTCAGGATGCGGTACATTCCTGCTCCTTCGTGCTGCACTGAAGTGACTTCGTCGAGCGTGTGCAGGCGTTGCTCCCAGTCGTCCGGAGGATTCTCGAACTGCGCTTCAATCACGTTCGATCCTGGGACGCTCGCCTTCAACGCCATCGGAGCGTCCAGTGCGACAAGCTTGCCGTGATCCACGATGGCGATGCGGTCGCAGAGCCGGTCGGCCTCGTCCATGTAATGGGTCGTGATCAGGATGGTGAGTTGCCGCTGATTCTTAATGTTGCCCAGCATCTCCCACACGGCAACGCGCGACACGGGGTCTAAACCAGTGGTCGGCTCATCGAGAAAAAAGATTTTCGGATGATGCACCAGCCCGCGCGCAATCTCGAGGCGCCGGCGCATGCCGCCGGAGAGTGTTTTCGTCTGCGCATCGCGCCACTTGGTGAGATCCACCAAACCCAGCAACTCGTCGATCGAGCGCTTTCTTTCTTTCGCGGGCACGTCGTAGAGCTTGGCGTAAATGTTGAGATTCTCTTCCACGGTAAGGTCCAGATCGCTGGTCAGCGCCTGCGGAATCACGCCAATCATGCGCCGCGCGGCATCTGGTTCCTTGGCGACATCGTGACCTCCGATGAGCGCCCGCCCCGCGGTGATCGGAATCAGCGTGGTCATCATGCGGATCAACGTCGACTTCCCAGCTCCGTTCGGACCGAGCAGGCCGAAGATCTCGCCTTCTTTCACATTGAATGAAATATCGTCGACGGCAGTGAAGTCGCCGTATTTCTTGACGATGTGCTGCACTTCGATGGCGTAAGTTTCTGCCATCATGGCTGCCCCGCGGCCGCTGCGCTCTGGGGAGCGGTGCCGCGCAACTGTTCGGGCGAAACCAGAACCTCGGCCGTCATCCCGGGGACAAAGGCACCGTTGGGATTGTCCAACTTGACCTTGAGCACGATGGTCCTGATGTCACGCTTGCGGCGGCTCACATCGCGCTGGGTTGCGAAGTCGCCCTCGACTCCTTTGAAAAATACTTTGCCGCCGCTGATTGTTCCTCCCGGCAGCCGCACGCGCAGCACATCGCCGTACCCGATATGGTCGGCGTAAGTTTCTGGAATGGCGGCGCGCGCCCAGGTGTCAGAAAGGTCGACGATGGTCACAATGGGAGCGCCGATGTTGACCACTTCTCCCTGCCGCGCTGCGCGCACTGAAACCGTGCCGCTCACGGGCGCATAAACGTTGGTGTAACCCAGGCGAACTGCGGCTTGATTTTTCTGTGCGATGGCATTCTTGAGGTCAGCCTCCGTCGATTGCACGGTGCTCTTCGCGGCATTGGCTTGCTGGGTGCGCGCAACGGAGGAATTTAAGTCCGCCGCCGCGGCTTTTACCATCTCCTGCTGCGCCTGCACCGTAGCTTGAGCCGCCTGCAGATTGGTTTCGGCCTGCACGCGATCTTGATCTGAGGCAACGCCTGCTTTGGCCAGGGCGATGGCGCGGCGGCTGTCGCTCTCGGTGCGGTCGAGCGCGGCTTGCGCCTGCAGGAGTTGCGCCTTGGCCGAAGACAGTTTGGCCTGCGCATTGGCCACGTCGCTCGAAGTCGAACCTGAGGTGGATTCTTCCGTGTGCTGCATCTCGGAAACCTTGTGCTGCACGCTGGCGATGGTAGCGGTGGCTGCGGCTTCCTGCGTCTGCAACTCAGAGGGATCAAGCACAGCGATCAGGTCCCCGGCCTTTACCGGCGTGCCTTCATCCACGAGCAGCTTCTGAATGCGGCCTTCCACCTGGGCGCTCACAATGACTTGATTCGAGTCGACAGTGCCGATGAGGACGAGATCTTTCGAATGGTCGGTGGAGAATATGTAGTAGACCGCCGAGATGACGAAGATGACGCCGAGAAGAATGAAAAAACGGTTACGAGCACTCATGAGCGCACTCCTGATGTGCGAACAGCTGGTTTGCGAACTGCCGGCGCCACGCTGACGCCGGGTTGAAACAATGCTGCGGAGATAAAATCCAGAACTGCGGCGCGCCGCTCGGCGATCCGCTCGGGCGCCAGCGGATTAAAGTGCACGATGCGCTGCATCACCGGCGCGCTGCTGAAATAGAAAACGATCATGGCCACCATGGAAGGAACGAAGTGCACCGGGTCGACTTTGCGAAATTCTCCGTCGGCAATTCCTTTGTGCAACAAATCTCCCACTCTGCGGTAGATGGGCTGAAAGTAGGTCTTGACCAGCCGGTCAATGTGCTCGGAATGGCCTTCTTTTGCGCGCATCATTTCGCGCTGCATCAGCTTGGGGTAGATACGGTTCGAGGCGATGAAGTCGAAGTACGCGCCCGCGTATGCCATGATCTTCTCGCGCGGCGGCAAGTCGCTGTCGAGCACCTGGAAAACCTTTGCCTTCATTCCGGAAAATGCTTCGTCAAGCACTGCGCCGTAGAGCGTTTCCTTGTCCGTGAAGTAGTAATAGAGCAGGGCTTTATTCACTTGCGCCTCACGCGCAATGGCGTCGGTGCGGGCTCCGGCGATGCCCAGTTCGGCAAACTCCTGGGCAGCTGCGTGCAGAATGGCGGCACGGCTCTCCTCCGGCTGCCCGCGGGAACCCATGCGGGGAGCGTGATTGCGATGACGGAATAGTTTAGCCATGACTAATTAACCAGTTAGTTAGATTGTAACATGGCCGCGCTCGCCCGAAGATACAAAAATTTACTTTTCTTCATTCCCGCCTCGTGGGATGGTGTTGATCAGGCTGCTTTCGCCAGCCCCTGTAAGTTGGGTCCCCCGGCTCCGATTTTGACGCGTTTCGCCAGTTTGGGCACGTCCGAAGTTGAGGATCTTATGAGCACACATGCGTCCCGTCTGTGCAGCGCCTCCGCGTTGCGCCTGCGATTTCTCCTTGCTTCGATTTTTTTGATGGCGGTCATCACCGGCTGTGGTTCCGGTGGAGGAGCTTCAAGCACACCCCCGCCATTCAGCGGAAACACACAGGTCACCGTTGCTCTGACCAGCACTGCTAACGATCAACTTACGGAGTTCAACTTCGGATTCACGAGCATCAAGTTAACCGGCCAGTCGGGAACGACCGTGTCTTTGTTAGACGAGCCACAGAACTCATCCGATGTGGCAGAATTGGTTCACGTTAATGGAGGGCTCGACCCGTTAGTTACAGTCAGTATCCCGCAAGGTATCTACACCGCGGCAACCGTGCAGATTTTAGGCGGCTCTTCGTTTGATTGCGTCACATTCGCTCCGCCAAGTTCCCAGGAATCTGGATCGCTTTGGATAGATGAATTTGCCTACGGTTATGTGCCGAATAATATGGTCAACGTCAACTTGCCCGCGCCGATCACCGTGACGGGCCCGAGCATGGGCCTACTCATGGACCTGAACGTCGCGCAATCGGCCACGTACCCCAGCTGCGGCCCAGATTTTAACATCGGCCCCTTTTCTATTACTCCAACTTTCGACCTAACTCCGCTCGTTATTTCTCCGGCACCGACGAATTCACAGAACGGTAAGGTTGCAGGAGTTAATGGAGAGGTTACTGCCATTGGCGCGGGTGACAGCTTCACGCTGACTCTAGCGGAAGGACCAAGAACGCTATCGATAATCGCCGACGGCAGCACCCTCTATCAAGGCATCAGCGGATTCTCGGCACTCACAGTCGGAACGTTTGTGAATATGGACGGAGCGATTCAAGCGGATGGCTCGCTGCTGGCCACGCGCGTCGCAGTCGAGGACCCATCCGCCCTAGATGTTCTAGTCGGACCTGTGCTGCAAGTCACGGCCGCGCAGCCGGTCGGCAATCTGCCGGCTGCGTTGTTCTACAACCAGCAGTCAGAGGGCAAGGACGAGATCGGAGATGCCCCACCCTACAGCATCTCGGATTCGCTCTTTGAGGTTTCCGGCGAACTGAATAATGTGCAGAGCCTGCCGTTCGTGGCGACGTTCAACGGGACGAACATGGTTGCAGGTCAAAACGTGTACGTTACCTCCACTACCATCTCGCTGACCGGGGGTGTCCCTTGGGCGCCTGCTACGACCATTACCCTCTTGCCGCAAACCATCAATGCGACCATCTCCGACTCATCCAACGTCGCCCGCTTCACCGACTACAGCGTGACGCTCGCGCCCTACGATTTATTTCCGACATTGGCCATGCAATCGGGACAAACTAACATACTAACCAATCCGAGCCAGGTTGAAGTCTACGTCGACCACAGCACACAGATGCTCAACTCGCAGCCACTCGCTGCGGGCGGTAACTTCCGCTTCTACGGGCTGGTGTTCAACGACAATGGCACGCTGCGCATGGATTGCGCGCAGGTGAGTGATGGTGTGGCCTTCACGCCGCCGCCACCAACCTCGAACGCACAGATGGAAGCAGGGAGAGTGCAGACGATCCATCATGCCGGTCCGGCCGGAATGCGGAAAACAGTCACGGTTACCCACACGCAGTAGAACCGATCCCCAAAGCCACACACGCGCGGCATAAGCCGCGCCACTGTGGCCTACTTCGCTCCGCCAGCGATCGACGGCACCAGCAACACTTCGTCCCCGTCGCTGAAGATGTAGGCTGGGCCGCCGAGGAAGCGGATGTCTTCTTCGTTCACGTAAATGTTGAGGAAGCGGCGGACTTGTCCGGCTTCATCGCGCAAGTGAGGCTTCAGTTCGGGAAACTTTTCATCGAGCACAGAGAACAGTTCACCAAGGTTCGTGGCTGTACACGCGATCGAGCCTACGCCTGCCGTATGCCGCCGCAGTGCAGTTGGAATTTGTACGTTGATCGCCATATCGCTACCTCCGCCGGCTAAAACCGCGCCTTTCCAAAGCAAAATCAGGTTCTAAGCTCCCACCACGGCTGCCGCTTCTTTGCCGACCTCGACAGCATCCAGGGTTTCGTGCAGATACTTCTCGAATTCGGCCAGCTTGGGTGCGATCGGCCGCTCCGCTTCGTAGACGCCTGCGAGGACATCAGTCGTCTTCAGACCATTTCCCGTGATGCACAGCACGGTCGTTTCCTCCGGCAGAATGCGATCTTGTCGGTACAGCTTGCCCGCAGTGCCGACGGTCACGCCGCCGGCGGTTTCAGTGAAAATGCCTTCGGTTTCCGCCAGCAGACGGATCGAATTGATCACTTCCGGATCGCTGACGTCCTCACTCCATCCGCCGCTGAGCTTGATGGTCTTGATGGCATAAGGTCCGTCGGCGGGATTGCCGATGGCGAGCGAACGCGCGATGGTGGCTGGCTTCTGCGGATCGATCTCCGCGCTGCCGGTCTTCACCGCAGTCGAAATCGGAGAGCATCCTGTAGCCTGCGCCCCGAAGAATTTTACCGGCTTCGCTTCGACCAGGCCCAGCTTGATCAGTTCATCAAAGGCCTTCTTGATCTTCGTGATCAACGACCCGCCAGCCATCGGAACGACTACATTGTCCGGCAGACGCCAGCCGAGTTGTTCCGCGATTTCGAAGCCAACAGTCTTCGAGCCTTCGGCGTAGTAGGGACGCAGGTTCACGTTGACGAAGCCCCAGTGGCGCTCTTCGGCAATCTGCGAGCACAGGCGGTTGACCTGGTCGTAGTTGCCGGCGATGCGCACCACGTTCGCTCCGAAGACCTGGGTGCCGAGAATCTTTGCCGGCTCAAGATCGGAGGGGATGAAGATCCAGGCCTTCAGACCGAGACGCGCCGCGTGCGCTGCCACGGCGTTGGCCAGGTTCCCGGTGGAAGAACAGGCGACCGTATCGAAGCCGAAGGCTTTCGCGTTGGCGAGCGCCACGGCCACCACGCGGTCCTTGAAGCTCAGCGTTGGCAGGCACACGGCGTCATTCTTAAGATAGAGATTCTGCGCCGCTGCTTTCGCGTCGCCCTGGCCGCCCACCAGCCGTTTGGCGAGACGAGGCGCCTGGATGAGAGGCGTAAAGCCGACTGGCAACCGCGGCTCAAAACCCGCAGGCAAGGGCAGCAATTCTGCATAGCGCCACATGTTCGGAGGCCGCTGCGCGATGCGCTCCCGGCTGGAGCGGGGCTGGTCCACCGAGCCCTGGCCTAGCGAAGTTCGGACGGCATCGTAGTCGTAGACGACTTCGAGAGGAGAGAAACACTCGTCGCAGATGGAGCGGGGCTGGTTTCCCCAGCTGCGGCCGCATTCCCGGCAGCGCAATTCATAGTGAGCATCGCAGTTCGACATGGGGCTACTCGCTTTCTTTATCCGTTACAGCAAGCGAATAGCTGAGGACGAGCCGGAAAAAAGCGCCCTAAACAGAAAGGCCTCTTTTTCCAGGAAATAGGGAAAAGAGGTATCGGAATGCAGATAGAAATGAAGCTCGCATCCGAATCTCATGTTCCCCGTTTCCGGGCGGGAGTTGGCACCTGGCGGTCTGGATATATGATCCAGATCCGGTTGCCGTGGCGTCACAGGGCTCGTCCCTCAGCCACTCTGCATGAAATTCAGGTCCGCTCCAAAAATAAAGAGCGAACTTGTTCTTACCATGCTACATAGACCAAAACCTTCCGTCAAGAGAAAACTGCGCACGTACCCCCAGAGGCGGTGCCACCCTTGTCGCGCTTTCGGCGACAGGGTGGGGATTTTGACTCTCTATTCTCTATCGATGATCTCCCATAACCTTTGTCATTCCGACGCGCGAGCAAAGCGAGACAGGAGGAACCTGCTTTCTGTGGCCAGGTTGAACCGATGAACTCTCTAGAAAACTTCGGCCGCTACTCAGATCTCGCCTTATCCCGTCGCTTGTCTGGGAAGGTATCGCAGTCTCGCCCACTTCACCGCACCGTCCTACCCAACACCGCCACCGCCTGCGCCGGACTCAGACGCACCTTAAACTTGTGGTCGTCTCCGCAGCTGATCACCGTAATATGCCCAGGCTGCTCCTTCACCCAAACCACCTTTTCCGGATTCACAAAGACCTCCATGCCATCCGCATCCTCGAACATCACAAACTCCATGCCCCCTCCTATTCCAGTTCCAGCCCGTCATGGCAAAATCGCAAAAAATCGGAGCTCGGCCGGCCGAAAATTGCAGCCCACCGGCGCGATGAATTGAACGGGATTGTAAGCGCTGTACCGGCTCCACGTCGAGCGATTCCGGAATCGCAGGGTGAACTACTCTCTACGGTCGCGCAGCGCCATCTCTCGCGCCAGTTCTTTGGAGGTAGCCTGAAGGCGTTTGGCCAGGAT
>Ga0210388_10001948_pt1 | contig 16151 bp, 9 predicted proteins | sample IncBWC19OmetaG_FD_155485 | JGI IMG/M metagenome (GOLD analysis project Ga0210388, IMG submission 155485) | Forest soil microbial communities from Barre Woods Harvard Forest LTER site, Petersham, Massachusetts, United States - Inc-BW-C-19-O ...
AGGAGTGCGTAGTCGATTCCCAGGCCAAGCCCAAGCATCGTAGCCAGATTCTGAACCAGAATGGAGAGGTGCCAACGCAGGGCCAGAAATCCGGCAATCGCCAGCGCGGTCGCGATGGCAAGTTGACCAACCGCCAGTGGGATCAGAGCCGCCACAAAGCTTCCGAAGGCGATCAGCAGAAGCGCGAGTGTGGCTGGAATCACCAGGCTCTCGGCGTGATTGACGTCGTCGGCGCTGGCCTTCCGAATGTCGAAATTAAGCGGCGTCTCGCCCGTGAGTTCGAGCTTTATCGCCGGATAGCGGCCTCGCAATTGATCCTGCAGAGAATTCGCCAGCTCGTGAAGCTTGGGGACGAGCGACTCGACCGGACCCTGAGTTGAGGCGAGTCCGATGAGGATGAACGTTCCGCCTCCTTTACCCAGGAAGATCGAGTCGTGAGAATCGAGATGCGAAACGACTCCGGAAACACCGGGTTCGGCTTGCACAGCCTTTTCAATGGTGGCTAACGCTTGCTCGCCTTCCTCGGAATCGGCAGGAGGCAGTCCCTGAATCACCAGGACCACTTGATCCACGAATGGCGAACGAAAGCGAGTGGCCAACTCCTCCGGGACCTTGCTCGCTTCGCTACCTTCGATCCGGGTTGCAGTCTCCAGATGACGCTCGGCGTGAAAGGAAAACGGAAGAAGCGCAAGGACGGCGGCGAGAACCAGTCCGGCCAGCCAGAAACGGCGCACATGCACAAGATTCACAGTGTCACGCAAAAAACGTTGGCGTTCAGGCGATTTATGTTACGCAGGCCGGTTCGGACTTGCAGTTCAATCATCATTCGAAGGCTCTGTTTGCGACTAACCCGGTGCGGAAGGATTCCAATTGCAGACGGGTTCGTATTATGGTGGTTAGGATACACGGTTTCTGGAGGGTGAATGCACAAACTCGCGTTGCTCGTGTTGGTTACCGCCGTTCAGCTGGGAGCGGTCGACCCTCGCCTGGGTTCCTGGACGCTGGTCTCGGCGCAGTCGAGCCTCGATCCCCCCAACAAACTCTCCATCGCATCGCAGCACGGCGCAGTTCACGTCATGATTTCGGGCGACGCCCACCTCGATTTTACGGCGAAGCTGGACGGGCATGAAGCCGCCGTGCCGGGCAATGCGGGATTTAATCAAGTCGAGCTGAGGAAAATCGATAAGCGCCAGGTCGAAGTCATACAGAAAAAGGACGGAGCCTTAGTGGCAACGATTCGCGACAAACTTTCGAGCGATGCCAGCGAGTTGACCAGCACGACTACGGTGAAAGGCCGTGCCGACAAGATCACCGTATGGATGCGGAGCGGAGGGAAAAAGTCGGCGACTGACTTATTCGCGGGCGAGTGGACCGAGGATCTGAGCAAGTCTCGATTGCGGCAAGGGATGGCGCTCAAGATCGAGCCGGACGGAAACGACGGGATACGCTTCTCGGGCGACTTCAGCTACAGCGCCCGCTTTGACGGCAAAGAATACGATCTAAGAAATTCGGTCAACGATACCGTGACCCTGCAACTCGTCGACGCTCACACGGTCGATTCGACTTACCGGCGAGGCGATCAAGTTGCTCAAACGGATCGGTGGGTGACTTCCGCCGACGGAACACAGATGACGGTGACCACGACCGGCACGCTGCAAACCGGGCAGAAGGTAACAGAAACCATGGTCTTTCGGAAGCAATAGCGGCGCTGGGCGGATCGATTACCGGCTGGCCACAGCGTTGAGCTCGCGCGGCGCAACCGAGATGATTCCTTTGCGCTGCATGAATTTCAGGATGCCATTGACGGTTTCTTCGAGAGACGGGTCTGGCTTGCCCCATACCGATGCGTCCCGGGCCGCCTGGTAGCTGGAGCTGTCGTAGCGTTTGAATTCCATCGACGAGATGTTGTCCACCGAGTTCACCAGAAAGTCCAGCAGCGGAAACAGCAGATCTTCCTTCCTGCATCTCCGGATCAGCTCGGGAACGAAGTCGGGAAGACTGAATATCTCAAATTGCCGGCCGGTCGCTTTGGTGATGAGGCTGGTAATGTCCAGCATGTTCGCGTAGTCATCTCTCACCACGTGATAGGTCTTGTTCTCAGTCCCGGGAGTGGTGGAAATCGCAACGATATTGTTGGCCGTAATGTCGGCCGGGACGAAACTGACCTGGTTCAGGGCATCGACACCAATGCCGTGGTTCACCATGAACGCCACCAGACGCACGGCGATGTCGAAGTTGTTGCCTCCGCCCGTGATCGAGGGACTGACCAGGGCGGGCCGGAAAATCCGCGTGGCCAGCCCTCGGCGGCCCGCATCCATCACCACTTGTTCCGATACCCACTTGGACTGGCTGTAGCCGAAATCGAGAAGCTCCATGTTTTGGTTGAAGTCGGTCTCGTACAGAACCTTCTTGACCGCCCAGCCGAATATGAAGGTTGTCGAAACGTAATTGAAGCTCTTGGCCCGTCCGTCGAATGAGAGTCTCAACACTTCATTCGTGCCCAGCACGTTCGCATCGCGCATCCGGTCGTAGTTGAGCAGGTAGTTGACGGTCGCCCCGTTATGGAACACCGTATCGATTTCATTCGCGAGGAAATCCCAGGAGTCCTGCGTCAATCCCAGATCCCTCTGGCCAAGATCGCCGCAAACGGGCATTACGCGAGCCTCGAACATCTGCATGAGATCCGCCGGGCAGGCGCCCATCGACTCCATCGCAGCCCTCAGCCTCTGCTTGCCCTGAACCTCGTCCGTCGCTCTCACCAGAACGTGAACCTTCGCATGCGTTTGTTCGAGCAGGCTCTTCACCAGGAACGGCCCGATGAAGCCGGTACCACCGGTGAGCAGAACATTATTCAGGATCGGTATTTCGGGCAATGGCGCGGGCGCCGCAGGCTCGAAGACGAGCTTCGTGTCGTTCTTCATCATCTGCTGTTCGGCCGCGCGCTGCTCTTCCCGGAAAGCCGCCAGGGATTGCCGCAGAGGGCCCAGCGCCTCTTCGGGCGCATGCTCCAACTGTTCGGCCAGTTGAAATAACTCGGCCACGCTGACTCGCTGAATAAGGCCGATATCCACCTGCCGCGCCAGCATGTCTGCGTCTTTGTTCTTCAGCAGTTCCTTGATCTCATGCATGAACACGACGAGATCAAGGGAGTCCAGTCCCGCTTCGACCAGGTTGTAGGATTCGGTGCCGGTCAGGTTATAACGCGCTTTCAGCACGTCGAACGGAGATTGGCCGGCAGAATCGGAGACCGCGCCGGCATCGTCCTTTTCCCGGGAAAACTCCGAGAGCACGGTAAATTGACCCTGCAGCCACATGTGCTTGGTTTTGTGGCGCATGATCTTGCCCGAACTGGTGCGAGGGATAGCACGCGGCGCGATAAATGAAATCAGGGCGACTTCAACGTTGAGATAATTCCGGACCGCAGCTGAAATCTTTAGCGCGTCGGGAAGGGCTTTTGGATTTTTCACCTCGGCGACGATCGCCAGGGCGGGCTCGCTGTCTTCGTTGATCTGGAACGCGGCTACGCAATTCGCCCGGACCAGGCCGGAGGCTTTCTCCACTACGGCTTCGATATCCTGCGGGTAATAATTTTGCCCGCGGAGAATGATCATGTCCTTGATGCGCCCGCAGACGAAGAGTTCGCCGTCGTGGAAGAAACCCATATCGCCGGTCCGAAGGTAGCCGTCGTCGTAAGGGCTATCATCCACCAGGCGGGCGTGAAACAACTTTAGCGTCAGCTCTGGATTGTTCCAGAATCCGGGGCACTTACTGCCGCCGGCGATCCAAATCTCGCCGATTCGGCCTGCCTCCAGCGCGACGTGCTTTTCCGGATCCACGATTTTTACCGTCAGACCTGGCAGGGGAGTTCCGCAGCTTACGATTTGCGTAGCCGCGCCGATTTCGGAGACCTCGGTGGTCATGCGCGCCTTGCCCAGCGCGACGGCATTTTTGTTGACCGAAATAATGTTGCGTCCACGCAGCGAAACCGCCAGCGTATTCTCCGCCAACCCGTAGGCGACAAAGAAGCTTTCCGACTTCAGCCCATGGGGTTGAAAGGCTTGCAGGAACCGTGTGTAGGTGTCCGGTTTGACCGGCTCCGCGGCAACCATCAGCAGGCGGAGCGAGCTGAGATCGCAAGTCTCCAGACTCTCTTTCGAAAGCCGTCCGGCGCGAAGGCAATAGTCGTAGGCGAAGTTTGGCGCCGCCGAGGCGCTGGCCCCATAGGTCTTGATCGCGTCGAACCACAAGGTCGGACGCTGAATGAAATCGGTGGGAGCAAAACCGTAAGTGGTGCCGCCGGTGAGCGCAGGGTAAAGGTAGCAGCCAATCAGCCCCATATCGTGATACTGCGGCAGCCACGATACGACGACCGGCGCGGGGTGGTCGATGACCAGCGGGCAGTTATGCAGTATGTTCTCGTGCGTAACCATCACGCCTTTAGGATCTCGAGTCGACCCCGACGTGTACTGGAGAAACAGAATCTTGGAAGCGCCGTTGGAAGATCCGTTGGACGAGCCATTCGATCCGTTGAAAGTCTCGTCCGAAACCATGTCAACGAAGTCTTCCGTCACCAGCCAGCGAAGTCCGGAAATGTAGTCGACGTCGACGCCAGAGGCCGAGACTCCGCTTCTGGCGAGATTGGTCTTCAGGGATCCGAGGTAGTCTTTGCTGGTTAAAATGCCCGCCGCCTGGCAATCCTTGGCGATGTGGACCATTTTGTACAGAGCGCCCTGGAAACCGCGGGAGCTGGGAGGATAGACGGGCACGGGGATCAAGCCGGCGCGCACGCAGCCAAAGAATGCGCAAATCATTTCGAGCCCCGGCGGGTAGGCGAGCAGAAGGCGGTCCTGCGACGCGAAACCGTGCTCCTTGCGCAAATGTCCGGCGATCACCTTGGTCCGGTGGAGAAACTCCCCGTAGGAGTAGCCTCCGATCGGGTGGCCGTTGACATCAATGTATGAATAGAGAAGCTTGTGTGGGTGCTGGTCCCCTAGACTATCCAGCTTGTCTAAAATCGAAGCCATCATAGATTCGGATCGGTCTCATGGCGGCGGCACCGCCCTTCGCTAACTGCTACGTTGAAGGAGAAAACTCCGTCTAAGACAAAAAGTCTCTCTTTATTCCCGGTGAACACCGGGCGGACCGACTTCGAGGACAAAAGCGCAATTATTCTGAAGACCATGCGTCAATTGCTCCCGGCAAAACTAGTCCCTCCTCCGGGCTTCGGACCGCCCGACTCAAAGCATCTTCATACCTTACCGGAGCCGTCGATGTTAACAGAGAATTGGAAAGCTGTGAAGCACCGACACTCGTTAGTCACTTGCTCGGGATGCGCCATTACGACAGGTCCGAGTGATCGGAAATCCGCTTGATCTTCGTTAAGTTTTCGAGCTAGCATCAAACTTGAGGCTTGCGCCAGAGGCGGTGGGTGGGCGACAACAGAAACCGCTGGCCGAGTTGACCCTCCGCAGGACGGGCCGGGACGCGTCAATCGGGCCCGAAATCATTGCGCAACAGCGGCATTCAAGACGAGGCGGTTATTAGACTGAATCCTGACATTGAGGACCTTGTACCGTCGGAGGCGGCGCTGCGGCAGTCCGTGGTTGACCCGGCGGGAGCGCCTTCATTCCCGAAAGTCCTGCGCCGACGCCTCGACGAATTCTTTGCCGACGGACATATTTCGCCCAAAGCCGACCGCAGCATGTGGGTCAAAATCGCCGTGGGTCTGGCCGTGCTGGCGGGGAGTTGGATTGCTCTTTACACGCTCAAGCCGGATTCCTGGCGGTTCGTCGGCCTTTATCTCATAAACGCCATCGCCCAGACATTTCTTTTGCTGAACATCGCGCATGACAGCAACCACAATGCCATCTCGTCGGTGCGGTCTGTAAACAAGGCGCTGAACTACGTTTTCGATGTTTGCGGAATCAGCTCTTACATGTGGCGCATCCTCCATCACCGAGGTCACCACTCCTGCATCAATCTTCATGGCGAGGACGACGCGCTTACCGGACGCAACATTCTGCGATTCACGCCGCACGAACCCCGGGTGCCTTTGCAGCGCTTCCAGCATATTTACGCGCTGTTTCTTTACGCCGTGTTTTCTCTCGACTATGTGTTTGTCAGGGATTTTGAGTGCTTCTTCTTCCCTACCCACGACTATTTGAGAAACACCAAGCATCCGTTGCGGGAGTATGCCACCCTTTTTGCCGGGAAAGCTTTCTACGTCACCTACATGCTCGTCTTGCCGGTCGTGGTGCTGCGGAAATCGCCGCTGCTGGTCGGATTGTCGTTCTTGCTCGCCCATCTGATCATCGGCTTGAGCGTCGCCCTCGTATTCCAGACCACGCACTGCGTTGACGGCACTTACTTTCCTTTGAGCCGCGACGAATTCGACAACGGGATCTATCACATCTTCGCGACCACGGCCGACTATGCGACCACCAACCCAGTCGTCGGTTGGCTTGCCGGCGGGCTCAACCACCATATCGCGCATCATCTCTGCCCTTTTGTGTGCCACACGCACTATGCTTCGCTGACCCGGATCGTGAAGGAGACGGCCGAAGAATATGGCATTCGCTATCGGCAACATCCGACGATGACGCGCGCGATCAAACATCATCTGTTACTTTTGAAGCAACTGGGAAACCAGGATCAACTTCCGAGTACCTAATTTAGACAGTGACCACACGATCCATTCAGCTACGCCACATGGGATTTCCAGCAGTTATCCGCACGCGCCTGGGCAAGGAGGCGTGATCGTGCCGCAAACCGTGCCCGCCGTCTCCCGGTCCCGCTCTTTCCTGGATTCGCGCGCGATGTTCCACAATCCGGTCCAGGTTCTGACCAAGTACATCAAACTCCATGGCGAGACTTTCCGGTTCTACTTTGGCGGCGTTAAAGAGGCGATTGTCACCACCAATCCCGTCGTCATTCAGCACGTGCTGAAAACGAATTCGGACAACTACTACAAGTCCGAAATTCAAAAGAAACGGATGGGACATTTCCTGGGCAAGGGGCTGCTTACCACGGAGGGTGAAGCCTGGAAAACGCAACGGCGCCTCATCCAGACGGGTTTTGAGCGAAAGCAACTCGAGGTTCTGTCTTCGATCATGCAGGACTCGCTCTCCGATTCGCTTCGGGACTTCGACAGAAAAGCCAGTACTGGTCCGGTCGATATCTACCCGCTCATGATGAAGATTACCTTTTCGATGGTGGGCAGATCTTTGTTTGGCGCGCGGCTGAAAGAGGAAGATATCGATCTCATCAGCCTGGCGATTTCGACCGTCCAGGAATTTATGGTTCGGCAAACGATTCAGCCCTACCTGAATCCATGGTTCGCCGTTTCGGGCGAGTTGAAGAAACATGAGGACCTGCGAAATCGCGCCTTCGGCGTTCTGCGCGAATACCTGCAGCGGCGGCGTCACGAGGCCCCCGGCCACGATCTGCTGCAGATCCTGATGGATGCTCGCTACAGTGACGGCCAGGGCATGAGCGATGAGTTGATCCTCAGCGAGAGCATGCAACTGCTGGTCGCCGGCCACGAAACTTCGTCGAACGCGTTGTCGTGGCTTCTCTATCTGCTGAGCTCTCGTCCGGATTGTGTGGAGAGAGTGCGCGAGGAGTTCGATTCTGTGCTGGGCGAGAAGCCGCTGAGTTTCTCAGATGTGCCAAAGTTTGAGTTTACAACTCAGGTAATACTCGAGGCTCTGCGTCTTTATCCGCCGTTTTGGATGGTTGACCGCATGGCTCTCGCGGACGATCAAGCAGGAGATGTCGCGATACCCCGGGGATCGACGGTCGTGGTGTTCGTTTACGGCGTGCACCATTCGCCGCAGTATTGGGAAAATCCTGAGAGTTTCGACCCGGAACGATTCTCCAAGCCGAGGGAGAAACTTCACACTCCGTTCGCACATTTACCCTTCGGGGCTGGGCCGAGAGGCTGCATCGGCGGCAACTACGCCATGCTGCAGATCCTGATGATCCTGAGTGTTCTGCTCCGAAAATATGATTTCCGTCTGGTTCCGGGCCAGACCATAGAAGCACGCCCGATGGTGATCCTGCGACCGGAACACGGAATCCGAATGACCTTCACCGAAGCAATTCCGCGCGCCGCCGGCACACTGTCCGACGTCTCGGCGTGAGCTAATCACCATTCTGTTATCCAGAAGCCTTGCTCTGACATCGCCCAGGTTGTACTCTCGGGCTCACGCCGATGTCGGTGCTTGCCACGAGCGTCGCTGCGCTTACAGCCGTAGTCTGGTCCTACCTCGCCTTGGCCAGAGGATCCTTCTGGCGCACAAAAAATGCTGAGCCCGACGGCAGGAACAAATCCGAATTCTCGGATGGCGTGGTTGCTGTAGTTCCGGCCCGCAACGAGGCAGACTTGATCGGGCCGGTCGTCACATCGTTACTAAATCAGTCCATGGCGATGCCCATCATCGTCGTGGATGATGAAAGCACAGACGGCACTGCCGATGTGGCACGGCGCGCTGCAGAAAAAGCAGGCAAGGCCGATGCTCTGATTGTGATTCAGAGCAAACCCCTGCCGCCGGGCTGGACCGGAAAATTGTGGTCAATGCATCAGGGCATTGAGTACGCACACGGTCTGAATCCCACATGGCTCGTGCTCGCCGACGCCGATGTATTGCACGGTGCGGAGACCGTAGCGAACCTCGGTCTGATTGCCTCGGATGGCGATTACGACCTGGTTTCGTTCATGGTGAAACTGCACTGCGAGAGCCTGGCGGAAAAACTGCTCATTCCCGCCTTCGTGTATTTCTTTTTCATGCTCTACCCTCCAGCCTGGATTCGAAATCCCCGGCGTTCGACCGCCGGCGCGGCCGGGGGCTGCATGATTGTGAAAGCAGAAACTCTGGAACGCGCCGGCGGTCTCGCCGCCATTCGCGGCGCGGTGATCGACGATTGCTCGCTGGCTCGAATCGTCAAGCAGCACGGCGGGAGATTGTGGATAGGACTCACCGATCAGAGCGAGAGTTTGCGACGATACGACAGGTTCGCCGACCTCGAGCACATGGTCTCGCGCACGGCCTTTAGCCAATTGAAGCATTCCTCGCTGCTATTGCTGGGCACAATTGCCGGCATGGTGATCACGTATCTGGCGCCTCCACTGCTGTTGCTCTCACACGGCAGGTTGGCGATCTTCATGGGCGCGGCAGCCTGGGCGGCGATGACGATCACATACGCGAGCATGGTCCGCTACTATCGGCTGAACCCCGCCTGGGCATTGACTCTTCCGCTGGCGGCGCTGTTTTATCTGGGCGCGACCATACACTCGGCGATCAAGTACTGGAGCGGCAGTGGCGGCGACTGGAAAGGAAGAGTCCAGGACGTTCGCTCGGTTGAGCACGGCGAAGACACGTCACTCGCAGGGCGCGTCGCCGGCGAAGTTGACGATTCTCACGAAGTAAGGACGTGAATGCCGAGCCCTATGAATATTAGCGGCACTGCCCAATGTCCCCAGCGATCGACGAAGCGCAAAACTGGCGGATGGTTTCCGAGCCATCGGCCCACGAAGCACCACAGTCCAACCAACGCGGCATACGCGGTCAGGATCAGCCACAGCTGCGCTCGTTCAACGACAAAGAATGGTACGTAAACGCCGACGTTGTCGGCTCCATTCGACAAGGTCACCAGAGCGATCGATGCGACCGTCTCGTCGTTGCTGCGAGGCTGGCCGGCAGCGGTTCGCCGCGCTTGGAGCAAGTGTCTGATTCCGATGGCGACGGGCAGTATTCCAAGCGATCGAATCCATCGATGCGGGATTGCAACTGCCGCCATTACGCCAAGCAAACTAATCCCCACGATCGCGGCAAAACCAACATACTGTCCGGCCACGATTCTTCGCGGCGGAATACGCCGGGCAAAGAATAACGTCAGCAGAAACGCATCGTCGATATTCGTGGCTGCAAAGGTTGCCAGGCTCGCCGACAGCACTCCCAGATATTGATTCACAAAGAACTCTGTCTTTTCATTCGGATGGGCCTGGCGAGCAAGTTAAAGTCTGCGACGAAAGCGGCGCTGCCGCGGCAATTCTTGTGCCGGCAACTCAGCGATCGCGAGCATTGCTGACGGCTTCCAGAAATCTGCGGGCGAGTTCAGCGATGCGATCCGGCTGCCGCCTGCGGATGGCCTCTCTCGGAATCAGTTCGCCGCCAATGCCGAGCGCGACTGCCCCAGCGGCAATGAAATTGAACGCGGTGCGCTGACTCACACCTCCTGCGGCAATCATCGGAACATGGGGAAACATCGCCTTCAGATCTCGGATGTAGTTGGAGCCTCCAATGTGTCCGCAGGGGACGACTTTGACGAAATCCGGACCCAGCTTCCACGCCGCGATGACTCCGGTCGGGGTTAGGGTTCCGGGAATGACGACGACATTCTCGCGGACGGCGAAGCTTACGGTTTCCGGGTCAAGGCCGTCACTGGAGAGGAACTTCGCTCCCGCATCCAGGCAATGCCGTGCGGTCTCAATATCGTGGACGCTACCGGCGCCGACAATCACGTCGGGCGCGTGCTGCACGACATGGGAAATTACTTTGATCGCTTCCGGCACGGTCAACGTAACTTCGAGAATTGGGATTCCCCCGCGGGCGACGGCCTCGGCAGCAAAGAGCGCATCCTCGGTCGTGGACACGCGAATGGAGGGAATGATTCCGAGCTCTTCGATCCGGCTTCGTACGTCTTGCTTGTTCAACGATCCGGCTCCTTCGGCGACATCTCCAGCATTGGCCGTATGGAATCTGCTTTAACGCGGATAAAGCGGCGAATCAGCTCAGCTTTCGCGTCCCCACTGCCTGCCGCAACTGTTCCAAAGCAAGCAAGTATGAAGCCACAGCTTGGCGATAGGCAAGCTGAGTCGCGCGATAATTGCGCTCGGCGTCCAGGAAATCGAGCAGGCTGACCGCGCCGCGCTGGTACGCGTACTCGGCAATGTCCCGGTCTTTTTGCGCGACGTCAAGATAGCCGGATCGATAGAGCTGGACCACGCGATCGTTCACTCGCAACGCTTCGTACGCGTCGCGGACATCAGTGAGAGCCTGCCCATTCGTGGCCTTTTCCTGCTCTTGCGCTTGCGTGATCGCGAACCGGGTTCGCGCGATCTCGCCCTGGTTGCGATTGAAAATAGGCAGCGGGACGCTTCCGTAGACTGTCCCGGTATTGGTTCCGTTGACATGCGAATAATTCGCCTGCACGGTTACGTCGGGCTTGCCAATCGCCTTCTGCAGATCATACTGGCTCTGGGCCGCGGTGACTCCCTGCTGCGCCGCGCGGAGATCAGGCCGGTTCTGCAGCGCTTTCAACTGAAAATCTTCCAAGTTGCCCTTCACCGGCTGGTAGTCAAAAGGCCCGGCCACATCGTAGTCGGAAGAAACGGATTCGTAACCCAGCAGTTGCCGAAGATCGGAGAGCGCCTGCACTTTCGCGAGCTGGGCCTGCTGGTCGTCAGTTTCGAACTGCAGCAGTTGCAGTTTGATTTTCAGGTAGTCGTCCTCGCTGATTGCGCCCTTGGTGTAACGCAACTCACCAAGCTCGACGGTTTGCTGAAAGCTCTTCAGATCCCTTTCCGCGAGTTCGAGGGTGGACTCGGCAAGCTGCACGCTTACAAACAACGACGCCACACTAAACGCCACGCCACGTTCGTTGTCGGCAACCTGCGAACGAGTTTGTGCAGTAACGTCTTTCGCGGCCTGCAATCGGTGCTGACGTTTCTTGCCCCGTTCCAACAGGTAGCTGAGGCCGAGATCCGCCTCGGTGGAGTCGTGAAGATACGTGCCGTTCCAGTTGGAGGGAGAGAAGAAAGGCAAGTATTCCCAGTCCCCAAACAGAGCCGGGTTGGGCCGCAGGTTTGCCGTTGTCTCCTCGGCCTCGCTTTGGTTGATTGTGGTTCGCGCCGCCAGCAGATTGTGGTTGTGCTGGAGTGCCATCTGGACGGCTTCGTCAAGCGTGACACTGGTCGGTGCTGTGCTCTGGGCGAATCCCGCTTGGGCCACGGCGCACGCCAGCACCGCGGACACCGCCAAACTCGTTCGGATTCTTGCGAGACTATTCAAGGGACGCCTCCAGCTCCGGAAGCTGATCACCGTCTCTTGCGATCCAGACATAAAACGTCGGCAACAGAAATATGCTCAGCAGGAGATCGGAGATGAGTCCGCCCACGATTACAATCGCGAACGGCCGCTGCGAATCCGACCCAATGTCGTGCGATACGGCTGCCGGCAACAGCCCCAGTGTCGCCACCAGCATGGTCATCATGATGGGACGAAGCCTCAGGACAGCACCTTCTACTGCGGCGTCCTCGCTCGAGTAGCCGCGCGCGCGCAGTTGGTTGATGTATTCGAGCATGATCACTCCGGTCTGCACCGACACGCCGAAAAGCGCGAGCATGCCTACGCCCGAGGACACGCTGAGATAAGTTCCCGTCACCAGCAGCGCCAGAAATCCACCGACGCGAGCCAGGCCGACATTCAGCAGAATAAGGATCGACCATTTGTAGGAACGAAACATGGTGTAGAGGATGACGAAGATGACGAGGATGGTCAGTGGGACGATCAGGGCCAGGCGCGCTTCCGCCCGCTTTTCGCTCTCATATTCGCCCGACCACCCGATGCTGTAGCCCGGCGGCAGCTTCACATTGGCGCTGATGCGCTTGATCGCTTCTTCAACCGTCGTCCCCAGATCGCGGCCTCGCACGTTAAACGTCACAGCCAGGTACCGACTGTTGCCTTCGCGGTAAATGTCGTACGCGCCGTCTCTGACATCGACCTTGGTCAACTGGGCGAGGGAAACTCGCTCGCCCGAAGGAGAAAGCAGCCTTACATTGGCGATGGCCTTCGCCGTATTGCGATACGGTTCCTGGTAGCGGACCACCACGTCGTAGCGCTGCTCGCCGATCAATACCTGGCTCACGGCATTGCCGCCAACCGCGGTCTGAATGGCGTCCTGGATGTCGGCCATGTTGATGCCGAACCGGGCCGCCTGAAGGCGATCTACAGTTAAGTCGAGATTCGGTTGGCCGAAGTCGCGCAAAATTTTTACATCATGCATGCCGGCGATGCCCGACATGACGGCCGTGACTTCCTCACCCTTCTGCTCGAGAACTTTCAGGTCGTCGCCGAAAATCTTGAGCGCGAGCGAACCCTTGGTGCCGGTCATGGTCTCGCCCACGTTGTCTTCGATGGGCTGCGAGAAGTTCCAAATCGCGCCCGGATACTTTTCCACGGCCCGATTCATGGCGGCAACCAGTTCCTCCTTGTTGCGATGAAAGACCGGCCTCCACTGGTCCTTTGCCTTCAGGTCGATGAAGTACTCCGTGTTGCCGAATCCTCCGGTGTCGGTTCCGTCGTCTGGCCGGCCCACCTCCGATACCACCGTCTTCACTTCCGGAAAAGACGTGAAGACATAGCGCTCGTTGGTGGTGAATTTTTCACCTTCCGACAGACTTGTGCTGTTGGCCAGAGTGCCCCGCGCCCAGATGGCGCCTTCATCCAAGTGAGGCAGGAACTCGGCTCCAATGACACCTCCAAACCCCAGATAAATTGTTCCCGCCAGAGCGGCAATGCCGACCCCAGCCACGACCCAGCGATGCCGAACCGCCCAGCGCAATCGCTTGCGATAACTCTCGGTCAGATACTCCATCACGCGATTGTGTCGTTCATGCACGCCCTTGCGGAAGAAGACGCTCGCCAGCACGGGCGCGACGAGAACGGAAAACGTCATGGCTCCAAGCAGAGCGAGAGCAACCGTCCAGGCCATGGGCCGGAAGAGCCGGCCTTCCACGCGCTGCAGGGTGAAGATCGGCATATAGGCCGTGATGATGATGGCGATCGCATAAAACACCGGGCGCTGCACTTCATGCGCGGCCTCACGAATCGCTTCCGCTGGCGTTTTCTTGCTGGTCGATCCGGAGCCGTTGTTCAGACGGCTCATGTGGCGGACGATGTTCTCGACCATCACTACGGCTCCATCCACCACCATGCCGAAATCGAGTGCGCCCAGGGAGAGAAGATTCGCTGGAATATGACTGAGATCGAGCCAGATCGATGCAAAGAGAAGCGAAAACGGAATAGTCAACGCGACGATCAGAGCCGCCCGCACATTCAAAAGAAACAGAAACAGAATGATGCTGACCAGAATCATGCCTTCAGCCAGATTGTGCATCACCGTATGCAGCGTGAAATGAAGCAGGTCGCTGCGATCAAGCATGGGGATGACCTTTACGCCGGGCGGCAGGATACCGTTGTTGAGATCTTCCACCTTTTTGTGAATGGCATCGAGCGTGGGCTGTTCTTCGGCGCCCTTGCGCATGAGCACCGCGCCCTGAATGACATCAGGCTCGTCGATGATGCGTCCGTCCTCCATGTGATTGGCCCGTGCCATGTGGCCCAGCCGGATCTTGGGACCCTGCGTTACTTCCGCGATGTCTTTCACCCGGAGCGCGGTTCCCGTCTGCGTTTTCAGAACGGTCTGCTCGATGTCATGCACATCGCTGAAGAGTCCCAGGGTGCGGACATTCATCTGTTGCATTCCGACTTCAACGAAGCTGCCGCCGGCGTTGATATTGTTGTTGGCCAGTTGCTGCTCCACCTGGCTGATGCTCAGTCCATACGAAACGAGTTTGCTCGGGTCGATCCGTATCTGGTACTCGCGCTCCGTACCTCCGAAGTCAGAGACATCCACGACATTGGGGACGGATTTGAACTGCTTGAGTAGCGTGAAGTCCTCGATCGACCTGAGCTCCATCAAGTCGTAGCGTGGATTCGAGCTTCGCAGCGTGTACCAGTAAATCTGACCGGTGGTGCTCCAGTCTGTGCCGATTTGCGGTATCAGGCCTGGAGGCAATGTGACTTGGGTGAGCCTCTCAAGCACTTTCTGCCGGTTCCAGTCGTTGACCGAGCTGTCATCGAAAATCATGATCACAAACGAAAGACCGAAGATGGATTCGGAACGCAGAAACGTCATGTGCGGCATTCCGGACATTTGAATCTCGACCGGGATCGTGACCTGCTGCTCCACTTCCTCCGCCGAGCGGCCTGGCCACTGCGTAATGACCGTGACGTAATTGTCAGCAATGTCGGGATAGGCTTCGACGGGCAGATTGTGGAACGAGATGGCGCCCCAGCCGGCCAGCAGGACTGCAATGGCCAGCACCACGAACTTATTATTCAGCGCAAAATCAACAAGAGCCCGAATCATGCTGTGCCTGAATCATGCTGTGCTCGAATCCTATGTGCCCGAATCATGCTCTTGTTTCTTTGCTTCCTTCGCCGATGCATCCGAGAGAGTGTGTGTGCGGGACAACCGAAGCGCGATGGTCCGGGCCTTTACTGCGCAAGAACGTGGTCCAGCACCAGGGCGTTCGTCACCACCTGCTGCCCGGGCTTGAGCCCTGACTTGACCTCCTGCAGAGTCGTGTTATCAGGAAGGAGGTCACCGCTCACGACTTCTACGCGGCGAAATTTTTTGTCGGGCGCGGGGACGAAAACAAAATCGCGATCATGCATGTGCAAGACCGCCGCTGCCGGGACGATCGTGTGCATCTCTTTGGTCTGGCCGCGGAAGGTGGCCTTCACAAACATTCCCAGCCGCATGATCCCGGGGTTTTGTACTTCGATTCGAACTTTCGCAGTGCGGATACTAGGATCGAGAATGGCGCCGATATTACTCACTCGCCCCTTGAACGGCCGGTCAGGATATGCGTTCAGCGTAATGTCCGCGATGTCGCCGAGCCGAACCGTTCCCAGATCGTTCTCATACACATCGCAGACGATCCATATCGACGAAAGATCGGAAATCGTAAACGGGCTGGGCGAGGAGTAGGCCTGAACGGTCGCCGCGTTAGTCACTTCCTGATCGGTGATGACGCCGGCCGTCGGCGCAACAATGTCCACCATCCCCATGGGTTTGTCAGGATCATTACCCAGAAGTCGAAGATGCTCGGTCGCGGTCGCGAGGGTGACTTTGGCGTCCTCGGCGGCGTCCTGCGCGACCTCGAGATCCTGCTGCGCGATGGCGCCATGCGCATACAGATCGCTAGCTCGATTGAACTGCTTGCGCGCGAGAAGTTCGTCGGCGACCGCCTTGCGATAAGCGTCGAATCCCCCCGCCACATCGTCGCTGCGAATGGTCAGCAG
>Ga0210388_10001949_pt1 | contig 16149 bp, 14 predicted proteins | sample IncBWC19OmetaG_FD_155485 | JGI IMG/M metagenome (GOLD analysis project Ga0210388, IMG submission 155485) | Forest soil microbial communities from Barre Woods Harvard Forest LTER site, Petersham, Massachusetts, United States - Inc-BW-C-19-O ...
TTACATTCTGTTCGTTGCACGCGATGAAGATGGGCGGGTACGCAAGATCCCGCTTCCACTCCACTATGCGTACGGTTTCGTAGCCGCGGCGCTGGTGGGTGCGTTCACCATCGTGGGACTAGCCGGCTCATATACTCGGATGCTCCTGAAGACCGAGAGTTTCAACCAGGTTCGCCAGGATCGCGAAAATCTGCGCAAGGATTACAAGCAAATGGCGCAGATTGCGCACGACCGCGATGTGCAGGTTGCGTCGTTGGGCGCGCTGGCCAATGAAGTCGCTTCACTCTACGGGCTGAAGCAGAACAAGCTGAGCGCGGCCAAAGCTGCGCCGGCAAGCGCGGTTGCTGCGCCAACACCTGCGGCGCTGGTGCAGGCCGACAGTGAAAATCAGCAGCAGGTAAAGCAATCCATCGATCAGTTCTATGCGCTCCGGGCCCAGGCGCTCAGCGGTCGAGTATCACGCGCGCTTGAGGGTGGATTCGCGCCCGGCATCGCGGGCGATTTAACGCTGGCGGCCGATGCGCCTTCCATGTGGCCGGTCGAGGGCAAGGTGGGCTCCAGCTTTGGCGAGCGGGAAGATCCGTTTAACGGTGAAGGAAGATTCCACACCGGCATCGACATTGAAGCTGCTTACGGTACGCCAGTGCGGGCCACTGCGGATGGAGAAGTAAGCGACGCATCGATGGGCGCAGGATACGGCCGCGAGGTAGTTCTCAATCATGGCCACGACTTGATGACCGTCTATGGGCATCTGTCGGCCATCGCCGTGCTCCCCGGCCAGCATGTAACGCGCGGCGAAGTGATTGGCTATGTCGGGCAAACAGGGCGCGCCACCGGTCCGCACCTGCACTACGAGGTCAGGGTGCACAATGTACCGGTGAATCCGCACAAGTATCTGCGCGAAACGTATGCGCAGGCGGAAAAACTTGATGGGGCTCAAAGCGGGTCCTGATTACCAGTCCGGATTTTCAGCAGATTATTCCAGTCAGACATCGATGCGGCTCCCGGATGACTGGGAGCCGCATTCATTTATGTGCGTGAATTCCTCGCCGGCGCTACTTCGGGTTGACGGTACAGCCATCGAGCGCGAAGTTGAACTTCCCCTGGCCGACCACTTCCACGTTAATCTCGGAGGGGATGCGGAAACCACTCAAGGTCTGGTACTCAACCTCAACGTGCATCTCCATGGCTTGATCGGCGGGTGTCGATGGTGGCTGAATATGCGCAAGAAAGGCGTTTACCAGCAACCCCTGATCGGTAGGCTTGTAGCGCGGCGAGAAATTGATTTTGGCCCCGTCCGTCACCACGTTGAACTGCTGCAGCACCATATCGCTTCCCAGCACTTCCGTGAGCGACGTGCCTGCCTGATCGGCATGAAGCGTGACCCCTTTATCCCTTTGCGTGAACTCAATTCCGTCGGTCGACGTTGGAATCACGGAGCCGTCGACAAACGGTGTCCAGAATTGCATGAAGCCGATCAAGGTTTGCTGTGATGCTTTTTGCATGCCGTCGAGCATGGTCTTCGAGTCCGCGTCAATGGGCTTTGCGGGGTCGGCCGGCACATTCCAGTCAAGCGTGGAACCGCCTGCGAGGCGGCCGTGCAAAGTGACTGCAACTGTTTTGAGCAATTGAATCTTCGCATCGTCGTCGGCGACGGCAGTTCCGGGCGTAGCGCTGAGAAAGAGTGTGCGCTACTCTGGATGAACAACACAATCAAAGCTCTTGAGCCCTGCTTTGGACGTGGAGTAATAAAGCTGGCTGGCTTTGGCCAGAAATGCGGCGTTGGCTTCAGAGGCGGGCGCAGCGGCGCTGGCAGCGGATGGTGCGGCTGCGGCTGGGACTGCGGGTGAGGTCTGTGCGCTGGCGCCGCCGGCTAAGCACGCCGCTACAACAAGTGCGGCCATCAACGGGAGCCGCGGTGTGAGAGTGATTTGGTGAGTCAAAAGAGCCTGCTTTCAGTTTGCTTTTGCTATTGTGCATTCAGCCGGAAGCGATTAGCAAATCATGGATTGCTTGAGTCAGGCGCGCGTTCCTGCTAATTGGATGCAGGGTTGACGGAGCAGCCATCGAGGGCGAAGTCCATTCCAACCACGTTGGGCACTTCGACGGTGATCCGGGCCGGAATCTGGATTGCGGAAATGGTTTGATACTCGAGGTCGATGTGCATCTCGTGGGCGGCCTGTGGCGGCGCGACCTGTGGCTGAATGCGGGCAACAAAGCTCTGGAGCAGCAGACCACGTGTGGAGAGGCGGAAGGTGGGCACAATGTCGACGGTTGAGCCTGAGTCGACGGCGATATAGTGCTTAAGCAGCAGGTCACGATCAAACTCTTCGGTCAGCTGATAGCGCTTGTCTTTAGAACGCAGTGTGTACCCGTCGCCGGTCTGGACAATGTTCATATCGTCTTCACCTAGAGATTCGGCAACCGAGCCATCGACGAGCGGCGTCCAGAGTTTCAGGACGCCAACCAGCATGCTCGCGATCCCCTGGTGCGCCTTGTCGAGCATCGATGTCGCCGCCGGGTCGAGCGGTTTGTCGGTGGATTCGGGAGGATGCCAATCGAGAGTCGAGCTGCCATTGAGACGCGCGTGCAACGTGATCTTTACCGTACTGAGCAGTGCGACCTTTGCTTCATCTGCCGCTTCTGGAGCTCCCTTTTTTACGCTGATCATTATTTTGTCCCAATCAGGATGCACCTGGCAGTCGAAGCCATGCAGGCCGGATTTGGCCGTGGAGTCGTAGAGGCTCGTTGCTTTGGCGAGCAGCGTGTCGTTCAGGCTTGCGGCGCTGCCCGATTGCAAGGCTGGGGCAGGCGGAGGTGCTCCGGCGGGCGGCGTTTGGGCCTGGACCAGCGCGCAGAACAACGCGAGCACGCAGGCTGCGGCTGACATTCGCGCCGGAACTGTGAACCGGAATTTATGCATGGGTGAGCCTGCTCTCAACAGCATTGTCGCCATTCGAAGTGCAATTGGGCAAGGCGCGATAGCTGATACACGCTCCCTGGCCCGCGGGCGTAGTATGGTTGCCTCGGGATTTTTTTCTACGCATTCAGGAGGATGGTCTGTGCTTAAACGTGTTTTATCTTATGCAGTTTTGGTTCCTCTTTCTATCATCGCCGTCGGTCGGAACTCTATCGCTCAGGAACGCGTCGCTGCTCCGGATCTTGCCGCGCAGGTGCGGACCGCCTTCGCCCGCGCTCAGCATTTGAAACATGGCATCAATGCGTCGGAGTGGTTTGCGCAGAGCGCTACGGACTACTCGGCCGCGCGAACCAATCGATTTATGGACGCAGCCGACATCGCGCTGATGGCCAAGCTGGGATTCGACAACGCGCGCCTTAGCATTGACCCCACGCCTCTGGAAGGCTGGCCGCGCGGGGCCGACGGCCTCAACTCCGAGTTCCTCGCCCGCCTCGATAAGGCAGTCGACACCATGCTCGCGGATGGTCTCGCCGTCACCATCGACATCCATCCCGAATCGAGCTACAAGGCAAATGTCCGCACCACCAGCGACGGCGTCGACCGCTTCGTCATTCTCTGGCGGCGCCTGGCCGCGCACTACGCCACGCGCGATCCGGAGCGGATATTCTTCGAGATCATGAACGAGCCGGAAGTCAGCGATCCTTATCGTTGGGCCGGCATCCAGGCGCATGTTGCCGCGGCCATTCGCGAGGCTGCGCCGAAGAACACCATCATCGCAACGGGAGCAAACTGGTCCGGCATTGCTGACCTGCTCACGCTGAATTCTCTCCCCGACGGCAACGTGATTTACAACTTCCACTTCTACGATCCGCCCCAATTCACGCACCAGGGCGCGGGCTGGGGCGCGGCCTGGTGGGGCCAGACGCACAACATTCCGTATCCCGCCGACGATAGTTCCATGGCCGCCGCACTCAGCGAAGTTCCCGACGCGGCCAACCGATACGAGCTCGAGCGCTACTGGCTCGACCACTGGGACGCTCACCGCATTCGCCTGCAGATCGACGCGGCCGCAGCATGGGGACGTGCGCATGGCGTGCCTCTCATCTGCAATGAGTTCGGAGTCTACCGCGATCACGCCGACGAGCAGTCGCGCATGAACTGGATTCGCGACGCGAGGACGGCGTTTGAAGCCGATGGCATTGGTTGGGCCATGTGGGATTATCGCGGCGGGTTCGGCGTGGTGTGGAAAGAAGACGGACACCCCGCGAAGATTGATGAAAAGGTTGTGGAGGCGCTGGGACTCGCGAAGTAAGGGGCTAGCGGAGTTAGGCACGCTTCGGGCCCGTTCGCCGAGTTGAATAGGGGCTGTTGCTTTCCCAGGTCTCAGAGGCGAGACCTGGGGCACCCAAGGTTTGCGGCGGCGCTCAGCTCTTCGGTCGCAGCACCATCCCCGTCCGCTGCTCCATGGCTGCATACCATGCGTCGTCATCGGTCATGCCATGAAATGCAATGTAGTCTTCATCGCTTGTTGCCTTGCGCGATTCGAGCAGCGGCTCTGCGCCGGGGCCGACGGGATGGCGCAGTTGCCAAAACCCGCGATCTTCTGGCCCGCTGTCGATGATCCTCTGAATTTTCTCCGCGACCAACGACGGCGGAGTGGGCGTCTTGAGCCCCGCGGCAAAGTAAGCCGCCATGCGCTTCTGCTGCGGATAGAGCGACTGACTCGAAATTTTTCGCCCGTCGATGCCCTGCGCCATGGGGGTGTCGATGATTCCCGGCTCAATGATTGCCACGCGCACGCCGAAGGTCTTCATCTCCTGCGCCAACGCCTCGCTCAGCGCCTCAAGCGCGAACTTTGATGCGGAGTAGGGGCCAAGGGGCGAAGTTGAAACGCGACCCGCAACGGACGTCACATTGACGATGAGTCCGCTCTGCCGTTTGCGCATGTTCGGAATCACCGCCTTGATACAGCGAATGGCGCCAAAGTAGTTGGTCTCCATCACCGCACGGAAGTCGTCCATCGAGACCTCTTCGATCGATCCGTTGCGTTCGATTCCGGCGTTGTTCACCAGCACGTCGACGGGGCCGGCCGTCTCCTGGATAGCTGCGATGCTGGTCGCTACCGAGTCGTCGGAGTCCACATCCATGACTGAGTAGTGGATGGGCAGCAATTCTTGCGCGGCTTCTTCCGCAAGTTCTTCGGCGCGACCGGCGCTGCGCATGGTGGCGTAGACGGTGTGTCCGGCGCGGGCCAGGGTGAGGGTTGTGGTGAGACCGATGCCTTTGCTTGTTCCGGTGATGAGTACGGTTGCCATGAAGTCTCCAATTGTCCGTAATTTCTGAGCGAAATTGCAGTCTAAATTATGAAATGTCCGCCGGAAAAACCGGATCACGGATGTTTTTCCGGTATCGTGGCGCAGATTGCAGATAATTGCTTTGATGCCTGATTCAGGGAAGCGGATTTCAAGGAGCTGAAACCAGCATGGTTGTGAATACTTCCTTTGCAATAAATCGCACGCTTCGGGCTGCCGTGAGCATTGGTCTGATCGCGGCCGTGGTTCTTGCTCTCGCCAGTCGCTCCGCCCTGGCGCAAACCGCTCCCAGTTCCCCGACGCCGGACTTCCCGGGCAAGGACTGGCAGCTTGTTTCGCCGGAGTCGGAAGGTTACTCCTCGAAGAAGCTCGAAGCTCTGCGTGCCTGGCTCGCCGCGGGGCCAACGACGGCCATGATGATCGCCGTTCATGGACACATGATCTTCAGCTATGGCGACACGGCAAAGGTGAGCAAGATCGCCTCGGTCCGCAAGAGCATTCTGTCGATGCTCTACGGCAAGTATGTGGCCGACAACACCATCGACCTGAACAAAACGGTGGAGCAGCTTGGCCTGGCCGAGCCGGGCAAACCCTTTCTGCCAAGCGAGAAAAATGCCACGCTCGAGCAACTGCTCGCCGGCCGCTCCGGCATTTATCTCCTCCCCGATTGGGTGTCTCCGGAAAAGGATCTGATCGTGTCATCGCAACCGCATCGCGGGTCAGAATTCCCCGGCATGTACTTCCACTACAACGACTGGGACTTCAACGCGGCCGGCACGGCATTTGAAAAGCTCACGGGCAAGAATATTTACGACGCACTGCAAACCGATTTCGCCGGGCCGATCCAAATGCAGGACTTCGATCGCAGCCTTCAAAAAAAGATCACGCATGAAGGCCAAGTGCATCCGGAGTACGCGATGTATCTTTCCACGCGCGACATGGCGCGGCTGGGCCTGCTGATGCTGCGCAATGGAAACTGGGCCGGCAAGCAGCTCATCCCCATTACGTGGATTCAGATGTCAGCCGATCCGGTGACGCCCTTCGAAGAGATGAACCCGCCCTATCTCCGTTCGCTCGGCGCCCCGGAGCGCTGGGGCTTCGGCGCCATGTGGTGGACCTGGGACGCCAGCCCTTTCCCAGGTAACATCTACACCACGCCGTTCCAGGGAGCCTATGAAGCCCGCGGCACAGCCGGCCAGTACATCACCATTCTTCCTTCCAAAGACATGATCTTGGTCCACAAGGTCTACATCGATGTGTATCCGCAACCGGCGATCAACCAGGAAGAGTGGGACACAATCACCAACATGGCAATTTCGGCGGCATGTTCAGGGCGTTGCAAGTAAGGAATTATTATTCACCTATGTCCGACATGCCTGCAACGGAGATGCTGACAAACTCATCGCGGCTGAACATTCCGTATCTCCATCGCTATTGGCAGCGGCATGCGTTGCCCGCAGCGGAGAAGACGGCCAAGCCGCTCGAAGACGCCGGCGAATGGGATCTCGAAAATACGCTGCTTTCGGGCCTGGGGCTCAACCTTCTTGAAACTTCGCGCTACCTGCATGCGCAAACGCATCCCGACTTCAACGCCTTCGAAGAATGGATTCTGGAAACCAACGGAGGCACAATCGAGCAAGCGCGCCTCACCCGCCTGCACGACGCGCTGCAAGGCAGGCCTGTGGGCTCTGCCGCAGGATGCCTGGACGATGTGCCAGGCTTGACCGCCGATGAAATGGCCTTCTGGGACGAGCATGGATACGTGGTGGTGCATGACGCAGTGGCAGCCGAGGATCGGGACGCGGCGGCTGCGGCCATCTATGAGTTTCTAGGCGCGGACCCTGCAGATCCCGATACCTGGTACGGCAACAAATACGGCAAGAGCATTTGGGTTCCTCTCTTGCGCCATGCGGCGTTTGTGGCCAATCGCAAAGCCCCGCGCCTGGTGAAGGCCTTCGCGCAGTTGTGGAGGCGCGAAGATCTCTGGTCCACGGTAGACCAGGGCGGATTCAACCCGCCGGAGCGCAGTGACTGGAAATTCCCAGGCCCGCATGTCCACTGGGATATGACGCTGGCGCCGCCTCACTGTTTTGGCATGCAGGGAATCCTCTACCTGACCGATACGCCGGCCGAGCAGGGAGCGTTCAGCTGCATTCCGGGGTTTCACCGCACCCTCAACGATTGGCTAAAGAGCCTGCGGCCCGGCGAAGACCCGCGCCAAGCCATCGTGCGCCACCCAGGGCTGACTCCCGTCGAAGGCAAGGCGGGCGACCTGGTGATCTGGCACCAGGCACTGCCCCACGCAAGCAGCCCCAACCGCGGGGCCAGGCCGCGCGTGGCGCAGTACATTTACCTGCGCCCCACCCGGTGGGACTACACCGCAAAGTGGGTCTAGATAGCTTGCGGGGTTCGCGGATAACACCTGTGAATCCACGAACCTCATTGCTGTCGCGAAGCTACTTACCGGTATACGTCACATGCCAGATCGACCGCGATCCATCATCCGACACAAACAACGAGCCATCGCTGGCCTGCGCCACTCCAACGGGCCGTCCCCACACCGTGCCATCAGGATTCACGAAGCCTGTGAGAAAGTCTTCGTACTCTCCTGTTGCGTGGCCATTGCGCATGGGCAGGCGGATGACCTCGTAACCGGAGCGTTGAGCGCGATTCCATGAGCCATGTTCAGCTGCGAATCCGTCGCCTTTGAACTCCGAAGGGAACTGCGAGCCGGTGTAGAAGAACATCTCCAGCGAAGCGAAGTGGGGATTGACCAGGACGTCCGGGGTTAGCACCTTGGCTAGAAGCTCAGGATGCTTGCCGACCTGGCGCGGGTCTTGCAGGCCGCCGCTGGGGCCGTGGAAGTAGAACCATGGCCAGCCATAGAAGCCGTCTTCCTGCACGTGCGTCACGTAGTCCGGGACGAGGTTGTTGCCCAGGCCGTCGCGCTCGTTGGTTGAGCACCAGAGTTCGCCTGTTGTCGGGTTGATGGCTTCTCCCACGCAATTGCGCAGGCCGGATGCATAGACTTTGACGAAGGTTCCAGTGGGGGTGAACTCAAGCACATCGGCGCGGTGGAACTCCTCCGGATGCGTGTCGGAATCATCGACGTTGGAGTGGGAGCCGACCGAGGCAAACAGCTTGCTGCCGTCTTGCGAGAAGATGAGGTCGCGGGTCCAGTGGCCGCCGCCGCGCAGGCGTCCGCCGCCGGGCAGTTCGTCAATGTTCTCCATGGGGCCGCTTGCTTTCAGATCGCCATTCTTATAGGGGAAGCGGACGATGCCGTCGGTGTTGCCCACAAAGATCCATTGCGGGTTGGGGCCGAGTGGATAGAAGGCGATGCCAAAAGGCAGATTGAGGCCGGTCGCAAACACTGAGGTCTGCTGCGGTTTGCCATCCGGGCCAACGCCGCGGAAGACTTTGATCTTGCCGGTTTGGCTTTCCGCCAGGAACAGATCGCCGTTGGGCGCGACGCGCAGCAGGCGGGGATTTTCCAGGCCGGTGGCGTAGAGGTCGACTTTGAATCCCTTGGGAGCCTGCGGCCATGCGTTCGCTGGCCGGGCGACAACGTTTGGACCGTTGTCCACCGACTGTTCGGGCGCGGGCGTAGGCAGATCAGCCCAGGTGAGATGGCGGCGGACTCCGGGCGACTCATGAAGGGCGTCAGTGAATGCAGCCTGACCGGTGAGTACCGGCGGCTTGGACTTTTCTGGGTTATCGGCGGTATTATCGGCGGCGCACGCAAAAGCGGAGCAGAGCAGGATGGCAAACGAGCAGGCAAAGACATTGATTCTGAAGAATTTAGGAGTTGCGAAGATTCTTTGGAAAAGCGACATGTGACCTCTCACGGGGTTGGGGTTTTGCTTTCGCCTGGGATAAGCGCCTAAGTCCAAACAAAATTAGCTTTCAGCCAGCGATAGGAACGCGCATTGTGCTTTGGATGCAGTCGGCTGCAATTGGGAAGCAGGAATTTTCAGTGAACGGGGGGAGGGATCTGTGCCTGGGCTCGCGGCTCGCGAAGAGAAAATGCCTCCGGAAATCCCTGCGCCTGTGAGAAGCAGGGCGCATTGATCAAACGGAAAACCTTGGGGGAGGACCGTGGGGATTTCCGGCGGCGAGAGCAGAATCCGAGTAACAGTGCCCTCGGAAAGACCATTGAAGGTGGCCTTTTCTTGAGGAAAACGCCACTGAACGGGAGTGCCTCTGGGTACATCTACTCTGACTCTGCTGTAACGAATGCAATTCAGGGGAAGAATTGCTTAGCGCAACTCTTTACTATTGCGATGCAGAGGGAGCTGAAACGGTTGCCGGAGAGCTAAGAGAATCTTCACTTTGAACGATTTTGGTGATCAGATCAGGCGACAACGTAGCGGTAACCACGACGCGATTGCGCTTCTGCGTGACGGCTGTGGTTTGTAGAACCTGGCGGAGGCCGTTGTTGGCGGCATTAGCCTCGAGCGGGACGGAAAATCCGCGCGCCAATGTGACCAGCGTCGCCAGCGCAGCCGCTTGCCTGGCGGCTTTATCGTCCGTGGCGGCAATCTCCTCCACTTTCACGTTGAGCGAGCCGCCCAGCGACAACGCTGGGGTAACGGCGGCGACGATGGTGGAATCGTCTTCAAGCGGCAGGGAAAAGCCCAGGATGTGAATGGCGCCGCTCTCAGAAAACGGCAGGCCGATCTGTCCCATGCCCCAGCCAATGGAGAGCAGGGGAACGTCGTGGTAGTGCTCGTTGAGGAGCGTCGAGCCGGCGAAGGGCAGAGCCGCAGTGCGATGGCGGTCGAGCATGGAGTGAATCTGCTCCGCTGTCGGCGTATTGGAAACGGCCAACATGTCGTAACCGATCTGCGCCACGCGCACGGTGCGATTCTCAGACGAAATGGAGTAGATGGTGTGCCCCGCATACGATTCACGCGAGGCGGCGTGAGCCTCAAGCCATGTGTTGAGATGCTGGCTGGTCAGGTTGCCGACCAGGACCATGGAATAGGCGACCGGCCCATTGGGGCCGTGGGGATCGCTCATGCGGTGCAAGGCGATGGCTACTTGGTCCAGATCGCGCTCAGGGTCGAATCCGGTGTCGTCCACAAACTGCTGGTAATCGGGGTCGCGGCGGGGCGGCTTCAGATTCTTGTGCATGAAGGAGCGGACGGGCTTGAGGTTGATGTAAATGATGCCGTCGGACTCAGGGAGCAGGCGGGCAGCCTCTGGCGGAGCTTTGGAGCGCAGATAGATGGCCACGGCCAGAAGGAGCAGGACCGCGGCCAGTATCCAGATCGTTCTGCGCGTGCGTCTGTGCATTATCGCCCTTCAGGACTACCCTAACACCTGGTGCTCGCGGGAAGCAGTGCACAGTCCACCGGTCGATTGCGCGAAGAATTGCGGGCGATGTCACGGAACTCTCGCCTAACCTGACGACTGATACGCGTGTCTAATTGCCAATCGATCTTCAGGAAGGAAGCATTTATGAAAATGAAATGGTTCGCATTTCTTGCTGCATTGCCGATGGCGCTCTCCGCGGTGTACGCGCAGGAGCCCGCCGCACAGCCTGCACAGTCGCTTGCAACACCGGACCCTGCCACGCTCCCAGCGCAGGCTCCCGCCTCTGTCACTGCGCCTGCTCCGGTTGCCGCATTGGCGCCTGCGGACGTTCCCGCTGCAGCGCCGCCTGTGGCTGCCAAGCTGGTATTGGCCGAAGGAAGCGACGTGCCGCTCACTTTCGACCAGGACATCAGCTCGAAGACGGCCCAGGAAGGCGATCCGGTGGACTTTGTTCTGGCCGAGGATTTGAAGGTTGGCAACACGGTGGTGGCCAAGGCCGGGTGCAAGGCCGTGGGCGAAGTGACCAATGCCAAGAAGTCCGGCATGATGGGCAAGGCCGGCGAATTGAACGTGCGGCTGGACTATCTTAGAGTCGGTGAAACCAAGGTGCATCTGCGCGGCGCCAAAGGCAAGGAAGGGGATAGCGCCACCGGCGCTACCGTGGCGCTGACGGTGCTGTTCGGGCCGATCGGCTTGATAAAGCACGGCTCCAACATCGACATCAAGAAGGGAACGGCCATGAAGGTTTATGTAGCCGACGACGCCAGTCTTTCGCCCGTGGTTTAGAACTGCACACATTCAGAGGAGTTTTCCCGCGTTGCGGAGGTCCCAGTTGCAAAGCCGAGATGTGTCAGGGCACGACTTGCCAGGCTGAAGACAAACATCACGTTGAGTCTCGAAGTGTCAGGGCACGACTTCAGTGGTGCCGCAAATGCTGAAAAGAAAGGGGGCTTTAGCCCCTGAGGGACGCTTTCCTTCCGTTTCACATGAGACTCCGAGTTTTTCCGCAGACTGTTCAGCCCCTGCGTGCTCTAATCCCGGCCTGGCCGGGCGGCCTCTGCGAGCTTCTTCTTCTTCAAATATGCCGATCCGGCCAAATAGTCTTCGGGCCAATTCGCCAGGCCCGCCTTGACTGGATTGTTATAGATGTACTCTCGGTGCCTCTGAAGGCTCCCTTCATCGGCGACGCGAACGTCTGAATACCCTCGCTGCCAGACCTCGCCTTGATATCCGAGTTCCTTTTTGGCTCGGAATGAAAAGCCCCCTTTGATCAGCTGCATACTCTTCTCAATGCTCATGTCCCCTGGAACGGTCATCAGCAGATGAACGTGATTAGGCATGACGACGAAGTCATGAATTTTTACGTTTCCAGAACGCATTGTTGAGCGAAGAACTTCGATGAAGAGGTCTGTCATGCGTTGGGTTTGGAAAAGTGATTTCCCGCCAGCTGTTCGGGTGGTCGCAAAGAAAGTTCGCGATGATCCTGTGGTGTCGTTCGGGTTCGATGGCCGGGAAGGCTTCGACATCGCAGGGGCTGAAGCCCTCCACTTTTGCAATCGCTATCGGCACGACTGAAGTCGGGCCCTGACACTTCTTGCCTCTTCCGTTGAGTTTTTCGTCAACGTGCGAGGTCTTGCCTTGATCATTGCTTCGCAGGCTCCTGCTCCATCTCCGCATTGAGATGAATCGCGCCGCCGGTTACGTTGAGGGTCTTGGTCCAGTCGGTGAATCCCTTCTTCTTGACGGTGATCTGGCGGCTTCCAGGAGCAACGGAGACGGTGGATGGAGTGTTGCCGACAAATGCGCCATCGATCTCGATGTCGGCGCCGGCGGGAGTGGAGTCGACGGTCAGTGAGGCTTGAGTAGCGGCAGGGGGTGCGCCGGCCGTTGTGGGCGCGGGATTTTCAGGCGGCGTAGTCTTGAGTTTGGCCAGCGAGTCGTCAACGCGCTTTTTGAAGTCTCCCGCGTCGTTGTTCCCCAACCCGCTGTAGGCGGTCTGGACCTGCAATTCGCAACTCGCGCCGTTCTCTTTGCTGTTGAGCATTGCGGAGTTGGTGCGCTTCGCCATGAGATTGCCACCCATATTGTACGAGGCCGTCATCTCCTCGTTGTCGATCCCGATAATGCCATACTTGCCAGAATTCTTGAGCGTGTCTTTGACCGCGCGCCACAGCTCGCTGCAAGGAATGTTGTAGAGATCTTTGTGAGTTGAGGCGAACGCTGGAGCACCGAAGGACAACAGCAGAATGACGATCACAATTCGCTTCACAAACAGCCCTCCTGAATGGTTTGCACGAATCTTATCAAATAACTGCTCTTGGGGGGTCCCTGTCGTTTGAGCCAAATGCTCGTTTCTCTCGCGTTAGTTCTTGACGTTCAAGGCATCCGTGTCAACTGCCTTCTTCCCGGTGATCCCTTCGAGTCCCACAAGCAAGCCTCGGTAGTCACTCTTGTCGGCTTGGAATGCGAGTCCACCCTTCTTCCCGCCGTCGTCCCATGTGAGCCCGACAAAGTGTTTCTTTGACTTGGTTAAGGCCAATAAGGCCCAATGCCGAGCGTGAAGACTGCGACGCCGATGGCCGCCCCGACTCTGCGATGAACATCTTGACCGTAGCTGATGTCCGTGACAGCCGAAGCAGGAATTATCACAACATCGTTCTTGTCTCTGACAATCCGGATGTTCGTCCCCTCGATGTAGAGCTTCATGTTGGTGCCGGCTTTGGCGTCGGGCAACGATCCGCCGTCATAGGCGATCTTGTATAGGTTTTCGCCGGCAAACCCGCTAATTGGAAACACAAGGCAGAGCGCAAGCACGATCAGTTTCTTCATGTCTTCCCTTTCAAGGGGCAATTGCAGCAGGTGAGTTCTTAACGCTGATATTGCCGATAACTATAGCCTCGTTCAGGAGAAGTTACAACTCGCTCCAATTTGGATTGCGGCTCTCCCGATTCGCACCGAAACCGTGTAAATCTTCGCGTCGGTCTCCTTGTTTGGGGTGGAGGTGCGGGATGCGGGGCAGTCGTATTCGCCCCTCCCAGTGTTCTGAGGCAGCGCCACCAGAGGCACCCGGGCAGTGAGTGCTGAGAAATCGGGTATCTTACTGCGCGATGAGCGAAAACGTAAAGATCTTTCCTGAGGCTGCCATGCTTTTGCCGGAGCCGGAATCCTGCGGGGGCAGGAATCCATATTCACCCTTGCCGACCTCGGGACCTACGTTGATCTGGTAGACGCGAGGGGCGAGCTTCTTGCTGGTGAAATCGACGTTGGCCTGGGTGGCGCCGCCGGATTCGTGAACTACGCCTCCGGTGACGGAGCGAAATTCGCGGGTGTCGGCATTCACATGCAGGCGGAGAAGCTGGTACTCCCCTGGGGAGACGCCTTCAGGGACGTACAGGATGAAGGAAGCGGGAAACTTGAGCACCAGGCGGCTGCGGTTGCCGCCGATATCGCCGTTCATGTCTCCCTTGACGATGCCCACGCTGGCAATGTGTTTGAGCGCGCCGCCGGTCTTGAAGTTGACTACTTCGGCAGGGACCTCCTGCCATGCGCCGCCGGGGTCCTGGTAATAAACTCCCACGCTATCCACGCCCGCCGGAATAGCGGAGACTCCGGTGGCGCCGACACCGGCGGTTGCGTTGAATCCTCCAGCAGCCTCGGCAGCCGGGGCCGGAGCCGCGGCAGGCCCGCCTCCCGCATTCTTGACGATGATTGCCGAAACCACCTTATCGCTGATCTTGGCCTTCTTCAGGGCGACCAGGCCGTCGGTGGAGGTGTCATAGGTGCCGGGGCTGGAGTTGATGCTGGTGACAATCACGTCGTCTGACAGGCCCGCCTTGGCCATCTTGATGACGGCGTCGTTATTGAGGGGCTGCTGGGCGGCGAGGATGCAGCAGACGGCGACAAAGAATAAAGCCAGAAGTGTTTTGCGCATGACGGGTCTCCGCAGCGTTCCGGTGTGGACTGAGGATGTTTTCAATCGGCAAGGGAATCATCCAACGAGCAGCCGGGATTGCGCAAGCGGATTCTGCGACGCGTGGTGCGCGACTGCGTTAAGGCGGTCGCGAAAATAGTGCAGCTCTGAGTTTTGGTGGTATCCCACCCACTCCGCAGGAAAAAGCGGAATGGATGGGGCACGGAAGGATACTGTAAAAACAAATATGCCGTGTCCCACTAGGAATCAGGGTTGCGGCAAGGTTGGAGCAGGAGCCGGGACCGCCGAGTCTGAGGGCAGCGGCAGCCGCTCCCGTGGCGCTTCGGGCGGAGTCGGTGAGACACCCGTCACTTCCTCGTCGCCGATGTCGAAGACGGTGGCGTCTTTGGGCATCTTCAAACGGCCGTCGACAAGATAAACAACAATTACCCCGCCGGTCACTTCCGGAGCAAACACCGCCAGGGGAAGCAGGTACTTCTTGCTCTTGATGAGCGACTCGGCAACTCCGTCGACGTGGTGGCTGCGAGGCACGGAACCGGCGACCTGAGGAATCACGAATGCCGACATGTGGATGTCGGGATACTTTTTCCCGTAAGCCACCAGCGAGCGCGCCACTTGCTTGGGGGTCATCATGCCTGCGTCGGCGATGAAGTTGCGGTGGATGGCGTGCGGCAGGTAGGTGTCAATCACTACGCGGGAGAAGTCGGCGCAATTATGGAAGAAAATATTGAAATGGCCCACATTCTTGCGGTCGTTGAAGATGCCGATGAACTGGAGATCCTGCTCCGGCGTGCTGTCGACCTGGAAGCCGTGGATGGTGCGGTCGAACGAAGCTCCGACCAGCTCTGTCCACTCGCCTTTGGGCGCCTGGCCTTTCTTGTTGTCAGGGGCAAGGTCGAGCAGGTGAGCCCGCCGGTACGCATCGCGTATCTCCTCAACCTGCTGCTTATCGACGGTGGCGGGAATATCGCTGACGTTATCGACGGCGTAAAGGTAAGCGACCAGCGGGATGGCGATCCAGTCATAGCCGTCGATCTTGTGGTAACGGCTGATCACGACGCCGAACTCACCGTCGCGGCAGGGGCGCAGCACGATGGGGGAATCGGCGCAAACATGGTTCAGATACACGGCCGCGTGTCCGGTGGGGTTCATGGCGCCGAATGCGCCGTACGGCTCTTCCATGAGCAGGGCAGCAGAGGCATGGGCCTGGGTCGCCGGTCCGGCAACACAAAACAGGGCAATCGAGATCAAGGCGATTGCGATCTTGAAGATAGCCCGGTTGGGAAGGCTGGCAGTTGGTGCGCGTTCACTCATGCATAATTGGATGCAAATCGGGGCGGACCGGAGATTTTTGTGGGCATCTCCTATGGAAATGAAGTAAACTCGGCGCGTTCAGTCAAGTTGTCTTTCCATCCAGGGCGAAAAAATCCCCGCTCCTTCGGAGGGTTCTCATGGCATTGCAGATAGGCGAACGCATTGGCGATTACGAAGTTGTGGCGCTGATTGGCGCAGGCGGCATGGGCCGCGTTTACAAAGCGCGCAACATCATTTCAAACCGTGACGAGGCAATGAAGGTCCTCCTTCCGGATCTTACGTCGGAGCGCGACATCGCGGTACGCTTCATGCTGGAAATTCGCACGCTGGCGGGGCTCGACCATCCCAACATT